>OHUS01000173.1_pt1 | contig 25521 bp, 24 predicted proteins | sample 1579311 | NCBI WGS metagenome assembly OHUS01 (sample SAMEA3882538, study PRJEB24775) | human gut metagenome | biome: human-associated habitat; feature: intestine environment; material: feces | place: Netherlands | collected 2009/2010
CAGGCGCGTGTCGGAGCGCAACCGCCGTAGGCGGCTCTTAGCGCGGAGACTGAAGCTGTCCGCGCAGCGGACTGATGAGGGCAGACCTCGCGGCCATTGCCCATTTACTGCCAATCTCGCAAACTCTGCCCTCATCCGGCCCTCCGGGCCACCTTCCCCCGAGGGGGAAGGCTTTTTACGCTCTCCCCATCGCCAGCACCGCCACCGTTATGTCATCCTGTTTGGCCCCGGCGCGGCGGGCGGCGGCGTCAGCCACGGTCTCGGCGGCCTGCTTCGGCGTATGGCCCAATTTGGCGCAGAGCTGCAATTGCTGCATCAGCCAGTCGCTCCCATCGGTCAGCGCACCGTCGCTGACCAGCACGACCCAGTCCCCGGCGTCCAGCGCAAACGTCGTGCTCCGTCCCACCAGACTGTCCAGCACACCCATGGGCAGGCTTGCACCGTCCAGCATCCGCGGCACGCCGCCGCGCACCAGAAAGCTCGGTGCGGCGCCCGCTTTGAACAGCCCGGCCCGCCCGGTGTACAGGTCCACCGTCAGCAGGTCCAGCGTCGCCCCGGCCTCCTGCTCGGCTCCCTTCAGGCCGAGCGCCACGTTCACCAGCCGGGCAGCGCTCTCCGCTGCGAACCCGGCGCGCAGCAGCTGTGCCGTCAGCTTGGCCGCCATCTGACCGTCCACGGCGGCGGCGCGGCCCGTGCCCATGCCGTCGCACAAAAGCATCTGCGCCCGCCCGCTCGTGTCGCAGAACTGGTCCAGCGCGTCGCCGCTGACGCTCTGCCCGCCGGCTGGGTGCGCCGCCGCGCCAAATTCAACGGTAAACAGCGGTTTTTCTCCAAAACACAGCATCGTGACCGTGCGGCAGTGGGTGATTTCGGGCGTATCCATGTCGCGGCGGCAGATGCGGGTCATCTCGTCGGTCAGGCCCGCGACCTCGTCGGGGGTGAACCGCGTGCGGCAGATCGTCACATTCGCGGTCAGCCGCCCGGCCAAATCAGCGGTCACACTGCATTCCAGCGCGTCCAGCCCCAGCTCGGCAAACAGCTGCGCCACGCGGGCCTCGCGCCGCGGGTCGGGCAGACCGGCCTGGCCCAGCTTGCCCGCCAGCTGGGCCAGCGCTCCGGCCAGTGCGCTGTACTGCTCGGTCAGGGCGGCGCGCAGCGTCACAGCCCGGGCACGGGTCTGGCGGCGGCTGCGCCACAGCCGGTAGCCGTGGTTGGCCGCTGTGCAGAGGTCTGCCGGGTGGATGCACCCCGCCAGCTGCCCCGGCAGGTCCTCGACCTCCACGCGGCCCTTGCTCTCGAGCGTCGGCTTCAAATGGTACAGCCCGTCCATGGCCGTGGCGTAGCCGCGCACCCAGCACCGGCTGCGGCGGGTGCAGCTCTGGCAGGTCGTGCGGGCGACCTGCTCCACCACAAAGTCAAAGGTCTCGCCCTTGGGCGGCAGCTGCCGCTGGCAGACCGCGTTGACCGTGTCGGCAATGTCGCTCAGCGTGTCCGCCACGGCGGAGAGCTTGCGCGCCGCCCCGCCCAGGCCCTGCGTCTGCACGGGCGGCGTGGGCGGCGGGAAAATTTTGTGCAGCACGCTCCCCGGCACAGCCAGCGCAGCCACAACGCCCACCCCGGCACTGACCGCCAGCGGCAGCACACTGACAGCGTCGGGCGCGGCCAGTGCCCCCGCGGTGCAGCCCGCCGCAAACACCCCGGCGCAGCGGCCCCGCTCCCCCGGGCAGAGACAGGACGCCGCCAGACTCCCCAGCGCCACAGCCAGCGCGGCGTAGGCCAGTGTCGGCCCCGACGCCGTGATGGCCGCCGCCAGCGCAATGCTCAGCACGGCGGTCTGCTCCAGCGTGCCGCCGATGGCCGCGCACAGCCCGGCCCCCGCGGCCAGCGCCAGGCCCGGAGCCAAGGGCCCGACGGCACAGCGCTGCAGGCATGCCGTAGCCACAGCCAGCCACAGGCAGACGCCGCGCGGCTCCCGCGCCGGAAAATGCGCGAACGCCCAGCCAAAAACCGCGGCCAGCAGCGCCGTACACCCCACCGTGACGGTCTGCCCCGGGTTGAAAAGTCCCCCCGCCAGTACGATTTGCAGCACCTGCGCCGCCGTCAGCGTCAGGCATCCCGCCAGCGCCCCGGCCCCGGGGCGGCCGTCGATGAGCCGCCGCACCGCCGCGGCCGCCACGGCAGCCACGGCCAGCTTGACGCCCAGCAGCATCGGCTGGAACGCCAGCCCCGCCGCCAGCGTGCCCAGCGCCGCGGCCAGGCAGTAGGACGGCGGGCAGCCGATGACCAGCGCCAGCCCAAACGGCGCAGCCCCGCCGTAGACCTGCCCGGCCCCCAGCGCCGCGCCGCCCAGCACTGCCGCGCTCTGCCACAGCAGCGCCGCACTGCGCGCCCCGGGCAGCAGCCTTTCCATTGTGTCGTGCATACGTTCCCCGTTCAGTACAGCCATCGTGCAAGCCCTCCGTAAATGTACAGTATATGTCTCGGACGCTTTGCACTATACCATCCCCGCACGCTGTTTTTTGCCGCAGAGCGTGGAAAACCGAAAAGAGCGTATAAACAAACAAAAAAGAGCACCGCCACCCATAAAAAGGGGCGATGCTCGCAAAAGGCTTCCCCCGAGGGGGAAGCCTCCCTTAGTGTCTCCAGCTCCACCACAAAAACTTGGTGTTCGTCACGAAATAGCGTTTGAAAAGCCGCTTCGGGTCCTGCATCAGGCGGTACAGCCATTCCAGATTGCAGCGCTGCATCCAGGCCGGGGCGCGGCGGATGTTGCCGGCCTCGTAGTCAAAGGCCGCACCCACACCCAGCATCAGCGCCTGCACGCGGTTTTCATGGGCGGCCATCCAGCGCTCCTGCTTCGGCGCGCCCAGGCCCACCCAGACAAAATCCGGCTTTGCCGCGTTGATCTTCTCCACGATCTCCGCATCCTCGTCCGCCGTCAGCGAGCGGAACGGCGGAGAATACATCCCCGCGATGACCGCGCTGGGGTACTTTTCCGTAATTTTTTCGCGCAGGATGTCCAGCGTCTCCTGCGTGGAGCCGTAGAAATAGTGCCGGTAGTGCTTTGTCCCGCTCTCCTTCAAAAGCTCGCGCATCAGGTCGGGTCCTGTCACGCGGGCGGCGTCGGCAAAGCCCTTCTTGCGGCTGTATCTGGACAGCGGCCCGCCGTCCGGCAGGGCCATGACCGCGCCGTTCTGTACCCGCAGATAGGTCGGGTCGTCGTGGGCCGTCACGGTGGTGTGGACGTTCGCCACGCAGATATATTTCCCGCGCCATGCCTCGCAGTTGTCCTCCACCAGGCGCAGCGTTTTGTCCATGTCGGTGACGGCGATGTTCACGCCCATAATATTGCAGGTCTGCATGCCGCTTCTCCTCACTTTCCTGTTTGGCTTTTATTGTATCACACTGCCGGGCGGCTTTCAACCGGGCGGGGAGAAACGCACATTTTTTGCCGTTTTTCCTTGTTCTATGTGCATCCTAATTATAACATTTTCCCGTCAGATTCCCGTCTTGTCAAATTTCATTCGTCTCTGTCTTTTTCATTTGTCGGTTATGACAATTTTTGTCATTTTATATCTTTCTCGCAGATATTCACTGGAATTTCAGATTACAGTAAGAAGTTCGTCACCGTTCTGCTGGGCGTTGTGATGGCTTGCGTCTTCGCTACCTCCGCTTTCGCTGCTGATTTCAGCAATGCTGATACCGCTGCAAAGGCTAAGGCCGAGATCAAGGCTTTCGCTGCCAGCTATGGCATCACCACAATTGACAACACTGTCAACAGCCTGACTGCTGCCCAGCTGCAGGTCATCTACAACAACATGAACGATCTGAAGGCTACCGCCGCTTCCGCCAATGCCACCATCAAGGGCACCATGGATGTTGCCGTTGCCACCAAGGCCGCCAATGATGCTGTTGCTACGATGAACAGCCTGCTGCCCGCCGGTGTTTCCATCTCTGCACCGACCATCGACACCAGCGATTCTTCCAAGATCGTTGTCTCCGCCGATGTCACCGCTAACAGCGCAAAGGATACCGTTGCTGTCGTTGCTAAGGAAGTTTCTACCACCACCGACAACAACACCAACACCAGCGCTGCTGTCAGCAATGCTGCTAAGAACAGTGCTGCCGCTTCCAGCGTCAAGACCGTTTCTTCCGCTGCGAACCCCATCACCGCTTCTTCCAGCGCTGTCATCAAGGCCACCGGCGATAACACCGCCGTTGTCTTTGCTGTTGCTGCTCTGGCTGTTGCCGGCGTGCTCGGCATGGCCGTCCGCAAGGAGCGTGCACTGTAATCCAGCTGCATAAGTCCGGTTTTTGACCGGCAGCGGGCAGAACCTCTGGCTCTGCCCGTTTTTCGTTGTTTATACGGAATTGGTCAATTTATTCTTGTTTTAGACCTTCCTTTTATATAGAAAATAGTTTGTAATATAGGATACAGTAATTATCAACCATATCAGGAGGGAAAGCATATCACCATGCAGGCAAGCAAGAAGCACTCTTTTCTGCGCCGCAGTCCACTGGCTTATGTAGTGGTCCCGCTGGCCTTTGTTCTGGTCAGCACCGCGCTGGTCTTTATCGTGGGCCACACCATGCTGGCCCCGTACCAGGCCCTGCTGGGCTGGTTCTTCAGCACAACGGAGGTCGCGCAGCCCAGGGATCTGCTGGACAATGCCGCCACCGTCATCAACGGCGGGACGGTGGATGAGCCGGACGCCCAGCCGGACAGGCTGCCGCTGAGCTCCGTCACCTACCCGTCCGAGGGGGACCGCTACGCGACGATCACGATCTCCGGCACCAACGTCGATGCCCCGGTCTACTACGGCGACACGAACAAAATTTTAAACGCCGGTGTCGGCACCTACAAAGACGACTCCCGCGTCGGCATTCCCGGCGAGAGCAAGACCATCCTGCTGGCCGGGCACAACAACACCTTCTTCAACGACCTGCAGCACGCCGAGGCCGGCGCGACGGTCACGATCACAACCCACTACGGCGTCTACACCTATGCGGTCACCGGCACCGAGATCCTCGACTATCAGGACGAGACCGCCTACGACTTCACCCGCACCGACGAGAATCTGATCCTGTACACCTGCTATCCCTTCGATGCGCTCGGCTTCACGCCGAACCGTTTCTTCGTCTATGCCAAATACGTGTCCGGTCCTCTGCTGGACGCCAACAGCTAAGGGGGTGTAGGTATGGCACAAAAACAAGATCCGCACCCCCGCCGCAAGGGCAGCGTTGTATGGGCCACGGTTTTAAGCTGGCTGTCCAGTCTGCTGCTGGCACTGCTGGCGCTCTGCCTTGTCCTGATGACAACGATCTGCAGCGCCTCCTACATGAAGGAGCAGGTCAACCGCAGCGCCTTCAGTGAGGCCGCCTACAGCTATCTGTATGACAACTTCATCAGCTACGGCGCATCGTCCGGCTTCTCCGCCGACGTGATGACCTCCGCCCTCTCCCGCGATCAGATCACGGCAGACATGGCGGATTCCATCACCCGTCTGTACCAGGGCGACACCGCCATTGATACCCGCAACGCGATTCTGAATACGACGTACGACAACCTGATCAATGATCTGAACAGCCGCGGCGTCGAGGTCTCATCCGACGTGGAATCCGCCGTCGTCGTCGTCGCCGACGCCTGCCGTCTGGACTACGCCAACTATGTCACGGTACCCCTGGCCAGCCAGCTGTATACTTTTATTGAAAAGTGCAGCCGTGTTGTGCCAGTGGCCGTCGCCATCATGGCGGTGTTCTGCGCAGTCAGCCTCTTTGTGATGCTGCGCTTAGCCGGCAGCTCCCGCTACGGCGTGCGTTGCCTGACGTTCGCTTTCACTGCGGCTGCGGCGCTCTGCGCGCTGGCCGCCACCATTATTTTCCCTGCGATTCACATGGAGGCGCTGAGCATCAATCCCGCTTCGGTCAAGCAGCTGATCGTCACCTATGTGCAGAATCTTTTTGGCCGCTTCGGCCTGTTTGCTATCATCTACGGCGCAGTCGCCGTGATCCTTCTGGCCCTGACCATCACCGCCAGAAGCCGCATGAAACGCCGCCAGAACATTTAACAGGAGGACCCACACATGGAAAACGAAGGTTACGAAACGATTGACCTCTTGGAGGTTCTGAACGCCGTCCGGCAGCACCTGCTGGCCGTCATTCTCGCCACCGTGATTCTGGCCGCTGCCGGGTTCGGTGTCTCCAAGTTCCTTATCACCCCGCAATATGAGGCTTCCGCCCTGATGATCGTCAACACCCGTCAGGACATCGCCTCCAACGTCACCAGCGACCAGATCGACTCCGCCACCAAGCTGGTTTCCACCTACAGCATCATCATCAAGAGCGACACCGTGCTGCAGCAGGTCATTGACAACCTGGGTCTGTCCCTGACCTATCGGCAGCTGGCAAGCCGCGTCACAGTCAGCGCCGTGGATGACACTCAGGTCATGAAGGTCACAGTCAAGAGCGACAACCCCGAGTGGGCGCGTCAGGTCTGTGAGCAGATCACTGTAATCTCCCCCGACGTCATCCTCGAGTCCGTCGAGGCCGGCTCTGTAAAGGTCATTTCTAACGCTGCTATTAACCCGGCCCCTGTCTCCCCCAACGTGGGCCGCAACACCATGCTGGGCGGCGTGCTGGGCCTGGTCATCAGCGTCGGCATCATCCTGCTGACCGTCCTGCTGGACAACAAGATCCATACCGAGGACGACGTGGCCAAGTATCTTGACCTCGCCGTTGTGGGCGTCATTCCGGAATATCAGGGAGGTAAAAAGAAATGAGCAAGGAAAGCAAAAACACCAGCCATCGCAAACTGTATACTGTCGGCAGTGACGCACCGTTCCAGTACGTGGAAGCCTACAAATCCCTGCGTACCAACCTCGAGTTCCTGTCTACCTCCGGTAACTGCAAGACCATCCTGATTACCTCCTCTGTCCCGGATGAGGGCAAGAGCAACGTAGCCCTCAACCTGGCCATGACACTGACCGCCTCCGGCAATCGTGTTGTTCTGGTGGACTGTGACCTGCGCAAGGCAACGATTTCCCGCTACATGCGCATTCCCCGCAACCATGCCGGTCTGACGAACGTCATCACCTCCAAGGATGAAGGCGCACTGGCCGCGGCGCTTGTCCGCGTCAAGGATTCCGGCATCACGGTCCTGACCGCCGGTACGATCCCGCCGAACCCCACCGAGTTGCTCTCCACCCCTATGACCGAGAAGATTTTCGCTTCCCTGCAGAAGGCATTTGATTATGTCATCATCGACACCCCGCCTGTCAGCGTTGTCACCGACGCTGCGGTCCTCTGCGGCATTGCAGACGGCGTGCTGCTGGTCGTGCGCCCCGGCGTCACCACCATTCAGAGCGCCCAGCTCAGCAAAAAGAACCTGGAGGCCGTCAACGCCCACATCCTGGGTGTTGTCATGAACGGCTACAATGGCACGCAGAGCGGCCGCCGCGACGGCTACTCCTACGCTTATTCCTACAGCTATTATAACGACAATAAACAGGGAAGCGATGCATGAGTAATGCCCTTGTAGAGCTGCACTGTCACATCCTGCCCGGCATTGATGACGGTGCCAAAGATCTGGATATGTCAATGTCGCTCATTCGCAAGGAATTACAGGATGGTGCGGCGGGCATTGTGTTCACGCCGCACTTCTATTATGAGCGCATTTCCGTGGAGCAATTTACCGCACGGCGCAAGGCAGCGTTCCTGCAGGTGTCCGCGGCCTGCAAGGCCGAGGGCCTGCGGCTGGCCGGTAAGATGGGCGCCGAGGTGTTTTACTCCCCCGCGCTGCCCAGCCTTGACCTGCGCCAGCTGGCCTTTGCGGGGAGCAACTATATTTTGATCGAGTTCCCCACCACGATGCACCCGCCGGGCATTGACGAGACACTCTACGCCATCCGTGCGCAGGGGTACACGCCGATTCTGGCCCACGTGGAGCGCTATCCCTTTGTGACCGAGGACCCGACGCTGCTCTACAACTGGGTCTGCGACGGGTGTTTGGCGCAGATCAACGCTACCGGCCTGATCCGGGACGGACACACCGCCAAGTGGCTGCACAAGCTGATCGAGTGGAACCTTGTACACATTCTGTGCAGCGACTGCCACCACCCGGTCAAGCGCCCGCCCAACCTGGCCGAGGGCTTTGCCCATCTGCCCGACAAGGTCGCCCGCCGCATGCAGCGCAACGCCATCGACATCTATCTTGGCGACGACCTGCGTCCCCCCGAGCCGACGAAGCCGGTCTACCGCTTCGGGCATTGGGTGTAAAACAAAATATGCGTAGGGGAGGGCTAAAGCCCTCCCCTACGCTATTTTTATTGCCCGTTTTCCACCGTCTGCCCGGCCCCTACCGCGTACTATTCGCCGCGCTCACGCCTCTGCCACCGCCACCAGATACTTGTAGATCTGCGGCTTGTACTCCTCATACAGGCCCAGATGCTCATACAGCTCCTTATAATATGCAAACAGGGTCGCGCGGGTCGCCACGATGTTCACCGGGTTCAGCGCCGTGTGCACCGCGCTGCCGGGCGTGTTGAAATAGTTGTAGATCGGCGTCGACAGCGCGTAGAACTTTTCCGCATAACGGATATAGCTCAAATTGAAATACAAATCCTCCGACCAGTCCATGTCCTCGGCGCATATAATGTCATCGTGCGCGCGGACAATGTCGGCGCGGTAGAGCTTATTCCACATCACACCGTAGTAAAAGCTGGCCGGTTCCTGCATCAGGCCCGCGGCGAATTCCTCCTTCGTCATCGGGCCCTCCATCAGGAAGCCGTAGGTCTGCACCTTGGTGGGCCGCTCGGGGCGGGGGTCATCCTCGGCACGGGGGCGGGGCGGCGTAATGCGGTTGTAGTGCGCAATGACCAAATCTGCGCCGCTCTCCTCGGCCCGCTGCACCAGCAGCTCCGTGGCGTAGGGCTGGATCGTGTCGTCGGCATCGACGAACTGCAGATACTTGCCCCTGGCCTCCCGCAGGCCCATGTTGCGGGTCGCGGCCACGCCGCTGTTGGCCTTGTCGATGAGCACGATGCGCGGATCGACGTTGGCATACATCTTGCAGACCTCCAGGCTGACGTCCTGGCTGCCGTCGTTCAGCAGCAGAATTTCAAGGTTCCGGTAGGTCTGGCGGCGGATACTCTCCACACAGCGGGCGATATGATCCTGGGCGTTATAAATCGGCACGATAATACTGACAAGCGGCTGCTCCGGCATGGCAGGCGACCTCCTTTTTGTAGTAGTATATCCACAATACCACACTTTTGCCCGGTTGGCAATGGAAAAAGTGCGCGAGGTGTGGTATGATGCTTATAAGGGCTTCCCCATCGGGGGAAGCTGTCCGCAAAGCGGACTGATGAGGGCCGGCCTTCCGCCGCAGCCTGTTCATGGGCTGCCCCCGCAGACCTACCCCTCATCCGGCCTTCGGCCACCTTCCCCCAAGGGGGAAGGCATCACTATGAAACGAGGTCACCACCATGAAGCCTTCCATCATCCGCCTGCGTGCGCTGGAAAAGCAGCTGTACGCCTACCTGTATGCTATGACCGTCATCGACTTTGACGCCGAGACCGTCGCGCCCGAGGGCAGCGCCGATGGCCGCGCCGAGGCCACCGAGGTTTTGAGCCGCGCCAGCTTTGACCTGCTGGTCAACGACGGCACCGCCGCCCTTTTGAAGGAGGCCGCTGCCGACGCCGAGACCGAGCAGGAGCGCGCCGAGGTCCGCAATTTGCAGCGCCAGTACGACGAGATCGCCCGGATCCCCGCCGACGAGTACGCCGCCTTCACCAAGCTGTGCAGCCAGAGCGTGCCCGCCTGGACCAAGGCCAAGCGCACGAACGATTTCAGCCTGTTCGCGCCGTATCTGGAAAAGCTCATCGCCGCCCGCCGCGCCCAGGCCCGGTATTTTGCGCCGGACCGCGACCCCTATGAGGTCCTGCTGGACCGCTACGAGAAGGGCCTGACCATTGCCCAGTGCGATGAGTTTTTCGCGACGCTGCGTGAAACCATCGTCCCGCTGCTGGCGGACATCCAGACTCGCGGCAAGGCCGTGCGCACCGACTTCCTTGACCAGGATTGGCCCATCGACGCCCAGCGCCGGGTCAGCAAAAAGATCATGGAGCTGTGGGGCCTTGACCCGGCCCACTGCTATCTGGCAGAGAGCGAGCACCCCTTCACCACCGAGTTCTGGCGCGGCGATGTGCGCATCACGACCCACTACATGCCCCGGGACATCTTCTCGAACCTCTACAGCGTCGCCCACGAGGGCGGCCACGCGCTGTATGAGCTGAACATCAACCCCGACTACGACTACACCGTCGTCACCCACGGCGCGACGATGGGCATTCACGAGAGCCAGTCCCGCCTGTTTGAGAACCTGGTGGGCCGTTCCCGCGCCTTTGTCCACTATCTGTACCCGACGCTGAAGGAGCTGTTCCCCTCGCAGCTGGCCGACGTCTCCGCCGAGGAGATCTGGCGCGCCGTCAACCGCGCCGAACCGGGCCTGATCCGCACCGAGGCCGACGAGCTGACCTACTCCCTGCATATCATGGTGCGCTATGAGCTGGAAAAGGCCCTGATGCAGGGCACACTGGCCGTGGCCGACCTGCCCGCCGCCTGGAACGCCAAGTATAAAGAGTACCTCGGCGTCGATGTACCCGACGATGCCCACGGCTGTTTGCAGGACATCCACTGGTCCATGGGCGACATCGGCTATTTCCCGAGCTATGCCCTCGGCAGTGCCTACGGCGCACAGGCCCTCGACGACCTGCGCAAAACAAACGATTTTGACGCCCAGTGGGCCAACGGCGACGTGGAGCCGCTGAAGGCCGCCTTAAAGGAGCGCGTCTGGCAGTGGGGCAGCATGAAGGAACCCGCCTGGCTCGTCGAGAGCCTCTGCGGCGGCAAGTTCGACCCGCACCACTTCACCGATTATTTAAAGAAGAAATACACCGAGCTGTACGAGCTGTAAGGCAGGAGCCTTCCGGGCCATGCGTAGGGCGGGGTGCCCCCACCCCGCCTCCGTTCTCCGCTATACCCCACAAAAAATCCCGTCGGATGCCCTTTTCCGGCGGGATTTTTTCAGCATAATACGCTGTCCGGGAAATTCAGGCAGGTGTACAGGTACCGCAGTGCCTCGTCCATCGTGTCAAACTCGCCGCCGTCTACCTCGCTGGGGCTGGCGGCGATGGTCGACTTGTCAAACGGGATGCCGTTCTCCCTGCGCCATTCGTCCACCTGCAGCGCTATGTCATTGGCATAGCCCGGGCGGTCCTGCCTGCTGCCGTCGGCGTCAATGTAAACGCAGGCGCCGTACTTTTTCCGGTCCGGCAGGCGCACCAGCTCGGCCAGCGTGTAGTAGTCGCGGTCAAAGTAAAAGAGCATCTGCCCGCGGTAGGCGGCGATCTCCGCCGCGCTTTCCTCGCGGTTCGTGATCTGGGGCACGGTGTCCACCAGCCGGTGCAGCTCGTCCAGCAGTGCGTCGCCGTCCTCAGGGTAGGCATCCGTGCCCTTGGCAGCAGCGATTTCCCCAAAGCAGTAGGCCTGCCAGTGGGGCGGGCATTTGCCCAGCTTGGCACGCTCAATGTAGTAGAGCAGGTCAGCGCGGTAGGAGGCAGCGAGTGCGTTCAGACTTTGTTTTTTCATAGCTTGTAGGCCTTTCATTTTGTATCATTTATGGTGTCCGTTTCTCGGAACACCCTCATCTTACCATAACCGTTTGTCGAATCCTGCCGCATTATAAGACCGAACGCCGTTTTATTTTAGGGACAGCTGTTTTCCGCTGTCGAAAAAACAGCAGGCACGCAAAAACCGCGTACCTGCTGTCTTTTTTTATTATTTTACGGGCTGCCCCTGTGCGCACAGCACTGCGTCCAGCGCCGTCAGCTTATCCGGCACACCGCCCAGCTCCATACCGGGGAAATCCGTCTCCACGCCCGCGGACGCCAGCTCATCGGCACAGGCCGCGGGGTCGGCACAAATCGCCTGTGCTTCGGCCAGGATGCCCGGCCAGTTCAGCGCCAGCCGCTCCTGCGCGTCGCCGCTCAGCCCGGCCCGCCAGGTATCCGCTGTACCATCCTCAAACTCTGACGCGCTCAGGTACTCCACCAGCACCGCCGCGGCCCGGGCCGTTTTCAGGCTGCAGCCTGCCGTGTCCGCGCCGAAATCCACCAGCCCATCCAGCACGGCAAGCTGCTCGGCCCGGCTGCCTGCGTGCCCGGTGCCCGCTTCGGACGATACCGCCTGCACCGCGGACGCCGCCTCCGGCACCGCCGGGGCCGCGCACCCGGCCAGCAGGGCGGCCCCCGCTAAGAGAATCGCTAACCTACGCATACCAACGCCCCCAATCCTATCTTATACTATTCACAGCAGGTGTGGCGTGTTTCCTGCTTGCAGCAGTCGCCGCAGCTCTGGCGGCGGATATATTTTTGAATGTCGTCAAAAATCGGCATCAGCGCCTCACCGTTTTCGGTCAGGCGGTACTCGACCCGGGGCGGGACCTCGTTGTAGTCGATGCGCTGCACCAGCCCGTCCGCGGCCAGCTCCTTCAACTGGTTCGACAGCATCTTGTGGGTCACGCCGTCCAGCAGCTTGCGCAGCTCACCGTAGCGCAGCGTACCGTGTGCGCCCACCATGAATAAAATGCGCATCTTCCACTTGCCGCTGATCTGGTCCATGACCTGCTCCATCCTGTCACAGCCCACATCCGCATAGCGGCAGTTACAGTGTTCGTTCGGGTGCATTGCTCACACTCTCCTTTTGGGTAGCGGTTTCTAAAAAGTGCGTACTTGTCAAAAGTGCCTATTTGAATATACTAAGTATAGGGTATTTTCCCCGCGTTTGCAACTTGTTTCTTGGGAATGTTTGCGGTAATATAGTTGTGTATGATTATAAGGTAGGGCAGCCTGACCTCAGGCTGCAGCCCCGCCGCGGCGGGGTGTGGTCACCCCGCCCTACAATATTCACCGCCAAATGTGCGGAAAATCACCCAAGAGGAGAAAACAACCTATGTATGATGATTTAGTAGAGTTTCTGCAGGAGTCCGTCACCCCGTTCCACGCCGCTGCCACCGCCGAAAGCTGGCTGTGCGCCGCCGGCTTCACCCGGCTGGAGGAGGCCGACTACTGGAACCTTGAGCCGGGCAAGGGCTACTACACGACCCGCAACGGCTCGTCCGTTGTGGCGTGGCGCATCGTGGCCAGCCACAGCGACTCCCCGTCGTGGAAAATCAAGGCCGACACCGTTGAAAACGACGGCTGCCGCCGCCTGAGCGTCGAGGGCTACGGCGGGATGATCATGTCCACCTGGCTGGACCGCCCGCTGACCGTCGGCGGGCGTGCCCTCGTCAAGACCGAGGACGGCATCGAGAGCCGACTTGTGTACCTTGACCGCGACCTGCTCGTCATCCCGTCGCTGGCTATCCACTTTCAGCGGGACATCAACAAGGGCCACACCTTCAACCCGCAGGTCGATATGCAGCCGCTGTGGGGCCCCGCGGGCAGCCGCACCCTGACCGACCTCGTCGCCGAGTCCCTCGGCGTGGAGGCCGCCGACATTCTGGACAGCGATCTGCAGCTCGTCACCCGCCAGGCCCCGACCCAGATCGGCCCCGACGGTGAATTTTTCATGGCCCCGCGCATTGACGATCTGGAATGCGCCGCCACGACGCTGCTGGGCTTTCTGGATGCGTCCGGGGAGACCGACAGCGCCTGCGCCCCGGTCTGGGCGATGTTCGACAACGAGGAGGTCGGCTCCTCGAGCCGGATGGGTGCCGAGAGCAGCTACCTGCGCGACGTGCTGGATCGCATCCTTGAAGCCGTGCCCCACAGCGCACAGGCCAGCCACCGCGCCATGGCCAACAGCTTTATGCTGAGCGCCGACAACGCCCACGCGACCCACCCGAACTTTCCGCAGAAGTCCGACCCCTGCGCGCCCGTGCGGCTGGGCGGCGGCGTGGTGCTCAAGTACAACGCCAGCCAGAAGTACACGACGAACGCCGTCAGCGGCGCGATCTTCCGCGCCATCTGCCGGAAGGCCGACGTGCCGGTGCAGGTGTTCACGAACCGCGCCGACGAGGCCGGCGGCAGCACGCTGGGCAATTTGCAGAGCCACACGCTGCCCATCCCGATGGCAGACATCGGCTGCGCCCAGTTCGCGATGCACAGTGCCGTCGAGACGGCCAGCGTCGCCGACGCCGAGGCCATGACAAAGGCCGTGGCCGCCTTCTACCGTGTCCATCTGCGTGCCCTTGGCGACGGCACCTACACGCTGGAATGAGCACGGGACGCTACGCGCCCAGCCCCAGCGGGCGGATGCACCTGGGCAACCTGATGTGCTGCCTGCTGGCCTGGCTGAGCGCCAAAAGCAAGGGCGGGCAGGTGCTGCTGCGCATTGAGGATCTGGATACCCAGCGCTGCCCCCGCAGCTATGCGGACGCCATTGTGGACGATTTGGCGTGGCTCGGCCTTGCCGCCGACGGCCCGACGCCGCCGGTCTACCAGAGTGACCGCAGCGAAATTTATCAGCGGTACTTCGACGAATTGTCCCGCCGTGGGCTGGTCTACCCCTGCTTTTGCAGCCGCAGTCAGCTGCACGCGGCCAGCGCGCCCCACCGCAGCGACGGGCAGGTCATCTACGCCGGGACCTGCCGCGGCCTGACGCCCGCCGAAATTGCCGAGCGCTCCAAGACCCGCGCCCCCGCCTGGCGCGTGCAGGTGCCCGACGAGGTCATCGCCTTTGAGGACGGCCACATGGGGCACTATGAAGAAAACCTTGCCCGCGACTGCGGGGATTTTTTCCTGCGGCGGGCCGACGGTGTGTTTGCCTACCAGCTGGCCGTCGTTGTGGACGACGCGCTGATGGGCGTCGATGAGGTCGTGCGCGGCAGCGACCTCTTGTCCAGCACACCGCGCCAGCTCTGGCTTTACCGGGAGCTGGGCCTGACCCCGCCGAAATTTTACCATCTGCCGCTGCTTTTGGCCTCCGATGGCCGCCGCCTCTCAAAGCGCGACGGCGACCAGAGTCTCGAGAACCTGCGGGAGAAATACACCCCCGAGGAGATCATCGGCAAGCTGGCCTTTGCCTGCGGCCTGCAAGCCTCCCCCGCCCCTACAACGCCCCAGGCCCTGGCCCGCACCTTCGATTGGTCCCAGGTCCCGAAAAGCGACATCGTTCTGCCGGAAAATCTGTTTTAATAAGATAAAAGGCTTCCCCCTCGGGGGAAGCTGTCACCGAAGGTGACTGATGAGGGCAGACCCCGCCAACGCCACCCGCTCACGGGCAGTATCCGTCAGCTCTCCCCTCATCCGGCGCTCCGCGCCGCCTTCCCCCTCGGGGGAAGGCTTTCTCTGCACTACCAAAAAAGGAGTATCCCCATGCAACGCTACGAAATCACCGGCATGAGCTGCGCGGCCTGCGCAAGCCATGTGGAAAAAGCCGTTGCGGCGGTGCCGGGTGTGGCATCCGTCGCCGTAAGCCTGCTGACCAACTCGATGCAGGTAGACTACGTCCCCGACGCCGACCCCGATGCCACCGCCCGGCGCATCCTCCGCGCCGTGGACGCCGCGGGGTACGGCGCGTCCCTCGCCTCCGCCGAGAGCGAAAGCGCCGAGCTCGAGGACACCGAGACTCCCAAGCTCAAAAAGCGCCTGATTGCCAGCCTCTGCTTCCTTGTGCCGCTTATGTACGTCTCGATGGGCCACATGATCGGCCTGCCGCTGGGCAGTGTGTTCCACGGCGGCGGCTGGCACGCCATCCTGTACGCGGGCACCCAGCTGGTGCTGACCCTGCCCGTCTGCTGGATCAACCGCGCGTTTTTCATCTCGGGCTGGAAGGGCATCAAGACCCGCGCGCCCGGCATGGATACCCTCGTCGCCCTCGGCGCTGGCGCGTCGCTGGCCTACGGCGTGTTCGCCATCGTCATGATCTGCATCGGCCTGTCCACCGGCAACGACGACCTGGTCATGCAGTACCGCCACGACCTCTATTTTGAGTCGGCGGCCATGATTTTAACGCTCATCACCGTCGGCAAAACGCTGGAAGCCTACAGCAAGGGCAAGACCACCGACGCACTGAAAAGCCTGATGAAGCTGGCCCCCCAGACCGCCTGCGTCCTGCGCGGCGGCGAGCAGGTCACAGTCCCGGTCAGTGAGGTCAACGTCGGCGACCTCTTTTTAGTCCGCCCCGGTGAGAGCATCCCCGTGGACGGCACCGTCACCGAGGGCATCTCCACGGTCAACGAGGCCGCCCTGACCGGCGAGAGCATGCCGGTGGACAAGTTCCCCGGCTCCCCCGTCAGCGCCGCGACCATCAACCAGAACGGTGCGCTGACCTGCCGTGCCGAGCGCGTCGGCCAGGACACGACGCTGTCCCAGGTCATCCGCCTGGTGCGCGACGCCGCCGCGACGAAGGCCCCGCTGGCCAAAACCGCGGACAGGGTCTCCGGCATCTTCGTGCCCACCGTCATCTGCATCGCCGCGGCCACATTTGTCATCTGGCTGCTGCTGGGCCAGACCTTTACATTTGCGCTGGCCCGCGGCATCAGCGTGCTGGTCATCAGCTGCCCCTGCGCCCTGGGCCTGGCGACGCCCGTGGCCATCATGGTCGGCAGCGGCGTGGGTGCCAAAAACGGCATCCTGTTCAAGACCGCCGCCAGCCTCGAAACCACCGGCTACACCGACGCCGTGCTGCTGGATAAGACCGGCACCGTCACCACCGGTGAGCCCAACGTTGTAAAAATCTTCGGCACCCGCAACGTGCCCGAGAAATTCCTGCTCAGCATGGCCGCCGGTCTGGAGCTGCGCAGTGAGCACCCGCTGGCCCGCGCCATCCTGCAGCGCGCCGAGAAGGACCATCTGTCCTACGCCACTGTGACCGACTTTGAGGCCGTACCCGGCAAGGGTCTGCGCGGCAAGGTCGCGGGCAAGGTCATTGCGGGCGGCAATGCCGATTTCATCCGCGAGACCTGCGCCCTGCCCGACGACCTGCAGCAGGCGGGCGACGAGATGAGCGCCGACGGCATCACGCCGCTCTACTTCTCGCTGGCCGGTAAGGCCGCAGGCGTCATCGGCGTGTCCGACGTCGTGAAGGAGTCCTCCGCCGCCGCCATCGCCCAGATGCAAACTCTCGGCCTGCAGGTCGTGATGCTGACCGGCGACAACGCCGCCACGGCCCGCCACATCGGCGCGGCGGTCGGCCTCGACGCCGACCATGTCATTGCGGGCGTCCTGCCCGCGGGCAAGGAAGCCGAGGTCCGCGCACTGCAAAAGCAGGGCCGCGTCGCCATGGTCGGTGACGGCATCAACGACGCCCCCGCCCTGACCCGCGCCGAGACCGGCATTGCCATCGGTGCTGGTGCGGACGTCGCACTGGACGCCGCCGACGTTGTGCTGGTGCGCAGCGACCTGGCCGATGTGCCCGCCGCGGTGCGCCTGTCCCGCGCGGTGGTGCGCAACATCCATCAGAACCTGTTCTGGGCGTTCTTCTACAACGCCATCTGCATCCCGCTGGCGGCGGGCGTGTTCACGGGCTTCGGCATCACGCTGAACCCGATGATCGCCTCCGCGGCCATGAGCCTGTCCAGCGTCTGCGTCGTCACGAACGCCCTGCGGCTGAACACCTTTGACCCGCGCAGCGCCGCCCACGATGCCCCGCCGAAGCGCAAAGCCCCGGTCCGCGCGTCTGCGCCAGAAATCTCCTGCCCCACCGGCAGCTGCCCCGTGCAGCCTGCCCCGGAAAATAAAACCACCCAAACGGAGGGAACTGCCATGAAAAAGACGATTCACATTGAAGGCATGATGTGCGGCCACTGCGAGGCCACCGTGAAGAAGGCATTGGAGGCCCTGGACGGCGTGCAGAGCGCCGAGGTCAGCCACGAGAAGGGCACTGCCGTTGTGTCCCTGACCCACGATGTGGCCGACGCCGACCTCAAGACCGCTGTCGAGGCCAGGGATTACACCGTCACTGGCATCGACGCATGAGCGCCATCCGCCGCCGCTGGCGCTTCACCGGCACAGTGCAGGGCGTAGGCTTCCGCTATTATGCCCGCGCCGCGGCCCTGCATCTGGGCCTGACCGGCTGGGTCGCCAACAACTGGGACGGCAGCGTCACGCTGGAGGCCCAGGGCGAGCGTGCCGCCCTCGACGCCCTTGTCCCCCTCATCGAGCGCAGCAACCGCTGGGCCCGCATCGAGAACGTTGAAGTCACCACCCTGCCCGTAAAGGAACACGAATACGGGTTTTGGGAGCGGAGCGGAGAGTAATTTTCAGAGAGGAGATAGGAGTTAGGAGAAAGGAGAGAACCCTGCTGTGGGAAAATCTCCTATCTTCTCACTCCTATCTCCTCTCTTTTTGGCTTGCACTTGTCTGTTTTTGCAGGTATAATACTATTATATCAACATCAAAAGGGGTTTTCACATTGCCCGGTACTTTATATCTTGTCGCCACGCCTATCGGCAATCTGGATGACATGCCGCCGCGTGTGGTGGCTACCTTCGGCCTGGCGGACTTCGTCGCGGCTGAGGACACCCGCGTCACGCTGCGGCTGCTCAACCATCTGGGCCTCAAAAAGCCGATGGTCAGCTACTATGAGCACGCGCTCCACCACGGCGAGGCCATCCTGAACCGCATCGAGGCCGGGGAGAATTGCGCCCTGTGCAGCGATGCCGGTATGCCCTGCATCAGCGACCCCGGCGAGCAGATCGTCCGCGAGGCCCATGAGCGCGGCATCAGGGTCGTGCCCATCCCGGCGGCATCGGCCTGTGTCACAGCGCTGGCGGCCAGCGGCCAGCCCACGGCCCGCTTTGTGTTCGAGGGCTTTCTGCCCGTCCCCAAGCGGGACCGCCGCGAACGGCTGGCATTTTTGCAGAACGAGACCCGCACGATGATCTTCTACGAGGCCCCGCACAAGCTGCGCGGCACGCTGGACGACCTGGCCGCTGCCTTCGGTGCGGACCGCTCGGTCTCGCTCTGCCGTGAGCTGACCAAGCTGCACGAGGAGATCAAAAAGACGACTCTCGGCGAGGCCGTAGCCTTTTATAAGGACAACGACCCCCGCGGCGAGTATGTGCTGGTTCTGGCCGGTACCGACCCTGCCGCCGTCGAGCAGGCCGCCGCACCGACCCTGGAAGAAGCCGTCGCCGCCGCCCGCGCCCTGCAAGCGGGCGGTCTGCCCCCCGCCGCCGCCGCCAAACAGGCCGCCGCCGGGACACCGTTTAGTAAGGGTGAAATATATAAAGAGCTTATAAAATAAAAAGCCTTCCCCCTTGGGGCTGCGCCCGCAGGCGCGTGTCGGAGCGCAACCGCCGTAGGCGGCCCTTAGCGCGGAGACTGAAGGTGGCTGAGGCCCCGCCCGAGGCCGGATGAGGGGCAGCCCTGCGTCATCGCCCATTCACGGCCATACCTCCGCAAGCTCTCCCCTCATCAGCCGCCTGCGGCGGCAGCTTCTCCCCCAGGGGAGAAGCCTTTTTCAACAGGAGTCTATTTCTATGTGTAAAATTCTAGTCATTTCCGACGTCCATGGCCGCCTGCGCGACCTGCGGTGGGTGCTGCAAAACGAGACCGCCGACGCCATGTTCTACCTCGGTGACGGTCTGTACGACCTGAACGCCGCGCTGGAGCTGCGCAGGGAGCCGGTGCCCTATCCCATCTACCGCGTGGCCGGCAACTGCGACGTCAACTACAGCGAGCCGTCCGAGGGGCTCGCCCCCTTCGGCGGGGTGCTTTTCTTCTACACCCACGGGCATCACTACGGCGTCAAGATGGGCAGTGAACGCCTGGCCGAGTGTGCCGGTGAGCGCGGCGCAGATGTGGCGCTGTTCGGCCACACCCACCGGCGCGAGCTGGTGCGCGGCGTCGGCACGGCGGCCACGGTGTTCAACCCCGGCAGTCTGCGCGACGGCGGCAGCTACGGCGTCATTACGATTGAAAACGGCAAATGCAGCTTTACCTGGAAGAGGGTGCCTGAATTTTGAACGAGAGCGTTATTTACCTGCCCGAGGTAGACAGCACCAACCTTTGGGCCAAGCATAATCTGGACAAGTTCGGTCCCATCGGCGCGGTCTACACCACCCACCAGACCGCCGGGCGGGGCCGCCTTGGCCGCAGCTGGCTTGATGCGCCCCACAAGGGCCTGTACTACACCGCCGTCATCAGGACCGATCTGGTCCAGCCCGCCACGCTGCCGCTGTTTGCCAGTCTGGCCGTCTGCGACGCCCTGCGCGAGCGCTACCGCATCGACTGCCAGATCAAGTGGCCGAACGACCTTTTGCTGAACGGCAAAAAAATTGTCGGCATCCTGTGCGAGGTCGGCCCCGACGGCCACAGCATCGTGGTGGGCATCGGCATCAATCTGGCCCAGCCGCAGGAATATTTCGACGCTGCGGGTCTGCCCCACGGCACCAGCCTGGCTCTGCAGGGCGTGCCCGTGGACATGGACACCGACCCGGAGTGGCTGGCTCAATACATGACCGACTTCGGCTTTGACCGCGCGCTCTACACCTACGAGGCCGAGGGCTTCGCCCCCTACCGCGAGCGCTACAAGGCGCTCTGCGTCAATCTGGGCCGCCGCGTCACCTACGACGGCGGCGCCGGAACCGCCGTTGACGTGGACGACGAGGGCCGTCTCATCGTCCGCGACGAGACCGGCGACACCCGCGTCTTTACCGGCGAGGTCAGCGTAAAGGGGATTTACGGGGCGGTGTAATCATTGCCGCCCCGTAGGGGCCGGGCATGCCCGGCCCGCAGCTTTCCCACCGGCATCCGCCCACTGTGCACCTCCGGGCCGCACATGTGCGGCCCCTACTGCTCTATAAAAAAAACAGAGCGTCCCTCCCATCCCGGGAAGAACGCTCTGTTTCTTTAATTCATCTTCAGATATTTCCGTACCGGCAGCGACACGGCACCGGCAACGACGCAGCAGAGGACCCACTCAAAAATAGCCTGCACGCCGACCAGCAGCACAATGAACATAAACGCATTCTGTGCGCCCAGCGTGTTGGCCAGGTTCTGCACATAGTCACAGTTATAGAAGATCAGTACCAGAAAGCCCATGAAGAACACGGTGTTCAGCACCGGCGCGGACAAGCCGCCCAGGAAGCAGGCCAGCTTCTCATTCTTGGGCATAGCCTTGCGCAGCGCGTTGAAAATCAGCGCGGTGCACAGTCCCATCAGCACACGGGCCACAAAGCAGACCACAAAGGTGCCCGCAGGGCTGACCTGGAACAGTGCTGCGCCCATGGCGGACTTGCCCTCAACAGCCTGAATAAAGCTGGTTGCGCCAAAGACACCGCCCAGAATAGCACCTGCCATAGGGTTCATCGTCATAGCGCCGATGGCCACGGGCACGGTGAGCAGCGACGCCGACAGCGGGCCGATCTGCAGATAGCCCAGCGGCGTGTAGTTCAACACAAGCAGAATGGCCACCAGCAGCGCAAGCTGGGTGAGCCAACGGACGTTGGTACGGTTTTTCATATTCAATTTTCCTCCTGCTGCCGTCTCCTACAAATCGGGAGTACAGCGCAAATGTACGGTCCTATCGGACCGCCGAAACCAAGTATACAGCAAACAGCAGGAAAACGCAAGCAAAAAATCGGCTGCCAAAAGGCTTCTCCCCACGGGGGAAGGCGTATAAATTACAGCTTTCCCTCGATCAGCAAGTCTCTGACTTCCAGCAGATCCTCACATTTTCTGTCATACAGCTGCGCGATCTCCTCCGTCGGCTGCATCAGATCCGGCACCATCACGGTCACACAGCCCGCGGCGCGGCCCGCGCGCACGCCGTTAAAGCTGTCCTCCAGCACCAGGCAGTCATGCGGGTCAAGGTGCAGCTTTTTCGCCGCGACCAAAAAGGTGTCGGGTGCGGGCTTGCTGTGGGCGACCTCCGTACCGGAGACAACATCGTGGAAATACCGCGCTGTGCCGGTGGTCTGCAAATTCATCTCGATCATATTCCGCGGGCTCGAGCTTGCCACAATGCGCGGCAGGCCCATGTCCTCCAGTGCGGCCAGCAGCTCCTTCAGACCCTTTTTGCAGGGTACGCCCCGGGCAAAGCGCTCGTCCCCCAGCTGCCAGATCTTGTCCAGCACCTTCTGCGGGTCGCCGGGGATGTACTCGGCCACATGGCGGCGCAGGTTGTCCCCCGCCAGGCCGCGTCCCCCGGCCCGAAACTTCTCCATATCCGCGGGCAGCGGCAGACCCAGCGCGGCGCACGCGGGTTCCCACAGGGTATCCCACAGGCGCTCGGTGTCAAACATCAGCCCGTCCATATCAAAAATAACGCCTTTTACCATCGGTGTCATCCTTTCGCAGTACAGTATACAGTTATTGTACCGCAGTCTGCACAAATAAGCAAGCGGACGAGCCGTCCCCGTCCGCCTTGTCTTACGTTTCCAGATACCCCCGCACCTTGTCCAGCGCCTCGCGGCCCTCGCGGTGGCCACGGTTGTACAGGTCCAGCAGCTTGTTTTCGTCGCCCTCAAACCGGCCTATCGTGATCGGCTCCTGCGGGCGCACGCAGCAGATGCGCCCGTCCGCCTCCAGTTCATCCAGCTGATCCATCAGGGTGTTGTAGCGCAGCTCCTGGGTCAGCATATCGGCCAGAAACAGCGGCTTATCGCCGTAAAAGTCGTCGTACAGGTCCACCATCTTCTGGCCGGGCATCGCCTTGCGGAAGCCCTTCTGCCGCGTCGTGATGACAACGATCTTTTCAAAGCCCTCGTTCAGCGCCCAGTTCAGCGCGATTGGGCAGGAGCATCCGCCGTCGAGGTACGGCTGACCATCCAGCACGACAGGCACGGATGCCAGCGGCAGGCTGGCCGACGCGCGCACGGCCTCGTCGAACGGAAAATCCGTCTTTCCCTTCTCAAAGTAGGCGGGCTTGCCGGTCTCGACGTTCGTCGCCACCGCAAAGACCCGCATACCGCCGTGGGCGAAGGTCTCCTCGTCGAAGGGCACTTCCTTTTTGACGTCGTTCAGCATAAATTTCAGGCCAAACAGACTGCCGCCGCGCAGCGCCGCCTTGGGGCCGAAATACCGGCTGTCGTGGCGGTAGCGCAGGTTGATGCTGGCGGACCGCCCCGGCTGGTGGGACGCATAGTTCAGTGCGTTCAATGACCCGGCAGAGACTCCGGCCACCGCCGGGAAATAGACGTCGTTCTCCATAAAGGTATCCAGCACGCCCGCCGTGAACAGCCCGCGCAGCGAACCGCCCTCCAACAGCAGGATCGAATTGTCCGGTATCGTGATTTTGCTCATAAACAGCACCCCCTATTTAGCTATTTTACCGTATAAAATCCGCAGGTGCAAGCAAAAAAGAGCCGCAGTTTTACACATCGAGCAAATTGTGCTAAAATAGGGAAAACGCTCCGAGAGGATGATTGCTATGGTATCCCTTCGCGGTCTCACACTGACCGCCGCCCGGCCGCGCATCATTGTGCCGCTGTTTGCCCGCGATCCGGCAGCGCTCTGCCCTTTGGCGAAAGCCGCCAGCGCCGACCCCGCCGCCGAGCTGGTCGAGCTGCGTCTGGACCCGCTGCCCGCGGATGAATTTCTGAACGCGCTGGCGCTTGTGCGCGGCATCGTGGACAAGCCGCTGGTCGTCACGATCCGCACCCGGGCCGAGGGCGGTGAGCTTGCCCTGACGCCCGACGCCTACGCCGCGCACTGCCGTGCCCTGCTGGCACGCGGCGGCGTGGACGTGCTGGACATTGAGTGGCGGGCCTGCGGCGCGTTCCGCGCCGAGCTGCGCGACGCCGCCCACGCCGCCGGGGCCGCAGCGCTTTTCAGCGAGCATCACTTTGATGCCACGCCCGCCACGGATGCCATGGCGGACACCCTGACCGGCATGGCCGACGCCGGAGCCGACATTGCCAAGCTGGCCGTTATGCCCCGCTGTGCCGCCGACGCCGCCCGCCTGCTGGAGGCCACGGCCCGCGCCGCCGACGCCCGCCCGGACACGCCGCTCATCACAATGAGCATGGGCCCGCTGGGTGCCGTCACCCGCTTCTGCGGCGGTGCCTTCGGCAGCTGCGCGACCTTCGGTGTGACCTCCGGCACCTCCGCCAGCGCCCCCGGCCAGCCGCCCGCGGATCTGCTGAAGGCAAAGCTGATAACCGTGCGCCTGTAATGCGCCTGTAATGCGCCTGTAATACCCCTGTATGCGCCTCTGTAGGGGCCGGACATGTCCGGCCCGCGGCCTTCCCGCAAGCGCCCGTCCGCCGTACACCGCCGGGCCGGGCATGCCCGGCCCCTACGGCACTGCTACAATAAAAAACGCCTGTTTGCCCTTTGCATCGTAGGGTGGGGTCTTGACCCCACCGCGCCGCCTCCCGTTATTTCAACGTAAAAGCATGACCGAACTGTAGGGGCCGGACATGTCCGGCCCGCAGCCTTCCCGCAAGCGCCCGTCCGCCGTACACCGCCGGGCCGGGCATGCCCGACCCCTACGGCACTGCTACAATAAAAAGCGCCTGTTTGCCCTTTGCATCGTAGGGTGGGGTCTTGACCGCTCCCTACAAAGTAATGGCAAACAGGCGTTTTCCTGTTCTCAAAACAAAAAACGCGCGGCCCCCTTTGCCTGGGGGCCGCGCGGAATGTGCTAATGTAGCTTACTCAGCCTGGATAGCACCGGTGGGGCAAACGCCCTCGCAAGCGCCGCAGTCAACGCAGGAAGCTGCATCGACAACAGCCTTGTCCTCCATGGTGATTGCGCCAACGGGGCAGGTGTCAACACATGCACCGCAAGCAACGCACTCGCTGGAAACGGTATGAGCCATCGTGAACTCCTTATCTCCGTGCTGAATCTATAGTTTGTACCCTCCCGGCCCTGCACGGCTGCTCCCCGGGATGGCACACAGTCGGTTTGCTCTGCCTACTGCGTTGTATTTAGTGTATCACATTACGACTGATTTGGCAAGTGCCATATCTTGATTTTTTTCAACGGTAAGCCGCAACTAACCGCCACTGTAGTCCGTTATTTGTCCTCTTTATCAGCGGGGAGCGGTGTGCGCTTGCCGCCGCGGACATAGACGCATTCGTCGCGCTTATAGATGCGCGGCGCCAGAATTTCCACGTTGGAGCGCACCTTCAGTGTGCCCGCCACCACGTTCACTTCAATGACCGTGCCCTCGCCGTCCGGCGTGCGGACGATGCTGCCCACCTGCGGCGTGATCGAGTTCAGGTATTCATAGCTCTTTTGTTCATAAGCCAAACAGCACATCAGGCGTCCGCACGACCCACTGATCTTGGCGGGGTTCAGGCTCAGCCCCTGCTCCTTCGCCATCTTGATGGACACGGGCTGGAAGTTTTTCAAAAACCGGCTGCAGCAGAACGGCTGACCGCAAAGCCCCAGGCCGCCCAGCATCTTGCTCTCATCGCGCACGCCGATCTGGCGCAGCTCGATGCGGGTGTGGAACTGGGACGCCAGGTCCTTGACCAGCTCACGGAAGTCCACGCGGTTGTCGGCCGTGAAGTAGAACACCAGCTTGCTGCGGTCCAGCGTGTACTCAGCATCGACCAGCTTCATTT
>OHUS01000177.1_pt1 | contig 25155 bp, 20 predicted proteins | sample 1579311 | NCBI WGS metagenome assembly OHUS01 (sample SAMEA3882538, study PRJEB24775) | human gut metagenome | biome: human-associated habitat; feature: intestine environment; material: feces | place: Netherlands | collected 2009/2010
GCTTCTTTCTTTTGGTCACAAAAGAAAGAAGGAGTTCCCGGGAGACTGCCGTTAATTGCACGTTTTACACAAATTTTACACAACATTTACCTTCCCGTGGTGGTGTACCTGCGGCGCATACATTATAATAGAAGGCGGTATAGTGTAAAACTCAATAAGAGAATGGATGTGTAACACCGGATGACCATTTTTAATGTGTTCACCCTGATGGGCGGCATTGCCATGTTCTTGTATGGCATGGACCTGATGGGGAAAGCTCTGGAACAGACCGCCGGCAGTAAGCTGCAGGGCATTCTGTCCACCATGACCAGCAGCCCCATCCGCGGTTTGCTGCTCGGCATGGCCGTCACTGCCGTCATTCAGTCCAGCGGTGCCACCACCGTTATGGCCGTCGGCTTCGTCAACTCCGGCCTGATGGAGCTGCATCAGGCCATCAGCGTCATTATGGGCGCAAACGTCGGTACGACTGTCACCGGCTGGCTGCTCTCGCTGTCCGGCCTGGAGGGCGACAGTTTCCTCACAAAAATGATGAACCCTACCGCGTGGAGCCCGATCCTCGGCTTTATCGGCATCTGGATGTATATGATCGGCAAGGACCGCAAGCGCGGCGTCGGTAAAATCCTGCTGGGCTTCTCTATTTTGATGGCCGGCATGAACACGATGTCCCATGCCATGTCCCCGCTGGCCGACGAGCCGTGGTTCATGGATCTGTTCCTCAGCTTCAAAAACCCGATCCTCGGCGTCATTGCGGGCGCGGTGCTGACGGCTGTTTTGCAGTCCTCGTCGGCGTCCGTCGGTATCCTGCAGGCCCTGACCAGCACCGGCGCGGTCACCTACTCCGCTGCCGTGCCCATCATCATGGGCCAGAACATCGGCACCACCGTCACGGCGCTGATCTCCTCGGCGGGTGCAAACAAGAACGCAAAGCGCACCGCCTTCGTCCATCTCTATTTTAACGTTATCGGCACGATCCTCTTCCTGTGCGGGTTCTACGGGCTGAACGCGCTGATCAGTTTTGCCTTCTTCAACGAGACGGCCAATACCTTCGGCATCGCCATCGTACACACAATTTTCAACGTAGTAACGACGGCTATTCTGCTGCCGTTCAACCGCCTGCTGGAAAAGCTGGCCATTTTGACCGTGCCAGACTCCCCGTCCGACAAAAAGCAGGAGAACACCCTGCTGGACGAGCGTCTGCTGACTACGCCGTCCGTGGCCGTGGGCCGCGCCATGCTGACCGGCGGCGATATGGCCGAGATCTGCCGCACCGCGCTCTTGCAGGCCATGTCCACCACCCGCGTCTGGAATGACGCCATTGCCGACGAGGTCATCCGCAAGGAGGACGCCGTTGACCACTATGAGGACGTGCTGGGCACCTACCTTGTCAAGTTGAGCGCCAAGCATCTGTCCGTGGAGGATAACCGCTCCGTCAACACGCTGCTGCACACCATCGGCGACTTTGAGCGCGTCTCCGACCACGCCGTGAACATTATCAAAACGGCGCAGGAGATCCGCGATAAGGACATCAAATTCAGCGAAGAAGCGCTGAATGACCTGTCCGTGCTGGAGGCCGCCGTGCAGGACATCGTCAACCGCACGGTGGATGCGTTCCAGAAGTGCGACACCTACGCCGCCGGCAAAATCGAGCCGCTGGAGCAGGTCGTGGACGGCCTGGTGCGCGAGGTCAAGACCCGCCACATCGCGCGTCTGCAGGCCGGTGTCTGCACGATCGAGTACGGCTTTGTGCTGGATGATCTTTTGACGAACTACGAGCGCATCGCCGACCATTGCTCGAACATTGCGGTGGCCATGATCGAGGTCGCGGCGGACAAGTTCGACACCCACGAGTACCTGAACAACGTCAAGCACGGCGGCAGCGTGAAGTTTGAGCGCCGCTACGAGAAATACCGTGGCCGCTACACCTTCCCGCCGGAGGCGTACAGCGAATCTGCTCCCGCAGATTCGAAAGAATAAATAAAAAATAATAAATAATAAATATTTTGCGGCGCTGCGCACCGCTCGGAACGGTGTGTTTCGGGAAGTTCGCAGCGCTTTTTCAATTTGCGCGCGCGGCGCGCATCCTTCTTTATTATTTTTTATTTATTATTTATTATTTGCAAACCACACACATGAGGTATTACTATGATCTACATCGTTGAGGACGACTCCAGCATCCGTGAGCTGGAGCAATACGCTTTGCAATCCAACGGGTACGAGACCACGGGCTACGAGGACGCGGCCAGCTTCTGGGCGGCGCTGCGCAGTGGGCGGCCCGACCTCGTCATTCTGGACGTCATGCTGCCCGACGAGGACGGCTACCAGATTTTGGCCAAGCTGCGCGCCGACCCGGCCCGCGCCGCAACGCCGGTCATCATGGTCACGGCCAAAACCAGCGAGATCGACGTCGTCAAGGGGCTGGACCACGGTGCGGACGACTACCTGTGCAAGCCGTTCGGCATCATGGAGTTCATCTCCCGCGTGCGGGCCGTGCTGCGCCGCGCCGCCGCTGCCGTCCCCGCGCCCGCCGCGTCCACGCTGCGCTTCGGGGACACCGTGCTGGACGACGTGTCCCGCACCGTCCGGGTGGGCGGCGTGCCCGTGGAGCTGACCTTCAAGGAATACGCGCTGCTGCATCTGTTTTTGGAGCACCCGGAGGAGGTCCTGGCCCGCGAGCGCATCATGAAGGACGTCTGGGACACCGACGATTTACTGGAATCCCGCACCATCGACATGCACGTCCGCTCGCTGCGCCAGAAGCTCGGCGCGGCGGGCGAGGCCATCCGCACCGTGCGCAAGGTGGGCTACAAACTGAGCACGGAGGGCAGCGATGACTGACGACGAACGCCGCACGCACCAGCCCCTCAGCATGACCCGCCGCTACCGGCGCGGCCTGATCCTGACCGGGCTGCTCTGCGCGCTGGCCGTGCTGACGGCGGCGACTGTGCTTTTTCAGCGCAGCTACGCAGAACGCATTGACAATTACCTGATGCAGATCTGCCATGGCTACGCCGCAGCCTACGAGGCACAGGACACCCACAGCGCTGCCACGCTGCTGAACCTGCTGCCTGAGAACCTCCCCCTGCGCATCACCCTCATCGACACAGACGGCACGGTGCTGTACGACACCAAGCGCGGTTCCTATATCGTGGACGTAAACGGCGACATCTACGCGGCCCAGACCGACCTGCCCAATCACGCCGACCGCCCGGAATTTCAACAGGCAATGGCGAGCGGTTCCGCGTGCATCACCCGCGAGAGCGAGACGCTGCAGCTGGAGACGCACTACTACGCCGTGCGCATCGACCTGCCGGAGGGCGCACAGGTGCTGCGCGTGGGCGAGGACGTCGCAAACATCTGGGGCCTGAGCACCGACACCCTGCCGCTGCTGTGCGGCGCAGTCGTGCTGATTTTGCTCGCTGCCACGCTGTTCAGCTGGTGGCTGACTCGCCGCATGGTGCAGCCCATCAACCATCTGGCCGAACATCTGGACACGATTGAGGCCGATGTGCCCTATGAAGAATTGATCCCGCTGGCGCGGACGATCCAGACCGACCGCAAGCTGCGCGAGGACAACGAGACGATGCGCCGCGAGTTCACGGCCAACGTCAGCCACGAGCTGAAAACCCCGCTGACGAGCATTTCCGGCTATGCCGAGCTGATCGAGACCGGCATGGCAAAGCCCGCCGACGTGCCGACCTTCGCCGCGCGCATCCACAAGGAGGCGCAGCGGATGATCGCGCTGGTCAGCGACATTCTGCAATTGAGTGAGCTGGACAGCACCCAGGCCAGCCACAGCCGCGAGCCTGTGACTGAGATGGCCCCTGTGGATCTGGCCGCGCTGGTCAAGGAGACGGCCCAGAACATGACGGTCAACGCCCGCCGGGCCTATGTGACGCTGCAATACGACGCCAGACCCGCCACCGTGCGCGGCAGCCGCGACCAATTGAGCGAACTGACGCAGAATTTGTGCGACAATGCCATCCGCTACAACCGCCCGGGCGGCCATGTGGAGCTGCGCTGCGGTGTAGGCGGCGACGGCTGCCCGTATTTTGAGGTCGAGGACAACGGCATCGGCATCCCGCAGGACAGCCAGACCCGCGTGTTTGAGCGGTTCTACCGCGTGGACAAGAGCCGATCCAAGGCCACGGGCGGCACGGGCTTAGGGCTTGCCATCGTCAAGCACATTGCCCTGCTGCACGACGCAAAAATTGACCTGCAGAGCCAGGTCGGCACCGGGACGACCATACGGGTGACGTTCCCGAAAAATTCGTAACTTCGCAACGCGGTAGGGGCCGGGCATGCCCGGCCTGCAACAGAAAGGCAAAATCGCGTCTGCGGGAAGGCCGCGGGCCGGGCATGCCCGGCCCCTACAAATGCACGCACCAAACAAAAAAAAGCTGCCGCTCTCCCACGAGCAGCAGCTTTTTATTTACAATGTTACGCCAGCACGAATGTCTGCAGGGCCCAGACACCCAGGACGACGATGCCCAGGGCGATGCGGTACCAGCCGAAGGCCGTGAAGGTGTGCTTCTTGACGTAGTCCATCAGGAAGCGGATGGCCAGAATGGAGACGACAAACGCCACGATGCAGCCGACCAGCAGCGCGCCGATCTCGCCAACCGTAAAGACGCCGCCGCCCGCCAGGAACTTGACGAGCTTGAGGCCCGACGCGCCCGCCATGACCGGGATAGCCAGGAAAAAGGTGAACTGGGACGCGCAGGCGCGGCTCATGCCGCAGAGCAGGCCGCCGATGATGGTGGAGCCGCTGCGGGAGGTGCCGGGGATGAGCGCCAGCACCTGCCACGCACCGACGAGAAGCGCCTGCCTGTAGGTGATGCGGCTCAGCTTGGTGGTGGTGGGCACGCGGGGGCGGCGCTCGATGAGGATGAACGCGATGCCGTAGACGATCAGCATGACCGCGACGACGACGCTGTTATAAAAATGTGCGTCGATCCAGTCGTCCAGCGCCAGGCCCAGCACGGCGGCGGGCAGGCAGGCGACGATGATCTTGAACCACAGCCGCATGACCGGCCAGCGGACGTGCTTCGCCAGGCCGGAGTCGCGGCCATTGTCAACGCAGAAGGGCCACAGCTTTTTGAAATACATGACCACAACGGCCAGGATCGCGCCCAGCTGGATGACGACGCGGAACATCTCCATAAATTCGGCGCTGAAGCTGAATTTAAGTACCTGCTCGGCCAGGATCATGTGGCCGGTGCTGGAGATGGGCAGCCACTCGGTAATGCCCTCGATCACACCGTAGATGACCGAACGCAGCAAATCAAAAAACAAATCCATTCGAGAAACCTCCTTACGTGCTACCTTATATAATACCATAAATCGTGCAAATGGGAACAGCTTTTTGAGAATTTACATCTTTTTTACGGTAAATGGGCGCGGCGGCTTGCTGTTTTCGTCAAATGCAACTATAATAAGAATGATTTCTTGTGCAAAGAGGTTTTGAGGAATGTATAAAACCGTACTGTTTGATTTGGACGGAACCCTGCTGAACACGATTGACGACCTGGCCGACTCCGCGAACCGCGTCTGCGCCGCCCACGGCTGGCCGCAGTATGAAACTGCGCAGTACCGCTATTTTGTGGGCAACGGCATCCCGAAGCTGGTGGAGCGGTTCAGCCCCGCAAGCTGCCGCAGCCCGGAGCAGCTGGCCGCGACGCTGGCCGAGTTTGATAAGGTCTATGGCGCACACATGCACGACAAGACCGCGCCGTACCCCGGTATGCCGGCGCTGCTGGCCCGGCTGAAGGCCGCCGGGGTGCGGATGGCGGTGTTCTCCAACAAGGCGGACGAGTTTGCCCGCGCCGTGGTCGCGCGGTACTTTGACGCCGACCTGTTTGAGGTCGTCCGCGGTGCGCTGCCCGACGTACCCACGAAGCCCGCCCCCGAGGGGACGCGCGCCCTGATGGCGCGCCTTGGCGTCGAGGCCGACGGCAGTGTGCTGTACGTCGGCGACAGCAATGTGGACGTGGAGACCGCCCACAACGCGGGCCTGCCCTGCTGCGGGGTCCTGTGGGGGTTCCGAACCCGCGAGGAGCTGACCGAAGCCGGGGCAGAGTACCTGGCCGAGGATACCCAGGGGTTGGAAAAGGTTGTTTTGGGGTGAGAGAGTGACCAGGGCACCCGAAACGCCTGGAATGCCGGAAGATTGCCCGGAGACGGGATTTGACCGGACCGTTCCGGGGCAGAAGTTTACGGACCATGCGTAGGGCGGCCTGCCCACAGGCCGCCGTGCCCGTTTGCGATAAGGAGAAGCCTTGCGGATCGTTGTAGGGGGCGGCGTCCCCGACGCCCCGCGGAGGGGTCAAGACCCCTCCCTACGATGCAAACCGGTAAAGGGGATACAATGGCAAGGCTGCGGGCCGGGCATGCCCGGCCCCTACGGACTGCTGTGAACGGGTTGCGGACGAGATGGAGAGCAGCCGTTAAAAACCACGGGGGTTCGGGGGAACTCCCGACTCAAAAGTGGAGGGAGGCTGCCGTTAATCTCCCGGCCTTCGACAAACAATTTAAAAAGGAGCTGTTATTATGATTGCACAGCACTATAAAGATATGCTGGGCTCCAAGTCGGTTATCCGTCAGATTTCTGAATGGAGCACCGCCCGCGGCGCGGAGATCGGCTATGAGAATGTGTTCGATTACTCGCTGGGCAACCCGTCTGTCCCCTGCCCGCCGCAGTTCACCGCGGCTTGCGAGGACCTGCTGGCCCACACCGACCCCGTCAGGCTGCATGGCTATACGCCGACGCTGACGCTGCCGTCCGCCCGCAAGGCCGTGGCCGAAAGCCTGAACCGCCGGTTCGGCATGGACTACACCGCCGACCATATCTTTATGACGACGGGCGCGGCGGGTGCGCTGGCCCATGCTGTGCGCTGCGTCGGCGTGCCCGGGCAGAACATCGTAACGTTTGCGCCATTCTTCCCCGAGTACAAGCCGTACATCGAGGGCGCGGGGCTTACCCTGCGCGTGACACCGCCGCGGTGCGCGGACTTTCAGATCGACTTTGAGGCGTTCGCGCAGCTCGTGGACGAGAACACCGCCGCCGTGCTCATCAACAGCCCCAACAACCCCAGCGGCACCGCCTACAGCGAGGAGACCCTGCAGCAGCTGGCCGACTTTTTGACCCAGGCGTCCGCCCAGTACGGCCACCACATCTTCCTGATTTCCGACGAACCGTACCGCGAGATTTCGTTTGGCGGCAGGGTCACGCCCTACCCTGCCAAATTCTACGATGATACGCTCACCTGCTACTCCTTCTCCAAGAGTCTGAGCGTGCCGGGCGAGCGTATCGGCTATGTGGCCGCCAACCCGCGGTGCGAGGACGCCGCGTACATCGTGCCGATGTGCGGCCAGATCTCCCGCGGGACCGGCCACAACTGCCCGTCGTCCCTCATCCAGATGGCCGTCGAGCGCTGCCTTGACGTGACCAGCGACCTGTCCGTCTACGAGACGAACATGAACCTGATCTACGACGAGCTGATCGCGCTGGGCTTCACCGTCGTCAAGCCGGACGGCACGTTCTACATCTTCCCGAAGGCGCTGGAGGACGACGCAAAGGCGTTCTGCCAAAAGGCGCTGAAATATGACCTGGCGCTGGTCCCCGGTGACAGCTTCGGCTGCCCCGGCTACTTCCGCATGGCGTACTGCATCGAGACCGAAAAAGTCCGCCGCAGCTTTGCCGCGCTGGAGAAATTCGTGGCCGAGGAGTACGGCGTCACCAAACACTAAGGAGATTTTATGTCGATTTTACGCCGCATTTTTCCGCTTCTGCTGACGGCTGCGCTGCTGTGTGCCTGCGTGCAGATGCCCAACACCCCACAGGACGTGCTGCCCGCCCCGACGCCGCAGACCACGGCGGCCCCCGCCGCCACGCCGGAGACAAGCCCCACGCCGACGCCCGAGCCGACAGTGGCCCCCGCGATGGCGACGGCCACGAGCAACGCCACCAAGGACGCGCCGCAGATCAAGGACCCGACGACCTGGGACGACAACGCCGCAAAGACGCTGGCCGGGCTGGAAACGCAGTTTGCCGCCTACGGCCTGACGCTGGACGCGAAGGAGGGCTGCCCCTACCTGCTGGCGGTCAACAACGCAGGCGGCGTGGTCACGGTCTACGCCGTGGATTCCGCCACAAAAAAGTACGCTGTGCCGTTCATGGCGATGGTGTGCAGCGGCGGCATGGATACCCCCACCGGGTATTTTTCGACCCCGGTGGACTACAGCTGGCGGCTGCTGATGGGCCCGAGCTACGGCCAGTACGCGACCCGCATCTATGACAGCTACCTGTTCCACAGCGTGCCCTACTACAGCCAGCACAAGGACGATGTGGAGTACGACGAGTTCAACCTGCTGGGCACCCGCGCCAGTCTGGGCTGCATCCGGCTGGCCGTGGTGGACGTGAAGTGGATCTACGACAACTGCCCGCTGGGCACGCCGGTCATCATCTACAACGACGCCGACGACCCCGGCCCGATGGGAAAGCCCGGCACGATCTACACCGACCCCGCCGACACCGAGAAGCGCGGCTGGGACCCCACCGACCCCGACCCGGCCAACCCGTGGGACGATGCCTTTGAGAGCGGCACCGCCATCCGCAGCCAGGCCGCCTGGGACCAGTGGGAGACCGAGCGCGAAAATTGGATGAGCAGCCTGACGCCCACCGATTTGCAGGGCTGGAGCACCGATTCCAAGATCGCGGGGACGCGCGGTTGATTTTTGCGCCGTAGGGGCCGGGCATGCCCGGCCCGGAGGTTTTCCGTTAGCAGACGCCACATCAGCGCCCTGTCTACCCGACGGAGGGGTCAAGACCCCTCCCTACAAAGCACCCGTGAACGTCAGCCCGTAGGGAGCGGTCTTGACCGCTCCGCGGCACGTTTCGGAAAATGCCTGTCAATCAAAAAGCACCTGCCTTTTTATCGAAGGCAGGTGCTTTTCTATTGCATTATCAGCTGAACATCACCACGTCCTGCGCGGGCTTTTCGCCCGGCTCGACGGAGATGGCGGTCAGGACAGGGCCGGTGGAATCGGGGGTCTGGCCCTTGTAGATGGGGTGGTACTTGACGTTGACCTTGGCCGTAATGTTGATCCAGCTGCGCTGCTCCAGCGACTTGTAATCGTCGTACTTGCAGGGCATACCCACAAACTGGATGTCCTGCACGCAGCAGGTCATGGCAAAGCGTCCGGGCACAAACGCGCCCTTGCCGGCCTGGGGGGTCTGGCAGACCTGAGCCAGATATTTGACCGTCTTGCCGTCATATTTCTTCGGGTCGTCCATGCAGTCCATGTACCATATACCGAAGAACTCCTCGGGAATCTCAATGACCGGCGCGTCCACGTCGAAGGGCAGCGGGTCGGGGATGTCGTCATAGGCGACGCTGCCGTCCTTGAACTCGTAGGCAATGTCGCAGCGGCGGCTGGCCTGGCGCACCAGCTTGTGGATGAGCTGGCGGCTCTCGTCGTCGTTGACAGCCTCGGCGCGGTTGACGACCAGCAGCTCACTGCCGCGCAGCTTGTCCAGCAGCAGGCTGCGCATGGCGCTGTCGCCCGCGTAGGTCTTGATGGTCGTACCGTCGGCGGTGGCCAGGCACTGGTAGACGAGCCAGTTGTCGGGCAGGGCGTCGTACAGCTCCTGAATGAGCCACATACCGTTGTACTCGATGATGACGCGGCCACAGCCGGACTTCTTTTCGAGCGCGGTCAGGTTCTCGGCGGTCAGCTCGCTCTTATCCTCGATCTGGGCAACGTGCACGCCGCCGAAGGCGAACTTGGACGGGTCGTACTCGATCTCGCCCTCCTCGCAGACCAGCAGCAGGGTCTTGTCGCCGGAGTCGAAGTTGGGGTCCTCCATCGTTTCCTGAATGAATTTCGTCTTGCCGCTCTCCAGCTGGCCGACGAAGAGATATACGGGGATTTGTTTAGGCATAGGGGACGTCCTTTCGGTTAGTAGCAGTCAAAGGCTTCTCCCCCGGGGGAGAAGCTGTCCGCGAAGCGGACTGATGAGGGGAGAGCGAATCGCGGCCTGCCATTCGTGGGCTGCTGCGGCAGGCTCGCCCCTCATCCGCCCTCGGGCGGGGCCTCGGGCACCTTCCCCCAAGGGGGAAGGCATTCTTACCGGGCAGCGGTTTACATCAAACGTGGAACAATTCCGCGATCTCATGCTCCTTCAGCTGGGAGCCGATGACGCAGAGCTTGCCGGTGACGTCGGGGCCGCAGGGGCGGATCTCGTGCTCGCCGGGGACCATGTCGAACTCGTACCAGGTGTCGCCGCCGTCCACAATGCCCTTGGCGCGCAGGATCATGCCGTAAGCGCCCTCGTCCAGCGCGTGCAGGGCCTTGTCCAGATCCTCACGGCTGTATTTGTGGGCCGTCTCCTTGCCCCAGCTCGTGAACACCTCGTCGGCGTCGTGGTCGTGGTGGTGATGATGCCCGCAGGAGCAGACGCCGTGCTCGTCGTAGTGGTGCTCATGGTGATGCTCGTGCTCGTCCTCATCGTCGTGGTGATGGCAGCAGTCGTGGTCGTGGTCATCGTCATCATGGTCGTGATGATGGTGATGCTCATGCTCATCCTCATCGTCGTCCTCGTCGTGATGATGGTGGCAGCAGCAGTCGTGCTCGTCCTCATCGTGGTCGTGATGGTGATGATGGTGGTGCTCGTGCTCATCCTCGTCGGCATGGGCCACGTTGGCGGCGCGGGCCTCGGTCAGCAGCTCGGCGACGAGGTCGCGCTTGCCGTCCATGACGGAGACGATCTGTGCGCCGGTCAGGACGGTCCAGTCGGTGGTGACGATGGTGGCGGTGGGGTTCTTCTCTGCCAGCAGGGCGACGGCGGCAGCGACCTTCTCCTCACTGGCGTTGCCGGTGCGGCTCAGGATGATGCAGGACGCATGGCTGACCTGGTCGTCATAGAACTCACCGAAGTTCTTCATATACATCTTGACCTTGTTCACGTCGGCGACGGTGACAAAGCTGTTCAGGATGACGGGCAGGTCCTCGGCGACGCCCTCGACGGCGCGGGTCACGTCGGACAGCTTGCCGACGCCCGACGGCTCAATGAGGATGCGGTCCGGGTGGTAGGTCTCGACGACCTTCTTCAGTGCCTCGCGGAAATCACCGACCAGGCTGCAGCAGATGCAGCCGGAGTTCAGCTCATTGACCTGAATGCCGGCCTCGCGCATGAAGCCGCCGTCGATGCCGATCTCGCCGAATTCGTTCTCGATCAGGACGATCTGCTCACCGGCGAAGGCCTCCTTGATGAGCTTTTTGATAAGGGTGGTCTTGCCGGCGCCGAGGAAGCCGGAGAAAATGTCGATTTTGGTTTTCTTTTCAGCCATAGTTGGGTACCTCTATTCAAGATGTGTTCAGATGTTCAGTTGGTTGGCAATCTATTACACTAACTGCTAATACTATTATAACAAACACGTCAAGGGGTTTTACGCCATTTTGCGCGGGAAATTTTGAATTTTTTGCAAAATTTATTGGATGGGGCCGCACTGTAGGGGCCGGACATGTCCGGCCCGCGGCACACCGGAAACTGCGCGCTTATGGGAAGGCTGAGGGCCGGGCATGCCCGGCCCCTACAGCTCTGCCAAATTTGCTATTTAATATTTTCCCCAAAGGTGGTATGATATATTTAACCCAGAATTTTCTTACAAAAAGGAGCGATCCATTTTGACTACCAATGAAAAAATCGCCGCGCTGCGTGCCGCTGCCAAAGCGGCGGGCGCGGACGGCGTGCTCATCATGACCAGCGACCCCCATTGCAGCGAGTACCTGCCCGGCTATTATAACGCTCTGCCGTGGTTCTCCGGCTTCATCGGCGAGAACTCGACCCTCGTTGTGACCCAAACCGGCAGCGCCCTGTGGTGCGATGGCCGCTTCTACGTGCAGGCCGACAAGCAGCTGGCCGGCAGCGAGATCGAGTGCATGCACGCGGGCTCCGCGGGCGTGCCCACCGTGGCCGAGTACCTTGAGAGCCACTTTGCGGACGGCCAGACCCTGCTGCTGGACGGCAGCTGCGTGCCCGCCACGATTGCCAAGGAGTACATCGACGCATTGGCCAAGAAGGGTGCCTCCCTCAAGAGTCAGGACGTGGCCAGCCCGATCTGGGACGCCACCGGCGAGCGCCCGGCCTTGCCCGACACCCCCTGTGAGCTGCTGACCCCGGCCCAGACCGGCGCGACTGCCGCGGACCGTATCGCCATGGTGCGTGCCGAGCTGCAGAAGGCCGGTGCCACCGCACTGGCCGTGACCGGTCTGGACTGCGTGGGCTGGCTGCTGAACCTGCGCGCCCGCGACCTGCCCTGCACCCCGCTGGCCGTCGCCTACGCGCTGGTCACGATGGACGCCTGCACGCTGTTTATCGCGCCGGGCCGCCTGTCCGACGCCGACACCGCCACGCTGGCCGAGAACGGCGTGACGCTGCGCGGCTACGAGGAAATTATCGACGCCGTCCACGCCCTGCCCGCCGACGAGGTTTTCCTGGTGGACGAGAAGGCCACCAACTACGCCCTGTACGAGGCCCTGACCGCCCACAAGACCGTGGTCGGTGCCGACCCGATTTTTGCCCTGAAGGGCATCAAGAACGAGACCGAGCTGAAGAACATCCGCGAGTGCCATATCCGCGACGGCGTCGCCGTGGTGCGGTTCCAGATGGATCTGGAAAAGGCGCTGGCCGAGGGTAAGCAGCTGACCGAGATCGACATCGACACGATGCTGCAGAAGCGCCGCGCCGAGATGCCCGGCTACTTTGAGGACAGCTTCTCCACGATTGCGGCCTACGGCACCAACGCCGCCATGATGCACTACCACGCCGAGGGCGACGTGAACAGCGTCATCGAGCCGCGCGGCTTCCTGCTGGTGGACAACGGCGGCCAGTACGACTGCGGCACCACCGACATCACCCGCACCTACCCCGTCGGCCCGCTGACCGACAACGAGCGCCGCTATTACACCTGGGTGCTGCAGAGCCACATCGACATGGCCCGCGCGGTGTTCCTGGACTACTGCACCGGCTTTGCGCTGGATACCTTTGCCCGCGGCCCGGTCTGGGCGCACAAGGTCAACTACCGCTGCGGCACCGGCCACGGCGTCGGCTTTATCTCCGGCGTGCACGAGGGCCCGCAGAGCCTGCGCCCGAACAACCCCGTGATTTTTAAGCCCGGCATGACCATCACCGACGAGCCGGGCATCTACGAGACCGACGAGGTCGGCATCCGCATTGAGAACGAGCTGGAGTGCATCGACCTGGGCGAGAACCAGTACGGCCACTGGCTGGGCTTTGCGCCTTTGACGCTGGTGCCCATCTCCACCGAGCCGGTCCTTGTGGACGAGCTGAGCCGCGACCAGATCAACTGGCTGAACGACTACCACGCCCACGTCTACGAGATGCTCAGCCCCCGCCTGAACGAGGACGAGAAGGCCTGGCTGAAGGAGAAGTGCGCGGCGATTGGCAGATAAACAGCTGACAGGTGTTTATCTTTTATATTCCTGTAGGGGCCGGACATGCCCGGCCCGCAACATAAACCGGAAAGCAGGTGCTTGCCGGTAAGCTGCGGGCCGGGCATGCCCGGCCCCTACGCCTCAACAATGTTTTACCATGCAATAACGGCACACGTCCCCGGAACGGTCAAGACCGTTCCCTACAAAGCACCCGTGGACCCCGATCTGTAGGGAGGGGTCTTGACCCCTCCGCAGCTGCCGTTTGCCATTGTGACGCGGTAGGGGCCGGACATGTCCGGCCCGCAACATAAACCGCAAGCAGGTGCTTGCCGGTAAGCTGCGGGCCGGGCATGCCCGGCCCCTACAGAGCGGCATACTCAATGGCTATTTATTTCTCGCACGCGCCGTCGTTGCCCTACTCTTGCGGTTACCGCATCAAACTTCGCCTTTACAGGCTCGTTTTCTGCGACCGCTGCGCTTCCTCCGTCTCGCTGCATCCGCCGCAGGCGGCGCTCGACTCCGTCGCCCCACACCCGTCGCAGTCACTCTCAAACCGGACGGCGTTCTTCGCCAGCTCGGGGTCAAGGCGCTGGGCGACCTGCATCATCAGGGCGCACTCCATCCGCTTGCGGAACACCTTGCAGCCGTACTCATAAGTGCCGTGGATGTCGCCGGTAGCGTGCAGGGCGTTGGCCGCGCAGCCGCCCGCGCAGTACAGGCGTGCCCAGCAGTCCTTGCAGTCGGGGCGGGCATAGACGTTGCACAGCTTGAACTCGTCGCGCAGGGCGGTGTTGGTCACGCCGTCCCAGACGTTGCCCAGCTTGTACGCCGGGTCGCCGACAAACTGGTGGCAGGGGTACAGGTCGCCCCAGGGGGTCACGGCCATGTACTCGGTGCCGGAGCCGCAGCCCGAAATGCGCTTGTAGATGCAGGGGCCGTGCTTGAGGTCCAAAATATAATGATAGAACGTGATCGGCTTGCCGGCCTTCTGGCGGCGCAGCATGTCGTTGGCCAGCAGCTCATACTGGTCGAACAGCTTGGGCAGGTCCTCCTCGGTCAGGGCCTCGGGGGAGTCCGGCGGGGCGACAACCGGCTCCATGGACAGCTCAGTAAAGCCGAGGTCGTCGGCCATGTGGAACAGGTCCTTCGTAAAATCAACGTTGTGATGCGTAAACGTGCCGCGCATATAGTAGCCCTGGCCGCCGCGCGCCTTGACGAGCTTCTGGAACTTGGGCACGATGCGGTCATAGCTGCCGTTGCCCGCGAGGTCGACGCGGAAGCGGTCATTGACCTCCTTGCGGCCATCCAGCGACAAAACAACGTTGTGGCATTCTTTATTGCACCAGTCGATGACCTCGTCCGTGATGCCGATGCCGTTGGTCGTCATCGTGAAGCGGAAGTTTTTGTTGTACTTTTTCTCGATGCTGCGTGCATAGGCGACCAGTTGCTTGCAGACCTCAAAGTTCATCAGCGGTTCGCCGCCGAAGAAATCGACCTCGAGGTTGCGGCGGGTGCCGGAGTTTTCGATGAGGAAATCCAGCGCGCGCTTGCCGGTCTCGAAGCTCATGAGACCGGCCTCGCCGTGGAACTTGCCCTGCGCGGCGAAGCAGTAGCTGCAATTCAGGTTGCAGGTGTGGGCGACGTGCAGGCAGAGCGCCTTGACAACGTTGGAGCGGTTTTTGAAGTCAAAGGCGTGGTCGGCGTAAGCGTCGGGCGCAAACAGCTGGCCCGCGGCGGTCAGCTCGTCGATGTCGTCGAGCACGTCGCTGATGTCGGCGGCGGTCACATCGGCGCGGTCCGCGTACTTTTTGGCAAGGGCTGCAGCAGCCTGCTCCCGGCTGCTGCCTTGGTCGATCAGAGCGATGGCGTCATAGGCGACGTCATCCACCGCATGCACGCTGCCGCTGTAGACATCCAGCACAATGTTGTAACCGCTTAATTTGTATTGATGGATCATGGTTTTCTCCGTTTTGTTATGGTGCAATGCGGCGGACGGCCACGGGCGGATATGGAATCCGCCCCTACGGCATTCCCCTTGTAGGGGCGCATTCTATATGCGCCCGCCGCACCCTTTGTATCATAGAAAATGCCGGGCTGCCACACGGCATCCCGGCATCAAAGCCAGCAAAAATTACTTGTCGGTCTTCTCGCAAGGCTGGTTGGCAATGCCGCAGCTGGTCTTGCAGGCGCTCTGGCAGGAAGTCTGGCACTCGCCGCAGCCGCCGTTCAGCAGGCTCTTAGCCATGTCGCGGGTCTCGAGAGTCTGGATGTGCTTCATAAAACAGTCACCCCTTTATACATTTTAGAATTATTATTATTGTACACGGAAATCCGGGGTTTGTCAATAGGGGCGGAGGGAAAACGATAGTCTGCGCGAGGCCCGTCGGAACCCCTCAGGCCAGCTTCGCGGCCAGCTCCCCTGATGGGGAGCCTTTCGCGGGCGCATGCCCGAATAAAGCCTCCCCATCAGGGGAGGTGGCCGCGCGCAGCGCAGGCCGGAAGGGTTCCGACGGGCCGTGCCGCTGCCTCCCTTTACAAATTACAAAACCGCAATCTCCTCCGCCCCGCTGCCGCCCGTATGCTTCAGCGCGGTTCCGGCCTGCTCCAATGCACGGCAGGCCGTCACCAGCTCTGCCGTCACTTCCTCGCCCGGTGCCACCAGCGGCACGCCGGGGGGATAGGCCCAGAGATACTCCGCGGCGGTCTCCCCCACCGCATCCCGCATCCTTACGGCCCGCGCGGGGCGCAGCAGCGCCTCGGCAATCGTGCAGCGGGCCGCGCCGGGGGCGGGCAGAATATGCCGCGGGGCCGCGGGCGGGGCCGCCGTTTTGTCCCAGGCGTGCAGCACATCGGCCAGCCGTTCCAGCGCGTCGGCGTCGTCGCAGGGGCTGGTCATGGCCAGCACGTTCGGGCCGCAGACCATCTCGGGCTCAAAGCCGTCGGCCCGCAGGTACGCCGCCCCCGCCGCGCCGATTTGCAGCAAAATTTTGCCGCTGTCATGCGCAAAAAAGTCAGGATGCGCCGTCAGTGCGTCCGCGCCGCAGCACAGGATTTTTGTATTTTTCAGATCCCGCACCGCCGCGTCAAAGGCATCCAGCCGGGCGCGCCACGCGGCAAAGGCGGCCTCTCCCTCGTCGGCCAGCCAGCGGGTGCAGCCGTCCAGACTGACCATGAGCGGGTAGCTCGGTGAGCTCGTCTCGAACACGTCCAGCTGGCGCTCGACCTCGGCAGGGTCGGCCAGATCGCCGTTCAGCTGTAAAAACGCGGTCTGGGTCAGGCTGGGCAGCGTCTTGTGGGCGCTCTGGACGACCAGATCGGCCCCTGCGGCTACGGCCCCGCCGCGCCAGCCGTACCGGGCGGCAAAGGGCAGGTAGTGCGCACCGTGGGCCTCGTCCACCAGCAGCGGCACGCAGCGGGCGTGGCAGATTTCCGCGATAGTACGTATATCGCTCAAAACGCCCTCATAAGTCGGGCTGGTCAGGATCACGCAGCGGGCGTCGGGCGCAGCGTCCAGCGCGGCGACCACATCGGCGGGGCGCACACTGCCGTAGATGCCAAACTGCGGGTCCACGGGCGGCGTGAGCCAGCGGGCCGTCAGCTGCCCCAGTTCCATCGCGTGGTAGACGGCCTTGTGGCAGTTGCGCGCCGCAATGACCGTGCTGCCGAACGGTGCCAGTGCGCGGATGCCCGCCAGCAGGCCGACGGTGGACCCGCCGACGAGGTACCAGCACCGCCGCGCGCCGTACAGCGCCGCCGTGCGGGCCATGGCGTCGGCCAGAATGCCGTCCGCGTCGTGCAGGTCGTCCGCGCCGTCGATCTCGGTCAGGTCCCAGGCATAGCAGCCCAGCCCCGGTGCGGGCGGCACCCGCCGCTTATGCCCGGGCATGTGCAGCGGGTAACGCGCCGCGGAGAGGGTTTCTAATTGTTGTTGCAGCGTTGATTTTGTCATATTTTTATACTTTTTATAAATAAGTGCAAGCTAAAAAGCCTCCCCTTTGAGGGGAGGTGCCCGCGGGGCGGAGGGGTGGGCGGGAGACACACACTTTACAGGTCTACACCCGGCCACCCCTCACCGCCTGCGGGCGGAGCTCCCCTCAAAGGGGAGCCTTTACGAAATCTCAATTTCCGCCTTACTGCCCGCCCGCGTTTTGGTCACGTGGATCTGTCTCGTCAGGCGGTCCTGCAGCGCCTCGACGTGGGAGATGACGCCGATGAGCTTATCGCCCCCGGCCAGCCCGGCCAGCGTGTCCACGGCCTTTTCCAGACTGTCGGAGTCCAGCGAGCCGAAGCCCTCGTCGATGAACAGCGTCTCGATGACGACGCCGCCCGCGTTCTGCTGGATCGTGTCGCTGATGCCCAGTGCCAGGCTCAGCGCGGCCATGAAGCTCTCGCCGCCGGACAGGCTGCCCACGGGGCGGGTCTTGCCGGTGTAGGCGTCGAACACGTCGAGGTCCAGCGCGGTCTTGCCGCCGACGGCCTCGCTCTTGCGGCGCAGCAATCGGTACTGGCCGTCGGTCATGCGGGTGAAGCGCAGGTTTGCGGCCTCGACCACGCCGTCAAAATAGAACGCCTGTACGTACTGTTCAAACGGAAGTTTGATTTTTCCGGTCAAATTGCCGTTGATCGTTTTGGACAGATTGTCCCACATGGCACGCTTCTCGCGGGCGGCGGCGCTCTCCCGCATCGTCTTTTGCAGCGCGTCGATGGCGGCGCGGTTCGTGTGCAGACGGTGCACGGCAGCGTCCCGGGCGGCCATGGCGGCAGCGCGGTCCCGGCGCAGGCGGGCCAGCGCGTCCTGCAGCTGGGTCAGTGCGTCGGGGTTGTCGCGCTTGGGCATCGTCTCGCGCATCTGCTGCACGCGGGCGCTGGCGGCAGCGTGCCCGGCCTTGGCGTTGGCGGCGCGGCGGGTGGCCGCAAAGCGCTGCTTTTCCAGGTCGGCCAGCTGGCCGTTCAAAAGGTCGGCCTGCTTGGCCAGGCTGCGGGCGCGGTCCGTCTTTTGCTTTAGCTTCAGGTGGTCGGCCTGCAGGCCGCGCAGACCCTCGGTCAGGCTGGTCTGCTGGGCGGTCAGCGCGATTTTCAGCTCGTCGGGCGTCAGCTCGGCGGCGGGCTTGCCGGTGTAGCGGTCCCCGCGGCGCGCGAAAAATCCATCCGCGTCCCGCTGCAAAGCCGCCCGCAGCTCATGCGCGTGGGCGGCGGCATCACCGGCGGTGCGGCTGGCCGCGGCAGTGCTGCGGCGCTGGGCCGTCAGCGCCTTTTCCCGCTCCTCCAGCTGCTTTTCGGTGATGTGGTCCTTGGGCAGCGCGGCGATCTTCGGGTGCTTGGTGGAGCCGCAGACCGGGCAGGGCTTGCCCCTTTGCAGGTCCTTGGCCAGCAGGCCCGCGCGGTTGGCGTTTAATTGGCGCTGCATCGTGCTGTATTCTTCCTCGGCGCTGTCCAGTGCAGCCTGTGCGGCCACATACTCTGCCTGACGCGCGGCGGCGTCCTCGTCGGCCTTGTCGGCGTCCGCCAGATTTTGCAAGAGCTGCCTGCAGTCGGCGGAAAGCCCCTCGGCCAGCTCAATGCGGTGGTCGGTCTTGAGCAGGTCGGCCTCGGCCTGGCTCAGCGCGGCGCGGTCCGCCTCGTTTTTAGCAATATTTTCCTTCACGTTCGCCGTGCGCTTTTCCAGATCGGTCATAATGAGGTCGGTCTGGTGCTCCACATCGGCGGCGCGCTGCTCCTCGGCCACCAACCCGGCCAGCTGGCGGCGGCGGGCGGCGCGTTCCTCGGCAATTTTCAGGCCGGCGTCACCGCGGGCGATCTTCTCGTCCAGCTCGTTCATAACGTTGGTCTGTCGTTTTTCGTTGGCGTCGTCGGCCTCCAGCAGCAGCCTGCCCAGCTCGGCGGCAGCCCCTGCGGCAAACGGGTCGCGCTCGGCCTGCATTTCGGCCAGGTCGGCGGCGGTCTCCTCGTCGGCGCCGTCACCGATCAGCGTGCCGACGTGCATCAAAAGTACATCGTCCAGACGCTTACATTCCTCGTCGGCCTTACGGGCGTGCTCGACGGCGGCCTGACCCAGGCGCTGGTGGTCGGCGGTGTCAAAAATGCGGCGCAGGATGGCCGCGCGGTCCGCAGACGGCGCGTTGAGCAGCCGGGTAAAGTCGTTCTGCGCCAGCATCGAAACCTGGGCAAACTGTTTGGCGTCGATGCCCAGCAGCTTGACCACGGCGTCGGTCACGGCTGACGCACCGCTGACCGGCTCGTCCGGCTCACGGATCAGCTCGGCCTTGGCGGGCACCTTGACCATGCCGGTGCCGCGCTTGGCGGCGCGCTGCTGGTCGGGCCAGCGGCGCACGGTGTAGCTGCGCCCGCGGTGGGTAAAGGCCAGCTCGACGCTCGTCTCGGCGTCGGGGGCAGCAAAATCACTGCGCAGCATCGTGGTTTTTCGGTTCTCACCGGAGGTCTCGCCGTAGAGCGCAAACGTGATGGCGTCAAACAGGGCGGTCTTGCCCGCGCCGGTGTCGCCGCCGATCAGAAACAGTCCGCTGCCGCCGAACGCCGAGAAGTCCAGCTCAGTGCGGCCCGCGTAGGGGCCGAAGGCGGTCAGGATCAGCTTTTGGGGTTTCATTCGCTTTTTGACGCCTCCTCGCGCAATCTTTTCACAGCCACGGTCTCCTCCACTGTCAGGGGGCGTCCGTTCATCTTGGTGAAAAAGTCCTGGAACAGCTCGACAAAGGGCTTGCCGCGCACAGCCTGGGTCATGTCCAGCGGGTGCGCGACCTCACCTTGGGGCAGGTAGTCGAGCCGCATGGCGTTGGGATAGGCGGCGCGCAGCTGCGCCATGGCGTCTGGCAGCGGCGTCGGGTCGGTCAGGGTCGCCCAGATGTAGTCCTCGGTGTCGGTTGGCCGGGCGGTCAGCCGGGCCAGCGGGCCGGTCAGGTGGCGCATGGCGCGGCGGGGCGTCAGCGGCAGCTGCTCGATTTTTTCCACGCCGCGCTTGCCGAGCCGCACGAGGGTGACGGATTTCTGCATCCCGCACTCGTCCAGATGGTAGCAGAGCGGCGCACCCGCATAGCGCACGGCGTCGATGCCGACGCGCTGGGCGCGGTGGATATGGCCGAGTGCCGCATAGCAGAAGCCCGCAAACCGCGCTGCATCGATGGAATCCACCGTGCCGACGGTCAGGGGCGCGGTCTCGCTGCCGGAGAGCTGCGGCGGGCAGACGCCGGAGACCACCATCTGGTGGGCGACGAGCACCCGGCGCGGGGCGGCGGGCTCGCAGACGGCCAGCGCCGCGCCGACGGCGGAGTCGTAGTCGGTGATGTCGGCGTCGGGCAGGTAGTGGCGCACCGTGGCCGCCCGCACAAAGGGCAGCAGTGTGAACTCGATGGGGCCGTGGCGGTCATTGAGTACGACCTGCTTGGGGCAGCCGGTGAAACGCCCGGCAATGTGTACGTTTTGTTCGGCCAGCAGACTGCTGGCAAAGTCGAGCCGCTCGGCGCTGTCGTGGTTGCCGGAGACGGCCAGCACCGGGATGCGGCGGGCGGCCAGCTGGGTTAGGAACCAGTCCAGCAGCGTGCAGGCCGCGGCGGGCGGCACCGGCGTGTCGTAGATGTCGCCCGCGATGACGACAGCCTCGACGCCGTGTTTTTCACAGAGGGTCAGAATTTGTTCAAGGATGAACCGCTGATCCTCCAGCATATCAAACCCGTTGACCCGTTTGCCCAGGTGCAGGTCTGCAAGGTGCAGAAATTTCATGGTGTATCTCCAGATTTTGCTTTTACCGCGCTGTAGGGGGCGGCGTCCTCGACGCCCCGCAGACCGATGCAAGCATCGGCCCCTACAGCTTTACCGCCACAGCTTCTCCCAGGTCGTGATGTCCAGCGTGGTGCCGGGCAGGACCTCCACGGGGGCTGTCTCGGCCTTGCGGAAGCGGCACTTTTTGGCAAAGCCCTCGGCCTTCAGGTCGCGTGCCCACACCCGCATATACAGGCGGCTGCGGCCATCGCCCTCGGCCAGCTTCTGCGCATAAGCCACGATGCTGCGGCCAATACCCTGCCCGCGGGCCTTTTCCTTTAAGAAAAGGCGGCTCAGGCACATGGCACCCGCGGGGCCGAGGTCGAGCGCGAAATAGCCCACCGGCTCGGTGCCGAGGTAGATCAAAAAATAGTTGATGACGCCGCTGTGGATCTCGTCGTCGGTCAGGATGTCGCTCTGGTACTTATCGGCCAGTGCAGCGGCGACCTTGGGCGTCAGCTTGGTGTAGTGCTGGACGAAGATCTCCTGCGCCAGCTCGGAAACCAGCTGGACGTAGCGGGTCTTGGTTACTTGCTTGAAGGTTGGATTCATGGCTGCTCCTTTTTTAGAGAATAGATAATAAAATTGATGATTCGCGTCGCTCAAAATTTTCTGCCGCCGTAGGGGCGCATTCTCTATGCGCCCGCTGGTCGTCTGCCTGTTGACGGGCGGATATGGAATCCGCCCCTACGGATTTTGTTTTTATCTTTTATCTATTATCTTCTATTTTTTCTTATTCTATCGTCAAACTTGCCTTCGCCGGCATGCACGCGGCCCAGTCGCCCTCGTTTTTCAGGGTGCCGAAGCCCTCGCACAGGTGGTCGGGGCAGGGGCTGTCTACAAAGGCGATGCCGCCGTTTTCCACCCGCAGGTGGATCGTGTACAGGCCGGTGTCAATGTCATATTCGGCGTTTTTACGCAGATCAATGCGCTGCTCGACCTGCGGGTCGCCGTAGCGCAGCACCGCCGTGCGGCCCGTGCCGCCGTGGTGGGCGGCCAGCCACAGCACCGCGGCCAGCGCCAGAATTACAGCGATAAACAGCAGATTTTTTCGTTTCTCGGTCATGGCTCTCTGTCAAATTCCAGTTCTTCGGTCAGGCCGTCATACCCGGCCACGGCGGCGGGGTACGCGGTGCGCGCGGCGGCCAGGCCCGGCGCGGGGTCGGTCACGGCGGCGCTGTAGTGGGTCAGCCAGAGGCGGCGCACGTTGGCCGCGGCGGCCAGTGCGCCGGTCTCCCGGCAGGTGGCGTGGCCGTACAGCTCCGCCTTGGGCAGGTCGGCGTCGTCGGCGTAGGTCGCGTCCATGCAGAGCAGGTCGGCGTCCCGGGCGGCGGCCTCCAGCGCAGCGCAGGGGCGGGTGTCGGTGGCGTAGACCACCTTCAGCCCGCGGCGCGGCGCACCCAGCACCTGCTCCGGCGTGCAGCCGCCGACGGGCTCGCCCCTTTGCAGCGTTTTCCAGTAGGACATCGGGATGCCCGCAGCCCGCGCCCTTGCGGGGTCGAACCGCCCGGCGCGGGGCAGCGCAAGCAGATAGCCGCAGCAGGGTACGCGGTGGGTCAGCGGGAACGGGGTGATTTTCAGCGTGTCTATGTGGAATGGTTCGTCTGCGACCTGCCAGCACACCGGGTACGCCTGCGGCCCAGCCAGCGCCGTGACGGCCTGCGCCACAGGCTCGATGCCCTTGGGGCCGTAGATCGTCAGCGGCTCAGTGCGGTTCAGGCTGCCCATGGTCTGCAAAAGACCGGGCAGGCCCAGAATGTGGTCGCCGTGGTAGTGGGTCAGCAGCACCGCCGAAAGCCGATACGCGCTGACGCCGTACCGCCGCAGGCCGACCTGCGTGCCCTCGCCGCAGTCCAGCAGTACGCTGCGCCCGCCCACCGTGACCGCGGCGGCGGCCAGTGCGCGGTCCGGCAGCGGCTGCGTGCCGCCCGTGCCCAGCAGGGTTACTTTCAGCATGTATGCACCTCTTTTCCAATACTTCCCCATTATCAAACGTATTATAGCACAAATCGGGCGGGCGGTAAAGGGGCGGTACGGAAGCCTTCCCCCGAGGGGGAAGCCAAAAAAGTTGAAACACCCCGCCCGTTTTTGTCGTATAATCTTTATGAAAGGGGGCGACGCCCATGACAGAGCACGAGTTGGACACCCTGCTGCGGGACTACGGCGGCGCAGTGCGGTCCGTCTGCCGGGCCATTCTGCCAGGCCACCCGCAGGACGCCGAGGAGGCCGAGGCCGACACATTTTACAAGCTCTGGCGCGGGGCACACCTGCCCGCAGACGAGACCCATCGGCGGCGGCTGGTGGTGCGGACGGCGCGGCAGTGCGCCATTGACCGCTACCGTGCGCTGCTGCGCCGGGGCGAGACGCTGCCGCTGGATGACCGTGACGACGCCGAGCTGGCCGTTGCGCTGGAAAGCGAGCTGGAAACCCGCGAGCTGATGGCGCAGATCATGGCGCTGCCGCCGCCCGACGGGGAGCTTTTTCTGCGCAGGTACGTGTATGGCGAGACTGCGGCCCAGCTGGGCGTACATTTCAACATGCCTGCCGCAACGGTGCGCACCCGGCTGCACCGCGCACGGCTGGCACTGCAAAAGCTATTGAAGGAGGGCTGACCTATGACCGAACTGGAACGCTGGATGAACGACCACCCGCCGCTGGCAGACGCCCTGACGGCGGAAGAAACCGCAGCGCTGCGGGCAAAAGTGCTGGCGCGCCGCCCGAAGCCCCGGGTTTTGCGCGGCTGGCGGCTGGCAGCCGCGGCGGCAGCGCTCTGCTTAGTGGCCGCGGGCGCGGTGGTGCTGGGGCTTTTCCACCCCATGAGCGCCGCCAACGAGACGAACGCACTGGTGCAGAAATACGGCGAGGTGCTGGACGAACCGCTGACCGCCGAAATCAACGGCCACACGGTCAGTGTAAAGGCGCTGCTGCGCGACAAGAACACGCTGCGGGTGCTGTACGACGTGGACAATGCCAAGGGGATGGAGCCAAACGATTTGGTGTGGGACACCGGCGCGTTTTACCTGCGTGCAGCGGACAACAGCGGCGACAAGCGGCTCTATATTGCAAGCAACGCACAGGTAGGGCCGTGTTACGGGTACGCTATTGGGTCGTGGGCAACGCGCAATACGGTCAGCGAAGGCGACGTTCTCTCCTGCTATGTGGATATTCCGTTGACCCAGACGGCCACCGACACGCGAACGCTGTATATCTGCGATTTGACAAATCACAAGGCCTCTGCACATGTTAAGGTCATGCTGCCAGACATGGCTGAAGCAGTGACGCTAAACGTAAAGAAAACCATCGCGCTGAAGGACGGGCACTGGTTCCATTATGATATGACCGACGAAGAAGCCGAGCAATATCCCGACGCAACGTTTGACATTCAAGAGGTTCGTATTGAACCGCTGGCGGTCAGCGTCATCGGCATGAATCACGGCAGTCTGCCGCTGGGCGGGACCTCGCGGTACGATGTGCAGTCCCGCGTGAAGCTGTTCCGCGCCGACGGCACGGAACTGACCTACGGCTGGGACGGGGAGTTTTACCAGGGTTTTTATGGCCGCGTGAGCAAATATTCCGGTCAGAGCGCTCTACGGGTGAACACCTACAACTTGATTGACCCCGAGGCTGTGGCATGGGTCGAGATCGACGGGGAGAGGTTTGAGGTGGAGGGAACGCGGTAAAGCCCCTCCGGCCACCGCTGACGCTCGGCCACCTCCCCTGTAAGGGGCGGCTTGTTGCGCGGGCGAAGCCCCGAGAAAAAAGCCTCCCTTGTCAAAGGGAGGTGCCGAGCGCAAGCGAGGCGGAGGGATTCCCGGCCGCCTGCGGGTATGACGGCTTATCCGGCAAAGCCCGTCGAAATCCCCCAGTCCGCTTCGCGGACAGCCCCCTTTGACAAGGGGGCCTTTAATAAAAAGCGCCCCCGCGTGG
>OHUS01000315.1_pt1 | contig 16716 bp, 16 predicted proteins | sample 1579311 | NCBI WGS metagenome assembly OHUS01 (sample SAMEA3882538, study PRJEB24775) | human gut metagenome | biome: human-associated habitat; feature: intestine environment; material: feces | place: Netherlands | collected 2009/2010
GCTGCCGCACCTCGCTCGCCGTATCGGCACTTAGAATTATGCGGTATTGCCCTTAAACGGGCAAATCGCCACGGGCGGATATAGAATCCGCCCTCACGGTGCCCCCACAGACGGGCAACCGCCATAAGCTCTCCCCTCATCCGGCCCTGCGGGACCACCTTCTCCCCCAGAGGGAGAAGGCTTGAAGGTCACGCTTCTTCTTTCTCTTTTTGTGCCTTGATGACCTTCAGACGGCTGAATTCCTCGCGCTCACGCTCGCTCAGGACCTCGTCGATGGACTTGATGGTCTTTTGCATCTGGGGGATCTGCACGTTGCCCAGGGCGTTGGCGCGCTTCTGGGTCTTTTGGATGGCCTCGGCCAGACGGATGACGCTGGTCTCGACCTCGGCCAGCTCGACGGTCAGAGTCTTGACCTCATTGAACTTGAGGTAGGCCACATCCAGCGTGCCGTTGGTGGATTCCAGGTCATAGTACAGCCCCATGGGCGAGGTGGTGTTCAGGCGCAGCGTGGGCAGCTCAACGCCCATGACGCTGCGGGTGGACATCTGCACGCCGCGCTCCACCGGCACACCGGCAGCATAGCCGCCGACAGAACCCAGCATGATGTTGGCCTTTTTCAGCGCCTCATACGCCTCGGCGTAGGCCGCGCTGATGCGGTCCTGAATGCCTGCGGCGCGGTCAATCAGCTGCATCATCTCGCGCACAAGGATGTTGCGCTTGCGGTCCATCAGGTCATAGCCCTGGGTCGCCAACGCCAGACTGCGCTTTGTCGCCATCAGGTTTGATTTTGTGGGAAAAACCTGCTGTGCCATTGGGTACTCCTTTGATAAATAATAAAGAATAAATAATAAATAAAAAAGAAAGTGGATCGCCGCTGCGCGGCTCAAAGTGCGGGCGGATATGGAATCCGCCCCTACGGTAAACCCGAAAATCGTGCAATAGCGGCAAACGGGCGGGCGAACAATGTTCGCCCCTACCTCCCCCTGCCGGGGGTGCTGCCGCGCATCCACATTTATTATTTATTATTTTTTATTTATTATTTGCTTTACTGATTCTCGCCTTCGCCGGTTCGTAATACTTATCCAGCGTCGCGGCGTCGCAGCGGTCCAAAGCGTTGCGGGGCAGGGTCGCCAGCAGCTCCCAGCCGAGGTCGAGGGTCTGCTCCATCGTGCGGTCGGTGTTGCCCTGGCCGATGAACTCCTGCTCAAACGCGCGGCCAAAGGCCATCAGCTGCTTATCGCTCTGGGACAGCTCCTCCTCGCCGATGACGCTGGCCAGCGCCTTGGCGTCCTGCACCTTGGCGTAGCAGGCGAACAGCTGGTTGGACAGTGTGACGTGATCCTCGCGGGTGTAGCCCGCGCCGATGCCGTCCTTCATCAGACGGGACAGGCTGGGCAGCACGGACACAGGCGGATACAGGCCGGTGGCATCCATGCCGCGGTCCAGCACGATCTGCCCCTCGGTGATGTAGCCCGTCAGGTCGGGGATTGGGTGGGTAATATCGTCGCCGGGCATGGTCAGGATCGGGATCTGGGTCACAGAGCCCTTGCTGCCCTTGATGATACCGGCGCGCTCGTACAGGCTGGCCAGATCGGAATACAGGTAGCCGGGGAAGCCCTTGCGGCCCGGGATCTCGCCCTTGGAGGACGAGAATTCGCGCAGGGCCTCGCAGTAGCTTGTCATATCGGTCAGGATGACCAGCACGTTCTTGTTCAGGTCAAACGCCAGATATTCCGCCACGGTCAGCGCGGCACGCGGGGTGATGATACGCTCGATGATGGGGTCGTTGGCGAGGTTCAGCAGCATGACGACGCGCTCCATCGCGCCGCAGCTCTCGAAGCTCTCGCGGAAGTACGACGCAACGTCGTTCTTGACGCCCATAGCGGCGAACACGATGGCGAAGTCCGACCCGTCGGCCACGCTGGCCTGACGGACGATCTGGACGGCCAGCTCGTTGTGCTTCATGCCGGAGCCGGAGAAGATCGGCAGCTTCTGGCCGCGGATCAGCGTGGCCAGGCAGTCAATCGAAGAAATGCCGGTGTGGATGTAGTTGCGGGGATAGACACGGCTGACGGGGTTGATGGGCGCGCCGTTGACATCGCGGCGGGCGACGGGGTAAATGTCACCGAGGCCGTCGATGGGGCGGCCCAGACCGTCCAGCACGCGGCCCAGCAGCTCGGGGCTTAAATCCATCATCATCGGGTGGCCGGTCAGCACCGTGCGGTTGTTGACAAGGCTCAGCCCACGGGTGCCCTCAAACACCTGAATGACGCAGCGGTCACCATCGACACGGACAACACGGCCCACGCGGGTCGAGCCGTCGTCGAGGTGCAGCTCTGCCATTTCGTCATACTGGACGCCCTTGACGCCGTCCAGCACGACCAGACTGCCGTTGATTTGGGAAAGTCCGATATGTTCCAGAATCATGTTGTTCCCTCCTCATCAGCCCTGGGCCACGGCGGCCAGCTTGGTGTCGATTGCTTTTTGCAGCTCGTCCAGCTTGCTCAAATCGTCGTTGGGCACGGTATACTTCATCTGGACCAGCTCGTCAAACAGGCCGGTGGCCAGCAGACGGCTGACAGGCACCTGCTTGGCGACGAGTGCGGCGCACTTGTCGTACAGGTACAGAATGGTTTCCATCATTTTCAGCTGCTTTTCCAGCGGGACGTAGGTGTCAACCGCGTGGAAGGCGTTCTGCTGCAAAAATCCGACGCGGATGACGCGGGCGATCTCAATCGTCAGCTTCTGGTCGTCGGGCAGCACGTCAGAGCCGATCAGCTTGACGATCTGCATCAGATTGTTCTCCTGCAGCAGCAGGTTGGCGATGCGCTCACGGCAGGACATGAAGTCGTGGCCGACGTTGTCGTAGTACCAGCCGCCGAGGTCGCCCAGATACTCGCTGTAGGAGTCGTTCCAGTTGATGGCGGGATAGTGGCGGGCGTAGGCCAGCGACTTATCCAGCGCCCAGAAGCAGCGGGTAAAGCGCTTCGTGTTCTGGGTGACAGGCTCGGAGAAGTCGTTGCCCTGCGGGCTGACAGCGCCGATGACGGAGACAGAGCCTTCCGCGCCGTTCAGCGTCCTGACGTAACCGGCGCGCTCGTAGAACTCGGCCAGACGGCTGGGCAGGTACGCGGGGTAGCCCTCGTCGGCGGGCATCTCCTCCAGACGTCCGCTGATCTCACGCAGAGCCTCGGCCCAGCGGGAGGTGGAGTCGGCCATCATGGCGGCGTGGTAGCCCATGTCGCGGTAATACTCGGCCAGCGTGATGCCGGTGTAGATAGAAGCCTCACGGGCAGCGACAGGCATGTTGGACGTGTTCGCGATCAGGACGGTACGGTCCATCAGGCTCTTGCCCGTGCGGGGGTCGACCAGCTCGCTGAACTCCTGCAAAGCCTGCGTCATCTCGTTGCCGCGTTCGCCGCAGCCGACGTAGATGATGATGTCGGCGTCGCACCATTTTGCGATCTGGTGCTGGGTCATCGTCTTGCCGGTACCGAAGCCGCCGGGGATGGCCGCAGCGCCGCCCTTGGCCAGCGGGAACATCGTATCAATGACACGCTGACCCGTGATCAGCGGGCGGGGCGAGGTCATGCGCTCGGCAGACGGGCGCGGGGTGCGGATAGGCCACTTCTGGCAGAGGGTCAGCGTGTGCTCCTTACCCTTGGCATCGGTCAGCTTGACGATAGGCTCGTTGACGGTGTAGCTGCCGTTGTCGGCCACCCAGGTGACCGTACCGGAGACCGTCGGCGGCACCATGCAGCGGTGCTCGATGGCCGGGGTCTCGGGGCAGGTGGCGTAGATCTGGCCCGCTGTCAGGGTGTCCCCTGTCTTGACGGTCACGGTCACGTCCCACTTGGCGGCCTCGTCCAGAGACGGCTCATGCGCACCGCGCTCGATGAAGCTGCCCATGTGCTGCTCGATGGCGGGCAGCGGACGCTGGATGCCGTCATAGATGTTGCGCAGGATGCCGGGGCCGAGGGTCACGGACAGCGGACCGCCCGTGCTCTCGACAGGCTCGCCTGCCTTCAGACCGCCGGTCTCCTCATAGACCTGGATGGTGGTTTCCTTGTCGTTCATGCGGATGACCTCACCGACAAGGCGTGCCTTGCCGACATAGACCATCTCCATCATTTCCAGATCGGTCTTGCCCTTGATGGTGACAACGGGGCCGTTGATGCTGTAAATTGTGTTTTTCATAGCTTTGCCCCTCAAATGTTAATTTCCAGACCGGCGTTTTCCAGGAACCAGTCGTGCTGGGCCTCCAGACGGGCCTCCAGCGTATCGTCGGCAGCCACGCCCTTCGCGGGGTTTGCGCCCTTCAGGCCGCCCAGCGTGATGCTGTCGTCGGCCTCCAGAACGGTGCCTGCGGGCAGCTCGACGTTTTTCAGCAGCGGCAGGTCGGCAGCGCGGGCCGTGATCTTGGCGTTCTCTCCTAAGGTCTCCGCCAGAGAAGCGGCCTCTTTCTGCAGCCAGGCGGCGTAGTCCTTGCCGGCCACAAAGGCAACCAGCTGCTCACGGGCCTTCGAGAAGGTCTCGTCGGCGATTTTCTGGCGCTGGGCAGCCAGCGTGGCGCGGGCGGCCATGCGGGCCGCGCTCAAATCGCGGTTGGCGCGGGTCTTGGCGCGCTCGGTCTCAAAGCGCAGGGTGCGCTCCACGCGGGTGTTCTCGGTCCTGCGCGTCTCGTCCAGCTGGCTGTTGATCGCGCGCTCCGTCTCCTCACGGATGGCGGCGCAGGCAGCCTCGCCCTCGGCGCGGATGGACTCGAGGAATCGCTCGGCGCGGGTATCTAATTCGTTCATGGTCACACCTCTTAAATCTTGACGCCGATGGCCTCGCGGATATAGCGGGTCAGGCGGTCCTTACCGGCAGCACCGCCGCCGGTGGAGGGCACCGTGATGAGCAGCGGCCCACCGGCAGCGCGGGCGCTGTCCAGCGTGGCCGTGTAGGTCTCGGCGATTTTCTCGGTCACGAGCAGCACGGCGATGTCGGGCTGCTGGGCTGCCATTTCCAGCGCGTTGCGCAGGTCGGCCTCGCTGCGGGCGACGGTGCCCTCAATACCCGCAAGGCGCAGACCGTTCATGGCGTCGGAGTTGTCGCTGATGAGAAAGAACCGCATGGCGTTACACCAGCTTGGACAGGATCATGATGGAGATGACCAGGCCGTACAGAGCGATGGACTCGCCCAGGGCGACGAAGATCAGGCTCTTGCCGAAGGTCTTTTCGTTCTCGCTGTTGGCTGCGATAGCGGCAGGCGCAGCGGAAGCGACGGCCATGCCGCCGCCGATACCGGCAAGACCCGTAGCCAGAGCGGCAGCGACCAGACCGATGCTCAAAGAGCTGTTGTGGTCATTGTCGGTGTTGACGGTCTCGGAAGCGGTGGTGGCAGCGGTGGTGTCGGCCTTGGCATCATCCGCGGCAAAGACGCCCAGTGCGCCGCAGCAGGTCACAGCGGCCACGATCAGGATGGTAACGAACAGTTTGCTGAACTTGGTTTTCATAATGGAACCCTCCGTAATTTTTTGTTTTATTCCGCGCCCCTCTGTCAAGGCGCTTTTGCAGGGGCCGGGCATGCCCGGCCCGCGGCTTCGATTCTATCGTCCGATTGTGGGATGGTTGCGGGCCGGATATATCCGGCCTCTACGGCGCATCTTATGCTTTTGCTTTCTTCAAATCAAAGGCTACGAACTTGCGGCCGCCGCCCTTGTAGCAGCGGCTGAACATCTCGTAGAACTCCAGACGGATGCCCTGAATGGCGGAGAGCAGCGCCTCGAGGCAGATGACCACGAGGTTGCCCAGGATGACCACAACAATGTTGTTCGGCGTACCGGCCAGCGTAAAGACGACCATCATCATACTGGCGTGGACGATGACGAACGCACCGACACGCAAGAACGAGATCGTGTTGGACAGGTAGCTCAGCACCGTTTCCAGCAGCTCAAATACGCTCTGCATCAGGTAGTTGCCCATACCGCCCGCAGGCTTCCAGGGCTTGCCCTCGACCATCGGGGCCAGCAGCTCCGCAAAGAGCAGCAGCACCAGACCGACGACCATGCCGACCACCGCCAGCACCTGCGGCATAAACGTGACAGCACCCATATAAGCGGACGCCAGATCAACGCCGCACAGGTAGGTCACCATGCCGACAAGGCCGTTGGGCGAGAAGATGAACTCGCCCCACTCCTTGTGGCGGGCGTGGGTGTACATATTCAGTACCATGGCGGCCAGCACCAGCACAATGCCGATGTAGACAGCCACCATCAGGATGCCGGTGATGGAATCCATAACGGAAACGGGCTTGCCTGCCATGCCAAGCGCATGGTAGAGCGGGTCAAGGGCCTCCTCGTAGCCAAAGAGAGAACCGTAGACCAGGCCGAAGATCGTGCTCGAAATGCCGCAGGGGATCATGAGATGGAACAGGTCATTGTGCTTGACCTTCCACATGAACGTGCTGAACAGTGCCAGCACGATACCCTGCCCGACGTCGCCAAACATCATGCCGAACAGCACGGTGAATGTGATCGCTACAAAGCCGGTGACATCTGTCTCGCCGTAGGCGGGCAGACCGTACATTTCGACGAAAAACTCAAAAGGGCGGCTCCACCAGGGGTTCTTCAGCTTGGTGGGGGGCGTCATCTTACCGGCGGATTCCGGTCCGTCCACCGTGACGCGCAGCCCATGGATGCCGCGGGCCTTGCCCGCGACCTCGTCCACCTCCGACGCCGGGACCCAGCCGACGCAGAAGAAGTGCTCGCCCTTGACCGCGGCCATGCGGCGCAGGTCGTAGACCGCCGCGTAGTAGCAGGCTGTGTTGTACAGCAGCTGGACCTTGTCGGCGTTTTGCTGCCACAGGGCGGCAATGCGGGCGTTGACGTCCTCGACGCTCTTGTTGACAACGTCGAGGTTCTCTTTAAAGTGCTCGATGATCTCGGCGGGCGAGCCAGCCGCGCCGGGCACATGCACCGGCTCAAAGTAGAGCATCGAGAAGATGCCGTCGGTCTCCAGCGCGTGCTCCCGCGGGGTCATGTAGACGCCCCAGTAACCGGCCTTCGTCTGGTTGCAAGGGGTGAACAGGATGTACGGGTCGTCGCCGTAGTTGTTCATCAGCTTGTTGTAGCCCTCCGTCGGCAGGAAGCCGAAGCGGATCTTGACGTGGGCGCAGTCGAGAATGTCGTCCACGTTGACCTTCAGGCCGGTAAAGTGGCTGTACTGCTCGATGCCGTCCTCGCAGAGCTTCTTCTGGTCCAGCAGGACCTTGCGCTCGGCGCAGAGGTCGTCGATCTTTTCCAGCAGGTCGCTCAGATAGCTGCGGCCCTCGGCATCCACCGGGTCGCTGTGCTGCTGCCCCTCGTGCAGCTCCATATTGGCCTCTTTGGCCATCGTCTCGATCTGGTCGCGGATCGCGGTGTGGGGGTTCTCCTCATTCAGAGCGCCGTATCCCAGCGATTCCGACATATATCTGGTTGCGGGCTCAAGGTCAAAGCGTCCGTCCATGCAGCACGAGCCGATAAACTCGTTCAGCTGGGGCATCGTGCCCTGCACCCGCACCAGTTTCATCTTTTCAACCAATCAGTTCACACTCCTTGTTTCAGCTTGCCTCCCTCGGTGAGGCAGACTCCCCCGACACGGGGGAGGTGGCGCTTGCGCCAGAGGGGGACGGTGCCCCGCAGGGGTGGAGGGAGCGAACCTTGCCATCACCCGAAATATTTCGGGCTGCCGCGAAGCTCTCTCCCCCACCGCCTGCGGGCGGAGCCCCCTCCCAGAGGGGGCCAAGGGTCACTCAATCCTTCTCATCAAACCCCACCAGCAGCGGCTGGACATCCTCGGGCGGCAGCTTGTAATGCACGCCCTCTATGATGTGATCCAGATCCTGCACCTCACACCGGGCCAGCCAGACGTAGCACAGCATGACCAGCGTCGGGTCGGTGGAGAACCGCAGCCACTTGCGGCACCAGTCGCATCGGTAGTGGAAGAAGCCCTCCTTCAAAACGCTGTACTCATGGTGTCCCAGCAGCGGGCCGTACTTCGTCATGGCGAACCGCGCCTTGAACGTGTCCAGATCGCGGGCGGCGAGCAGGTATTCCCACTCATCGTTCGTCAGGGCCGTGCAGTCGCGGCGGGCGTTGGTGCGCACCACCGAGTCCGGCGCGCCGATGCGGATGAGCCGCGCGGCGTTGGAAACAGCGGAGGTGTCGCATTCCAGCTCGACGAGGTCGCGCAGGTTCGGCGCAGCGCTTGTGCCGCCCTTCGCGGGGGCCAGCGCCACCAGTGCGCGGTGGCGGAAGTCCTGCAGAAGCGGCTCGGCCTGGGCGGTCAGACCGCGGTCCGGCTTGGCGCTCTGCAGCGGTGCCAGGACCTTTTCCCACCGCGTACCGGCCACAGCGGCCAGGATACCGTCCAAACTCGTGGCCTTGGCCAGCGCGTAGAGGTCGATGCAGCAGCGCTGCTGCAAGAACTCCGGCAGGCGGAACAGGTAATCGCCCGGGCGGCCTGCGTCCAGACACCGCATGGCGGCAGTCAGCTCATCAACCTCACAGCAGAGGGTGAAATACTCATACACTTTGCTGCCCGCGCTGCGGTCATAGCGGCAAAGGCTGTCGTACCGGGTGTACAGGCTCTGGCGCAGCAGGTTTTCCAGCTGGACGCGGCGGGCGTACTGGGGGTTGACCTCGGCCAGCGCTTCGCTGTACAGCGGGTATTCTTTCAAGGCCGCGGCCAGCTCGGTCATTGTGCGGCAGGCCATCAGGCGGCGGTAATCGTCGGCCCGCAGGCGGCTGCCGTACAGGGCGCGGGCCTTGGCCAGCACGGCGTTGCCGCTTGCCTTGCCCGTGGGCATCATTGTGCGGCCTCCCCGCCCAGGGTGCGCTGTACAAGCGCAGCGCACCATTCGGCCTCATGGGCCTTTGCGGCGGCGGTCATGGCCTCGGCTGCCTGGCTGCGCTGGGTCTCCAGCGCGGCCAGTGCGGCGGCGTTGCCCTCCTCGGCAGCTCTTGCGGCGGCGTCGGACTCGGACTTCTCGCGGGCGTCACACTCCGCGATGATCTTCTGCTTCTGCTCGTCCAGAGCAGCCAGCCGGGCAGAGCGCTCGAGCCGGGCCTTCTCGCTTTCGCGGCGCTGGGCGGCATCCATCTCCAAAATGGCCTGCATCAGGTCGTTGACATCTTTCATGCAATGCACCTCACTCTTTGGGAGCTTTACCTGGGTTGGGTTCCCTGCCTCCCTCTGCGAGGGGGCCAAGGGGCTTTTCTCTATATAAATAGGTACACCCAACTTTCAGGTTCAGCCGCATTATAGCACTATTACCAAATATAGCAAGTGGTTTTTGTGCAGTTTTATTGGTACAAAATCAGGTTTGTGTTTTTTCTGTCGATGTATTAGATGTATTATGAAATCGTTATCACTTCTTTTTCATAGCGGCCAGACCCTTGCCAAACACGAACCGCACCAGCGGGCCCGCGCCGCACAGCTGCCACAAAAATGCCGTGGGATAGTTCATCGCTGTGGTCTGCACCCACATGGCGAAAAAGTTCGCGTTGTGGCTGTCCTTGAAGAACAGCGTGGCGAAAAAGCTCATCAACGGGCACATCATCCACGCGGACAGACAGGAGATAGCGGCCACCAGGAACACCTGCTTGTCCTCGCCTGGGGTGAACCAGCCCGTGGCGATGCGCATGGCCGTGGGGCCGACCAGGAACGTGTCCAGCAAAAAGCCAATGACGCCCATGATGGGCAGCTCACTGAGGGCAGCGGCGAAGATGAAATTCTGCATCCCACCCACATCCAGTGCGATATTGTAGCAGACCATTCCGTAGACCATGACGCAGACCATCATGACGGTGTAGACGATTTCCTGTTTCTTTGTTTGCGGCATTGTAATTACTCCTCATATATACGTTATTTTCTCCAAAACAAAAACAGCCGCAAGGTGTCGCTCAACTCGTTGCGACGCCCTGCGGCTGTTGTCTCACTGCGTTGGAAAGTGAAGCCAGTATACCGCAAAAGTTGCGCCCATGTAATACTCCTGCACAAATTTCTGCACTTTGTATAAAATCTTTCTCCGTTTTGCAGCGTCACTTTGGTACAAAACGCCGCATGTGTTGCTGCAAACTTTACAGCGGCGGCGCGGCGCGCTATAATGGCGGTGTTTATACGTAATATAGAGAGGTCGGAAAGTCATGTCAAAATTATTTCCGCATCACCGCGGCCAGATGTCGGAGGCATTCCGCACGGTCATGTTCTTGTCGGCGTCGGGCGGCCTGCAGGACGCCTACACCTACATTGGGCGCGGCAAGGTGTTTGCCAACGCCCAGACCGGCAACATCGTGCTGATGAGCAAGAGCCTGTTTGATGGCGATCTATCGCGGTTTGCCCACTATTTTATCCCCGTTCTGTCCTTTGCGCTGGGTGTGGCCGCGGCGGAGTGCATCCGCCTGCGCTGGCGGCAGGCCCGCCGCATCCACTGGCGTCAGCTCGTCGTGCTGGCCGAGATCGTGCTGCTGTTCGCGGTGGGCTTCTTCCCTGCCGGGTGGGATATTGTCGCAAACGCGCTGGTCTCGTTTGCCTGCGCCATGCAGGTGCAGGCGTTCCGCAAGGTGCATGGCTACCCATTTGCCAGTACCATGTGCATCGGCAACCTGCGCAGCGGCATGGACGCGCTGGTCGCATTCGGACACAGCCACGATAAAAACGCGCTGTGGAAGTCCCTGCAGTACTTTGCCATTATCTTTATCTTTGCGCTGGGTGCGGGCATCGGCACACAGTGCGTCGGCATCTTCGGCGAGAGGACGATCTGGCTTTCCTGCGCGCTGCTGCTGGTGAGCCTGTGCTTTATGTTTATCAAAGAGGATCTGCCGGAGATCGAGGAGGAGCTGAAAAAATAACGCATCTTCCCTGCCGGAATGGCTGTAGGGACCGGACATATCCGCCCGGGAACACCGTGGCCGCCGCCAGGCCCCGCGGAGGGGTCAAGGCCCCTCCCTGCGATTTCCATTTCTCATAATTCCCTTATTGCAATTATAATTTTGATAAAACGACAGCCCCACCCGTTTTTCTGCGGGCGGGGCTGTCGTTTTATACGTGTTTTCGTGCTTTTTTATTTTTCCAATCGTTGACCATGCCGTGCAGCCGCTCGCCCATAAAGACAAGCCCGGCCAGAGTCGGGGCGCTCAGGGCCAGCAGAACGACCAGCACCAGCGTGCCGCCCAGATCCAGCCGCACCAGCGGCAGCCAGCGCGCCAGCAGGAACACCCCGCCGACGCCCGCCACGGTCATACTGCCCCAGATGGCCCAGTGCAGCGGCGTGAACGGGATGCAGACACCCCACAAAATCTGCAAGCCCACGCACAAAATCACCAACGTGCAGATCGTACCGACCATGTCGGACGGGATGTCGAACGCATAGCCGAACCCCTGTGCGCAGAACACAAGCAGGAAATCCGTCAGCCCGCCGGGCAGCGCCTTGCGCAGCACGTTCCGCATGAATTTACCGTGGACAAGCTCGTGATTCGGCTCAAGCGCCAAAAAGAACGCCGGTGCGCCGATGGTGGCAAACGTGACGAGCGACAGCTGCAGCGGCTGGAACGGGTAGGCCAGCGGCAGGGCCAGCGCGACGATGCTGAGCAAAAACGAGAAGATGTTCTTGACCAGAAACAGCGACGCCGAGCGCTGGATGTTGTTGATGACCCGCCGCCCCTCGGCCACAACGCCGGGCAGCGCGGCAAAGTCCGAATCCAGCAGCACAAGCTGCGCGACCTGGCTGGCCGCCTGCGCACCCGATGCCATCGCGATGCCGCAATCGGCATCTTTTAACGCCAGTACGTCATTTACACCATCTCCGGTCATGGCTACCGTGTGGCCCTTTGCCTGCAAAGCATGGACGAGCTGGCGCTTCTGCTCGGGCGTGACTCGGCCAAAGACCGTGCATTTTTCGGCAGCCTCGGCCAGCGCCGCCTCACTTTGCAGCGTGGCGGCATCAACCCAGTGCTCGGCCCCGGCAATGCCCGCGTTGGCGGCCACATGGCTGACAGCCTGCGGGTCGTCGCCCGAGATGACCTTGATCTTCACGCCCTGCTTCGCAAAGAAGCGGAACGTCTTGGGCGCACTCTCGCGGATGCGGTTCTGCAACGGCAGCAAGGCCAAAAATTCCAGCTGTGCGGGGTCGAGCGCCGCGGGCGGGTCCGGCAGGGTGCCGTTATATTTTGCCAGCAGCAGCACGCGGCGGCCCTGGGCCAGCAGCGGGGTCAGCCTGTCGGCAAGCTCCCCCGCCCGGCTGCCCGCCAGCACGTCGGGCGCACCGACGACGTAGCACCCCTGCGCGCCAAAGTCTTTGGCACTGTACTTGTACGCCGTGTTGAACGGGATGGTGCGCACGGCAGCCCATGCCGTGCCGCCCTGCCCAAAGCGGGCTGTCAGGGCGCGGGCCGTGTCGTTATCTGGCTTCCCACCCGCGTAGAACGCCGATAAAATCTCGGTGATGGGTGTATTTTCCGTCAGCGGCAGCGGGTCATCCGCCTGCATGGTGCTCTCGGTGATCGTGCCGGTCTTATCCACGCAGAGGGTGTCCACCCGGGCCAGCGTTTCAATGCAGTTCATGTCGCGGGTCAGCACCTTGCGGCGGGCTAGCCGCATCATGCTCACGGCCAGCGCAACGCTCGTCAGCAGGTACAGTCCCTCCGGGATCATACCGATGAGTGCTGCCACCGTGGCGTCGACAGTCTCCTTCATGGAAAGCTCCAGTACCCAATGCTGCTTCCAGATCAGCACCGCGCCGATTGGGATCAGCGCCACACCGATGAATTTTATCAGCCTGTCCAGGCTGCGCATCATCTCGCCGCGTGCGACCCTGTGACCGTCGGCCTGCGCCTCAGCAGTCAGGCGGCTGGCGTAGCTCTCGGCCCCGACACGGGTCAGCCGCGCCACGCAGCGGCCCGCCATCAGAAAGCTGCCGGATTTCAGCTCCGCGCCGCGCTCCTTGGGAATGGCCCGCGCCTCGCCAGTGATGAGGGATTCGTTCGCCTGGGCGCTGCCGTCCAGCACGACGGCGTCCGCTGCGATCTGGTCACCCGCGCCGAACTCGACAACATCGTCCTGCACAAGGTCGTCGGACAGCACCTCGCACCACCGGCCGTCGCGCAGGCAGCGGAGCTTCTGCGCTGAGACAAGCGTCAGCTTGTCGATGGTACGCTTGGCGCGAAGCTGCTGCACAATGCCGATGAGGGTATTCCAGAACACGATGCCCAGAAATCCCATATTCAGCCAGGAATGCACGAGCGCCAGCATGACGGCCAGCACCAGAAACACAAGGTTGAAGTAGGTACAGACGTTATCCCGCACGATCTCGCCGGTGGTTTTGGTCTGAGATTTGGGCGGCTGGTTCGTCTGCCCCGCCGCGCGGCGCGCTTCGACCTCGGCGGCGGTCAGGCCGGTGATGGATGGCATAGTAAGGGGTGCTCCTTTCGGGGGTGAACGATTTGTAGGGGCCGGGCATGCCCGGCCCGGACGTGTATGGTATATGGGCGGTTATGGGAAGGCCGCGGGCCGGGCATGCCCGGCCCCTACAGGGCGGCGGTGTTTTTGTTGGGCAGCTTGGGAAGGGCGGCAAAGCCCCTCAGGCCTCGCAGGCTCGGCCAGCTCCCCACTGCGTGGGGCGCCTCTTTGCGCGGGCTCCGCCCGCAAGAAAGCCTCCCCACTTGTGGGGAGGTGGGCAAGCGCAGCGATGCCCGGAAGGGCTCTGCCCGTTCCCGGGCGTGACGTCCCCTCCCTACAGTATAAACGAATCACATCGCTTTATCATGGCAAGTATACCCACCAAATATGAACAAAACAAGTGCCCGGCTGCGTTTTGGGGCAGCCGGGCAGTTTTGTACATTATTGAATTTCCAGCGGCTCAAACGCCTCCGCCGGGTCGGCATCGACAGCCTCAAGATTCCTCGTCAGCTGGTCGAGCACCTTATAAAATGTCGCTAAATCGTCTGGGTCTATTCCCTCGTCGGCGCGGCGCTCTACGTCGGCCACAACAGCCCCCACGCGGGCGGCGCGGTCATGGCCTGCGTTGGTCAGCAGGTAGAGGGCATTGTACTTGCCGCTCTCGGCGCGCTTTTCCACCAGGCCGCTGCGCACCAGTTCTGCCAGCACGCGGGAGATCATGGCCGGATCCAGACCGCACCGTTCTGTCAGCTCCGAAAAGTGCAGGCCCTCCGGCGCGGCGGCCAGCCGGCAGAGCACCAGCGTGTGCCCGGCCTTCAGCTCAATGCGGCTCATGCCGCTCGCCTTGATGCGCTGGATGACCTTTTGCAGCCGGGCCAGCGAGATGGACAGCCGGATAAAACGGTCATTCATATCAATCTTCCTTCAGTTCGCCGCGGGAGGCCGCCTTCAGGTAGGCAAAGATGAAGCCGTCCAGGTCGCCGTCCATGACAGCCTGTACGTTGCTGCTCTCGTAGCCGGTGCGGTTGTCCTTGACCAGCGTGTAGGGCATAAAGACGTAGCTGCGGATCTGGTGGCCCCAGGCGATCTCATTCTGCACGCCCTTGATGTCGTCGATCTTGTCCTTGTGCTGCTGCAAAGCGATCTGGTACAGCTTGGCCTTCATCATCTCCATGGCGTACTCGCGGTTCTGCAGCTGGCTGCGCTGGGTCTGGCAGGTCGTCACGATGCCGGTGGGCTTGTGGATCAGGCGGACGGCGGAGGACGTCTTGTTGATGTGCTGGCCGCCTGCGCCGGAGGAGCGGTAGACCTGCATCTCGATGTCGGCGGGGTTGATTTCAATGTTGATGTTGTTGTCCAGCTCGGGCATGACCTCAAGGCTGGAGAAGCTGGTCTGGCGGCGGGCGTTGGCGTCAAACGGGCTGATGCGCACCAGACGGTGGACGCCGTGCTCGCTCTTGAGCATGCCGTAGGCGTTGGGGCCCTTGACCATCATCGACGCGGACTTGATGCCGGCCTCGTCGCCGTCCAGCACATCGAGCACCTCGACGCTGTAGCCGTGGGCCTCGGCCCAGCGGGTGTACATGCGGTAGAGCATCTCCGTCCAGTCCTGCGCCTCGGTGCCGCCCGCGCCGGCGTGGAACGTCAGAATGGCGTTGCAGTTGTCGTATTCGCCGGAAAGGAGCGTCGTGAGTCGCGCCTGCTCCACATCGGCTTCGAGCTTTTTGTAGCCCTCTTCGAGCTCTGGCAGCAGGCTTGCGTCGTCCATCTCCGTTCCCATGTCGATCAGCGCGAGCAGATCGTCGCGCGTGGAAACGAGCTTTTCGTAGCGGTGAATTTTATTGTGCAGCTGCTTGGAGCGCATCTGGTTTTTCTGCGAGCGCTCCAGATCGTTCCAGAAGCCGTCCTCGTGCGCCTCGAGCTCGAGGCGGTTCAGCTCCTGACGGGCCTGCTCGATCTCCAGCGCCTTGAAGAGGTTTTCAAATGTTTCGTCCATCGCAAGCAGCTTCTGCTTGTAGGAATCGTATTCGATCACAGCCATGGCGTTCTCTCTCCTTACTTTTATCCTTCATTAGCCGAAAAAGTATATCACACACACCGTGCAAAGGCAAGAAAAATCCGCCTCTCGGGACGAAAATTCCCGTGGAAGCGGCCCTTTTTTGCCTTTCCGGCGATAAAAACAAAAAAGCCACGCTTTCGCGTGGTCGATACAACGGATCTCAGCGCTCGCTGATGATCTGCTTGGTGCTGCCGAAGATCATGTCGTCAACATCCTGCTTGATGAAGTTCTCAAACATATTCGTTTTCACGCTCCTTTCTCTCATTTACTTCAGTTTGTATTATAGACGCGGGAAACGCAAATTTCAATCGTCAGCTCTCATGGCTTTGCCCAAAAAATTAGCGACTTTTTCATGCAAGTTGCTATATCTACACTTGCATTTCCGTTATTTTCCACTTATAATAAAATAGAAATGATGTTTGAAGCGGAGGAGTCGGACTATGGCGGCTTTCGTCACATTTGAGGATGTTTCCAAGGTCTACCACAGCGGAGAGATCGAAATTCGCGCGGTGGACCACATCAGCTTTACGATCGAAAAGGGTGAATTCTGCGTCATCGTCGGCCCCTCGGGCGCGGGCAAGACGACGGTCCTCAACATGCTCGGCGGCATGGACGCCTGCTCGGGCGGCACCATCACGGTCGATGGGACGCGCGTGAGCGGCTTCAACGCCCGCCAGCTCACGACCTATCGCCGCCACGACATCGGCTTTGTCTTCCAGTTTTATAACCTTATCCCGAATTTAACGGCGCTCGAAAACGTGGAAATTGCGGCACAGCTGTGCACCGATGCCATCCCCGCCGAAGACGTGCTCCGCGCCGTCGGTCTCCATGACCGCATGCAAAACTTCCCCGCACAGCTCTCGGGCGGTGAACAGCAGCGTGTTTCCATTGCCCGCGCACTTGCCAAAAAACCGAAGCTCCTTCTGTGCGACGAGCCCACCGGCGCACTCGATTACGAGACCGGCAAATCTATTTTAAAGCTTTTGCAGGATACCTGCCGCCGCGATGGCATGACCGTCGTCATCATCACGCACAATGCGGCGCTTGCCGCCATGGCAGACCGCATCATCCGCGTAAAAAGCGGCCACATTTACTCCGTTCGCATGAACGAGCACATCACGCCCGTGGAACAGATTGAATGGTAACGCGAAGGGAGCCGGAAAACGCATGACAAAAGCACTCAGAAAAAACACGCGGCGCAGCATTTCGGGCAGTCTTGGGCGGTATATCGCTAT
>OHUS01000337.1_pt1 | contig 15933 bp, 21 predicted proteins | sample 1579311 | NCBI WGS metagenome assembly OHUS01 (sample SAMEA3882538, study PRJEB24775) | human gut metagenome | biome: human-associated habitat; feature: intestine environment; material: feces | place: Netherlands | collected 2009/2010
TAATATGACTAAGGAAAAATATAAAGAGCGTATCCAAAAACAATATGATTATGTTTTAGAACAAGTTAACGGATGGCATGAGTTAGCTAACGTGTTAAAGTCTTTATCTGATTATATTAGTTATTGTATTGATATGACAGAAGATATCTACAACGATAAAGATGTCGATTATCTATCTTATCTTGAATTGAATGAAATGATTAATTACAAACTTAAAGAAGTTTGTAGGATTGTAAAGAAGGGATAGCTTATGAGTAATTATACCAGTCTTAATCGTTTATGTTCTGAATTAAATAGAACTCTTGGTATTACAAATGATATTGAAAGAGAGAACTTAATACAGTCCTATTATAATCAAGGTCTGATTAGTTACAGACAATATTATTTATTATTGGTTAGTGTTAGAAAACATGATTATATTAATAATACATTCGTATCTATGTATAGTGAGAAGAGGTAATAAAATGAACACAGATATTAAAATCGAATTTTATTTTACATTTGACGGTTTAATTATTGCACATTCTACAGATTATAAAATAATATGGGATACATATATTAAGTATTATAATAAATATGGTTCAACACATGAGTATTATTTATATATTGTAAATAAACATGGTCTTAAAGATTTTATTAAAATAAAAGAGTGATATTAATTATCACTCTTTTTAATATTTACTGAGTATATAGCTCAATAATCTTTTCGTTTCCTGATTGTTATAATAAACGCAACCATCACGATATGATCGTATTAACATGTTGAGTCTTTGGTCTTTACGCCAAAGTTTAGCGATCATCATATTTTCGCGGTTGTTACTTCCAATGGAATAACAATATCCGTATTCTTTATTAATCTGTTGGTTGATATATACATAGCCTGTATTCATATCTATCCAGACACCATAGTAAATATCATCATAGTATAGCGTACATAAATAATCACATACATTCGTTTTCTTTTTAATAAAGTCATTCGTATCATACGCAAAGTTACCAGCGTTATAATCTCCGTATATTGTACCTGATATTAATTTATGGAATTTTGATTTTTCTTTGTTGCCTTTTTTATATTCATCATGACAAATTTGTACAATAATTTGTTCAACGGATTCACTACCCTTAAACGTGTTAAACTCTTTGTTTGGGTTGGGTGTAATACCAAAATAACTAAAGTATGGGTTAACAATACTTACGTTATTAGCTAGTAAATATACATGTCCTTCTCTTTGTCGAAATATAGAGTCAATGATATTTAATAAGATCTCAACTTCATTCGGGATGTATGCGTTAAACCCTGCTTTTTCCGGTATAAACTCATCCACAATAATTGTATCCACATCCACATAACTTGTTGATTTTAAGCTGGCAAAGGATGTTAAAGATGTTGCGTAACCCATCTCACAACCATTGATATAAAAGGTGGTAAAGTTGCTACCACCTGTTATTTTAAATTCATCATCTTTAAAATTTTCAAACTGATCATTTAAAAATGTTTTAATTTTCTTTAGGTCTGTTTTATAACGCCTTAAATAAAGGAATTGTTTTCCTTTTTTCTTGTATCGACTGATACAGTCTTTTTTAAAACCGTATGTTTTACCGATTCCACGGCCACCAATGATGAAATTTAAAAATTTGTCGTATGACTTTATATTGGTAGGGCTGTACCAATCCATTGTTTTTGTCATTTGAATACTCCATATGGTAAGTAATTAATTCCTTTTGAGTTTAACTCACCGCCAGCCATCCAGCGACGTTTACCACTGCCACCAATCCAACTAATCCATACATAGCCATCACGTTTAACATAACCATCATATCGCACACTCATACCGTTTGTATAATATAAACCTGTGTCATTACCTTTTTGACTTGGTGCTTCTCTGATTTTAATTGTGCAATTTGGGTAGAATGTACCATATTCTTTAATAAAATCACTTGGGATTTCATTTAAAACTTTTTCAGTTTTTTCATCGCTTAAAATCATAGCTTTAGGCATAAAAGCTGTCTCGTATGTTGCTGAATAAGGAAATGTGACAATATTGACTAAGCCGTTCTTATCCCCTTGGTTAGCCCCTAAAAAGCGACCGTATACACCGTTTACATCACTGTCGAAAATAGCAATGTGACTTACAGGTGTAATATTTGGCACTTCTTTAAATACAACGATTGCACCCGGTTGTAACTCTGTAATTTCAACGCAATTGTATGTCATTCCATTTTTTTGTCGGTTTAACCAAATATCTTTAACATATCCGCTAGATGTACAATTAGCACCCTTAAAGCCGTTCTTTTCGCACCAATCATAGTATAAGTCCCAGCATTGAGAACCATAAGCAAAATCACGATCTATATATGTACCTAATACTTTTCTCCTATAATCATAATATTTATTTACATCAATATTCATATTTTTTTACCCCCTAAAAAATATTAAAGAATAATCCATATTCTTGTAATTCCGCATATAACTCGTTTTCGATTGTAATAACCGCACGTCTTGAACCTTGTAACACTTCCGCTAGTGTTTGTATACCGATATTACCTTTACGTTTAAAGCTATACTCTTCATGCCCTGTCGTATCATTTGCGCTTTTTGGTTTGGTTATTGTCTTAGCGATGTTATTAACATAGTCGTTTGTTTCAATGTCAATGCGCCCTTCCGGAGTTACAGATTGTAAAGCGATACTCGTATCTTCTCCGCTCGCTTGTGTATTACCTCGACTATCACGTGTATATGTTTCCGTGTAGTTTGTGTTAGCGGTTGGGTCGTCCTGATCTTGGAATGGAATAGTTTTAAATAACGTGTAATATCTATCCATATTGATTTCAAACCAGTGTTGTAGTTCAAATTTCCAGTATGCATATGTTTCCTGTCCGATTTCATCAAACCAAAAGTGCTTTAATATCCCTGTTTCTAAAGCTTTACGTCTTTCAAGATCATCATAGAAAGGATAGCTAAAATCGAAAATCTTTTTTCTTGCAATCTCTAGCACTTCCATATCGCTTAATTTATATTGAGAATCAATTAATTCTGTTAATGCTAAATTGTGACATACACCACAAATTGTTTCGGTGTTTTCGGCAAGTACCGGACTTTGCAAAGTCAATAAATAGTTAGGAACTTTTAATTTATTCATCATTGACATCACCTTCTTTAACATCCAAATTTTTATTAATATTAAAATCTTTAATACTTGTATTTGAATCTAATTCAAGTAATTTCATGATTTCTTCATAATCTTCATAAGGTGCAAACTCAACACTCGCATTTAATCCGAATTTTTTGTTTAATTCTTCAATTGATTTTTTACGTTCGCTTAACCAAATGTTTCTAGACGCGATAACCTGTTGGTTGTTAGCGTTGACCTCATCTGAAACCAATCTTTCTTTCTTGTCCATATTGGCATTTTCAATTCCTAAGAATGTCATACACTCTCTTAAAATCGCCTGTTTCATTCCGTGTAATTCATCAGCAATAAAGGGTGCGTTTGTTTGTAAAATATTAATATCCTCCGTTCTGAATCCTTTGGATGTAAAGATCGTTTGCACACCTTGTAAAATCTTTTTCATGAAAACTTTAAATTGCTGTAACATTCTTCTATCACCTGTAATGATGTACGGTGTCCACTGCATAGTTAAATTCTGATCCATAGTTCGACTCGTTAAAGCTAATTTTTTAGCATAAAATTTTAAGTATGGGAATAATCCAACGTATAAAGGACTGTTTTTCATAACCACGCACTCATCACTTGTTAACGTCTTTTTAATAAGTGGGCTTGTAGAAACCGTATGATATTCGGTTGGTAAAGTGTAATGGTTTAATCGACCATCTAATGTGATCTCACTACATATTAAACCCAACCTTTCATCATCATAAAAACCAATGTAACCGCGTGTTTGTAAAACATATTCTAAATAGAATGTGTTAATGGATTCAGGGAAACCTTTATATTTAAACATGTTTAAGCTCAACATTTGTAAATACGTGTAATAAATAAAATCAGCCTCTCCATTCTTCATTGTAGCAATATCAACCGCATTACGGCAATAATCCGTGAATGAACTTGTATCATTCAATAAATCCATTTTAATCATCTCCTTTTAATTATATGTTAAATAAAAAAGGTTGAAACGTCAACCTTTTCTATTAATGTACTTTTCTGTTTAAGTAGTTACCGAACTTATCAATATTTTCACTTTGGTATCTTTCAGTGTTTTCACGATCATAGTTTCCAACATCTTTATCATGCCATAGTGTAACACCATTATCAAATACACGTTTAATTTTTTCTAGGTCGCTTGGATCGATGTTCGTTCCTTTAATATTACATTTTACAGTTTGAATATAATTCCATTTAGACTTACTGTGTAAATTTGGGTAGTCAATTGTATTAGTGGCATAACCGCGCGTGTTCCATATTTGGTTTAATTTATTACGGTATTCGTCAGTTGGTTTATACGCAAATAAAAGTAGTGTATTCAAATCTAAAGCCGTTTGTCGTAGTAAATCGTTTGAACCGGTTACAATACTATCAGCCGTTGCCTGTGCGTCATGGATACGTGCATTGTAGCTATCCATAGCATTTTGAATATTTGTTTGATTTTGATATCGTGTTGTTAATTGTCTTAATTGATTTCCGATTTCGGTTGATTGACTATTAGCACTAGCCTGTGCGTTTGCATTAGCAAGTGCATTTGCATTTTGTAAATTAGTCTGTTTTGTGTTGATTTGATTTTGCATGGCTGTATTTCCAATACCTAAACCAGCACCAACCAAACTACCTACCGCACCACTAATATTACCTGTTAACGCACTGGCAATACCACCACTTAATCCACTAATTGCACTTATACTAGCATTAATCATATTCGATTTATTCTGTAGATCATTCAAATTACTAGCTAAATTTGCGTTTCTTCCGGTTACACTCAAATTCAAATTATTTTGTAAACTTGTCTGAGCGCTTAGTGCATTACCGGTTGCGCTGGCAATAGCTGAATTTGTTTCATTTGATCGTCTAATATTAGATAGTCCCACGTTCATTGAGTTACGTGATGATTGTAACATTAAAGCGGTTGTGTCATTAATAATAGGTAAACTAGACTCATATTGAGATTCAAAAGAGTTGTCTAAGTTTAGCATGATATTATTACCGATAGAATGTTTTTTAACTTTATAATTAATTGGAACTACATTCATTTTAGATGAGTTAGGAGAACCAACAAAAGCGAATTGCATTTTATGTATATTTTCCCATAACTCATTTTTGAATAATTTTGTTGTTCCGTTGCTATCGCTTAATATAAAATAACTGTATGGATACCATAGCAGTTTAGTATTGTCACTTAATCTAACACCCAAATAACTCATAGCGTCTATAAAACGTGATTTTGCGAATTGGTCTGAACTAGAATCATACATACTAGACATGACATAAGGTTTATAAGTTAGTATGTGATAGTCACCTTCTATTCTACCTTCAAAACAATCTCTTTTTATAATAATTTTGCTATCTTCTACTACTAAACCTGGAATTGAATTCGTTACAACAATAGAAACACATTTACCTACTAATTTTTCATCTGATCGTATTGCATTCATGATATTACTTAAACCTGTAATATTTACAGTCTCTCCGGATGATGATCCTATTTTCAATGTTGTTATGTTACCACCTGTAGCCCGTGAAAAAGGAAAAATATAATAATTAATTTGTGATGGACTACCCAATGTACCATGCGTATATGTGTCTTTTCCGTCCATTGTACAAGTCATACCAATAACCACATAACTTATATCCTGGTTCGGATCTAATCGAATGTTGTTTTCACTGATCAAATCTGTTCCAATCTCTAAATTTTCGGGCTGTGTATTAATACATGGGTAATATTCACCATCTTTTGTATAATATTGTGGTCTATGCTCATATGCGATATATGACTCCATAAAGTTATTTTCAATCTCAAAACGCCAAGTTTGGATTACATCTGTTTCAAAGCTAATACTTGTGGTATTGTCATTTAAGTACCCTAAACTTGTAATAAAACAATAAATCCATTTTGATTTGTTGCCTGTATCACCGTTTTGATAAATTAAATAATTATATAAACGTAGATCATCATAAACACCCGGTACAACTACAGTACCGTCTTTTCTTTGGTACGTGTAATTTTCAAATTCAATGTGATCATAGTTATTAATGAAAAAATTAAATTGTTCTTCTGTGTTATTAAATGCACCCCAAAACGTGTTATTCATTGCGTCAATTTCTAATCCTTTTAATAAATAAATTTTACTTTGCGGTGTGAATTGACTGTTTACAACTCCTATACTCATTTTAAATCATCTCCTTTTATTTTATCTTATTAAAAAATAGTTGAAAGTTCAACTATTTTATTTGTCTTTGATATAATCATAAATTTCACGTGCTTTAGTTCCACGTTGTGGCTGGTTCGGATCGGCTGGTCTTTCATAGTTGGCTAAAAATTCAATCGCCAATGTGTAAGGGTCGGCGGTGGATTTTGAAAAGCTTGCAAAACTTTCGGGGTAAGCTGATGTAGCAATCCATTGCTGGTTATTTTCCATTTCCCACTGAATTCTTTCACATTCACCTTCACCAAACTTAGAAACATCCGGGTAATATCCTTTTTCTTTTAACCAGTCAATTATTTTCGTCCATGGTGTCCATTGTACTAAGCCGTAACCTCTAGTTGCAACCGGTTGAGCGAAAGGTACATCACCCTCCCATCGGTTCGGGTTTACTGTACTTTCAAAATAAGAGTTGCCTAATATACCAGCAACCGCATTTGCTGTCCAACCTTTAGCTTTGAAAAACTGCCAAAATGCTAACCAATTTTGTTTAGATTCATCTTCCGTAAGCGGTCTTGTGCTATTAATATCACCTGGAATAAACCATTTACCAGTTGGTGTTGGTGGTGATGGTGGTGATGGTTGAATTTCTTCTTTTGTTTTATAAAAACCAAAATCAATACCTAAACCATCTAACATAAAATAATGTTTAATATATTTGGTACTTGGTTGTGGTGGTGTTGGTGGTGATGGTGGTGATGGTGGTGTTGGTGGATCTCCGCCTTCAAAAGTTTTCCAACCCTGTCCATAACCGTTAACTATATTTGTATCATTTACATAAAATACTTGTGTTGGTAATACTGAGCCACTTAACGCATAGCATTGATTTCCATAATTACATGTTACACCATAATAGACTAAACCGGCATTTTGCGTAAAAGTTTGATCTATATGAACATGGTCACCAGTTGCATAGCCCGCCGTTCCTGTGTGATAAATTAAATCACCTTGCTTGTATCTTGTCGCGGTTGGTGGGTTCGGGTCATGGGTAAAACTAACTGTTACATAGCTTAACCCGTTAGGAGTCAAAACTGGATTATCTGAACTATAGGCGCGTGTATTACCTACACTATCACTATATGACAGATGACAAGAAAAAGGAGCGTATGCGGGTACGCGTACTTGACCGCTGATTGCATTATCAAATGGATGCCCACAGCAGTGTGATAAACTTTGTGGGTTTGACCATTGCGTAATATTCATTGTTTCCATAGGAAATAAACACACTTCATAACCATCATGTACTAACTTTTGACCGGCTTTCATAAATTTAATTCCTCCTCTAATATTGTTAACTCGTGTAGTTTCTCTTTACATATATTATAGCGTTCATAATCTACATTTTTTAAAATGTGCATAGCTTGCATATAAAACTCGATATAAAAATAAACGCTTAGTCCTTCCGGTAGACTATATGGAATATCTTCCGGTTTTTTCATTTTATATATACTATTATATTCACATTTATTATTCATTATATTAACCTCTAATTTTAAAAAAAGCTAGACTTAAATCTAGCTATAATTTAATACCGTATAAACTACCAGCCACATCACTAGCTGTACAACGTACAAGTATCTTATCAGGGCCCGTTTTTAATAACGAGATTGCATATTTACGAGAATCACCTGTATTTACACTATCAGTAGAAATATATTCGGCTGACATAAACCCTACAGCTTTATAATTTGACTCAACAGGTAAATCGTCAAATAAAATGATTGGATATAAACAATTCCCAAGTATTTTATTTTCGCCATAACCACTATCGGTGAAATAAATGTTTAAAAGCAATATATCATATGTATTTTTAATCTCATTAAAATCCATAAAGTTACTATCAATAGGAGCTGATCCGCCGTTTGTATTGTAAGGTATTAATTTTGAAATTAATTTAATTTTAATATCATTTTTCTCTAAAAGCTCATGTGTGATATTATTAGATTTTAAAGTGTACATTTAAATACCTCCTTCGCTGGCTACTGGTGTAGCACCTTTTTTAATGTTTATAATATCCTCTTTAATATTATTGATCTGTGTTAAATTACTTTGAATACTTGATTGCATTGTATTATAACTTGATTGCATTGTATTATACAATTTTGTTAAACTAGTAATTTTATCATTAATTGTTACCAATTGTTTATTAATATTTAATATTTGAGTTGCATGTTCTTTCTGTTCTTTGTCCAATTTCTCTAGAGTAGTATTATATTTATCTTGTAATTGATTGATTGCAATATCAATACGTTCATCAACTAAACTAGGTAATTGGTCTTTTACATATTGGATAGTGTTTTCTAAATTTTCCGAAATATTTTCATTCCACTGTACCACAACCTCATTTACAGCTTCTATCACCCATTCAATATAACCTTGTAATTGGTTGATACATTGGTAAATATTCATACCAGTATTAAATGCACTTACATATTGTTGAGCGAGATTCTTACCACTTAACTTTAACTCATCATATTTTGGTAAAATATTGTTTAATTTACTGTCATCAATTACACCCATATTACTTACCTCCATTATACCCAATTAATTCTTTTAACTTGTCCGGTAAAATATCGGGGTTAATTTTAGAAATGTTCTCAATAATACTAACAACTTCTGTAATAACCGCATAAGCACAAATTACCGGCACTAGGTCTACCCCAAAAGGTAAGTTTAAATAGCTTTCAGCATAGTTAATTGCAATGCCTAATGTGTAACAAAAGATAAAACCAACTTTTTTAAATAGTCCATCTCTCAGTTTACTAGATTTTATTTGTTCGCCGTCTCTAATTGCTCCAACAATTCCAGTAATAAGATCTAAACCATTAAAAACCAATGCCACTAGAATAATTTTCATTTTAATCACCTCTTTCTTTTTCTATCATAATAAAAAATAGTTGAATGTTCAACTAATTTTAAATAAAAAAGAAAAAAGAGTTAAATTAATAACTCTTTTTCCTAATTCAGAATTCATCTAAATAGAAATGAGGATTGTCATGCCCTGCTCATGACACCAATATTATAACACAACTACACGTTATAAACAACCTTAATAACACATGTTACATTCGAATTTTTGTCTTTAATTGTGACTGTGGTTAATCCTTCATCTGTAATCGCTTCTAATCCTTTAATTGTAACGTGTCTTAAATCCTCCGTTAACGTTGCACTAACCATGTTTTTATCGTCTAATGTTACCTCTAAATTAATAGGAGCATTTAAACCATTAGTTTGTACTGTAAATGGCACTGTAACAGATTTATCTTTTTTAACATAAACAACTTGAGGGTTGGCGTAAATCGCTGTGACTTTTTCCTCAACACTACCGGATACGAACGCAATTGCGTTTGCAAATCTTGACGTTGCAATACCTTCCCAGTGATGCAAGAAATAATTCCAATATAAGCCTTTAGCGTTATATGCAACACCTACACTATATTTCTGATCAAACACACGATAGATTTCACTATCAACAACTAACGCTTCAATTGTTCCTTGTTTTGTACTTGGTAATGTTGGGAGTACTAACACATGTGCTTTAAATTCAGCAAATTCTAATTGGAATGTTTGAGCTAACCAATCGATATTTAAGTAGCTGTTTGACTTACCATTTAAAATAACATAAATATCCTCATAGTCATTTTGTTTTGTAACTGCCATAGCATTATATTCATTAGTAGGCTCAGTTAAATAAGATACATATTCTGTAATTTTACGTGCTAATTCTTTAGCTGTGTCCGTATCAGTAACAGCACTTGTTTTAACGATCTTCATTAATCCATTTTCATAATGTGTAACTAAAGCGGATTTCATATAGTTATAATCATCTTTGTTGTCTCCATTATACATAGAATCAACAATACGAGCGATCAAACTATTTACTCCATCCCAGCTCACGAAATACTTACGCATATCATCATCTGTAATTGTTGCTGGATAATATGACTTACGGTTAACAACATAAAATGCTGTTTTAATATCCGGCAACTCACGTTTAAACAAAGTGTTTTCCGCGTCGGCTTGATCGTAAGCATGTTCTTTTGCACACTCAACAAAATATTCTTCCATTGTATAGCCTAAAGCCATATTTTCCATTTTAAATGGAGACAACTTGTTTGTTAATATATTTTTGTGTGCAATAACTCTACCAATTCGAGTTGCTAAAGTCATGAACTCAACACCTAAAGTATCAGGATATTCTAATAATCCATTCATAAATTCTAATGATGAAACTTCATTAGGATCTCCAATTGTTGATTGAAAATTTGGAGAAGCTAATTTATACATTGCACTAGCGACTTCCTGTCCTGTTGGTTGTGTTTCCAAACCTAAATCTGTTTGAATCGCTTTTGCAACGTCTTTTCCTGTTGTTCTTGACATATATAATCACCTCTTTCGTTTTAAATGCCTAATTTTCTTAAGTCCATTGGGCTTTTATGTTTCGGCTTATCATCTCCGGAACTTTCAACACCAATTTGCATAAATAATTTACTGTTAGCTTCTGTCAAAGAATTATTCTTTTCAACTAATTTTGTGTTTTCAGCTTTTAAATCGTCTACTTCTTTAAAGTTTTTTTCAACTTCAGCTCGCATATCATTTAACATAGTCGAGCGTTCCGCTTGATCTTCAACTGTTAACACTTCCGTAAATTTACTTCTTAATTCGTCACGATCCATATTTTACACATCCCTTCTATTTATAAATATATGATATTAATGTTATAAAGTCAACATAAAATAAAACCCTCTTTTAGGAGGGTTTTATAAATATAGGTTGTAAAGTTTAAAGTGTTGCCAGCTAGATTACTATGCCTAATTATGTTATCAGCACGTTTCACCGCGAGTAATTCTGATATACATGTCTGGGTTCAGTTCTTTATTCCTTACATATTAATAATACCATGTTATTTTATTTTTTCAAATCTTCTTTAATTTTATCTTTAACATATTGACTAAATTTTTTATTTTTTAATAAACCTTCAATATAATCAACAACTTCAACCTCATCTTTATTCACACAAACGCAATATTTATTAACATGATCTCGGTACCATTGGTTTCTATGTTCTTTCGATTTTTCACTCATCATTACCTTCACCTCCCTTTTCTTTACACCACATAAGCGGTTTACCTAGTATATACGTATGTACAAATTCATTTGTTTCATGATTAACAATACTCCAACCATCTTTTAAATATTCATTCAATGCGTCTATATCTTTTCGATATGCGCTATAATCATAATCTTTTATACTTCTCACAATGACAACTTTATTCTTCAATGGTGGACTTCCAAACATAATTTCATTAAATTCTTTTAATCTTTTATCACACTCTTCAAAAATTCCACCATTTTCATAAGTTAACATCTGATATTGTAGTTTATCAACATCTTTTCGTAAGGTTTTATTTTCATCTCTTAGATGAGTATAACTATAATCCATAATCAAACCAACGAAAACAACAACAACTATATTTAACAATAAATACATAAATATCACTCCTTTATAATCCATATAAATATTAGTATCATTCCTATCTACTTTTAATGCTGAATTGTCTATCGATTAATACAATGCCACCGGGTACATGTGTTTTCTTTAAACAGTCATTAATAACATTACCAACTCTAAAGTTATCATATGTTACATTCTGTTTAGCCTTTTGTGTCATACCAGCACATTTAACGTTTAAATAATAACAAACGCCCTCACGAATATAATACAACTTATCTTTACAGTCGTTTTCACTAATAAATTCTTGTTGGTGTTCTACATAATCCTTATAACTGATTTCAATTTCTTCAACATAACTTTTAGCACCAATAAAATAAGAACGATTAAATATAGATTCTAGACCCCAATACCCAAGTTCTTTATCGTCAATAATATCTTTAATTGCGTCCGGAACTTGTGTGCCTGCTAAGTGTATTGAATCCGTATCAATATATGCGACTCTATGGATACCTACTTTTTGTGCGGTTGATATCGTATATTTACGTGCGTAGGCTGTTACAAACTCACCATACGGAAGGTAAATAGGATCACGAAATTGTTCGTCAATTACCTCTTTAACCTCACCATTTTCATAAGTAGTATACATAGGATCATGCAAACGTAAAACCCCATCATCTTTATCAATAAAAGGAATTTTTGGCGTCACATTTGGATTCGTTGCAAACTTGCCATAAACTGAATTTAATTGTCGCTTGGCAATAAAGCGTTGCGCACCTTTAGAATTCTTTTTAACTTCCATTTGCTCGTCAATAAACTGTCTTGCGATACCTACACACCCCATAAATTTATAACCATTAATGAACTCTACATCATAAATATCATATTGTTCATTAAATAATTCCCAGTCAACACTTGTTAAAGTCATTCTCACAATATCCCCATTAGAACTATCTACATATTTCTTACTACCAAAAAATCTAGAAAACTTATCTAAACTAATGCATGGTATATGATCCTTTTTAATATCAAAAGCAAAACTAACAACACCAACCCATAAAGGGTATTCACCATCCTGTTGATATTCACCTTCAAAATAAATAGGTGTATCATACGGTAATAATTCATAATACATACGACTAGGAAACAAAGAGTTTACATCAAATACTATCCCTTGCCCTATTTCTTTTTCTTTTAGCTCCGGATTTGCCCAAACAAAACCACCACTATAAGCAGGTCTTAAATCTGTGTCAACATTCATTTCTAACGGTGGGAATATCTTTTCGAATGCCATTGGTAAAGTTTTCTTAAAAGCCTCAAAACTACAGCTAGTAGCTGTCATTTTGTTAAATCCTAATTTAAAACATTCGTTTAGTGCCATTCCTTCAATATCAATGTCATTAAATAGATAATCTACTTCATGTGGTGTGAGTTCGTGTCCGACCTCACGTTTAGTCTTATAATCTAACTTTAATTTTCGTATTGGTAAATTAAAATCATGTGCGATCTTCTCAATACTAAATGGAATTAGTTTAAAACTATCCCATATTGTAGTTTTTGTTGAGTGATAAATTGAATATTTCCACCATATTTCGATGGAATACCACAAACCAGTATTAGAGATTATTGTTTTAAAACATCCGGTTTTAGGTTTGTCAGAATATTCATAACCATTTGATAATAACCAACTTACAATAAATTCACCATCAAAAGCTAGGTTGTGAAAATATAATTTGCGTGTTTTCTGTTTACACCATTCAATGAAACTGTCAATACTATTTCCATATTCTTTTATACTTGAATCACTAACAAAGCTAGCACCCCATGCCCAAACTCTACAGTCTAAAGGGTCAGTAGTAGTCTCAAAATCACAAGCCCATATTTCTTTAAGCTCTTTTTTCTTTGCCATACTACAATCCCCTTTACATTATTTATACTTAACCACACCACCACTAGCATAGGCGCGTCCGGTAAATACCGCCAAACTATCTCTTACATCTTTTAAATCAGTCTGAATATTTTTACTTAATTGTTCATTCACAAACTTTTGATTTTCTGTGTACTCACGGCTTAAGTCTAAATATTTAAATGCATCAATTGCCTTTCGTTCTTGATATATCCATTTAACTAAATCTTTATCACTTAATGACTTTATATCTTCTATTATTTGGTTTCCCTCTTCTTCTGTAATATTCATACCTTTTATTTGTTCGGATATTGCTTTTTTATAATTTTTCCTCAACGTTCTGATTTTCTTTGACTTCTTTTTCGTGTTTTCTTTTAAACTTTCAATTCGTTTATCTAATTGTTTAGGGTATCTATATGACTGGATATTAACATGATGAACCGGCTCAAAAAATCCACCGCGGTCATCTTTTAATACACTTAAAGCATTCTTAACACTTGCACCTGTTAAAATACCACCTTTTGTTTCCTTAAGTGTATTTAAACCTACACTTCGTATCAATTTCTTTTTCTGTTTGTTCTGTTTATCTATCAATTTATTTGCTTTTTCAACATCGTTTCGGTTGAAAACAACACCGTATTGATTTTGAATATAACGATTTTCTTTGTTGAATCGTTCAATGGAACGTAAATATTTATTAAATTCTTTACGATCATTGAAATCTTTTATTGTACGAATGTCACTAAAAACAACATCCTTCCCCATGTTTTGTGCTTTTGTTGCGGTTCTTTTAGCACTTGCTATTGCGTTACGCAACCTTTTAACGTCTCTTGTTGACTTCCTCATTTTAGCCATTTTAAACACCCCCATTTTAAGTCAAAAATAAAAGGGTGTTTGGCTAACACCCTTAATTAATTAGGCTATTTAACAGCCATGCTTAAATATTTATTTGAGCTTGAGTTTGATTTCTTTTGAATAATTGTGACACATACCGGTTCTTTTGCCCAATCATAGTTAAATACCTGTTTTAACTGTTTTAAACTTTGTAAGAAAGGTTTACTGTTTGTAGCGTATGCCTTACCTTCTCTATCAATTACAGTAATTAACTTGCTACAGATAATTTCACCTGTTTTTTCATTTTCCTTTTCTACATCTTGCACAATGTAACCAGTTAACCATAAATCTTTGCCGACTTGATCTGATAAACCTTCCGCATTGTTAACAGCGTTAAATAAATTTACACGTTGTTCGTGAGTCATATCATCAGTGACTACCAAACCTGTATTCTCCATTGTCATTACTTCATTTGTTAAATTTTCCATATTAATTTTTCTCCTTTTAATTTTAACATTGCTTTTTTAATTAAATTATTTCAAGTTGTTTAATTTTGAAATCAGCATAACAACACTTTCACAACCTATACGCTTTTATAGAGAAGTCATAACTCATAAATATTTTACATGTCACACCTCCAATAATTCATCAATTTGCATATTTATTAATACAAACCACATAACTAACATTACGATTAATAATATAATGAAATTTATGTATCTGTTTGACACTTTATAATATTTAAAGTTTCCTTTGCAATGCTGGTATATTTGATATAAAGATAATACCACCCAAATTATAAAACTTGCAAGAATTAAATTACTAATCATAATTATACCCTCGTCTTTCATTTTCTCGAATCATATCATCAAATGAAACAACACCCTGGAAAACTTTTCGTTTAAAAAGTGTTAACGTCCCACAACTAAACGAATATGAGGCTATAACGGATTTTGAGCCTAATTTACAAATATCCATTCTAATTAAATGCCTTCTTAGGTAGACTAAGTGAAACGCTAATTTATAATTACATAAATACGTTTCAACAACATCTACAATCTTATTCACACTATCCATAGTTAGATCACTCGGATAGTGTCCGTGTTTATAAATTCGGCTCATTCTAAACACTCCCTTAAATAACGAGTTAGCTTATCAGCATATTTTGTTAACTCCTTAAAATCATCTAATGTAATAAAATCATCTAAAAACGCACAATATAAAATTTCATCAAATAAAATAATATAAGAATTACATAAAACTTCAAGTTTCAACCCGTAGTACATCTTTGACGACTTAATAAAATCTCTACCACTTCTATAAATCGATGACATTTCACAATGATATTCTTCTTTTCTAGTCATTTTC
>OHUS01000363.1_pt1 | contig 15240 bp, 14 predicted proteins | sample 1579311 | NCBI WGS metagenome assembly OHUS01 (sample SAMEA3882538, study PRJEB24775) | human gut metagenome | biome: human-associated habitat; feature: intestine environment; material: feces | place: Netherlands | collected 2009/2010
TCTAAAAACTTAGAAGCAGCATAGAATAACGCAATCTACCGCCTTATCGTGAGATAGGGCGGTATTTTTTTTTTGAAAAAAATGCAGATTTTTCTCCAACTTTTGCCTTCCTAAAGCGATATTCATATATAGAGGGACAAAAAATCCCTCATTCCCCCTTTTCTGCACCTTGATAACCGAATATCCGAATCACCGGCTACATACAACTGACCTTGCCGCAACCCAAGGAGCGTTTCGGCAGGTGCGTCCCGACTCTGACGCGATGAGGCTGCCTAACCGCAGCGGAGCGCCCCCAGAGGCGGGAGAGGTGGCGTGGAACACATACCTCAAGCGAAGGGTCAGCAATCATGATACACACCGTGGCGATGCTCTCAAGGCGTCGGCGGTACTGCCAACAATGTGGTACAGGAAGTGGGAGCTGTTTCCAGCAGCCGGGTCGGTGGTTCGCCCTTATATCCGGGGAGTAGTGTCGAATAGGGTATAAAATTTGATTTCAGATTATGGCGGCCACAAGTTTTCAACAAGTGACCGCCATGCTTGTGGAATTAAATCCGCAAATTTTCAAAAAAAGAGGTGTTTTGTATAAGCAGCAAAGGATTTAACCAGCGCGATGCATACCGTGTGATGCTGCGCAAGTATCCCGATGTGATGAACATCGAGCAGATGTGCGATGCCCTGCGAATCAGCACCAAAACGGGGTACAAGCTGCTGCACGAAGGCAAAATCCCGGCGATGAAAATCGGGCGCTCGTATCGCATCCCCAAAGCCCACCTGTTTACCTACCTTCAGATTTGCGGTCAACACTGTCGAGCAGAGAATCGACAGTGTTGATTGTTTTGCGCCGATGCGGTATTGAAATCTGCCACACGGTCACAACGGTTCGGTTGGACGGAAAAGAAGTGCTTGTAGAATCCAATGGCACAAAAACCAAATCCAGCAAGCGCACCTTGCCGCTTGTACCGGTTTTCCGGGAACGGCTGCTGGCCTTGCAGGAAGAACAGAAAGAAAACCGCAAGCTGTGCGGTAGGTGCTACAACAAAAAATACGCAGACTACATCTGCGTAGACGCAATGGGCAATCTGCTCAAGCCGGATTATCTCTCCAATTCGTTCCAGATTATCTTGCAAAATTATCATCTGCGGCGCATCCGCTTTCACGATTTGCGCCACTCTTGCGCCAGTTTGCTTTTGGCAAACGGTGTCCCGATGAAGATGATTCAGGAGTGGCTGGGACACAGCGATTTCTCTACCACCGCGAATATTTATTCGCATTTGGACTACGCTTCCAAGGTTTCTTCGGCAGAAGCGATGCTGAACGGGCTTGGAATGGGTTCAAATCCGGAAAATGACACTTAAAAAAGTGTGATTTCTCTCCAAAACAGGGCGTTTTCTCTCCTCTAATGAAATTGTCAAACTCAAAAATTCCGTTTTTTGCATAAAAAAACGGTACAAAGTGCTCAAAAAAGCACGTTGTACCGTTGATTGGCGGAGCATCAGAGATTTGAACTCTGGCGGCGCTACAAACGCCCTATCGCATTTCGAGTTAATCTTTGAAAAGGCAATATGGTGATAACCAAGGCTGATGCAGGCTGGTTTGTCCGCTGATTTTGGGCGATGTTTGTGGAGAAAACACTGATAAACCAGCAAAAAACAATGTAGGTACGAAAAGAAGCGAATTTGCCCGTTTTGGGGCAGAAATGGCGGCTTTTTGGGAAAAATGCAAGATAAGATGCAAGATAAGCCCTGCCCAAAAAGCCGGATAATAGTGCGGTCTTGCGGACACGAATGAGAAAAAATGCAGGAAACAGAAAAATGAAGTAGTGGTTTTCGGGGTTCCACTTTACAAACAAGGAGAACCCGAAATGAAGAAAGAAACTGTAAGCAAAGACTCTTTGAAAGAAAAAATCGAAGAAATCCTAACACCCTATCCGGACCCGATGAGCCGCAACGATTTCCGCATCGTATGCCATATCGGAACGCGCACTTCGCTTTATCTCCTGCAAAGCGGACTTGTTCCCTGCAAAAACAACGGAAAGAAAACGCGATGCTATAAAATCGCCAAGAAAGATGTTGCCGAGTATCTCTACCGCCGAGAGTCCGACCCGATGCGCTACACCCCGCCCAGCGGGTGGTATTACAACTACCCCAAACACAAGAAACCTGCCGCATCGTTGGAGCGAAAGCTGAACTATAAGGGCGAGGAACGGCTGCTGGCCAAGGAATGGTACGAGCAGCAACTGGCAAATTACCCGGATGTACTGACCGTTGCGCAAGTCTGCGAGGTGACAGGCTATCAACGCCACACAATTCTGAAATGGTGCAGCAAGGGCTTGCTGAAAACCATCTTGCAGACACCCAAGTACATGATTCCCAAAGTATGGCTGCTGGAATTTGTGACATCCGATTTTTTCAACGAGATCAGCCGAAAATGTGGAAAACACTATGCCGCAATCAAGGAAATCAGTAATTCAAGCAAAGATAGATAATGTGTCTGAAAGCTCAGAAAATTTGTCAGGTTCGGGTAAGAAAAAGAGTATACACAGGGCGATTTCAACCTTCTGTCACGATATTGTTCCAATATCAAAAACATCCGAATCAAATTTTATGTTCTGATTTTGAATATTTTTTGCAAATATTGAAGTTAAAAATTGATTTTCTCCCTCAAATAGAGTATACTGAACGCAGAAAGCACTTGGGAGGATTTGCGATGCTTCTTCAATTTTCGGTCACAAACCACCGTTCCATCAAGGACACCGCCATTATCAGCATGAAAGCGTCCACGGATAAAAGTTTGTCGGACTGCCTGATTTCGTCAGATGGCAAAAAACAGCTTGTGCCTGTTCTTGCCCTGTATGGCGCAAATGCAGCCGGAAAGAGCAATGTTCTCCATGCACTCCTGCTCATGCGTGAGATGGTCTGCGGCCGGTATGCCAAGCTGTTGAAAGGAGAAACTCTGCCACAGGAGCCGTTTGCCTTAACTGATCAAGATTCAGAACCGACCAGTTTTGAGGTCATCTACTTCTACAACGGCATCAAGTATGCCTATGGTTTCTCCTTTAATAAGACCGGAATACTGAACGAATATCTCTATCATTGGCCCAATGACAGGGAGGCGCTGGTCTTTTCCAGGGAAGGCAATAGTTATCGGTTCCGCGAGAATGCTCAGGAGCAGCTTACTCTTGCCGGACGCACAGCAGAAAACCGTCTTTACCTGTCCAGTTCCAATGAGTGGAACTGTCCCCAGACCGAGAAAGCCTATCTGTGGTTCTTTGAAAAGCTGACTGGCTTCATGGGAACTGAAATGCGATTGGATGCAACCTTGTCAGCCATACGGCAGGGGGGCTCCGAAAAGAATCGCGTCCTGCATGAAATGCTACATGCGGACCTCGGCATCAAAGACATCCGTGTTACCGGCACCAAGGATGAGCCAATCATCTCGGCGCTGCACACGATAGATTCAGAAGATGGCGCTTCCAAGGAATTCTGGCTTCCTCTGGGGCTGGAATCAGTCGGCACACAGCGTTTCTTTTCCCGCATCGGGATGTGGTTGGCCGCTTTGGAATCCGGCGCAGTGCTGGTTGTGGATGAGATTGAGTCCAGTATGCATCCACTTCTGACCCGGCATCTGATTGAGATGGTACAGGATGCTGCCATCAACACCAACCACGCACAGCTTATCTTCACCACCCATGATACCGGGCTTTTGGATCTGACCCTGCTGCGCCGGGATCAGATCTGGTTTGCAGAGAAGAACGAAAAAACCATGCAGACCGACGTCTATGCCTTGACAGACTTCTCCCCGCGAAAAGGCGAAAACATCGCCAAAGGATACCTGCAAGGCCGGTATGGGGCGATTCCGTTCATTGGAGGGAATGCAACATGGGTCGAATAAAGGAAATCAGCCGCAGGCCTACCCGAAGCAGAAAGCGGAATCCGGTCGTATACCTTATCTGCGAAGGCAGTGAAACCGAGATCCGGTATTTCAAGCGTTTCCGTAGTCGGGGCTGCAACATCGACATCATCCCGATTTCTTCCCAGTATAAGTCTGCTGACAGGCTTGTGCAGAAAGCCAAAGCTACCATGGGCAATAATCCTTACTATCCCGATGAAGGCGATTCTATCTGGTGTGTCTTTGACCGTGACGATAATTCCAACGAGGTTCTTCTACGCGCCAAACAATCCGCCCAAAAGGAGGGCTATCATCTGGCCTACTCCAATCCATCCTTCGAGTTGTGGTTCCTGCTGCACTTTATAAATCAGCAAGTAGAGGTCGAAGATTGTCAGGCACTGATTCGCATGCTGAAACAGCCGAACAGAATCCCCGACTATGAGAAGAACAAGGATTACTTTGACGTTTTGAAGCCTTTGCAGGCCGTTGCAATTCAGAGAGCGAAAGCTCGTACCGAACAGGTTCGGAGCCAAGGCATTGAGCCGATTTCACGGCAGAGCAACCCGCTGACAACGGTTTGGGAACTTGTAAAGTATTTGAACTCCAAGATTTGAACTGCATCAATTTGAAAATATAGCAAAGTCCACAGGCCTGATTTTATATCCAGACTGTATGCCGATTGATTACCAACAGCAAATAAAAGAAATTTTTGGCACATCTGATTTGGATGAATTGCGAGAACTTGCAAAAATGCTGAAAATCAATAATCCAAATCCGCGCAATGCGGGTCGCAAGGCGCAGCTTACCCCCGACCAGATCGTAGAGGTTTTGGAACTGCATAGAAAAGGCATCGGCAACACCGAGATTGCGAAACAGGTCGGTGTGTCGCGCCAGACCATATATAAGTATATCTATAACGCCGAGCATTTCAGCACGGACCCGGATTTCACCATGCGGATGAACTTTATGAACGGTCAGCAGCTATGTACAGTCATCGACATTGATTTCAAGCACGAAGTTGTCCGCATGAAGAACTACACCGACCGAATCCCTTTGCGCGCGTTTGGCGTTGTAGAAAATCCGTCCTGGGCGGATTTCGAGGAATTCTTGAAAGAAAGATGCCTGCCCGCCAGCCGAGCCGGTTTGAAAGGCATCCTCCGGGAGATGGATGTTCCTTTCTTTGATCCGCTGCTGATTATTGAAAAGACCAATGGGCGTATGGCTGGGGACCACCAATGGGTGCAGATTATAAAAGCTGAATCCTCTTGTGCAACAGATAGATAGGCTATTCAGCCTTGCGTGTAAAACGGCATTTTGGATAGGCACTGCATCCCCAAAACTGACCGTATTTTCCATTGCGCAGAACCAATGGCTTACCACAGTATGGACACTTGGTCTGTAAATCCTCAATATGCTGTTGTTTTTCTTCTTGAGAAACCTCTGTGAACGGCTCCAGTAGCCCAACCACTTGTTCAATATCCTTGTGAGAATAAATAATCGGCGCGTCCTTCAAACGCCGCTTCAAAAAGTATAGCATATTCTGTCTTTGGAGAATGGTTACATCTCCATCAACGAATAGCGGAATCTTTTTCAGTTCGCATCGTTCCGAAAATACAATATAGGAAGAAAAGGCATCTTCTGGCATATTGAGGAAAGTCGCCAAAGCTTTGATATGTGTGCGATTCTGCTTTATAGGGATTGTAAAAATGTTCGCGTTGACCGCTTTTGAAGCATTGCGTCCACTTTAGCTGGTCTTCGCTGCCGAAAATCCAACCACTGTAATTTTTGCTTTCAAAAACGAAAATTCCCTTTTCGTGAATCATCAGCAAATCAATTTCGGTGGTTTTGCCCTTCATTGGAAGGTACAAATTTTTCAATACAACGTAATATCCTTCCATGCTGCGGCTAAGCAGGGCATACTCTGTAAGATACTCACCATACTGCCCTACGTTCTTATAGTGCAAAAGAGACTTTATTAAACCGGGTTGTTCGCCCTTTAGAATTTCAAATAACCCCATTGAGCAGATCCTCTATCTCACTTATATGTAATAATCTGTTGTAAGCTTTGTTTGTGCTTTTCCCGCATGGAGTTCAAATCACAGCGGCCACAACACGAACAGTTTTTATGACACGTCCTCTTTAACCTACCACCAGCTTGTTGGTTCTTTTAAGGAACTTTGCTGGAATCGGACAATCCAGCTTCCATGTGATATTCATCGGGCGGGAACCGTCATGTTTCACATAGTTCACCGTACCCAAGTAGGTGTATGCGGCTGCACCGCCAAAACGGGAGTCTGTCTTGAACTCGCGGACAAACAGCAACATGCGGTTTCCCTTCTCCCGGTGGTGAATGTATCGCTGCCCGGTGGCCGAGTTCTCTGCAGTTGTGCTCTGGCTCTGCCAGTGGAACAAGCTCTCGTTGATGGAGTAATCCTTGTACATAGTGGTGGGAGAGTAGTCTTTGTCCGCTTTGTTCAAAGTCACAAAGAGAACGTCCAAATTCTTGTCCGGCAACCACTTCACGCCTTCGCGGACAGTCGCAGGTTTCAAAAAGTCCAGTGCGACCAACAGTTGGTCACGGGTATAAGTACAGTGCAAATCCAGCGGACAATCAAAGCCCACATCTACCGGTTCATCAATAAAGTCGATTCGGCTATATTGATACCGCAACAGTGTTTGCAATTCACCCAGCAAAGTAGGGCTGTCCGAAAGAGTATACAGATTATCAAGGACACTCTCATCATCCCAATGTTCTGCTGCTTTACCCCACACGGTCACATAGAACATCTGCAGCATCCTCTGTTCTGCCGGCGATAATGCTGCAAAGTCGGTGTTGTCTAACCTGGGCAGAAGGTTCAGCAAAAACCGAATCCACCTGCGGGAATCCACAACCGAAAAGCGCATAAACGCTCTGGTCATAGTTTCTTCCAGCGGCTCTGTAAAATCCGAAACCATCCCTGCACGTACACACAGGCGACCAAAGCAGAGCTTCTTACTGTAAATCGCACGCGGGTCGAGGTGATAGTAGTCGAGGAGGTTTCCCAGAGTCAGCGGAAGGCCGGTATCTTCTGTGAAGGAGGCTACCCGTGCCACAAGACCTGAAGTGCGGTCATAAGATGCACAGATGTTATCCAGAACATACCTCGCTGCGATTTTTTCCAGCTGAATATAACAGCCTTTGGGCGCAGAGAGAAAGCCCTCCTTGATTTCCCGGCTTACGCTGCGGGTGGTATTAGAAAGCAGCGCTGCAAACTTCTCCTCGAAATTGTATTTTTTGTTTGCCTGACCGATAAAATCCAGTACGGTTAGGCATTCTTTGTTTTCAGCCATACGCAAGCCACGGCCCAACTGCTGCAAAAACACGGTCAGCGATTCTGTAGGCCGCAGGAACAGCACCGTGTTCACTTCCGGAATGTCCACGCCCTCATTGTAAATATCAACGACAAAAATAAAGCGAATCTCCCCGGAGACAAGCCGTTGCTTGGCGGCGTTGCGTTCTTCATCCGGTGAATCACCTGTCACTGCCATAGAGGGGACACCATGCGCATTGAAGTAGTCGGCCATAAACCGGGCATGTTCAACGGAAACGCAGAAGCCCAATCCTTTTACCTCGTTGATGTCCGTCACATATTTCAGGATGGAGTTTACCACAAGGTCTGCGCGGCGCTCCGCCACCAAACCGCTGAAGGTGTACAGGTTAGATAGTTCGTTTTTATCGTAACCGCCTGTTCGCCATTTTAGGCTGCTTAGGTCTACTGTGTCGGTTACTCCGAAATACTGGAACGGGCAAAGCAATTTCCGATCAATGGCTTCCGGCAGACGAATTTCGGCGGCAATGCGTCCTCCGAAATAGTCCAGAATGTTCTTGCCGTCCATACGTTCCGGGGTGGCAGTCAAACCGAGCAGAATTTGGGGCTGATAGTACACCAACAGCTTCTGATAGGTTGGTGCTGCGGCATGGTGGAACTCGTCCACGACAATATAATCGTAGAAATCCGCATCCGTTTTCGTGGTGAAATCCTGCGAGTTAAAGGTCTGAATGGAGATGAACAGATGGTCAATACTGTCAGCTTTGTGGCTACCTACAAACAGATTCCCGAAGTTGGCATCTTTCAGCACCGCCCGGAAGGTGTACATGCTTTGCTTTAGAATTTCCTCCCGATGCGCCACAAACAGCAGTCGGCAGGGTTGGCCTGGGTGCTGTCTGCAGAAGCGTTTGTAATCCAGTGCAGAGATTACGGTTTTACCGGTACCCGTGGCAGCTACCACAAGATTGCGGTTATACCCTCGCACGGTGCGCTCCGCTTCCAGTTTATCCAGAATCTCCTGCTGGTAAGAATACGGCAGAATGTCCAGCGTATAGATGTCGATATTGTTTATTTCGCTGTACTTTTCTGCCTTCAGAGCACGAATCAGGCGTTCCCGCTGCCCTTCCTCGTAGTATTCGAATTCGTTGGAGTTCCAGTAGCTTTCAAATGTGGCGGCAATTTTATCAATGGTTTCCGTTAGGTCTTTTTTCGTAACCTTCACATTCCATTCAAGCCCGCTGGAAATTGCTGCGTTGGACAGGTTAGAAGAGCCAACATATGCTGTGGTAAAACCGGTATTCCGGTAAAACACATAAGTCTTTGCGTGCAGCCGGGTTCGCTTCGTGTCGTAACTGACCTTGATTTTGGTGTTTGGCAACTGCCGTAGCTCCTCGATGGCTTTTACATCCGTAGCGCCCATATATGAAGTTGTGATAATGCGCAATTCTCCGCCATTCTGTGTGAACTGCCGCAGCTCGTCCATAATGAGTCGCAGACCACTCCATTTGATGAAGGAAACCAGCATATCAATACGGTCAGCAGACACGATTTCCTTTTTTAGCTCGGTGTACATCTGCGGCTCATGGATGGCACCGGTAAATAATGAGCTTTGCGCGATAGATGTTTCGGGCCGCACCATTTCTTTTGCACTTTTTCCTGCGGCAAGGCGAGGGTCGTTGTCTCGTAAAAGCGCAAGAAGCTGCTCTGCCCGTTGGTCAACGCCCAGCAAAGCAAAGTTGGGTTCATGTGTGGTAGTCTGGATAGTACTTACAATCTCATTTGCCAGCTGAATCTGTGCTTCGATTCCGCCGCCGTTGTCCTGTACGTTTTCAAGCCCTTTCTGCACAACATCGGTTAGATACTGTGCCAGAACCTTGGAAGCCTCTGCTGTATCAATGGGAGCAGTAGACTTGCGGACTTCCGGAACCTCCGAGAGTTCGCTGTTCAGTGTGTTGTTGATGACCTGTTCATACAGTCCGGGGTGAAGCATGGCTGCACTTCCTTACAGTTTTCTTTTATTATAGCGTCAGGTGAATGGATATTCAATGACAGAAAGTCTTTCATCCGTAGTGCCCTGCTGGGTATTATAGTGTAATGAAACCAATAAATTCTCTGAATGTTAGATTTCCGGCCACATAATCTTCCACTCAAAATACTCAGCCTGTGTAATCTCCCCCGCATACAACTTCTTCTGAACTGCAGCCCAATCCTTTAGAAAATCATCCAGAATCGTATCATCAAACCACATCGCCACCGGGGAGCGCGGCGGCCAGTTATCGTTGTCATCATAGTGCAGCGCAAGGTTTGGGTTAGCGTTATACCGCGCTGTGCCGCGCTCGGTGGGCACCAGCTTGATAACGCCGGGCTGCTCCTCGTCCAGCCAGAAAAGCTGCTCCAGAATATCGTTTGCCGGGCCGTTTCCGCCATCGGAAAGTGCCAACGGGGAAACACGCAAAGCCTCTGCTATTTGATTTAGCAGGGGCTTTTTTGGTACGCGGTAACCCATTTCGTATTGCGCAATGCGGTTTGCGCTGAGGTCGACCAACTCGCCCAACTCTTTCTGGGTCATGCGGCGGTGCTGGCGGATGCGCTTGATTTTCTCTCCGATGTTCATTTCGTTCACTCTCTTTGCTGGATTTTCCTTATTGTACCACACCATAACATAAAAGCGCAAGAAAAAAGTAACAATTTTGCGAAAACTATTGACATTCGCATAAAAGCGCAGTATCCTATATTCACATCGCAAATATGCGAAAGTCAAAATTCAAGGATGGTGATCGAATGGATTGTAAAGAAATCAGAGAAATGTACAAGCTCATGTTTGCGGAGTACCCGGACATTGTAACGGTCAAGGATCTGCAAGCCATGCTGGGCATCAGCCGCCATGCGGCCTATGACCTGCTGGGAGAGGGCGAGATCAGCTGCATCCGGCTGGGAAACGCCTACAAAATTCCCAAAATCAATGTGATCAATTATGTTCTGAAAAGTCCGTGCGGTCAGACCTACGTGAGCGCGTAGGTGAAAACCTTGCTTTTGGCGAGAGCCCCGCCCGGAAAGTGAATCAGATTTGATTCACTATTCAGGGGGCAAGCGGTAAAAGTGAATCCGTTCTGATTCACTCGCAGTAACCGCCCAAATCTGCCCCGTGTGGGGCAGATACTCCGCGTCGCACACGGACGCGACATCACCCGCAAAACCGCCGTTTGGCGCGTTTGTGGGGCTGTGGGGCGGCGTGAGCCGTACAACTTAACACTGGAGAATAAAACTTACTACACACAAAAAGACGATAGTATGAGATAATAGATGTATACCAAAACAGAAAGGACGATGCGAATGAATTATGAAAAACTTCCGAAAACGATCTCCGCCGAAGAACTGCTCTCCACGCCGCTGCCGCCGGTCAAGTGGATCATTCCTGGTCTGCTCCCAGCCGGTCTTGCACTGTTTGCCGGCCCAAGCAAGGCGGGCAAAAGCTGGTTGACCTTGTGGCTGTGTTTGCAGATCGCGCAGGGTAATCCTGTCTGGAATCGAGAAATAGAACCACGCACCGTGATTTATTTTTCGTTGGAAGATACATTTAACCGTCTGCAAAACCGCATTTTCCAGCTTATCGACGGCGGAGATGCCCCAGAGCGTCTGATTCTCCAAACGGAATGTCCGAGTATTGGGCAGGGCTTAGAGGAACAGGTAGAATCTTTGATTCATACATACTGCGATGTTGGCTTGATTGTCATCGATACACTTCAAAAAGTGCGTGTGAGCGATGGAAACGGCGGGATGTATGCAAACGACTATAAAGAAGCGGGGGCATTGAAAAAGATTGCCGACAAGTATGGCATCTGCATATTGCTGATTCACCACTTGCGCAAGCAAACTGCAACCGACCCATTTGACCAGATTTCAGGCTCCACAGGTCTTATAGGTGTGGCAGATACCAGCTGGGTTATGCAGCGCAAGCGAATGAGCCAAACTGCTGACATTTTGCTTACTGGACGCGATATGGACGATAGAACGCTGCATTTGCGGGAAGAAAATTGCATCTGGACTTTGGAAGATGAAGAAACCGCAGAGGAGCGAGAGATCAAGGCTGTGCCGGACTACTTGTGGAAAGCGGCGAAGTACATCGAAAGTGTCGGAAACTGGCAGGGAACAGCCTCCGAGTTGCTTGCAGCGGCAGGTATCGAAAATGCCAAACCGAACCAGTTCACCTACAACATGGCGAAGTATTTCGATAAAGTATTTGAACCGAAAAACATCCGATATAAAACCCATCGAAAAAACAAGGTTCGCCTTTTGAACTTCTATGGTGACGATGGTGACGGTGGTGACGATGATATTGACATAACTCAATTATCAGGGTGGGGTATCCCAGAAAGACCGTCACCATCGTCACCATCGTCACTCGGAGCGCTTGAGGGAAGCAAGCATGGGCGAAGTGTTGCCACAGGGCAACCCGCCGAAAAGCCTACGGGGCCAGCCCCGAACCCCTGTGAGGCTGCGAGCGCATGAGAAAGCGCAGTGTCGGAATCAACGTCCGCGTCAGCGTCACTGAAAAGAAAAAGGTGACGATGTTGGCTCGGAAGTGCGGCTTGTCACTCTCAGAGTATTTACGCCAGCGGGCGCTGGGATATGAACCGGGTGGACATCCACCCAAGGAGATATTTGATGTGTTGGACAAACTGGATGAAATTGCAGAGAACTGTTCTGCACGGGAATGGGCAGCCATCAACGCCCAGACCGACCGCATGAGGGACCTGCTCATTGGCGGTAACTAAGATTTGGACCATCAAGGACAGCCTACAGCGCGTCCTTGATTACGCAGCCAACCCGGACAAAACCGAATACGATGCCCTTGCCCAGACACTGCACTACGCAGAGAACGATGCAAAGACCAAGCTGAACGAGAGCGCCCAGCTCGTCACCGGCATCCATTGCAGGACGGACCATGCGTGGGAGGATATGCGAGCCGTACAGGAACGCTTTGGTAAAACAGACGGCGTGGTGGCGCTCCACGCCTACCAAAGCTTCCGCGAGGGGGAAGTCACCCCAGAGCAATGCCATGAGATCGGCGTGGCACTGGTCCGCAAGGTCTGGGGCAAGCGTTTCCAAGTGCTGGTCGCCACACACATGAACACGGACAATCTGCACAACCACTTCGTTATCAATTCTGTATCGTATGTGGACGGCAAGAAATACGAGCAACGCCGCAGCCAATATGCGGAATTTAGAGAAACTTCAGACAAGCTGTGCCGGGAGTACGGCTTGTCGGTAGTGGAGCAGCCCAAGACCAAGGAACCGGCACGGTACGCCCGGATGCGCGAAGCCATCGACCAAGCCTGTGAGGATGCCAGTACCGCCGAGGATTTCCACAGGGCGCTGTATCGGCAAGGGTATATTTTCGACAGTGACCCTAACCGCAGGTACGCAACCATCCGGGCACGGGATGGCGGTCGAGCTGTGCGGCTTTATAGACTGGGAGAAGAATACGATTTACCTGCCATAGATGACAGACTGCGCGGAAATTACCTGCTGTATGGACCAAGGCTGTATGAGTTGAAGCACCCGCCCCGGCAATATACGCCGAAACGGTATCGCCCCAAGAACAATTACACAGGAAAAAGCATCCTTCAAATTTTCTTCGAAGTATTCTTCGGGGAATCCCAGATGCACCGCTTGTATCTGTACTACTGTTATCAGCTGGGTATTCTACCCAAGAAACAACAGCCCCGCATCAACCGCCCGGAACTGGAGCGCATCTGGAAAGACACTGAGAGAATCCTTGCAGAACACGCCTTTGTCCGTGACCACAAGTTTCCCTCTTTGCAGGCCATTGCGGACTACCGCAAGGGCTTATCCCGGCAGATAGATGCCCTTGCCGCACAGCGGGCGGAAATCGTCAAGCAGATACGGAGAAAAGATGCTCCATCGGAACTGGCTGACCGTAGAGCAATGTTGACCTGTAAGATTGCGGAACTCCGCGAAGAGGATAAAATCGCAGAGGGAGCAATCAAGCGTATTCAACGCACACGCGAATCCAACCGTATTGACCGGGAAAACAGAATGCCGCAACATCCCAGACCACGCCGCCGCAGACGGAACGGGAGCGCGAATGATGTCAGTTTGCACCCAATGTGCAGGACGGTTCTTGTGCAATTCTGTGAATAGCTTTCCGGCGGGATTGCTGGTATCGTTGTACCGAACCCAAAATGCAGCAGCTTGAAAAAAGGAGAGATGCCTATGGTAGCAGGACGCTTACAGGAGAAAAACGGATTTTATTACATCGTGCTGAGTTACACGGACTCGGCGGGGAAACGTCGTCAGCCGTGGATCGGCACAGGGCTGCCCGTCAAGGGCAACAAGAAGCGCGCCGAAAAAATGCTGGCAGAAACGCGAAAGGACTTCACGATTCCCAAGGGTCAGGTGTCCGAACTCAGCCCCGATATGGCATTCAGCGACTATATGCGGTACTGGCTGAAAATGATGCGCACAGCCGTAACGGAGACTACCTACTCGTCCTATTGCTTCAATGTGGAAAAGCACATCATTCCCTACTTTGAACCGCTGGGTGTAACGCTGGCAGGGTTACAGCCGCGCCAGATTCAAAGCTTTTATCTGCACGAAGCGGAAACGCTGAAAAACACCTCTATACTGCGATTCCACGCCAATCTGCACAAGGCGCTGAAATACGCCGTGCGCATCGACCTGATAGCCAGCAACCCGGTGGACAAGGTGGACCGCCCCAAGCCGCAGGCGTTCATGGCAAGCTATTACAGCGCCGAGGAGATGGAAAAGCTCTTTGAAGCCGCCCAAGGACATAAGCTGGAACTTATCATCCAGCTTGCAGCCTTTTACGGCTTGCGCCGAGCCGAGGTGATGGGGCTGCGGTGGGAGGCCATCGACTTTGAAGCCAAGACGCTGACCATCCGCCACATCGTGACCAGCACCCGTATTGACGGCAAGAAGATTTTGGTAGAAGCAGACCGCGCCAAAACGAAATCCAGTCTGCGAACCTTGCCGCTGGTCGAACCGATTGCCGAACGCTTAAAAGCCGTCAAAGAGCAGCAGGAATACAACCAAAAAATCTGCGGCAACTGCTATAATCAAGAGTACCTTGGATATGTATTCGTGGATGCAATGGGCAACCTGATCCAGCCGGATTCCGTGACGACAGACTTTCCACAGTTGCTGAAAGAAAATGGTCTGCGCAGGATTCGCTTCCATGATTTGCGCCACTCCTGCGCCAGCCTATTGCTGAAAGAGGGCGTACCGATGAAGCAGATTCAAGAGTGGCTAGGTCACAGCGATATTTCCACCACAGCCAACATTTACGCACATCTGGATTCGCAGTCCAAGAACTTAAGTGCCCGGACGATGGCAAACACGCTGACACTGCCGAAAGCGCCGAGCGTAAAAGAATGGTAAGGTAAAAAGATACACCCCGGCATCTGTCCGAGTAAGGACGGATGCCGGGGTGATTTTGTTTGCTTTTAGTTTTGGGGTGTAAAATCGAATACGTTAACAAAGTTTACTTTAATACCTTGATTCTAACAATATATACGCTTCTATTCGATTTCTCGTCTTGTCTAGAACCATCATTTTGCTGTGTGGCTGTTCTTTCGGTGTGGCTTGTTATGTAGTCGACTGCTTTCAACCTATCTAGTAGTTGTTTTATGCCGTCCTTCCAAGGCACGGTCACCTGATTTCGTTGAGTTCGATTAGACAGACGATTAAAGGGAACTTTAGGAATTGAAGTACAGACTATCGTACTGAAAGAATGATAGAATGTATATAGGAAATGGAAATAAGATCATCATAACGAATCGTGAAGCATTTCGCGAAATATGTTAAATAAAAGATGACATATTTATTAAAATTTGCTATACTTGCAATAGTATAATTAACTGACGAAGAATTAAATAATAGCTCTGGTAATTGATTATAGGCAGTATGAATCATAAGTATTTATGATGGAGCGAGGAGAAAAGAGATATGAAGGATTTTGAAAATGATTTGATTTATTATCCTAATCCGGACCCGGTCAAGG
>OHUS01000373.1_pt1 | contig 14968 bp, 10 predicted proteins | sample 1579311 | NCBI WGS metagenome assembly OHUS01 (sample SAMEA3882538, study PRJEB24775) | human gut metagenome | biome: human-associated habitat; feature: intestine environment; material: feces | place: Netherlands | collected 2009/2010
AGATCAGTAGCCAGGAAACGCTAAACAATATCTTCAAGCACTTTTGCATCGGAAAATAAAAGCCGATTAGAAACAAGCACAAAATCTCACATTCTATAGTTAAGGCACTCTGTATGAGTGCCTTTCTTTTTGTCGGTCATTCTCGATGGAAATCGATGATGACCGTTTTTTCGTTGTTTTTTGTACCGCTATCGTACCGCAAACAATTTGACTCGATTCATTTGTAAAGAAAATGGAGCTAAGTCGTACAACGTTTACAAAATGGTACACATCCGTACACTTGCTTACACTAAGATATACAACAAGATGGAAGAAATAACGAACTAAAAATAGTGAGATATGACAGCAACGAACATCCCAGTAAAAAGAGTTTGTGAGTTTTGCGGAAAGGAATTTATATCGCAAAAAATCACGACAAGATTTTGTTCTAAGGAGTGTAACAACAAGGCGTACAAATTGCGCCTTCGCCAGACCCACGTCAAACTATCCGAGAACAAAGCAGCAGAAAAGCCCTTGGCTGAAATCAAGGACAAAGAGTATCTATCAGTCAACGAGGCAGCCATCGTTCTTGGGCTTTCTCGTAAGTCTGCCTATAACCTTATATATAAAGGTGTATTAAAGGCTACTCAATTTAGCAACCGACTCACCATAGTCAAGCGTAGCGATATTGAGACCATGTTTGAGAATGGTAAGCCATATCAGAAACACAAGAAAGAAGCACCAGCACCTATCACCTTATTTTATACAACAAAGGAAATCATGGCTAAGTACAAAGTATGTGAGTCGCAAGTTTATCACATAGCCAAAAAGACTACCATCCCCAAAGAGATAAAGAATGGAAGAGTATATTGGAGTCAAGGACATATTGATGCTTATTTCAGAAAACTTAGACCTGATGCCAACATCAAAAACTGGTATTCCGTTAAAGACGTCATGGACAAATACGGCATGACAAAAACTGCCGTATATACAATGGTGTCCAATTTCAAGGTTCCCAAGAAGAAAGAAGGCAATTCCACTTACTACTCCAAGGAGCATATAGACAAAATCAAGGAGAAATAGAATCTTGGTTATGGTTATTTCTGAAAATGAATCGGTTATCCGCAGAATAACCAAATAACCAAGAAATACCCCGCTACATTTGCAGCCAAAATTTAGTAATAAAAATAAATATTTAGAATATGAGCAACTATCACACATGCACTAAGGTTTCGCTCTTGAAGCGACCTATTACAAACGGACGTATATCCTTGTATCTTGACTTCTACCCTGCCATCCGCAATCCAGAAACTATGCAGATGACCAGACGTGAATATTTGGGGATTTACATCTTTGCCAAACCTCGCAACGACTTCGAGCGAGATTTCAACACTCAGATGATGGAGAAAGCTGAAGCTATCCGTTGTCTCCGTGTAACATCTCTCATTAATGAGCAGTTTGGTTTTCTTGATCATACTAAAATGCAAGGTGACTTTCTCGCATATTTTAAGAAAATGTGCAAAAATAAAGACTCCAAATGGGATGTGGTTTATAAGCACTTCGAAACGTTTGTTCAAGGACACTGCACATTCAAAGATGTAACTGTAGAACTTTGTAAGAAATTCAGAGAGTACTTATTGGATGCAAAGAACCTCCGCTTAGATCATCTGAAACTTAGTCAGAATTCAGCTGCAGGTTACTACTCTACTTTCCGCAGCTTATTGAAGATTGCATACCGAGACAAGTACCTACGTGAGAACATCAATGACTATTTGGACAAGATTGAGACAAAAGAGGTGAAACGTGAATATCTCACCTTTGAGGAGCTAAAGCAGTTAGCAGCAACGCCATGCAAGTTTGATGTTCTCAAAAGAGCATCATTGTTCTCATGCCTAACTGGACTTCGCATCAGTGACATCATGGCTTTGGAATGGGAACATATCCAAATGGCGCCAGATGGCGGTATGTGCATCAGTAAGATTATCAAAAAGACAGATTCCGACTCCAAGAATCTTCCCATCAGTGACGAAACACTCAACATCTGTGGTGAACGCTCAACTGGATTCATTTTCAAAGGATTGAAAAGAAGTATGACAAATATTCCTCTAAAAGAGTGGATCGCCGAAGCTGGAATCAAGAAGAATATCTCATTTCATTGTTTCCGCCACACATACGCAACACTACAGATTGCCTCAGGAACAGACATCTATACTGTATCAAAGATGTTGGTACACAAAAACGTCTCAACGACACAAATCTATGCCGATATGGTAAGCTCTAAAAAACGTGAAACCGTAGATAAGATTTCACTTAAATAGCAGCCAACTTTCATCCCCCGATTTTATTACTTAATAAAGTCGGGGATAATTGCATTTTATATAATTTTATCCATCAAGCACGACCAAATTGAAAGATATTTCACAAAATTCATTAATTATTGCTCATTTTCTATGAATTTCTGCTAATATTTGAGAGATAATAGCTAACTTTGTACGCACAATTTATTACATCATCATAAAATTAAACAGCCAATGTTAGAAAAGACACTCAAATTTGCAACTTTGCCTTTCAGCGTGATGGCATTTGCGCTCACTTACATTTATTTTGCGGAAACACTTAATTGTCACCCATTGTTTGCAGGAGCATACGCATTGATTATTGCTACTGCTACTTGTGCTGTCTATTTATGTTCATTACTCCGACTACCAAGCATGATTTATACTCTCGTCAAGGATTCTTATAAGGTTTGGAAATTCGGAAAAATGAAGCTTGGGAAGAAGGATGAATGCGCACATCCTGTTGCCAATACTACTCTTCAAGATAGTATGAGCAAAGAGATAGAATTCAATCAGGCTAATCGAGACAAAGAAACAATGTGCGATTCTACTAAAGACAAGTCTCCTATTGAGCAATGGCAAGAAGCCAAAGATTACCTTTTGGCTTATACTCAGAAAGAAATTTTCCCATATTTTCCTGAGAAATACCACTCAGACCTATTGCATTTAGTAGAAGACTTTGCAATCAACAACATTGCTTGTACTTCCCCTATATTCTGTACCAAGGACGAAATTAGAGGAATAACAGCTATAGACATTTGTCATTATATTGGAAATCTATTGCAAAAGTTCAAACATGCAGACAAACATAAAGTCATGAATAGACGTAGTGCTTGCCAATTTGCTATGAATGCCTTCCCAAATATTGTCACACAAGCGCATTCATTTGTTTATGCAAAACTCGTGCAGTACGATGAATACAACAAAATCGAAAGCTTTGCGAAAAAAGATCTATAGGTTATGGTTATCCCTCTAAATCAAGCAGTTATTTGAGAAATAACCAAATAACCAGAAAATAACCAACTACTTTTGCGGTCACAATTCATAAACAAATAAAAAAAGAATTATGACCGAAAAAGTATTAACTTTCGAGGCATTGCCTCAAGCAATCTCTGAATTGCTACAGAAAGTAGATTCGCTTCACGAAAAAGTAAGCGAATTGAATCAGCGTTATCCCAATCAAGCAGAAGAGCCAATGATTGGAATAGAAGAAGCATGTGCCATTTTGGGACGTGCTAAGTCCACCATCTATGCGCTTACTCAGGCGCGCAAAATTCCTTATTACCAGCCTGGGAAGATGCTACAGTTCAAACGTTCTGAGTTAATGGCTTGGATGGAAAGCAGTCGTCATGGAATTTCCATCCAAACCAAGGAACGTATAGCTGACGAAATGCAAAAAGGCATTCGTCATCATCCAAAATCAAATTGGGGGATGTAGTTATGAAATATCTTGACTTAATCAATCACTTCTGGGAAGAGAATCGTTCCAACCGCTTTTCGTCTTCAGAATGTGTGCTCTACTTTTACTTGCTCAATGAGGCTAATCGCAAATATTGGCAGATGCCATTTTCTTGTTCTACTGCAATTATCGTGGCAGAGACTGGACTCACTAAGTCAACTTTAACAAGAGCAAGAGAAGGGCTAAGAGCAAGAGGGCTTATCTCGTTCAAGGAAGGAGTTCAAAATTCAAGAGCTCCCACCTATTCTATAAATGAGATAGCTGCAACTGTATTTGTTACCAGTAATGAAACCGCTTGCGAGACGAACAAAGAGACTGATAGAAGAAACTATCAGAATGCCGAAAGAAAGTCCGATAGCAATGCAAGTAACGATACTGCAAGTAAAGCTAATGCCGCTCCCCTTATCAAAGACAAAAAGGAAGACAAAGATAAAATAAAGAGAAATGCAATGTGTGCAACCATCCCCATTTCTGATCTGGAAGCGAAAATGAAGGAAGATATAAAATGGCAAGAGCAAATTTGCACATCATTGTCTTCACTGGGCTATGCTATTCCAAAAGACAGCAACCTTGCTCCATATATCGAGTTGTTCTTCAATTTCCTACGTGCCAAAAACGTAAGTGAAAAAGAAGAAGGTGATTGCAGACAGCATTTCTTTAACAAGTTAAAAAAAGAGTATCTCTCCAGAAAAAATTATTATGGAAATAACAAACCAGAAAGAAACGATAGACGTGGCAACTTTGAAGTCACGACTGATTCAAAAAAAAACTATGAAGCAGCGTTTTAGACTGCCTTTGTCCAAAGAGGACATCATCGAACTCTTGTTGGTCTCAATACAAAACGAAGTAGAGTTTCGCAACCGAAACTTCATCATGAGCAACGACTTGATGGAGCAAGTAACTAAAATAGCGACATGGCTATCAGGGGAATCATCAAAATTTGGCATCATCCTACTTGGTACATGTGGCAATGGTAAAAGTACATTGGTGAAAGCATTCGACAAGTTGCTTACCCATTTACAACTTCCAGTTTACCGCAATTGCAGCATTGAGCGATATGACCTCAAAATAGTCGATGCCAAACAGGTAGTGAACTTTGCAAAAAACGGTCCTGCTGACTACATCAAATTGATAAGAACCGACTTATTGGCAATTGACGATCTAGGGATTGAACCTACGGAAGTGATGGAATATGGTAATATTTCTTACCCTCTCATCGACCTGATTACTCAGCGTTATGAGCTCCAGTTATTCACAATAATTACAACCAATCTTACTGGCGCAGGCATCAGAGAGAAGTATGGTGATCGTATAGCAGACCGACTCAACGAAATGATGGAAAAGGTAGGATTCACAAATCCATCTTACAGAAACTAACGACGAGTAGATAGAGTCAGAAGTTAATGCAGGTGTTATGCAAGAAATACCAATGTGGAACAAATTCGCTACAGCTCTTTGTCCCCAACATTGACTTCTTGCAGCACTCGCAAGCTCGCACAGACATCAAGTATAACTTAACAACAATTCTAAAATGGGAAAGAATAACACCAGCAAAAAGTCTCCAGAAGAATTGCGAACACGCTATATTCGAGCAAGAGTCACGGAAACAGAATATGTCAAAATTTCTAATCTTGCTAAGAAATGCGGATTATCACTCAGTAGTTACTTTCGTAAATGCGTTTTGGGACAACATCCGAAGTGTCGATTGACAGAAAAAGAAATTGAGGCACTCAATAGTTTGACGGATGCCAGAGGTGATGTTGTAAAGATTACGAACGCTCTCTGTGGACGTACCCAAGAAGAACGAAAGCGTTACTTTGCAAACCCTCGTTTCATGGAGCAATGGATTCTTGCCGTCAACAAGATCATCACCAGATGGTATGAAATTCAAAAGAGTTTAACACAATAAAACGTTTTAGAAATAGAATCAAACGAAAAAATATGATAGCCAAGGCTAAAGTAATACAGCATGGTCATAATGCCATTAATTATGCTGTCAATAAAGAAAACGCTAAGATTATCAAGCTCAACTTTTTACCACAAGACATTACTCCAGATGCCATGTGGCAAAGAATGATACTGCATCAAAAACTTTACGAGCATCAATACAGCAAGCACCGTCCTCTGAAGAATAACATGATTCGCATAGAAGTGTCTCCAAGAAAGGAAGAGACACAAGGATGGTCTATCGATGATTGGAAAAAGTTAGCTAAAGAGTTTATTGAAGCATTTGATGCTATCAACTTATCAAACAGAGCAAAACGCATGAGTGCTAAAAGTACTAATTTAACGAATAGCCAATATGTAGTAGCACTCCATACGGATAGCAAGAGTGGGATATATCATTTGCATATTGATGCCAACAGAGTGGATATAAAAGGAAACATCAATGATGCTCATTTCATCTATGAACGTGCCATGAATGCTGCAAAGATAATCAATCAAAAGAGAGGTTGGTTTCAGGCTGAATATTTCAGCAAGAAGAATAAACTCATGATTGCTTTTGATTGCAAAGCTGTTCTTCAAAGTATGACATCGTTCAACTTGGATGATTATTTCAGAAGATTGGCATCCAAAGGATACGAGGTTCGACTAATGAAAGATAGACTCAATCGAGTAAGAGGGTATTCTGTCAAAATGGGAAATTCAATTTACAAATCATCAGAGATTGGAAGTGGCAGAAAATTCATGCCTTCAAAATTGGAGGCGACATGGAACTGTCTCCACTCTATCAATTATGAAAGTAAAACTGATGCCCGAACCGATTCCGATACCGCTTATCATCACAAACAATCGAGTGGAGTTTTTCATCATCAAATTGATGAGAAGTCATCAGATTGTAAAGAATCTAAAACGGAAAAGAATGAAAATATTCACGAGCAAAGAGCTCTAACCTGTAAGTATTCTGTATTCGACAATACTGGTGAGAAGACTATCGAAATCTCTCCTAACATTGATGCACAGATACGCCAAGAGATCGAGACTTCAATAAAAGTTGGAGATTACGATACGGAAGCGTTCAACAGAATTCAAAAAGTTGCAGTTGCTTTATTCGTAGGATATATAGATGCTGCCCTAACCATGTCCGAGTCATACGGTGGCGGTGGCTCTGTTCCATCCAATTGGGGAAAACACGATGAGGAAGATCTGCTTTGGGCGTATAAATGCGCAAAAAAAGCAATGTGGCTTTGCAAACCACGAATGAGATATGGCAGAGGACGCTAATATCGAACCATTAAATTATAAAACAATATGACTATAAGAAAAAGTAAAGACAGTGATTTTGATGTCAATGCCTTTCTGAATGACATTGACCATCAGGAAGAAGTGAAACAAAGTGTAGCAGAAATTGACATCCAAGTCGATGAATTGCGTAACATCTGTTTGGAATTGGCAGAGTATTACCAAAAGTTAGAAAAAGCCAAGCAATCCATAGACCAGTATTGTCTCATGGCAACAAAGATTCAAATGGATGGAAGAAACACAGCTAATTTGATTACGCAAGAAATCAACAAGGCTGTGGAAGAGACCAAGCATATCACCATCAATGCTAATCTGAGCGCAACCGCCCTTCAGAGTATTTCTGCTTTTAGTCAAGCATTAGCAGAATCTGAGAAAGCGGTATTGGAGGCTCATGTAGAAAAGCAGAAGTCTCTCTTGCAAAAACATCATTATGAATTCTGCAACATGCTCGACAAAAAGCAGGGTGTATGGTTGTCCCCTACTATGTGTAAGGTTCTCCTTTGGATATTTTGCCCTTGTGTTGTGATAACAGTTGCTGTGATTAGTATTGCTATTTCGGTGGCATTGGGCAAATAAACCTTAAATATGACGGTTTATTGCATTTTCTTATCAACAGAATTTGTCTGTTCCACATATTTTCATTAAATTTGCACGAAAAGAAACAAAAATTAGGAATATGACAGCATTTTCATCAGGACAAAGAATCTGCGTAAGAGGCGAAGAATTCCGTATTACCCGAGTAGAGCGAAACTACGACGACAAGGAAATACTCTATGCCGACGGACTCAGTGAACTTGTCAGCAACAGACACTATATCTTCGACTATAAAATTGAAGAAGAAAACAACCATAAAATACAGATTGTCTCTGCCACCAATACACAACTGGTAGCAGATGATAGTCCGCAATGTCGTGCCACCCGCCTGATGATAGAGTCCTCTATCCGTGGCAACGATTATTATTCCAAAAAGATTTGTATAGCCCAAAAGGGAGCCTTTAATGTGGCAGACTATCAAATGGAACCAACATTGAAGGCTCTTGACTTGCCACGTCCTCGCTTACTTATCGCTGATGGCGTAGGTTTGGGTAAGACCATAGAGGTGGGCATCTTCCTCAGCGAAATGATTCGCAGAGGAAGAGGTCGCCGTATCTTGGTCTGTGCATTGAAGAGTATTCTCGCCCAATTTCAGGAAGAAATCTGGAATCGTTTTGCCATCCCTCTTATGCGACTTGACAGTGTAGGTGTCGATAGAATCCGCATGGAGATTCCAATGAATAAGAATCCATTCGATTATTACGACAAGACCATCATTTCCATTGATACGTTGAAAAACAATGGTAAGTTTCGTGCTTGGCTCGAAAAGACACGTTGGGACATTATCGTTATTGATGAATGCCATACCGTAGCCAATGATGGAAGCCTTCGAGGACAGTTGGCTCAATTTCTAGCCAATCATTGCGACAGTCTGATTCTCACCTCTGCCACTCCTCACAATGGATCAGCAGAATCGTTTGCCAACCTGATGCGAATGTTGGAACCAACATCCATTCCTCGCAACGGCGAATATGAGAAAAAGGATGTGGAGAAATATTACGTACGCCGCTTCAAGAACGACATAGAGGACGATGCCATCCGCCAAAACTTCCAGGAGCGCAAAGTCGTCTCCGTGGACGTGGAATTGACACCACAAGAGGAAGCCTTGCTTGCTTTGCAGCAAAAGATAAAATTCCGATCGCTGAAAGATGAGACCGCAGAGGAACATCAAGACCTTCTCTTTGCATTCTCTCTCTTCAAGACTTTCCTGTCGAGTCCTGCCGCAGCCCTCAAAGCCGTAGGTAACCGTATGGCAAAAGACCATAACAACACTGAAGAATTGCAAAATCTGCAATCTATGTTGAGTGAGATGACCGATAGCAAGATAGACTCTCGATATGAGGCTTTCAAGGGCAAGTTGAAAGAGTTGAAGTGGCGTGGCACCAAGAACGACGAACGCATTGTTATTTTTACCGAGCGAATAGAGACAATGAACTATCTCGCCCTTCGAATAAAAGAGGATTTCAAGATGAAGGATGACCAGATTGTTCTTTTCAATGGTAGCTTGTCTGACACTGAGCAAGAAGCTCTGGTTGCTGACTTCGGAAAAGAAGACAGCAAGATACGTGTGTTTCTTTCTTCCGATTCGGGTTCACAAGGTGTCAACTTGCATTACTATTGCCATCTGATGTTCAATTATGACATTCCATGGAGCTTGATTACTTTGGAACAGCGCAATGGTCGTATTGACCGTTATGGACAGAAACAGACTCCTTACATCTACTATCTCATTGCCAAGAGCAAAAGCGACAGCGTACGCAGCGACATGGCTATCCTCAAGAAGTTGGTGGATAAGGAAGAAGAGGTACACAAGACTTTGGGCGATGCCCTGAGCGTGATGAACCTATACAGCGCAGAGAAGGAAACCTTAGCTGTCACAGCAGCCATCAAAACCCACGACACTTCTTTCTTGGAAACCTCCAATAATGGTGAGGAGCAAAAGACTCGTCGCCGCCGTGGCGGATTCTTCTCATTAGGCAAGAACACAACACCTGCCAAAGAACATAAGGTGTTATTCGAACCCCAACTCAGCCTCTATAAGGACGATATGCAATTCTATCGTGACCTCTTCGCTGAATTGGAAAGCAAGGGAAGAAATGGGCATGGTGAGATTCGTGTGATAGAGGCCGATGTACCATACGTGGAGGTGACGGAAAGCAAGGAGCTGAAGGAGGTGCTCTATGACCTACCCCATGAGGCTTGGCCACAAGACCATCTGTTCCGACTCTGCAACAACAAGCAGGTCGTCATGGACTCCATCGCCGACTCCAGAAAAGAGAATACCAACAACTGGGCACAGTTCCAACCTCTCTACGACCTTCACCCTATCATCAACTACCAGCTCACCAAACTTGCAGCCTCCGTTCCTAAGGAGCAAGCTTTCGTGGTGAAACATAAGATGTTTCCACAGAGTGTGGCTCTTTACTTGATGTATGGCAGTGTGGCTAACGGACTGGGACAGACCTTGGTTAGCAAGTTCTTCATTGTACCGATGGATATAGCAAGAGGAACCCTCTGCGAGCAACCTTATTCCTTGGACGATATGCTCCAGAAATATCCAGAGATGATGAATACCATCTATCCAGAATATGTGAGCGGTGAGGAAATGGAAAAGTTGCAAGACCTCATGACGGATGCCATCGACAATGGTGAGACCCAATATATGTATAGCCGCCAAAATGAGGAAAGCCATAAGATGAGCCAACAGTTGGACAACTATCGGCAGAAACTCAACGATTGGGCGAATGAGGCAAGACAACAACTCAATATACAGTTTGGCGAGGAAGTGGTTCAACTCCGACAGAAGGCATATACCCAAGCCGAGGAAGAAATTGAAACCATCGTCAGCAAACAGAGCCAGTTCAATAAGGATTTGTTTACGCTCGACAACAATGAGCCTTACCTCAAGGTATTGGCTGTATTTTTTAATGATTAAGAAACGAAAACGTTATGGCAGACAACGTAAAATATAAATTCATCCAGAATGTGGGAGACTACTTCCCTTCAGGATATTTCTCAGAAGATTTCATCGACAAGGTGCAGAAGGCATCTGGTCTCAACTCCGACCAGATGGCTGAACTGTGCAAACCCTACGTGAAACTACGTGGCGAATATGAGAAATACAAGAACTACATCCTCAACACCAATCCTCGTGTCAAGGATGCCATTCGCCATACCCATGATTTCCACACACTCTTGCTTGACATTCTGGGCTATGACACCACCCAGGCATACCAGCTGTTTGTTACCATCAATGAGGATGACCACTCCGTGGTGCCTGTACGCCATATCTTGACCCGCAATGGAAAGACCACCATGCTCGTGATGGAGATGCAACACCTCATCAAGACTGGTGAGCAAGAACCTGCAGGACTCTTCGAGCAACAATATAATGTAGTGGAAGACGGACAAACATCCTCCGTCACCATTCGTCATCAGCAGTATTACGCCGGACAATGGAGCGAACTTTTCACTCTGCCAGCCGATGAGGAGACCCACATCTCCCCTGCTGTCATCAACAAGGCTATTGATGCCATCTTTCTTCTACCAGCCGATCGCCGTCCTCACTTCATCCTGATGATGGCAGGCAACAACATGTTCCTGCTCGATTCAGACAAGTGGAACCGTGGCAGCTACTTACAGTTCTCCCTCGACGAACTCTTCTCGCAAGCCAACATCTCTGCCTTCCGCAAGTATTATGCCCTCTTCCATCTGCTCATCTGCAAGAACACCTTGGCAGCTGACAGCGAGACCGTCTTGATGGACCAACTCGTGGAGGAAAGCTATAAGAGTGCCTACGAGGTGACCAAAGACTTGAAGGAAGGTGTCATTCTCTCTGTGGAGACACTTGCCAATGAGGCTTTATGGTATTGGAAGAAAGAATTAGGCAATCCCGACAGCACGTTGAAAGTGAATCCTTTGAGCAACATCGACTATACGGACGACCATTTCGAAAGTGAGGTAAAGGATGATTGCCTTACCATCATCTACCGCCTGCTCTTCATCTTCTATGCAGAGAGCCGTGACGAGTTGGACATTCTTCCTACCCAAGACGAGGTTTATAAGGATGGCTACTCGCTCGATATGCTCCGCGACCTGGAGAAAGTGCCGATGATTACAGACGAAAGCAGAAATGGCTATTTCTTCCATGAGAGCCTCAACGACCTTTTCTGGCTCCTTGCCAATGGTTATCGCCAAGGTCAGAAACTAAACAAGAGTTTCTCGGTGCGCAAGATAGACTCCCCTCTTTTCGACAACCGCCGACTGCACCACCTTGCCAACGTCAAGATTCGCAATGTGGAATGGCAGAAGATTATCCGTGCCCTCTCGCTGAGCAACCGTGACAAGCAGGTGGGCAGAATCTCGTATGCCAACTTGGGTGTCAACCAGTTGGGTAGCGTATATGAGAGTCTTTTGGCTTATCGTGGTTTCTATGCTGAGCAAGACTATATCGAGGTACACAAGGCTGAAAAGCCTGATGAAGGAACATTCCTCGTGCCATACAGTCGTATGGATGATTTCGAAGCCAACGAGATATTATGCGATGAAAACGGAGAGCCTAAGATTCTGCCACAAGGTACCTTCGTTTATCGCTTGAATGGTCGTGACCGCCAGAAGTCTGCCAGCTATTACACCCCAGAAGTGCTCACCCGAAGCACTGTGAAATATACGCTCAAGAGTATCCTCGACGAGGTGGCTGCCGGCAAGCGCAAGGCACAGGAGCTGCTCGACCTGAAGATATTGGAACCAGCAATGGGTGCCGCTGCCTTCCAAAACGAGGTAATCAACCAACTTGCAGAGGCTTATCTCACCTACGAGCAGCAGCAACGTCACCAGGATGGCAAGCAAAACTGGCGCATCGCCCCAGACCATTACCGCGACGAATTGCAAAAGGTGAAGGCTTATATTGCTACCCACAATGTTTATGGAGTCGATTTGAACCCAACTGCCATTGAGTTGGGTAAGCTATCGTTGTGGCTGAACGTAATCCACAAGGATATGGAGACCCCATTCTTTTCCAACCGTCTTGCCCTTGGCAATGCGGTGATTGGCGCATGGCTCAAGGTGTACGACAAGAAGGACATATTGGGCATCCCTGGAATTAAAAACAAAAAAGGAAAGGATGGTGGAGTTCTCCCTAACGAATGGTGGACGAAGGCACCACATAAGGTTCACTTCAATAAAGTACAGTTCAACAATGGCTCTATCAAGAGCAGCGTAAAGCGTTCTGTCAATGAGATTTATCACTTCCTGTTGCCTGACAGGAACATGCTCGCCGTGCGTAGCATCAAGGATGTGTTCATCCCTGCTGATGCTACAGAAGAAGAGCGCATCAAGCTAAAGGAAACTCGCAAGGCGCAAATAAAAGGTATGAAGGATAAGCTCGACGACTGGACTGCCCCTATCAGCAGTGAGGATTTCCAAACCCTGCAGCGTATTTCCGCAAAGATAGACAAGCGACTGTTCGAGTATTTCAGCTTCCAACGCGACATAGAACGACTCACGAACAACAAGTCTAAGTTATGGGGCGTTTACGAAAAGAAAGAAGAAGATTTAGGACTCCTGACAATGGCAGAAAACTATGCGGAGAAGGAAAAGCTCAATGATACTCGCTATCGCCATGACAATGCATACTTCCGCCTGAAGAATGTATTGGACTATTGGTGTGCCCTGTGGTTTTGGGAATTTGATGATGCTCACCAACTTCCTACTCGTCAGGAATATTGGAGCGATATAGAGGCTATGCTCGACATCAAGGATGAGGACATTGACCGCCGCACTGCTCGTGCGCTCCATACATACGTGGAGAAAGATGGTCAACTTGGGTTCTTTGGACAATACCAACAGAACGACCTTTTCGCCCAAAATCAGCTCGACAATATGCTACACGAAGATCCTCATCATGAAGATTCTACCAATGCGGATTCTCTTGTGAGTGACATAGAAGAGAATGATGAGACAAGCGAAATCAAGACAAAATCGAAGCAAGAGATATTAAGCGACACCAAGGGTGCCGTTCGCTCCTTCTTTGATGATAGCCCACGTTTCAAGACTGTGGCTAAATATACTGCACGCTACCATTTCTTTCACCCTATGCTGGAGTTTATTGAGGTGTTCTGGCTGAGAGATGGATTCGATATCATCTGTGGTAACCCACCTTGGATTAAGTTGGAGTTCAATGAGGCTAATATCATTTCGGATAAGTACCCAGAGGTGGCTATCCGCAAAGTGTCGGCGCCTGATGTGCGCCAGCGCATCAACGACTTCTTGGGCAATCCTGCCATGAAGGATCTTTATGAGTCAGAACAATACGAGAACGTAGGCAGCACTGCGTTCTTAAACGCTTATTGTAACTATCCATTGTTGGTTGGTCAGCAGACTAACCTATATAAGTGCGTGCTTGAAAACACAATGGATTTGGCTTCTGAGGAGAAAGGATTCATTGGTCTCCTGACACCAGAAAGCATCTATGATGACCCTAAGGGACAACCACTTAGAAGAGAACTGTATAAGCGTTTGCGCTACCATTTCCAGTATGTTAACACTTTGAAGCTTTTCTGCGAAATTTTACATTGGGTAACTTATGGTTCCAACATATTAGGAGGTAAAAAGACAAAGCCTTCTTTTTACAGCATAAACAACCTTTACCATCCTTCCACTATTGACGGATGCTTTGTACACAACGGAGAAGGTCAATGTGGTGGACTAAAAACAATAAACGGGAATTGGAATACAAAGTCTCACAAAGATAGAGTCATCCTTTATGATGCGAGCAAGCTTGAATTACTTTCAAAGATATTTGAAGATGGCTCTACTGCAGATTCCGCCAAATTAGTTAGCATTCATTCTACCGAAGTTTTAAAAGTATTGGAAAAAATAGAAGCATTTAAAACTCACGTAAGAGATTTTACTCATATCATAACTGTTTGCTTTGATGAAACAGGAGCACCTAATGCTGGTATTATCAAACGAGATACTCACTACCCAAATGTAGATGAGTATGATATGGTCTATAATGGTCCACATATCTATGTAGCAAATCCTTTCTGCAAGAATCCTCGCCGAGAATGTACTGTTGCAAATAGAGACTACGACACATTAGATTTGAGTTCAATTGGTGCGGACTTTATGTCACGCTCAAATTATCGTAGATTAATCTCTATCAATGATTTCAAATCATATGTCAGAGGGTTCAGCCTTGGTCAAAAAGACGGCAAAGAAATTTTTGACGATTATCTTGACCATTATAAGGTTGGCTTTAGGAATATGATGAGCCAAAGTGGTGAAAGAACGTTGATATGTGCTGTTTTGCCACGCAAAACAGCACATATCAACGGTGTTCGTTCTATCTCGTTCC
>OHUS01000378.1_pt1 | contig 14828 bp, 17 predicted proteins | sample 1579311 | NCBI WGS metagenome assembly OHUS01 (sample SAMEA3882538, study PRJEB24775) | human gut metagenome | biome: human-associated habitat; feature: intestine environment; material: feces | place: Netherlands | collected 2009/2010
CGCCGAAAGAAAAGGTGCTGCTTCTGCCGCAGGCCAACCGCTGTGCCACACACGCCGTCGAATACCTGCACCGCAGGGGCATCGACTACGAGCTGATCGATTTCTGCATCCAAACCGGCCGCCTTTATGAGAGCTATCCCTATCACAATGTGGTGTTCGTCGGCATAGATGCGGACGGCAAGCCCCGCTACGCCAATCAGCGAGGGATCGGCTCGGACTTCATCGGGGATGCCAACGGCAGCGATAAGCACTATTCCTTTGGAATCCCTGCGGCGACCGCAAGCGATACGCTCCACCTTTTTGAGTCGGCGGTGGATCTGCTGTCCTACGGGACGCTGCAAAAGCTGGACGGCAAGGGCTGGCGCAGTGAAAACCTGCTCTCCCTCGCCGGGGTCTACAAGCCAAGGGCGAAAATCGAGGAAAGCAGCCTGCCCGCCGCACTGGTGTGGTATCTTGCCGAACATCCCCATATCCGCCGTGTGGTGCTGCGGCTTGATAACGACGCCACGGGACGGATCGCCGCAGAAACCATCAAGGCGCTGCTGCCGGGGAAGTATGCGGTCACAGTGGACATCCAGCCGCCCCCGCAGGGCAAGGATTACAACGACTGCCTTTGTATGCGGCTGGGTCTGCCCATCACCAAGCGCAGAGAAAGGAGCAAAGAACGGTGAGTGACTTTATGAGCCCGGGGCAGCGCATCCGGCACTATCGTATGCTGCGGGGCATGACACAAAAGGCGCTGGGCGTCGCGGTCGGTTTTCCGCCCAAAACCGCCGATATCCGCATCGCACAGTATGAGTCCGGCGTAAGGACACCGAAACACAATTTGCTCTGTACGCTGGCGGAGACGTTGGGCGTTTTGCCCTCGGCGCTGGACATTCCCCGTATCAAGAGCCGTGATGCACTGACCCAACTGCTGCTTGCGCTGGAGGATGAATACGGACTGACGATCACAATTACGGAAAACGACGAAAGGAGCATTTGTAATGGAAAATGAAAAGAAAATCAAAGTAGTTCTGCTGGAGCCGGGCAAGCTCGCCCGTGCGACCGAGATTGACGCATCCCTTGCCGGAATGCAGAAAACGGTGGGCGGTCTGATCGAGCCGTTCTATCCCTTTGAGGAGCAGGTTTGCATCGTCTGCAATGAAGAAAGCAAGATCAACGGGATGCGCCCAAACCGCAGCGTGAAGAACGACGACGGCGTGATGGTGGATTTCATCTTCGGCCCCGCCTTTGTCTGCGACTGCCGAGGCGAAAATCTGGACAGTCTTTCAGACGAGCAGATCGACCGCTACGGCAAGATGTTCCGCTATCCTGAACACCTTGCGCGGGTGAACGGCACGCTGCTCGGCATCCCATACCGTCCGCAGCCGGAGCAGGAGCGGTGATGTTATTTCGGTCGGTGGCAAAATGTTCGGCCTATGGGACGAACGCCATGCACTGTACCAGCAAGCATCGCCGTTGTGATACCACAACGGCACTTGTCAGGGGTAGCCCCTGAAACCCTTTCGTCCCCGTCTGAATGGCGGACGATAATTTTATACCCGAAAGGAGGTCACAGCCGGTGAATGAACCCATGACCTTTTTGGACTTTTTCAGCGGTGTCGGCGGTTTCCGCAAGGGCTTTGAACTTTGCGGCATGGTCTGCAAAGGACACTGCGAGATCGACAAATTCGCAGACCGCAGCTACCGTGCGATCCACGATGTAAAGGAGGATGAATGGTATGGCGAGGACATCACCAAAACCAACCCCGCCGATCTGCCGAGAGTCAACCTCTGGGCAGGGGGATTCCCGTGTCAGGACATTTCTGTATCTGGCCGGCAACGAGGGCTTGCAGGCAAGCGAAGCTCTCTCTTTTTTGAAATCGTTAGACTCCTCAAAGGCACGCCTGCCGAGGATCGACCCGAATGGCTTGTCCTTGAAAATGTTAAAAATCTGCTCTCCGTTAATCGAGGATGGGACTTTGCGACCGTTCTCCATTCGTTGGCCGAAATCGGCTATCATATCGAATACGGACTGCTTAATTCACGCTTCCACGGCGTTCCGCAAAACCGGGAACGCATCTACCTTGTCGCTTATCGACATTTTAGAGCCGAGGGTGGACGAAAAATATTTCCTGTCACCGCAGGCGACGGCAAGGCTCTTATACAGTTGATCGGCGGCACGCAGGGCAAGCGGGTCTATGACCCCGCAGGCGTGAGCTGTACGCTGATGAGCGAGGGCGGCGGCTTTGGCGGGCGCACGGGAATGTATTTTATCGACCTGTGCAAAGGTGAACCGAGGCTGACCGAGCACGCCCGCTGTATCAAGGCAAGGTATGACAGCGGCATCACCAACCATAGCGGCGACAAAAGCGGCGTTCTCTGCATGAGCGGTGAGTGTCCGGACCGCACCGAAGAAACGGCGCTCATTCAGCTAAAACGGGGTGATCCGAAAATTCTGGAGCAGGAGCACACCAAATGCCTGATCGCAGGCTATGACAAGAGCGGGATCAGCAACCGGGGCGAAAGCTCCGGTATTTTTTATGGCTGCCGTGCCGTCCTCACCCCCGACCGGGAAAACAAGCGGCAGAACGGACGGCGCTTCAAGGCGTGCGGCGAACCGGCCTTTTGTCTGAACACGCAGGACAAGCACGGCGTTTATCTTTGCGCCTGCGATTCCTGCGAATACGCTTTGCCCGTCAAGCGAGCAAAAGAGGCAAATCAGAGCAAACCTGAAAACGGCTCCGCACTTCCGCTCGGCTGCGGGCGCATCCGCAAGCTGACGCCCCGTGAGTGCTGGCGGCTGCAAGGATTTTCGGACGATATGTTTGACCGGGCCGCCGCCGTCAATTCCGATGCCCAACTTTACAAGCAGGCGGGCAACGGCGTGACAATCCCCGTCGTGTATGCAGTTGGCAAGCGGATCGTGGAAATTCAAAACGAACTCAATTCGGAGGTGAAAATATGAGAAAACGCAATGTTCACATTCAATTCTGGCTGGATAAAAAGGAAGCTGAGGCGTTTCAGAAGAAGGTCAAAAAGAGCGGACTATCCCGTGAAGCGTATCTTCGGCACTTGGTAAACGGCCTTGAACCGCAGGACGCACCGCCGCCCGACTATTACGCCATGATGCGGGAACTGCATGGGATCGGCAACAACCTCAATCAGATCGCCGCAAAAGCCCATACCCTGAACGCACTGGATGTGCAGCGGTACGACGAGAACTGCCGCAAGCTGGACGAGGCCATCAAGACGATCACCGCAGCGGTCATTCTGCCCCGTCCGATGAAGTGACGCTTATGGCGACGACATCAATTTGGCGGGTAAAAGGCTGGCTCGGCAAGGTGGTGATCTATGCGGAAAATCCCGAAAAGACGGCAACCCCCAAATTCTACGCCGACCGGGAACTGACCGAGCAGGACGGGCAGCAGCTTTCCGATGTGATCCGCTACGCTGTCAATTCGGAAAAAACACAGGAAACGAGCAGCAAGGACGGTGCACCGCTCCACCGCTTCGTGTCGGGCATCAACTGCTCTCCCGCCACTGCCCGTGATGAAATGCTGGCTGTGAAAAAGCGGTTCGGCAAGGAGAACGGCACAGTGGCCTACCACGGTTATCAGTCCTTTGCCCCCGGCGAGGCCACGCCGGAACTGGCGCATGAGATCGGCGTAAAGCTGGCGACCCGGCTCTGGGGCGACCGCTATCAGGTGATCGTCGCCACCCACCTTGACAAAGAAAATCATCTGCACAATCACTTTGTCGTCAACACAGTTTCCTTTGCGGACGGCATCAAATACCATCGCACACGCAAGGACTATCACGAGATGCAGGCGGTTTCCGATGAGCTTTGCCGGAAATACGGGCTGTCGGTGATCGAGCACCCGCAGCAAGGACGGGGCAAGCAATACGGCGAATGGCGTGCCGAGCAGGAACAGCGTCCCACTCGGCGTGGGCTGATCCGTGCAGACATTGACGAGGCGATACGGCAAGCCATGACCGAGCGGCAGTTTTTTGACGCTTTGCGGAAAAAGGGCTATGCGGTAAAGGTCGGCAAGGATATTTCGGTCAGACCGCCGGGCAAGGAGCGATTCGTGCGCCTGATGCGCAATTTCGGTGAGGACTACTCTCTGAACAGCATCCGCAGGCGCATTTTATCCCAGAGCCGCCCCGAACGGAAAAAGCCCGAACAAAAGCCGGAGATCCTGCGGGTCAGACTGATCGGCAATCTGAAAGCCGCCCGAAAACTGACCGGCTTTCGGGCGCTGTATGTTCACTACTGCTATCTGCTGGGCATCTTCCCGAAGAACCGCCCGCAGCAAAGCAGAAAACGGCTGCACTTTCTCTTGCGGGAGGATCTGTTGAAGCTGGACGCCATCACCGCCGAAACAAGGCTGCTTATAGGACATCGGATCGATACCGCCGAGCAGCTTTTTTGCTACCGGGATAAGGTAAGCGGAAAAATCACCGCTCTGACCGAGAAGCGCAAACAGCTTTATAAAGCACAGCGGACGGCAGCGGTGAAGTCTGACCCTGAAAAGACGGCGGAGGTCAAAGCGCAGATCACCGCACTTTCCAAAGAGCTTGCCGTACTGCGGAAGGAGGTGGTTCTATGTAACAGCATTGCTGAGCGTTCCGGCGTAATCCAAGAGAAAATCAAAGCCGTCCGTGAGGACGAGCAACCCGAAAGAAAGGAGAAAACCGACCATGTACAATTCCGGTGACGCAGCGGAGCAAGTCGTGCGGATCAGCTTGGAGGGTACGGAAGTTGCCTTGAAGCTGACCGGCTCGGCGGCGAAGAACATTGCCGCTATGCTCTACGCTGTCTGGAAAAACCGAGATAAGAACAAAACCAAAGGCCACCAGCGGCTCTCTGCCATGCTCAAAAGCGGCAAGGAACTGAAAGTGTTCACCGTCAGCGAGGAACATCTGAAGCAGTTTGCGACTGAGGCCAAGCGGTACGGTGTTGTCTACTGCGCCCTGCGGGGCAAAGAACGCTCCGCCGACGGTATGGTAGACATTATGGTGCGTGCCGAGGATGCGTCCAAGATCAACCGCATCGTGGAGCGCTTCAAGCTGGCGACGGTCGATACCGTTTCCATCAAGCGGGACATTGAACAGTCCAAGGCGGACAAAACCGCCTCGTCTGCCCCTGAGCAGGAGAAGCCCGACAAGGCGGAGGACGACCGCCTGCTGGATGACCTGCTGGGCGCACCCGTTCAAAAGGAGGAACACGCATCCCCAAACCCTGCGGCGGCAAAGACGGAGAAATCCCGTCCGTCCGCGCCTACCTCCGAGAAGCAAAGCAGAACCGCCGAGGGTACTGCTAAATCTCCCGAAGAACGCCCCTCTGTCCGTGAGGAATTGCGGGTAATCCGGGAGAGTAGGCAGAAAGAGGCGGCAGAGCCGGGCATTTCCGAACCCACCCCGGCAAAAGAACCGAAAAAGCAGCAGACCACCACCCACAAGCAGCCTTCCCGAAAGAAACCGAAGAAAGCAAAGGAGCGATAACCGATGAGCAATTTTGACGATATTTTTGAATCCGCCCCGCAGACCGACGAATTTGACAAGGAGGCGTGGGCGGCAAAGAAAAAGGCGGAGCGTTACGAGGTTTATGCTCTGGCCGATGCCACCGCCGAGACGATTTGCACAGACGGCAGCAAATTCCGTGATTATCTGGATGTGCAGGCGGCTTTCCGCAACTACTCTGCCACCAACGCCCTGCTGATCCTTGCCACGAAGCCGGATGCCCGCAGACTGGGCGACAAAGATTTCTGGCGGGATCAGGGCGTGTATATCAAGCGGCAGGAATTTGGCCGCCCCATCAAGATTGTCGAGTCCAACGGCGAGTACACCCGTGACGATGGCAGCATCGGCGTGTCCTACAACATCAAGCGGGTCTATGACATTTCGCAGACCACTGCCCGGACGAGAACGCCGCAGGCGGTTTCCCATGACGCACGGGCGCTGCTGAATGCCCTGATCTACAAGCGTCCTACGCCGGTGCAGTCCGTGGATGAGCTGCCGAATGGCATCGATGCCGTGTATGACCATGAGCAGAACGCCGTTTTTGTCCGCCGTGGCTTGTCGGCAAACGACTTTTCTGCGGTCTGTCCAAAGCGCTGGCGCAGGCGGAGCTTGCCCGGACCGGCGAGGAATACACCGAAGAAAATACCGGTTTCAAGGCGCAGTGCGTTTCCTATATCCTTGGCAAAGAGTTCGGTGTGGAGGTGAGCGGCTATGCCTTTGAAACGCCTGCCGACTTTTTGCGTACCGATGACCCGCAGACGATCCGTGCTGAGCTGACCGACATCCGGGACACCGCCTATGATATTTCCGCAAGGATGATGCGGTCGCTGGAACAGAGCAAAGCACCCCGCCTAAGCGAACAGGAGCGATGAATATGGGGAAACAGGAAAAACGGGTATTGACTCTTGACCGCTATGAGCACGGCGTTGTGGTCAATGCCCTCAATGAAATACGGAACGATCTGCTGGAAGAAGAACGCCCCACCGATATTGTTGACGAGGTTCTTTTGAAAGCAATCGACGCACCTACTAAAAAAGTGAGGTGCAGGAACGATGAAGCGCGGGAATAACCCTCTTGTCCTCTGCCTGTTCGGGATTCTCCCCGTGGTGTGGCTGGGGCTGCTGATCGCCCCTGCCGCCCACGGCGGTCTGCCGGAGATCGTCACCCGGTTTCCTGCGGTGATGAACGACCCGTTTCATATCGAGCTTTGCGGGGACAGTCTGAAAACTGTCCTCATTCTGCTCTGCGCTTACGGGCTTGCGGTGGGTGTCATTCTATCGTCCCGCCGCAATTACCGCCGTGGCGAGGAACACGGTTCGGCCAAGTGGGGCTCGGCTCGAACCGTCAACCGAAAATACCGGGCGGCTGCGCCGGAGGACAACAAGATCTTCACGCAGAATGTCCGTATGGGTCTGGACGGACGAAAACACCGCCGCAACCTCAACACGGTCGTTGTCGGCGGCAGCGGCGCAGGCAAAACGAGGTTTTACGCCAAACCGAATTTGTGTCAAGCCAACACGAGCTTTACCGTGCTGGACCCGAAGGGCGAGCTGCTGCGCAGCACGGGGCATCTGCTGCGGCTAAAGGGCTATGAGGTGCGGGTGCTGGATCTGCTGAACATGGAGAAAAGCCACTGCTACAATCCGTTTGTCTACCTGCGGGACGACAACGATGTACAGCGGCTTGTGACCAACCTGTTCAAAAGCACCACGCCGAAAGGCAGCCAGTCCAACGATCCCTTTTGGGATACCGCTGCGTCTATGCTCCTGCTGGCGCTGATCTTCTATCTGAAATACGAAGCGCCACCCGACGAGCAGAACTTCCCGATGGTCATGGAGATGCTGCGCGCGGCAGATGTACGGGAGGATATGGACGAATACACCTCGCCGCTGGACGAACTGTTTGAAAGGCTGGAAATGCGGGAGCCCGACCACATCGCCGTGAAGTATTACAAGGACTATCATTCCGGCAGCGCAAAAACGCTGAAATCCATTCAGATCACGCTGGCGGCAAGGTTAGAGAAATTCAACCTCTCCTCGCTGGCGGCGCTGACCGCTACGGATGAGCTGGATCTGCCGTCTCTTGGTGAAAAGAAAGTTGCGTTGTTTGCGCTGATACCCGATAACGACACTTCATTTAATTTCCTTGTCAGCATTTTATACACCCAGCTTTTTCAGCAGCTATTCTATCTGGCCGACCACAAATACGGCGGCAGTCTGCCCGTCCCCGTTCACTTCTTGATGGACGAGTTCAGCAATGTCAGTTTGCCGGAGGACTTCTCCAAGATCCTTGCGGTCATGCGCTCCCGAAATGTGTATGTATCGATCATTCTGCAAAATGTAGCGGCACTCAAAGCGCTGTTTGAAAAGGAATGGGAGTCGATACTCGGCAACTGCGACGAGTTTCTTTATCTCGGCGGCAACGAAACTTCGACTCACAAGCTGATCTCGGAGTCCTATCTCGGCAAATCCACCATCGACACCAACACCTACGGCAAATCATCCGGGCGCAACGGCAATTACAGCACGAACTATCAGATCAGCGGCAGAGAGCTTCTGACGCCGGACGAGGTGCGTATGCTGGACAACCGTTACGCTCTTTTGTTTATCCGTGGCGAGCGGCCGGTGATGGATGAGAAATACGACATTCTGAAACACCCGAACATTGCGCTGACCGAGGACGGCGGCGCAGCGCCCTATGAACACGGCGGGACGGAAAATGCCGTTGCAACGCTCTCGTTTGCAGAAGCTGCCGCCGAAACCGTATCCGCACCCAATGAACCCACACTCGATTATGAGCTTCTGTCCGACGAGGATATAGAGGCTCTTTTTTAATTCAATTCTCAAGGAGGATAAACCCATGAAAAACACCAAAAAGACCGCAAACAAGCTGCCTGTGCCCGGCAAGGTCAGAAAGGGCTTTCGTTTCTACTGCGCCGCCGTGCTGTCGGTTGCGCTTGTGCTCGGCTGCTCCGTCACGGCCTTTGCCGCCAATGACCCAATCACCGTTGTGAACAACCTGAGCGATTTCATTTTCGGTCTGATCCGTGCGGTCGGGCTGATCCTGCTCGGCTGGGGCATCGTGCAGGTGGGACTTTCGTTCCAGTCCCACGACCCCAGCCAGCGCAGCAACGGCTTTCTCACCCTTGCGGGCGGCATCGTCATCACCTTTGCCAAAGAGATTCTGAACCTGATCACGGGCTGAAAGGAGGCAGCAGATGGAAAAGTGTGAGTGCTATATCCACTCTTTGAAACAGGGAGAAACCCATGTGCTCGGTGAGGCGACGATCCTCAAACGCATCGGGGACAACGACTACCTTGCCGAATACAACGGCGTGAAGTGCCACGCCATATTCAATCCCTTTGCCGGGCGCTACTTTGTAGACGATGTGTACGGCGTGATCCGCAGTATGCCCGACCGGGACAGCAGATAAACGACACGGCGCACGGGGCAGGTCACTTCGGCCTGCCCCTATTTGCCGGAAAGGAGGAAGCTGTGAAGAAATACAGCATTATTTACGCAGACCCGCCTTGGCGGTACAAAGTCTATTCTAAAAAGGGACTTGGGCGCTCCGCCGAATCCCACTACCCGACAATGGAACTGGAAGATATACGGGCACTGCCGGTCGGTACGCTTGCCGCAGATGACTGCGTATTGTTTCTATGGACGACGATCCCGCTGCTGCACGACTGCTTTTCGGTCATGCGTGCATGGGGCTTTTCGTATAAGACGGTGGCTTTCGTATGGATCAAGCAGAACCGCAAGTCCGACAGCCTGTTTTGGGGTATGGGACACTGGACGAGAGCCAATGCGGAGTTCTGTATGCTTGCCACCAAAGGACACCCGAAACGCCGCTCAGCCGGGGTGCATCAAGTCATCCTCTCCCACATCGAGGAACACAGCAAAAAGCCGGAAGAAGCAAGACGGCGCATCGTCGAGCTGATGGGCGATCTGCCCCGCATTGAACTGTTCGCCCGTCAAAAAACGGACGGTTGGGATGCTTGGGGCAACGAGGTCGTCTGTGATGTTGCGCTGACGGGAGGTGAGATCAATGTCGGATAACTGGATCGTGCAGAACCTCGAAAACGCACTCAAAACTTGGAACGAAAAGCTGGCGGAGATTTGGCAGCTCATTACGCAGTCGCCGGAGCAATTTAAGGGCGGCACGATCTGGAATGTGATCGTCGGCATCCACGGTGCGGTGCAGGCTATCGGGCTTGCACTGCTCGTTTTGTTCTTTGTGGTGGGTGTGATGAAAACCTGCGGCTCTTTTGCGGAGCTGAAACGACCGGAACACACCCTTAAAGTGTTTATCCGTTTTGCCCTCGCCAAAGCTGCCGTCACATACGGCTTGGAGCTGATGATCGCCCTATTCAACATCGTGCAGGGGCTGATCTCCACCATCATGAACGCCGCAGGCTTTGGGGCAGCGCAGGAAACCGTGCTGCCCGCCGAAATCGTGACCGCCGTGGAGAACTGCGGCTTTTTTGAAAGTATCCCATTGTGGGCAGTGACCTTGATCGGCGGGCTGTTTATCACGGTTTTGTCGTTTATCATGATCATGACCGTGTACGGCAGATTTTTCAAACTCTATCTCTACACGGCCATTGCACCGGTCCCGCTCTCGGCCTTTGCAGGCGAGCCGTCACAGAACATCGGCAAGAGCTTCATCAAAAGTTATGCCGCCGTTTGTTTAGAGGGTGCGATCATCGTACTGGCCTGCATCATCTTCTCTCTGTTTGCATCCAGTCCGCCCGTCGTCGATCCCGACGCTGCGGCGGTAACGCAGGTGTGGTCGTATGTGGGCGAGTTAGTTTTCAATATGCTGGTGCTCGTCGGCGCTGTCAAAATGGCCGACCGTGTTGTGCGTGAAATGATGGGACTGTAAAGGAGGAAGAATTTTGGAAGTGAAAATCAATCGGGAGATCCGCAACTATACGGAATCCATGTTTTTCGGACTGTCCATGCGGCAGTTCGTTTTTTCTGTCTTGGCGATCCTCGTCGCCGTGGGGCTGCACTTTTTGCTGAAGCCCCACTTCGGGACGGAAACCGTCAGTTGGATGTGTATTCTCGGTGCCGCCCCCTTTGCGGCGCTGGGCTTTATCACTTACCACGGTATGACCGCTGAACAATTCCTCTGGGCGTGGCTGCGCTCGGAGCTGTTAGAGCCAAAAGAGCTTCGCTTTGAGGCATCGAACCTCTACTATGAAGCACTCAAAGACAAATTGGAGGAAGGAAAATCATGATCAAAACGCTGAAAAACCTGCTGAAACAGGACAAGGAGCGATACACCGTGCCCCGCAAGGTGCAGGATGTGATCCCCGTCCGCCGCATCTGGAAGGACGGCATTTTTCAGGTGGGTGCCCGCTTTTCCAAGACCTATCAGTTCACCGACATCAACTACCTTGTGGCAAGCCGTGAGGACAAGGAGCAGATGTTCCTTGCCTATTCGGAGCTGCTGAACAGTCTGGATTCCGGGGCGACAACGAAGATCACCATCAACAACCGCAGGCTGAACCGGGCAAATTTTGAGCAGTCGATCTTGATGCCCATGCAGGGCGACACCTGCGATGTGTACCGCCGGGAATACAATCAAATGCTGCTGGACAAGGCCACCGGCGCCAACGGCATCATTCAGGAGAAATATATCACGGTGTCGGTCTGCAAAAAGGACATCGAAGAAGCCCGCACCTACTTTGCCCGGATCGGCGCTGACCTGATCGCCCATTTCGCCGCCCTCGGCTCCAAGTGTACCGAGCTGGACGCCGCCGAAAAGCTGCGGGTGCTCCATGATTTTTACCGTCAGGGCGAAGAAGCGGCGTTTCACTTTGACCCGCAGGATATGATGCGCAAGGGGCACAACTTTAAGGACTATATCTGCCCCGACTCGATGGAGAAAAGCAGCGACTGCCTGAAGCTGGGCGAAAAATACTGCAGGGTCTTGTTTTTGAAGGACTACGCTTCGTATATCAAAGACAGCATGGTCACGGAGCTGACCGATTTCAACCGAAATATGATGCTGTCGATCGATGTTGTGCCGATCCCCACCGACGAGGCCGTGCGGGAGGTGGAAAATCGTCTGCTCGGTATCGAAACCAATATCACCAACTGGCAGCGCAGGCAGAACGCCAACAACAATTTCTCCGCTGTCGTGCCCTATGATATGGAGCTCCAGCGCAAGGAAAGCAAGGAGTTTCTGGACGACCTGACCACGAGAGATCAGCGGATGATGCTTGCCGTTATTACGATGGTCATTACCGCCGACGACAAAAAGCAGCTCGACAGCGACACCGAAACGGTGCTTGCCGTGGCGCGAAAGCATATGTGTCAGCTTGCCGTGCTGAAATTTCAGCAGTTCGACGGGCTGAACACCGTTCTTCCCATTGGCACACGGAAGATCAATGCGTTCCGCACCCTTACCACCGAAAGTCTTGCGGTATTCATGCCCTTTAAAGTGCAGGAGGTGCAGGACAAGGGCGGCATTTACTTCGGAGAGAACGCCATCTCCCACAACCTCATCATGTGCAACAAAGCAAATCTTCTGAACCAATCGGCGTTCCTGTTGGGCGTGCCCGGTTCGGGCAAATCGTTCAGCGCTAAGGAACTGATCGCTTTTCTTATTCTCAACACTGCCGATGATGTACTGGTCTGCGACCCGGAAAACGAATTTGGTGCGCTGGCGGCGGCTTTGGGCAAGGAAACGGCGACCGTCATTCATATGGCGGCAGGCGGCAAAGACCGCTTGAACGCCATGTATATGGTGGACGGTTACGGTGAGAACAATCCCATCGTGGAGAAATCGCAGTTCATCATGTCCCTTGTGGAGCAGATCGATAAGGCCGGTGTCGGCCCGCAGCAAAAATCCATCATCGACCGCTGCACGGCGCTGGTGTATCAGGACGCCGAGCGAACGGGCAAGCCCGCCACACTCTGCGACCTTCGAAACAAGCTGCTGGAACAGCCCGAAGAAAAGGCCAAGGAGATCGCATTGTCGCTGGAGCTGTTCACCACCGGCTCACTGGATATTTTCGGACACGAAAGCACCGTTGATCTCGACAAGCGCATCGTCGTGTTCGATATTCACGGGCTTGGCGAGCAGTTGAAGCCGACGGGACTGTTGGTGATCACCGACACCATCCTCAACCGTGTCACCCTCAACTGGAAAAAGGGCAAGCGCACCCACATCTTTATCGACGAATTTCATGTCGTTTTTGAAAATGAGCAGAGCGGCATTTTCTTCAACTCCGCATGGCGGCAGTTCCGTAAGCGCAACGGTTATCCCACCGCCATCACGCAGAATGTGGAATACCTGCTGGATTCCGTGCAGGCGAGCACGATGCTCTCCAACTCCGAGTTCGTGGTCATGCTCAATCAGGCGTTCTCCGACCGTGCCAAACTCTCGAAGCTCCTGAACATTTCCGACGAGCAGATGAGCTATGTCACCAACGCCGACGCAGGCTGCGGGCTGATCAAGTACGGCTCGGCGCTGGTGCCGTTTATCAACCGTTTCCCCAAAGATACCGAGCTTTACCGCTTAATGACGACGCGCCCCGGTGAGGGTGTGTTCGGCAATGCGCATAGGTAAAGCCATGCCCGACATCAAAACGAGAGATGCGGTCAAGAAAACTGTAAAGGTGATTGACAAATCGGCGGTAGCCGCCGAGCGGATGAAGGATGCCTATGTCCGCACCAAGGACAAGGCGGAGCACGGCGTTTTTGCGGCGGAATCCTCTCCCGAAGAATACGCTGCCGACCGCACTTTGACCGGGACGGAAACGGCGGCGCACGAAGCTGTTCACGGGCTGGATAAAGCCGGCCGCAAGGGTGTAAAGACCACTAAGGAGAATATCTCCAAGGCAAAGGACTATTTTCAGCAAAGAAGAACCGACTTACCGAAAAAGCAGGCGCAAGACGCCATGCGGCGGGTACGCCACTCTGCCGATGCCACGCAAAAGACGATCAAAACGGTGGATCGCAGCGGTAAGACCATCAAGCAGACGGCAAAATCCACAGGCAAAGCGGCCGTCAAGACCACGCAGGAAACCATCAAGACCGCCCGGACGACTATAAAAACGACGCAGGCTGCGGCAAAAACGGCACAGAAAACTGCACAGGCCACGGCAAAAGCCGCCAAAACTGCGGCGCAGACTGCCCGTGCAGCAACAAAAGCGACTGCGGCAGGCATCAAGGCGGCGGTCAAGGCTACCGCTGCCGCCGTCAAAGCCATCATTGCCGGAACAAAGGCGCTGATTGCTGCCATCGCTGCGAGCGGATGGATCGCCGTTGTCGTGATTATCGTTGTTTGTCTGATTGGGCTGATCGTCGGTTCTTGCTTCGGCATTTTCTTCTCCGGCGAGGACAGCGGCACGGGACAGACCATGCGGCAGGCGGTGCAGGAGATCAATGCCGACTATCAATCGCAGATCGATGCCACAAGGGCAAATCTCACCTATGACAAGCTGGAAATGTCCGGCTCCCGTGCAGTGTGGCCGGAGGTGCTGGCGGTGTATGCCGTGAAAACCACCACCGCCCCCGATGATCCGCAGGAGGTCGCTACGGTGGACGACAGCAAGAAAGCCATCCTCAAAGATATTTTCTGGCGGATGAACGAGCTATCTTCCCGCACCGAGAGCAAGACCGAGGAGGTCATCACCGAAACTGACGACGGCCACGGGAACATCGTGGAAACTGCCACGACGGTCACGCACACCTACCTTTATATCACGGTCAGCCACAAAACAGCCGAGGAAATGGCAGAGCATTTTAATTTCACCGCCGACCAGCGGCAGCAGCTTTCCGAACTGCTTGCCGAGGAAAACCGCAGGTTGTGGTCTGCCGTTCTCTATGGTATTTATTCCGGGGATGATGCCATCGTCAAGATAGCGCTGTCGCAAGTCGGCAATGTGGGCGGTGAACCATATTGGTCGTGGTACGGATTTAACTCCCGTGTGGAATGGTGCGCCTGCTTTGTTTCGTGGTGCTTTAACGAGTGCGGTTATCTTGATACGGGAACCGCCCCGAAATTTGCCGGGTGCGTCGGCGGCGTTGAATGGTTCCGCAGCCACGGGCAATGGGCGGATAATACGGTTGAGCCCGCTCCCGGCATGATCGTTTTCTTCGACTGGAACGACCCGAACGGCGCATCCGGCCCGCAGGACGGCGAAGCCGATCACGTCGGCATTGTGGAAAAATGCGAAAACGGCATTGTCTACACCATCGAGGGCAACTCCGATGATGCCTGCCGCCAGAACCAATATCCCGTCGGGTATTATGAAATTCTCGGCTACGGGATTTTGAACCCATAGGAAAATAGCCGCCTG
>OHUS01000410.1_pt1 | contig 13748 bp, 9 predicted proteins | sample 1579311 | NCBI WGS metagenome assembly OHUS01 (sample SAMEA3882538, study PRJEB24775) | human gut metagenome | biome: human-associated habitat; feature: intestine environment; material: feces | place: Netherlands | collected 2009/2010
CCGCAGCCGCCGGAGCGGTGCTTAAGCCGTAAGGCGGGAATTATGCGGTGTTGCCCTAAGCCTTCCCCCGAGGGGCTGCGCCCTTTGACGGGTACTAACGGCAGCGCAGCCCCTCATCAGTCAGCGGTCGGGGCCGCTGACAGCTTCCCCCGAGGGGGAAGCCACGCAGCCAACAAACAACAAAGCCGAGCAGTTTTTACGCTGCTCGGCTATTCTTATGCCTTCTTAGCCTCTCCTTCCGGGAAGACGACGAACAAGCCACCCTCGCGCACCCACTTGGCTGCGGCAGGATGCTTTTCCGCAAAGGTATTCCAAAGCTGCATGACAGCCCTTCCTGTCAGCTGTTGCGCAGGCGGCTTTCCAGCTGCGCGTTGAGGATGATGTTTTTAACGGCCTCGACGATGACCTTCAGCAGACCGATGACCCAGAACCCCTTTGCCTCCAGCACGATGCCGTCCACCATGCCCATGCTGATGGCACCGCTTGTCATCTTGGCCAGCGCGCGCAGCGGCATGTTGTACTGGAACATCACGTTCAGGTTCGGCTTGCCGCGCTTGTAGCTGGCGTTCAGCATCATCGTGAGCACAGCCCAGACCAGCCAGCACAGCGGGCTGCGGCTGTGGTTCAGCTCACCCAGGGTCATGTTGCGGTCAATTTTGACGGTATCCGTCGGGATGGGGCGGCCCAGCAGAATCTCCCACTCGTCATCGGGCACGCGCTGCACCTTGCCGCTGGTGTAGTGCGGCAGCGCCTTGCCCGCGTATGGGTTCGGTGCGCTCGTACCGTTCACCTCAACGGCGGCGGTCAGGCGGATGTCCGCAGAGCTCGCCCCTACGCGAAGCTCATACGTGCCGCCCTCGACCTCCCAGCTGTCGGTTTTCGTGTTCCAGTAGCGGAACGCCTTGTCGTCCAGCGGCAGGGTGACGGTCTTGCTCTCCCCTGCCTCCAGCCAGACCTTTGTAAAGGCCTTCAGCTCCTGCGCGGGGCGGAAGATCTGGGCGTCGGGCTTGGCCGCGTAAACCTGTACGATCTCGGCACCGGCGCGGCTGCCCGTGTTTGCCACGGTCAGGGTCACGCTGCGGGCGTCGGCTTTCAGCTCGCTGTAGGCAAAACTCGTGTAGCTCAGGCCGTAGCCGAACGGGAACGCCACGGGCACACCCGCGGTCTGGTAGTAGCGGTAGCCGACGTACAGCCCCTCGCGGTACTGCACGGTGCGTCCCGCACCTGCAAAGTTGTCCTTGGCGGGGGTGTCGGCGTGGGCGTTTGCCCAGGTCTCGGCCAGCTTGCCGGACGGGTTGATTTTGCCGGTCAGCACATCGACCATTGCGCCCGCGCCGGCCTGACCGCCGAGGGCACCGTAGACGAGTGCCCTGCAGTGGGCCAGCCACGGCGTTTCCAGCGACGCGCCCGCGCTGACGATGACGACAATGTTGGGGTTGGCCTGCTGCACGGCCTGCAAAAGCTCGATCTGGTTGTCGGCCAGCTTCATATCGGCGCGGTCCAGACCCTCGCTCTCCTTGATCTCGTCCAACCCTAAGCAGAGCAGCACGGTGTCGGCCTTTTTCGCCAGCGCGACGGCCTCGGCTTTTTTGGCATCGTCCGGCTTGCCCTGGCGGTCAAAGCCCGCGGCAAAGCCGACGCTGTGCAGACCGCTGTCTTTCAGGCAGTCAAGGAAGGTATCGACCTTGATGGAGTTGACGGCGCTGGAGCCTGCGCCCTGGTAACGCGGCGTCTCGGCAAAGTCACCGATGACGGCCACGCTTGCGCCTGCGGCCAGCGGCAGCAGATCGCCGTCGTTTTTCAGCAGGACGGCGCTCTCGGCAGCGGCGCGGCAGGCCAGCGCGTGGTGGGCGTCGGCGTCAAAGCTGCGGCTGTGGTTTTCCACGGCGGCGTGGGTGTCCAGTACCAGTGTCAGCAGCTCGTCCAGGCGGGCGTCCACATCAGATTCGGAAATTTTACCGGTCTCGACGGCCTTCAACAGCTCGCGCACGGCGTCTCCGCCGGGGGCGGGCATTTCCAGCGTAGAACCGTTCTTTACGCCCAGCGCGTGGTCATTGCTGCCGCCCCAGTCGGTCACGACAGCGCCGTCGAAGCCCCAGTCCCTGCGCAGGATGTCCTGCAAAAGGTGGGCGTTCTCGTTGGCGTAGGTGCCGTTGACGAGGTTGTAGCTGGACATGATGGTCTTGGGGTGCGCCTCTTTGACGACGATTTCAAAGCCGGTCAGGTAGAGTTCCCGCAGGGTTCGCTCGTCGACGACGGAGTCCGACGCCATGCGGCGCAGCTCCTGGCTGTTGACGGCGAAGTGCTTGGGGCAGGCGGCGATGCCGTTGGACTGGATGCCGCGCACGTAGGCCGCGGCCAGCTTGCCGGAGAGGTACGGGTCCTCGGAAAAATACTCGAAGTTGCGCCCGCACAGCGGGCTGCGTTTGGTGTTGAGGCCCGGGCCCAGCAGGACGGATACCTCCTGCGCGGCGGCCTCCTCCCCCATGGCCCGGCCGAGCTGTTCGCCCAGGGCGGGATCCCAGCTGCAGGCCACGGTAGCCGCCGTCGGGAAGCAGGTCGCGGGGACACTGGGGTTCAGGCCCAGATGGTCCGCCGCACCCGCCTGCTTGCGCACGCCGTTGGGGCCGTCCGACAGGGTGATGGACGGGATGCCCGCATTTTTGTAGCCGCGGGTCGTAAAGACCGTCTCGCCGGAGAGCAGCGCGCATTTTTGTTCAAGGGTCAATTTGGTAATAATGTTTGCATGTTTCATGGGTCACACATTCCTTTGATGAATCAGGAGTTCTTTTTCTCGGTCTTGGCTGCCTTGCGGAGCTTGACGTCGATGACGACGCCGCGCACGGCGAGGGCGAACAGGACAACGGCCACGATGTCGATCAGGGCAACCAGATGACGCCAGCCGAACACCGAGGTCGTGAACGCATGGCGCACAGCAGTGGTGTCGCCGATGCTGTCAGCATAGTCGCGGTTGGTCACGCGGACATGCAGGTACATGTACAGTGCTTCCTTGGTGGCGCGGCGCATGGCCTGCAGGTAGCTGTTGGAGCCGGTCTCAAAGGCCATCTCGCCGCCGGTGAAGCCCGCCATCCACAGGCTGCCGCCTGCGCGCAGGGCCTGGTCGCCGTTCATGTAGCTGTGGTGGTCGCAGTAGTCGGTGATGACCGCGCCGTCAAAGCCCCACTCGTCGCGCAGGATGCCGGTCAGCAGCGCCTCACTGCCGCCTGCCCAGACAGCGCCGATACGGTTGTAGCTGCTCATGAGGCCGACTGCGTCGTAATCCTCGACGAGCATCTGGAACGGGCGCAGGTAGGTTTCGCGCAGGGTCTGCTCCGTCATCCAGGTATAGACGGAATCGCGGTAGATACCGCTCTCGCCGTCGTTGCAGATAAAGTGCTTGACATAGGTGTAGACGCCCGCCTGGTTTGCGCCGGTCACAGTATTGCCGCAGATGACGCCGGACAGCAGGCTGTCCTCGGAATAATACTCATAGTTGCGGCCATTGAAGGGGCTGCGGTGCATGTTGGTGGCGGGGGCATACCAGCCGGTGTAGCCGTTCTGCAGGGCCTGCGTGCCGATGGTGCGGCCCTCCTCCTGGGCAAGGTCTGCGTTCCAGGTCTGGGCCAGCGTGCTGGAGCTGGGGAAGCCCGTGCCGGCTCCCATGCCGGTGAAGCCGCCGATCTGGGCGGGGCCGTCGGCGTCCTTACTCTTGGACTTGCCGACGCTCTTGAGTTCGGCCAGGCCGCCGTAGGCGTTGATGTAGAGGTTTTCCATCTCGTCAACGGTCAGCTGATCCAGCAGGGCATCCCACCGGGGGTCGTTGAAGTCAGAGCCGAGCCGGAAACCGAGGTCGGTGGTCTCGCCGTTGTCCTCGATCTTCAGGCCGTTCTTAGCGCCGGTGGTAATAGTCTCATCAGCGTCGTTGATCCAGCCGTTGGCATCGTCGGCGGTGTAGAGGTTCAGCGCCTTGACGTTGTCGGTCATGGCACGGGTCGAGGTGTTCGTCTTGGGGAAGGTGCCCGCAAAGTCGGCGCGGGTCAGGTAGGTGATGTTCTGTGCGGAGTCGCTGCCGTCGAGGCTCACGCCGTCGATGGCGTCGCTGCCGGTAAACTTGTTGGAAACGGCATTGCCGGTGACGGTGTCCTCGGCATACTGCACGCCTGCGGGCAGGCTGCAGGTGATGGTCGCGTTGGCGTCGTCATCCACATCGTGGGCATCATGGCGCACGGTGAAGATGTAGTCACCCGCATCCAGCTCATAGCCGGTGAAGCCGTTGTGGTTGGCGTCGTAGGCATCGTAGCTGGCCATGTCGGAGACAGGAACCGTCAGGGTGACTTCCTCGCTCTCGCCGGGGGCCAGTTCCTTCGTCTTGGCGAACGCGCCCAGCTCAACGCTGGATTTTTCAATTTCCCCTGCCGTGTACGGGGCGGTATAGTAGAGCTGGACAACGTCCTTGCCCGCGCGGTCACCGGTGTTCGTGACGGCGACTTTGACGGTCACATTACCGTCCTTCGTCAGGGCGCTGCCGTTGGCGGTGGCGTCCGTGACTTTCCAATCAAAGCTGGTGTAGCTCAGGCCGTAGCCGAAGGGATACTGCACAACGGCGTCGTAGCCGGTGCCGTGCTCGTTGCTCTCGGCGTCCCAGTAGCCCTCGGCGTTGGCGGTCTCGTACCACTTGTAGCCGATGTAGATGCCCTCGGCGTAATCGACATAGGAAACCTGCTCATAGGCGTAGGGCGTGTCAAGGTTACCGCTCGTCGTGCCGTCTGCCGGGTAGAGGCCGTCGGCGTCGCTGTACTTGCCGACGCCCTCCAAACCGGCGTTCGCATAGCTGGCGGCGGTGGTCAGGTCATAAGCCCAGGTATCGGCGGTGCGCCCGCTGGGTTCGCGGTCACCCCACAGCACTTCGGGCACGGCAGTCGCGCCCTCGGAGCCGGACAGGCCGGCGATCAGGCAGGCATCAATGCCGGGGATCGTCTCGATCTGGCCCAGCTCCATAATGTTGGTGGAGTTGATGAGCACAACCACATGGGCGTAATTTGCGCCGACGTAGTTCAGCAGATCCTCTTCCTCGGTGGTCAGCTCCAGCATCGTGCGGGTGTCGTCAACAACGATGTCGCCGCCCTTCTCGGTGCGCTTGTACTGCTGCTTGGTGGCGTCGTTGCTCTCGCCCGCCAGACGCCCGATCACGACAATAGCCGTATCGGAGAAGCTCTTGGCGCTGTCCAGCATCGACTGTGTGTAGTAGGTCTGGTTGTTGATGTCAGGCTCGTACAGGCGGCCGGACTGCTCGGGCCAGGCGTTCAGGGTGCGGGTGTACTCGCGGCCATCCTGGAAATTCTTGTACATGTCGGTCAGCTCGGTGTTGTACGCAACGCCGTAGGCGGTCAGCGCGGCCAGCAAATCAGTGTTGACGCCGGACACGCCGCCGGAGCCGGAACCGCCGCCCAGCCAGGCAGTGGAGGCCCAGCCAAAGACGTTGATCTTCTTGTTGTCAGCGGCCAACGGCAGGGTGTTGTCGTTGTTCTGGACAAGGACAGTTCCCTCGGCCTCGACATCGGCGGCCAGCGCTTCCGCCTTGACCTTGGTGTCGGCCATTTCAGCGTTGGAATAGTGACCGCCGGGTGCGCCGATGAAGCTGTCAATGATGGTGGCCATCGTGGACAGAACGTAGGTGCCGACCAGTACCGCGACCAACAGGATCACGGACAGCACCAGACCGATCCCGTGCAGTACGGGGTGCGGCTTGCGGACTTTGGGTTGCTTTGTCATTTGTTTTTCTCCTCTTCAAACAGTATAAAACCTGTCAAAAGCGGGCCTATGTTTTGCGTCGATTCTATTGTAGCAGATTGCGGCACGATAGGCGTATTTTTCGCACAAGCTGCCGTTTTTGAAGCATACTTTGCAGTTCTGCCGCTTGACCGGCCAAATTTTGTTGTGATTTTGTACAAGTACAACCGCACCTTCTTTGTGCAAATTGCGATATAGTAAAAAAGCCTTCCCCTGTGGGGGAAGGTTGACGCCGCTACAGGGGTGAGCATGGCAGCCGCAAGGCTCCCGGGTCGATGACGAGCATCGATTCCTACATTGTAGGGGCGGATTCCATATCCGCCCGCGGGTAGCTTCCGCTGCCGCGATCCTTACTACTTCTGCGGCAGCAAAATCCGCACCGTGAACCACTCATTCTCCCAGTGCAGGGTCAGCGTGCCGCCGTGGGCCTCGGCGGCAGCGCGGACGCTCTTTAAATCGTAGCCGCCGTGGCTGCTGCGGGCGGGCAGGCCGTCGGGGCCAAGCTCCACGGGGTCAGCGCAGTAGTTCTCAAACCGCAGCATCACAAAGCCGTTCTGCGCGTAGATGGCGGCCCGGATCAGCCGCTTCTCGGGGTCCGGCTCGGTCAGCACACTCTCGGTGGCGTTGTCCAGCACCGTGCCCACAATCGTGCAGATCTCCCCTGTCGTCAGAAAGTGCAGCAGCGTACCGTCCGCCACACAGGTCAGATTGATGCCGTGCTGCTGGCAGTAGAGCGTTTTCGCCGTCAGCAGCGTGTCCAGCACAGGGTTGCCGGTCTTGTTCTCGGCCTCGTACTGACGGATGCCGCTCTCCATCTCGGCCAGCGCGGCGTCCTGCTTGGCCTGGTCGCGCTCGGCACGGATGGCCGCGATCTGCATTTTCAGCTCATGATAGCGGCGGTTAATAAGCCGGATGTTCTCCTTGCTCTGCCTGTACTGCTCATACTGGCGGCGCAGGACATTGTCCATGGCCGTCAGCTCGCCGTGCAGTGCGGCCTCGCGCAGCTGCTCGTGCTGAACCGTCAGGATCAGCACGCCCGCCATATCCACCAGCGTGCGGATGTAGAAAATGCTCATCACGCTCATCGTGACACCGTTGTCGGAGATAAAGCTCAGATTGCTGACCGCAAACGCCGTGACCGCCATGACGACAGCCATCAGCGTCGCCGCCGCGGTAATGGTAAGCCGCGTGGGCGCAGCGTGGCGGCGCTCAAACCAATACAAAAAGCCGTAGACCGCTGTGTAGACCGCCGCCAGCAGCAGTACCGAAAGCGGTGCTGTAGCCCGCTGCTTCGGCCAGAGTACGCAGTGGAGCTGCCACTCCACGCTGGCGGCCAGCTCCGCCAGAATGAACGCGCGGGCGCAGCTGTAACCGGCTTCCAGTAAATTCATCTCCCGCGTGCCCCACAGATACAGGTACAGCCACGCGATGGCCGCGACCATGCAGGGCAGCCACCACGCCAGCGGCACACTGCCGGTAAGCTGCAAAAACACGCCCAGCACCGCGGCCCACCCCGCCGTGGCAGCATAGGTCACAGGCTTTGCAGCGCGGGGCGGCGCGGCCTGCGCGTAGACCAGCACGGCAAGAACCTCTGCCAGCGCCGTGTACAGCCGCGGGATGTCCGGCAGCGTCATCATGCGCCCTCACCCCCGATGTAGTCCGCCAGCGCGGCCAGAAACGCCCTGCGCTTGGGGCGGCTGATCTGCAGCTCATGCGGGCCGACCTGCACCGTGTTCTGCTGCACGCCCGACACCTGCGCGAGATTCACAAGATAGCCGCTGTTACACCGCGCAAACAGACGGCCCGTCAGCTTTTCCTCCAGCGCCTTCAGCGCGCCGGGTGCGGAGAAGTCGCCGTCCTCGGTGTAAAAATGGACGCGGTGGCCCTCACTCTCGATATAATAGATCGTAGCAGCGTCCAATCGGCGCATGCCGCCGTCCACCGGCACAGCCAGATAATGCCGCGTCCGCTTGGCCAGCTGGTTCACAGCCTTTTGCAGCTGCTGCGAGAACGCAAAGTACGGCACAGGCTTAAGCACGTAGTCCAACGCACCGACGGCGTACCCCTTGATAGCATACTGCGCCATGTTCGTAATAAAAATCAGCAGCACATCGCTGTCCAGCTCGCGGATACGGCGGGCAGTCTCCATGCCGTCCAGATGCTGCATCTCTACATCAAGAAAAATTATGTCGTAGACCGGGCGGTAGTCCTCAAGGATTTCGACGCCGTCGGTGAACATTGTCACCTCAAACTGGGTGCCATACTGCCGCGTGTAGCGCTGCACATACCCCGCCAGCTGCTCCCGGACGGCGGCCTCATCCTCTACGATTGCAATGCGGGTCATCCGCAGTGCCTCCCCTTCTGTTTTTTCTTTAGTATAGCATATTGCCGCGGTGCATGGCAACAAGAATGACCCTCCCGAGCCGTTTGCGCCTGTTGTTGTATCCCCGGGAGGGATGAATTTCTCTCCTACAAAACAAAAAGAGCCGCTGACTTGGGTTGAAGTCAGCAGCAAAATGAAAAAAGCCTTACGTTTCCGTAAGGCTTTTTTTGGTGCACCATCGGGGACTCGAACCCAGGACCCACTGATTAAGAGTCAGTTGCTCTCCTTAGTGGCCAATTCTAATTGTAACTTACCATTATCATACAAGTTGGTTTAACACATCCAATATTTCTTTATCCGCAATCTGTCTATTGCTCAATATTCCCCCAACGACACAAGTATATTCTGGACACACCTTATCTTTATACCACAATAGCGTTATTCCGAATAGCTTTTGTGTCAATGCCGATACATCAACACCTAGTGCTTCAAAGCTATAGGTCATTTCTTTTGGATGAGCACACGGTTTATTTTGTTTTCTTTTACAAGGTTTACATAGTCTACAACTTCCTGTCGATATATAGGCCTCATCTTCTTTTTTGACAAAACGGAGCATTTTGTCCATTCTACTTTTTAGTACAGAATTTGCAGCTTTTATTTTCAAATAACTGTTTTTAATGTAGTCGAATTCATTCACTGACACCTTCAGTACAATTGCCGTAAGATATGTATAGCCTTGACTATATTTTTTGAAATTTGGCGCATACGGCGGGCAAGACCACTTTTGCGAATAGTTAGTACACCCTTTTTGACAGAGAGAATCAAAATAACATTTGTTCAAAAAGCCCCATAATTCATTAACTTTAACAGTTTTGCAAATGCAATGATAATTAATGAAACCATGCGGTGTTTTTGCCTGAACAAAAGCTTCATTTTCTAGAAACTTCATAAGTGGAAGAATTTGTGCCTGCTTCATCGTTAACTAGTGTAACTTGTTGATTGACAAAAACTTTTTTCATGTAATCCAACGCGTATTTTTCATGAACTGCAGCTTGACTCGCCGAATTAACTTTCACCTGAAAAACTGGAGCCCTGTCGTTATTAATTAAAAAGCTCACTATGAATTTAATCGGTTTGTTTTTCTTGAGTTCAATTGAAGATTGTTTGCTAAACACAAAATTCCGTTTTGCTGTATCTTGTCCATCACGGAAAATTTCTTCATATCCCTTGCGCTGTTGCCACAGGCTTTTTAATACCTCTTTTCATATAGATTATTATACCATAACAGGAATGTTTCCGCATTGACATATTCCCCAAATATCCAGCGAATTTTTTGGAGTTTTCGCCATATCCATTTTCCCATCAGTTTGTAGAATACACAAAATGGCGAGGTTGCCCCCGCCATTGAAAGAGTTATTCTCTAGTTCTATTATGCAAATTGCAATAACAAGTTGAGCAACAACACAAATTTTCAAAACCTTTGCTGCAATCGCTCACTGCGGTTCTACTTGCTGCACATCTGCCTTACCCATAGGCCAGGTTCTATTCTCTGCCCTTCCGTACCTATATTTCGTCAGGCACGGGCGTGTCTTGTCGCTCTATCCCCTGAAACCAGAGGATAATCAGAAAGGTTGCTTCAGGACTCTTGCCTGCGTACTACTTTCCTGTGCCAGCCACCCGGTAGAGGTGACCGCTTCTGTGGACATCTATCCTTCTCGGATAGTTACGTCTATTCTGTTTTCAAGGTTCCTGTAATTCATTACTTCTGGCGTTATGACAGAGGCTTCTCGCTGGTAGGCTTTCCGATCCCATGGAACTGCGTCGCCCATCCAATATTTCTTGACTGTGTTTCTAGAAATTCCCAGAATTTTAGCTGCTGCACGCTGACTGGTTACTCCTTCAAGTTGCAGCGCGCGGATTGATTTGTAGACATCCACCGATGTGACCACCTTTCTATCGCCTCCCGCATAGTAGTCTACATCTATTATACGGGAAGCCATTAGGTGGCTCAAATATTCGCTGTCATTTTGCTGGAAAGTGGCTCAAGTATATATTAGCATTCACATCATGCGCGATATATTAAGCAAAAGCCGGTTGCTTTGCATTGCAACCGGCTTTCAATTTGCTTTTTAACTTTGGAGCATGGCTCTATATTTGGCGCGATCAGCTTCAGAAATATGCAACGCATCCATTGCTGCATCGACAGACACTTTAAAGCTGTCCATCACGTTACGAATCGCATTGAGAGTTGCTTTGTTCTCGCCCCTCTCTTCACCGATGCCAATTCCTTTCGCAACGCCCTTCTCCATTGCCCTTTCCATAACACCTTGGCTCAAATTGCACATTCTGCGCACCTCACTTTCAAGCGTTTGTGTCATCGGAACATCAAATTCCGTTTCTAATATTTCTTTCTTCGTTTCGGGACTCTTTTCTTCTGAAAGCAGTACTTCCAAGAATTTCAGCAGCCCGCCATAGTTTTTGTCGTCCTCATCGCCCAAGCAAATCATCACGGCGCTCATCAGGTCGTAGTTTCTGACTTGCTCAACCGCATCACCAATGATATGCTTTTCCTGTATGGAATACTGCGTAATTGTGTTTCTGCGGTTCTTCGGCGGGTTCATACATACCCAAATCGAGTACACTTTCTTGATTTTACCGTACTCGCCTTTGGTAAATTCCGTGCCGTACTGCGCCGAGATCATACGGCTGCAATAATAAATTGCACGTTTCAACAGCGGATACCCTGCATTGTAGCGGTTCTGTGCCTCCACGTTCAAAATCAGCCCAATCAGACCATCCTCGCTCGGTGCTGTGGCATAAAAGCGGACATCGTAGCGAATCGTACCCTCGGTCAGCGTCACATCTTCCGTATTCGTGCCGTGAATCGTGGCAGATACGTTGCGGTTTGTTTCATCGGCGTCCACGCCGACAGCGCCAATCTGCGGTTCACCCTCGATATACTTCTCCGCAATCTCCCGCACCGTACAGCCGTGATATTCCGGAACGCACTCCTTCATAATAACGGCCAAAATGCTTTTGTTAGCAAGCAGACGCTTAACGCCTTCATCGTAGCGGGCATCGGCATCTACTTGGGATATGCTTTGCGCCAGATAATTTTCTTCCTGCTGCATGGGATAAGCGCCTCCTTTCCTTGCCTTTATTATACGCTGTTTCTTTACTTTTTGCAATAGTGCTGTCCATAGCACAAAAAGTGGACTATTCACTTTCCTGCGTGAACAGTCCGCCTTTTCTGTTATGCACCAATTTCTGTATTGTAAGTTTCTGCTGTGCATTCCAGAAACTGTCTGTACTTCATATTAAACTTCACAATAACTTGGTATTTTCTTCCGACCTCTACCCTATCAATCAGATGGCTCAGTATCATTCGTTTCATTTCCAGCGGAGCGGTGTCAAATTCTTCTGCCCAGCCTTTAAAGTCATCGTAGTAAGTACGCAGTTTCCGAATTTCAGCCGCTTCGTTTAACCTTGCATTTTGGAGTTCCGCGTACTCTGCCTTAGCATCATCCAGTTCCTGTTGGTATCGGCGGATTTGCTTGGCAATCATGTCCTCGGTAAAATTGCTTGTTCCATCAAGGCATTTCAGTATCTCACCCTCAAAGCGTTCCAGGGCGTGCTGAGCGGCTTTTATCTTTTTCTCCGCTGCTGCACGTTTTGTCTTTTGCAGGTTCGACTCCTGTCGAATCCGATTCTCAGCCACTTGGGAATAGGGTGTGTCTCGGATTTGCTCGAATACTTCCTCTACAATTTTCAAGACGATGGCATCCACTCTCTCGGCAAGGTACAGTGCTTGCCCATCACAGTCTCTGCCGCCTTTGTTGCGTTGGCCGCGCTGAAAGCAGTTATACTTGGGCTGGACTTTTTCGCGGATACTACCATCCGCCAATTTGTAGCGGTCTGTGTGCATAAAGCCGGACATCTTCGCTCCGCAGTGGGCGCAGTAGACAATACCCGCCAGCAGCGTCGGGTTCTGGCTGGTATGGGCGATTCGCCTGTCTTGCGCTGTCTTTGCGCTGCGTCGGCTGATAATGTCATTGGCTTTTTCGAATGTTTCTTGGTCAATGATCTGCAATTCCGGTATGTATTCCGAGCGGGCATTTTTCGTAATGATGTAACCTGTATATCCCTCGTGGCGGATAATGCGGAGTATGTTACTCGATTGGAATTTTGCTCCGGCACGGGTACGCAATCCTCGGTTATTTAACATTTCAGCCAGAGCATATCCGCTGGTGCCTTCTTGGATAACCTTATAAAAGAGTTCCCGAACCCATGTAGCTTCTTCCTCGTTGATGACCAGATCCATGACTGGCTTATCCCGCTTGTTCCGTCGGCCTTGGTCTACCAGTTGATAACCATAGCACACAAAACCACCTGTATAGTGACCGCTGGATACGATTTGGCGGATCCTATCGCGGGTTCGGATGGATGTTTTCTCCGACTCCCCTGCCGCCTGCCAAAAGCGGATGTAGTTCATCAACTTATCGCCATGTGTCTCGATTTTCTGCTGACCTTCGTGGGTACTCCACATTTCGATGCCATGCTGGACGAACCATTCCAGCACAAAGGGTGTTTCGCTTTCGATTCGTCCGAGACGGTCAAACATATAGACCAGCAGAATATCAAATTCGCCGTTGGCGGCTTCTTCTTTCAATTGCTGGATGGCATCGCGTTTTGAAGCTGACACCTTAGAACCGGAGACGCCCTTTTCGGCCACCTCTTTTACCACCCGCCACCCTTGCTTTTGCGCGAACTTTCGGCAGTCAATTTTCTGCATCGGGATGTCGTCATGGTCTACCTGTCCTTTTGTGGATACTCGGTAGGCCAGTGCAGCGCGCGGGGCATCTGTACCTAACCGCAGTTGCTTTTCCTTAAAGTAGGCATCGTCCAGCCACATCTGGTCAGCCACCGAGATTTCAACGGCTTGCCCATTCTGGTCTACGCATATCATAAGTTTCACCTCGCTGTTCATGTTGCGGAAATGGTTGGTGCATTTTCGCAACACAAACAATACTCTATTATAATAAGGAAAGCTATTCACCAAAACGGAGAAGAACCGTCGCCAAAACCGGCCACATTTCTACCAATTATCCTGTTCTTCCCGTTGCTTGCGCAGATCGTATGCAGACATAATCAGCTCTTTAATAGGAATCATAACGTCCGTTTCACAGTTTTCGCAAAAGGTCAGTTCGGCGGTGTACTCGCCGCAGCGAACAACGATGCTCTGTACGCCGCTCTTTCCCCTTTTTGTTTCAAGAATTTCCATCTTCGCATTCCTCACATACCCATACAGGCTTTCTTTTCTTAGGGCGGCTCAATAGTCTGTTCTCCAGCCCCGTCAGAAAGAGTTCATATCGTAGATTGGTTTCGGTCGTAATCAGCACTGCACCGTAATTTTGCAGAAAGCGCAGGATGCGGTACAAGGTTGTAATGTCGTGGCTCAACCGGTCAAGGCTCTGCACCATGATGGCGTTGACACGCCCCTGCTGCACAGCGGTAAGCATGGCGAACAAGGCCGGACGCCAAAATTCGGTGCCGTATTTCTGCTCCATGCAGGAATTCACAATGATGTAGCCGCGCCTGTCGGCTTCGCGCATGACATCGGCAAGCTGTTCTTCCA
>OHUS01000442.1_pt1 | contig 12697 bp, 6 predicted proteins | sample 1579311 | NCBI WGS metagenome assembly OHUS01 (sample SAMEA3882538, study PRJEB24775) | human gut metagenome | biome: human-associated habitat; feature: intestine environment; material: feces | place: Netherlands | collected 2009/2010
TTCTGACATGGCAAAATCCTGAGCAACTTTTTGTTGCTCAGGTGCTTATAAAAAACACTAAATTATAGTGTTGCGGAAAATAGGATGAAAAGAAATCTACTCAGATTGGGGCTCTCACTCATAGCCCTGTTTGTTATGGTAGTAGCAAATGCGCAAACCTACCAGAATGAAGAAGCTAGTGTTTCATGGCCGTTTAATGACGCCAACTACGCTACGCAGTACACAAAATCACCAGAAAAAGGTTTTAGTCTGGTTTCCGTAAACACCGGTGACTTGAAGTATGTTGCCAAGACATCAACGAAAACACTGGATAAAAACGGCAGCCCGATGGTCATGGCAGGTTTCAGTCCTGTTGGTTCAACAAAAGCCGTAGAATGGACCGTTAAACCAAGCAAGGGGGCTTACATTCACCCCAACATCTATCAGCACCTATGTAAACCGATTCGGTACAGATGCAGAAAATGGAGTAACCGTAACCGCCAAACTTAGCAACGGAACTTCTGTAGACTTGGGTAATTTCACGGCATTAAGAGACAACAAAACGACAGCGGATGACAAATATTCGAAAAACGAAAACCTGACCAACCATATCGTCATCCAGCTCACTGCCGAGCAGCAAACCCAACTGACATCAGCTGAAGGCTTCACGCTAAGTTGCACCGTCGGCGTTGGCTCTGCTAAGCAGCAAGGCTTTGCCGATGTACACATCAATGGTCTCTTGAACGGAACCGTTCAGCAGGTTGAACAGTACACCCTGTCGGCTGCCGTGTCAACCGTAGGAGCAGGAACAGTCAAAGTATCTCCTGCAGGAACCGTATTTGATGCAGAGACATCAATCACCGTAACAGCAACAAAGAATTTCGGCTACAAGTTTGTCAACTGGACAGATGCCAACAACCAGGTGGTATCTACAGATGAAGCATACACCTTCTCTATCTCAACCAACACAGCATTGAAGGCAAACTTTGAGAAGATAAACACCTACGCTTTGAATTACAAGGTTGAAGGTGGAGCAAAAGACTATATGATAAGTGCCTCTCCTGTCCCAACCGTTGTTGAAGGAAAGAACATGTATGAAGAGGGAACAGAGGTAACTCTCACAGCCAGCAGCAACGACATCCTCACCTTCACCAACTGGAATGATGGTGAAACAGGAGCAGAACGCAAAATAAACATGAACGCCGACCAGTCATTCACAGCAGCATATTCTTCAAAAGACTTCATCGCAGGCTGGGACTTCTATAAGGAAGCCAAATCAGGTCGAGCAGCAGACTTCGCTGCAGAAGACAACGATGCAGACCAGCTCATCTTGCGTGATGCTGACGGAAACGCATACGGTTGGCTCGATAAGAGCAACAGCGCAGGCGGCTACGAAGGAAAGAATGCTGCAGTAAACTGGACCACAGTCAGCACCAAGCCACTGGGTGAGACCTACTGGCAGACCAAGGTCAACGCAACAGCCTTTACCGACATCAAGGTAAAGAGCAGCATGCTCTACAATTATAACGCATACGAAACATATAATGTAGAATACTCTCTCAACGGAACCGACTGGACCAAAGTAGGTGCCATCAATATGCCAGGATCCAAAGCCTGGACAGACGGAGAGTTCACTCTCCCATCCGATGCCAACAACAAGGCAGAAGTATACATCCGCTGGATTGCCGACAAGACTTCTTCTATCAAGGGAGCAACAGGCAACAACGACGGAATTGCAATAGCAGGTATCTACATCACAGGTACTGCCCAGCTCGTAAACGACGGCAAAGCACCTGTACTCGTAAACACCGTACCAGCAGAAGGCGCAACCAACGCATCTGCCAACGGCAAGATTGTACTGACTTTCGATGAGAAGGTAAAACTCACCGGCAACGCAGCCGCTACGCTCGGCACACAAAAGATTGAAGGAGCCGTATCCGGCAAGACCATCACCTTTGCATACAAAGGCTTGAACTACGCTACGGCTTATACCTTCACACTCGCTGCAGGCTCGGTAGCCGACCTGACAGACAATGCCACAGACCAGGCAATTGTTCTGAACTTCACTACCAAGACCAAGCCAGCAGTAACCAAAGCCCTCTACGACTTCATCGTACCAACCGACGGAGACTTCAAGGCAGCACTTGATGCAGCAGCCAAGCGTACAGATACTAGCAAGCGTTTCCGCATCTTCATCAAGCAGGGCGACTACAAGATTCCTGCTGACGAGAAGAGTAAGGTAACAGGTAGCGACGGCAAGAGTTATGCTAACCCAACCACCTATATGAATACGCCAAACGTATCAATCATTGGTGAAAGCATGGACAACACCTCACTGACCAACACCATTCCAAACTCAGGCCAATCAGCCAACGTATTGGAAGGTATCGGCAAGGGTGACGTACTCTGCTTGCAGAAGGGAGCAACAAACACCTATTTCCAGGATCTGAAGATGTACAGCAGTATGGGTGATGCCAAAGGTCGCGACATCGTACTCAACGACCAGAGCAACAAGACCATCTGTAAGAACGTAAACCTCTGGGCTTACCAGGACACCTACGTATCAAACAACCAGAACGGTAAATTCTACTTCGAAGACGGAATCCTTCGTGGTCGTACCGACTACCTCTGCGGTAAGGGTGATGTATATTATAATAATGTAGAACTCTGGATCTGTGAAAAGGGAGGCTATCTCGCAGTTCCTTCTCAGCCTAAGAAGTACGGCTACATCTTCAAAGACTGTACTATCAAGGATGCTACTGCGGCAAAAGACCTAAACGGCAACTACACCTTGGGACGTCCATGGGGCAAAGGCACACCTATTGCACTCTACATCGACACCAAGATGGAAGCTATCCCATCAGCAGCAGGATGGAACGAGATGAGTGGCGGTTACCCTAAGCGTTTCGCTGAATACAACTCATACACATCAACAGGTAGCGTAGTAGACCTCAAGGACAGAAAGAAAGTTTACGATGCCTACGATTCAAAGGATGGTGACAATTATGTAAACCGTCGTAATGAAACAGCAGGAGACCCTATCCTCACAGCAGAGGAAGCTGCAACCTACACCATTGAAACTGTAATGGGTCAGGATGACGACTGGGATCCAACTGCAGCTACCGAGCAGGCATCAGCACCTAGCAACGTTAAGCTGAATGGTACAACCCTCGCTTGGGACAACAACGACTACGCTCTTCTCTGGGCGGTTTGCAAGAATGGTAAGGTGGTAGATTTCACCATCAAGCCAACCTATCTCGTAGATGATGCTTCAGCAACATGGAGTGTACGTGCAGCCAACGAGATGGGCGGACTGAGCGAAGCAACAGCAGCAGTCCTGAGCACCGGCATCCACAACATCGCCTCAGCTACAGATGCAGCAGTCATCAAGACCACCATCTTCGCAGCCGACGGCACACAGCTTTCAAATCTTCAGAAGGGTATCAACATCATTGTGAAGACCCTGGCAGATGGCAGCAAGAAGACAAGCAAGGTCATCGTAAAGTAAAGAAACAGAGACCATAAGTAATTAGATTGACAGATAACTTTCGGAGTGCAATATCCCCATTCTCTTTCAGAAGGGTGCCGGATATTGCACTTTTTTTGTTCCCTCTGCTTCTGAAACAGCAGAAACGGGAACTGAGAAAACAGACCGTCGAAATGTAAAAAACAGAGTATTTACGCAAAAATCTGTAAACGTTTACGTATTTTTTTACCCCCAATATACCTATATTCTCATATTTTTTATATACTTTTGCAACAAGAAAACCAAGACTTAGCTATTGCTACGCATCCAGGTTGCCCCCACCGGAGCCTTCGGGTTCCAAGAGGAACATCCCTTCAGCAAGCATCTGCTCAGAACTGGGATTCTACTTAAAAACATTAAGAAAAAACATTAGAAAATTAGTAATTTAGAATAAGTTTTATCTAAACCTAAAGTGTATGTCTGGTAATTTTAGAAAAAAGAAAATTGCTTTGGCAGGCGCACTGATGTTCGTAGTAACAAGTGTATCTGCACAAACAGTAAAAGGCGTTGTTACTGACAATACAGGTGAGCCTATTATCGGCGCCTCTGTCATGGAGGTTGGTCAAGCAGGTAATGGTGGTATCACTGATATTGATGGTAACTTCACCGTCAATTTGAAAGGCAGCAGTAAGAAACTGAAGATTTCATACATTGGTATGAAAGCAAAGGAAATTAATGTTGCAGGTAAAACAACCATTTCAGTAAAGCTCGAGGACGAAGCTAACTCCCTCAACGATGTCGTTGTCATCGGTTACGGTACAGTTAAAAAGAAGGATCTGACTGGTGCCGTTGCTACCGTAAAGGGTGAAGACCTGGCCAAGGTTCCTGTTACAAATGCAGCAGAAGCTTTGACAGGTAAGTTGCCTGGTGTGCAGATTACAACTACCGACGGTTCACCTGATGCAGAAATGATCATCAAGGTGCGTGGTGGTGGTTCTATCACTGGTGACAACTCTCCTCTCTACATCGTAGACGGATTTCCAGTATCCAGCATCGGTGACATTGCTCCTTCTGACATTGAGGACATTACCGTATTGAAGGATGCTGCTTCTACAGCTATCTATGGTTCTCAGGGTGCAAATGGTGTAATCCTGGTTACTACCAAGGGCGCTAAGTCTGGTAAGACAGTTGTTTCTTACAATGGCTACGTTCAGGGCAAGAGCATCGCCAAGACTCTTGACACCATGACTCCTTATCAGTACGTTATGTACAACTATGAGCGTGCTGCTCTCCGCGGTACATCTGATATCAGTAGCTTCGAAAAGCGTTTCGGTTCTTTCGGAGACCTCGACTTGTATCAGTATCAGCAGGGACATGACTGGCAGAACGAGATGTTCGGTAATCACGATCTTTCACAGTCTCACAACGTAAGTGTTAGCGGTGGTTCTGAAAAGACTAAGTTCAACCTCAGCGGTACTTATACCAACGACAACAGTTTGATGAAGACCAACGGTTACGACCGTTTCAATGTAAACTTCAAGTTGAATCATGAGATTTGCAAGAACTTGAAGCTCGACTTCGGTATGCGTCTGGCTGATGTTACAACCAAGGGTGTTGGTACAGGTGGTGGTACTTACAAGATCCGTTCTTATGAGGCAATTACCAAGGGGCCTGTTAATGGTCTCTACGATCAGCTCGACATCGATCCTTCAACTCTTCCAGACGATGAGTATGATGAGTACATCTCTATTACCCGCAGTTTGCAGGATAAGGTAAATGACTACTGGAGAAGAAAGAATGAACGCCGTTACAACTATAATGGTGCCATTACATGGAATTTCCTCAAGAACTTTACATATCGTGCAGAGGCTGGTTACGACTACACCTTCTTCCAGCAGAAAGATTATTATGCTGCTTTGAGTGACAAGGCTGTAAAGGATGGCGGTAGCCTTCCTATGGGTGAATGGACCAAGAAAGATACTTGGAAGCTCCGTTTGACCCATACCTTGACTTACAACAAGACATTTAACAAGGTACACAATCTGAACGCCATGATTGGTCAGGAGTATGTAGCAACTAACAATGAGAGCCTCAGTGTTATCGCTAAATACTTCCAGAAGGATATTGCTCCAGAGAAGATGTTTGCAAGTCTTGCTTCAAACTCAGGTGCAACAGGTTCCCGTACCATCAACTCTTCATTGGGCCAGGAAGATCGTACTCTTTCTTTCTTCGGCCGTTTGAACTACTCTTATGCAGACCGCTATTTGCTGACATTCACTATGCGTGCCGATGGTTCTTCTAAGTTCGTGAAGGACAACCACTGGGGCTACTTCCCTGCTGCCGCATTGGGTTGGCGTATCGCAGAGGAGCCTTGGATGATAAATACAAAGGACTGGTTGTCTAACCTGAAACTCCGTTTCTCTTATGGTACAGCAGGTAACAACCGTATCAGCTCTTCCATGTATGAGACAACTTACAAGGCTTATGGTAGCGGAAAATATTATGGTGCAGGTAACCAGCAGAACCCTCACTATACATTGAACAATTCTCAGTTGGCTAACCCAGAGTTGAAGTGGGAAACCACCATTACACGTAACGTTGGTTTGGACTTTGGTTTCTTCGATGAGCGTATCTCAGGTAGCTTGGATTACTACTGGAACACCACAAAGGACCTGCTCCTCGATGCTCCAGTAACAGCAATCGGCTATACTTCTATGCAGCAGAACATCGGTCAGACATCTAACCGTGGTGTTGAGTTGAACTTGAATGCAGCTATCCTCCGCAAAAAGGATTACTCTTTAAACTTCAACTTCAACGTTGGTTTCAATAAGAACAAGGTTGACAAGTTGGCTGGTGGTCAGACTTACCAGTCTTACAACTCTGGTGCCTTCTCTACCGACATGCGCGGTTACGACGACTACCGAGTTGTTGTAGGTCAGCCTCTCGGATTGGTATATGGTTTCGTTTGCGACGGTTTCTACACTGTTGATGACTTCCAGACCACAACCGATGAGAACGGCAAGACTCAGTTTGTATTTGACAAGAGCGGTAACTATATCCTGAAGGAAGGTGTAGTGGATGGTTCATTCATCACTGCAGGTTCTAAGGCAGGTCTCCGTCCAGGTGCAATGAAGGTAAGAGACCTTGATGGTGACAAGAAGATTTCAGAGTCAGACCGCACCATCATCGGTAAGACTCAGCCTAAATTCCAGGGTGGTTTCGGCCTCAACGCCACATACAAGTGGTTTGACCTGACTGCCAACTTCAACTTCGTAGTAGGTAATGACGTTTACAACCTCGACAAGATGGTTACATCACAGTCATACCGTAATACATACGCAAGTCTCCGTCAGGAAATGACTCCTGTAACTTTGGGCGGTAAGGCATGGACTTACATGGATCAGGCTACAGGTGAAATCGTAACAGATTACGAGACATTGAAGAATATGAATGCAAATGCTTCTATTTGGAGCGCAGCAACTTTGTCAGATAACAACCCTGTACCGTCATCATGGGCTGTTGAGGATGGTTCATTCCTCCGTTTGCAGAACTTGACAGTAGGTTTCACATTCCCTAAGGAGTGGACCAAGAAGTTCGCTTGCAACTCACTGCGCATGTACTGCACATTGACAAACTTGTTCTGCTTTACCAACTACTCAGGTTATGACCCAGAGGTTAACTCATCAATCCGTGGCAGCAAGACCAGCGGTTTGACTCCAGGTGCCGACTTCTCATCATATCCTAAGTCATTCTCTTGGACAGCAGGTGTAAACATTTCATTCTAATAGAAAACAAGATACAAATTATGAAACGTATATTTCTATATATATCAATGTTCATTGCAGGAGCAAGTTTTAACTCTTGTAGTGACTTATTGGACACAGAGACTTTGTCTACAGACAATTTGAACTACCTGTGTTCAAACGCAACTGATGCCCGCAAGATGGTAGACCACGTATATGCCTACTTCTGCGAGGACACTTATACATCACGTATGGGTACAAACTGGATGCAGAATACTGACGTAGAGATCGGTTACGTAAAGAAGGCTCAAGCTACAGAGACAACACGTCGCGGTATCTGGGCCCTTAACCCATCATACTTCGGTGATATCAAGAACTGCTGGAACAACACCCAGAAAGCCATTGATTTCGCCAACCAGTGTATTCAGGGAATTGAGGCAAGCGATGCATATAAGAATGGAGATGCAGATATGAAGCAACTTCATGGTGAGGCTATTTGTCTTCGTGCATACTGGTATTTCCTGATGTGTAACTTCTGGGGTGACGTGCCATTTGCTACAACTCCTACATCAAAGGACGATATGCACAATGATCCACGTACAGATAAGAACATCATCTATACCCACTTGATTCAAGACCTCATCAACAACGAGGGTGAGATGCAGTGGAGCAGCAAAGCTACAGTAGAGCGCATGAACCGTGAATTCGCTCTCGGTTTCATCACCAAGTTGGCTATGTTCCGTGCCGGTTACTCTATGCAGGCTGATGGTACAATGGCCCGCAGCACAGGTACAGGCGATGAATATACTGTACATTATGTTGATGAAAATGGTAACGAGGCTACAGCTACTTCTGCAGACGATTACTACAAGGTTGCTAAGGCTTATGCCAAGAAGTTGATTTCCTTGAAGGACCGTCAGCTCAACAACAACTTCAAGCAGATTTTTGATAATGAAATCAACGGCTGCAACCCAGCTAATGGTGATGTATTGTTCGAGATGGGTTATGTTCCAAACTCAGGTGGTGACATCGGTTGGTGTCTTGGCTTGAGCGTAGTTTCAAGTTCTAAGGGTGCTGGTACAACTTATACCAACCTGACTCCAAGCTATGCATGCTCATTCAATGCACAAGACCAGCGTCTGAAGGCTACATGTGCTAACTACCGTTGGTTGTACGACAACAAGCAGGCAGCAGTGGATGGCGTCAACATCCAGCCAGCTAAATGGTGCCGCATGGATTTGAGTGTCAACAACGTTGAATCTAAGGGTACTGGTATCAACTTCCCTATCCTGCGATATGCTGACGTATTGTTACTCCTCGCTGAAGCTGATAACGAAATCAACAATGGACCTACTGCTGAGGCAAAGGAGATGTTGAAGCGAGTTCGTAACCGTGCCTTTGCAAATGCAACCAACAAGAACGAGATGGTGAATGAATATGTTGATAATCTCAACGATCACGACTCTTTCAAGAAAGCTATCATCAACGAGCGTGCTTGGGAGTTTGGTGGCGAGTGCATCCGTAAGTTCGACCTCGTTCGTTGGAACTACTACTCAGATGCCATCGTTAATACTTTGGAGTGGGTTCGTGACGTAACTATGAACTATAACCAGCTCCGTCTGGAGAATGGAGAATTCATCTACGACCAGACTAAAGAAATTGTTGATATGGGCATCGCACCACGCCTCTACTACAACTATGTAAATGGCGAGATTCAGTTCGAGAACAACTATTTCACTTATCGTGATAACAGCGCAAGCCCATACAAAGAGGCAACAACACTTGCAGATGATGACATTAAGACTGCGGGAGCTTCTTTCGATGGTTTGAAATATATCAAGTTCTTGGATACATACATGTCAGTCAGTGATACTGATCCTACAACAAACACAAAGTATGGAACCGACGCAGATGGCAACACTATCAAGAAGGGTGTCATGAATGAGGCTTTCCTATACTCATGGTTTGGTCTGACAGACGGAGTTGTGACAACAGGTGCAGAAGACATGGAGCCTCTCCGCAAAAAGGTAACTCCATATATCTTGCCTATCCCTAAGGACAACATTGCTTCTTCAAACGGTGTATTGTCTAACGAAGGTTATGCTATTCGCAACAAGTAAATCGGGTTATGTAGTCCATAACAAATAAAAGTAAGTAATTATGAAATACAATAAATATATATTGTCTATGCTTTTCGCTGCTACAGTTGGTACCACAATGATAAGCTGTAGCGATGATGACAACTTGGGCGATGCACCTCGTTTGTTCCGTCCAATTGCAAGCGCAACGGTCAACTCAAATAACTTGAAGGTAGAATGGGATAAAATCCAGGGTGCCACCAGTTATGAGTTGGAATTGGGTCTTGTGACATCTACAGATGAGGATGGCACAAATCACCTGAAAGTAATCAAGAAAGCCACAACAGAGGATGATACCTATACTTTCGATGACTTAGGATGGGACGAGAAGTATGGTGTAAGAATCAAGTGTATTGGTAACAACAAGGAATCTGAGTATTATCAGGTAAAGGCTCAGAGCATCAACTACCCAACAAAGGTTTCTGGTGCCAAGGCTATTGATAACGCTGCTCGTGTATCCTGGGCTGAAGGTGGTCAAAAAATCAAGTATGTAATGGCTTGCCCTGCTGAAGACGCAGAAAACCATGATACTATCTCAGTTAAAGTAAGCGATGCGGACTATGCTCAGGGATATGTAGATATTTACGGCTTACAGCCAGAAACATCATACACATTCAAGACATACGACAGTTCTTCTGACTTCAATAATACTACCTATGCAGGTAAAACAACAGCTACAACCAAGGCTAGCGTCAACTTCGACGAGGAGTATGGAGAAGGCATGTGGCTGGATACCCGCAACTGGGATGCTAAGGAAGCTAAGGATACATTGAAGACTGCTGAGTTCTGGAATATGGTTAAAGACGGTATGACTGTCATCCTCCGTGGTGAACAGGAATACAAGATTAGCAACGCTATCAATCTCGACCGCAATGTAACCTTCATTACCGGTATGACATTGGGCGGTAACGCTCAGTTCACCTTCTCCGGCGGTATGAACGTCAAGAAGGGTGTTAATATCGATAAGGTGAAGTTCGAAAGCATCGATATGATTAGCGATAAGCAAGCTGATAAGGATGCGTTCCTCGCAGGTACAGACAAGGGCTTCGGTGGCCGTCAGGTTATCAATGTCAGCGGTACTGGCTCTACCATCAGTGAACTCATCTTCAACGATTGCTACATCCGCGGTTTCCGTGGTGTAGTAAGAGGTCAGAAGAACAGCGACAACTTCCTGAACATTACCTTCAAGGGTTGTACAATTGATGGTGTCGGTGATCAGGGCGTTGTAACCATCGCAGATAAGGGTGGAGATTTCCGCAACGTAACATTCGATGATTGTACTATTACAAACATTATTATGCTTTGCGACTTACGTAAGACTGCCCAGGCTCCTACTGTAAATGTAAACAACTGTACATTCTGCTATGCTCCAATGGAGACTACAGCAAATGCTAACACACCATTGTTCCGTTTTGCTACAAATGCAGCAAACTTGAACATCACCAACAGCATCTTTGGTCCTTCTATGGCTACAGATGGAAGTGCAGGTTCAAAGCTTCAGCTTTACACACCTGGTGTCAAGGGAAGTGTTCTTCTGAATGGTGCAAGCACAGTGCTTTCTGTTGCAGGTTCATACAAGACTAACTTTGCTTACACACCTATCGGTGCAGACGCTAAAACATACGGCATAGAAGGTCTCATCGACTTCAAGGGTTCTGAGACAGATCTTTGGACAAATCCAGCAAATGGTGAATTCAAGTTCAACGCAAATCTTGACAGTGAAGCAGGTGCTTCTAAGTGGAAGTAATCCTATTATCAATCATATTAAAGTGCAATGCCCCCATCGGGCGTTGCACTTTTTTTGTTTCTCTCCCTCTCCCCCACCACTCACAAAAACTTTTTTTATTAATTTCTTGGAAGTTACGAAAGAAAAGCGTATCTTTGCAGCGAGAACATAAAATCGCAAAGATATGGCAAGATACATCAACCCATTCTCTGACTGGTCGTTCAAACGAATCTTCGGCCAGGAATACAGCAAAGACTTGCTGATAGAGTTCTTGAACCAGCTGCTCCTGGGAGAGCAGCATATCACTGATGTGAAGTTTAAGGACAAGGAGATGTTGCCAGAAACAAAAGACCAACGAGGTATCATCTACGACGTCTTTTGCGAAACTGACACAGGTGAGCACATTATCGTTGAAATGCAAAACAGGAGCCAGTCCTATTTCATCGACCGGTCTCTCTACTATGCATCGAAAACGATAGTAGACCAAGGCATAAAAGGACAATGGGATTATCATCTCACACCCGTTTATGTTATCTGTTTCATGAACTTTGATGTAGATGAAAATACACCAAAGAAGTTCAGAACAGACGTTGTGCTGGCAGACAAGGATAGCGGAGAGGTTTATTCTAACAAAATCCGCTTCATCTACTTGGTAATGCCTCTTTTCAAGAAGAAAGAGGAAGAGTGTACTACGTTTTTAGATTGTTGGATTTATAATTTGAAGCATATGGAGACTTTAGAAAAAATGCCTTTCGAGGCTCAGCATAAGATATTCAAGAGACTGGCAGAAATCGCCGACTCCAAGAGCCTGACCAAAGAGGAACAGGAGAAATACGACAACAGCATGATGGTCATGTGGGACAATTATGCTGTATATAAGCATGCTGAAGAGAAAGGTAGAAAAGAAGCTAAAGAAGAAGATAGGAAAGAAGCAAAAAAGAAAAGCAAAAAGATTGCTTTGAAGTTGTTGGCGCACAACTTTCCATTAGATGAAATTGCTGATCTCACCGACTTATCTATCGATGAGATTAAGAAATTGGAACAATAATACTATACGAATAATAGAGAGGGTGTGTCATAAGTGGGATGACATGCCCTCTTTTTTTTCGCTATTTCAGTCACTTCTGTCAGCTAACACAGTCACTTCTGTCAGCTAACTCAGCCACTTTAGTCAGCTAATTCAGTTACTTCATTCTGCAAACAAATCCGTCTCATTCTGCTTACGAATTCGAATCTTCAAGCCAACGCAATCGAATCTTCAAGCCAGCGCAATCGAATCTTCAAGCCAGCACAATCGAATCTTCAAGCCAGCGCAGTCGGATCTTTAGGCCAGCACAGTCGAATCTACAAGCCAACTGAAGCCTCTGACTTTTTAAAAATAACTGATTAGTCAATCCTCTTTATGCTATTTCTAACTTGTTTTCTTGTGGTGAAAGACTTCTGTAGATTTTTTTTCTTCGATTTTGTTGTCACATCTGCCACTCGTGCTATAACTCTCTGATTATAAATGAATAATGGGTGGCAATAAGCGGTATTTTTATTATCACCTATTGTCACCTATTGCCACGCCCCATGGTAAGCGGCTCCGCATTTATACCTTGCCCTTTATCGTAAAAGTTCTTACCTTTGCACCATAATTTTAAAA
>OHUS01000443.1_pt1 | contig 12684 bp, 9 predicted proteins | sample 1579311 | NCBI WGS metagenome assembly OHUS01 (sample SAMEA3882538, study PRJEB24775) | human gut metagenome | biome: human-associated habitat; feature: intestine environment; material: feces | place: Netherlands | collected 2009/2010
GTCAGGATGGCGTTGTTGTGGTCGTACTCGCCGTTGAGCATCGTCATGAGCTGCAGCTCGTCGATGGACTTCTCGACGCCGTTGACAGCCTCCTCACCCTCGGCGGCCAGGGACGGGTCGTTCTCCTCCTCGATCATGAGCAGCAGCGTCTCGGCCTCCTCATACTGGGTGGACAGCTTGCCGAAGCGCTCGAGCTTGTTCTTGACCTCGCCCATCTCGCTGATGACCTTCTGGCTGCGGGCCTGGTCATCGTAGAAGCCGGGCATCGTCATCTGGTGCTCCAGCTCGGCCAGGCGCTTTTCGCTGGCCTCGATGGACAATGCGTCGCGCAGGTCATCCACGGCGGTCTTCATGCCGCCGAGCTTTGCTTTCAGTTCGTCAATCGTAATCATATATCGTTTCCCTCGTCACACATAAGTTGGCATAAAATTACATAGTACCATTATAAGCGAATTGGCGGGCGTTGTAAAGAGGGGAAATCATATATAATGAAGGTTCGTAGGGAGGGGTCTTGACCCCTCCGGGCCGTTATCGGCAGCGGCGAGGTTTCCGGGCAGCATATATGCCGCCCCTACGGACCTTCCGCAGGCTTGTAGGGGACGCATATATGCGTCCCGGGGCAGTCTGCGACAGCCGTCAGGTTCCGCGGAGGGGTCAAGACCCCTCCCTACAACTCCGCCGTAAAAGCCCGTTTTTCCGTTTATCTTGTAAAGTTTTTATGTTTTCTTTGCATTTATCCATTTGATGCGGTATAATGGCCTTATGTTACGGAAAGGATACCACACATGACACGTTACACAGGAAACCATTGCCCTGTCTGTGAACAGGCATTTACCGACGAGGATGACATCGTCGTCTGCCCCGACTGCGGCACGCCCTACCACCGGGCCTGCTGGCAGAAGGTCGGGGCCTGTATGCACAAGTCGGAGCACGCCGCCGGGTTTGAATGGCAGCCCGAGTTCGGTCCCGATGCCGAAAAAGCCGCGCATGAGGCCACCTGCCCGAACTGCGGCACCCACAACCAGCCGGGCGCGGCGCAGTGCAGCCACTGCGGCTGTCCCCTGCCGAAGGACGACGGCCCCCGACCCGACCCGAAGGACGAGGACGCGCAGGTGCCGATCTACGCCCGCGACCCGTCCACCGTGCATAAGCCCGACAACAGCCGCACGGCCCCCGGCCCCCGCATCGACACCTACACCGACGACGACAACGGCGGCATCTGCCGCCGCGAGATCGGCCCCGAGGATACCATCGACGGCATCAAGGCCAAGGACTGGGCCGCCTACGTGGGCCGCAGCCCGATGTATTACCTGATGCAGTTTTTCCGCATGAGCATCACGAAGCAGAAGGTCACAGTCTGCCTGTCGGCATTCCTGTTCGGGCCTGCCTATCTGCTTTACCGCAAGATGTGGAAGGAGGGTCTGCTGACAGCCCTGCTGTCCCTCGTTTTGAGCGTGCCGTCGCTCATCGCCATTGTGGCGACCTTCAACCCGTCGCTGTTCGGCAGTATGCCGCTGCATTGGGTGCCCGTGGCCGCCGACGTCTGTGCCATTGCGGACTGGATCGTCAGGATCTTGCTGGGGCTTTTCTCGGTCTGGCTGTACCGCAACACCTCAAAGAAAAATATTGATAAAATCTACAGCGAATACCCCGAGGGCGACGCCCGCACCGATGCCCTGCTGCAAAAGGGCGGCACCAGCATCTGGGCGGCGCTGCTCTACTTTGGCATCGTGCTGCTGCTCTCCTCGCTGGTCATCAATCTGGCCGGGCCGGGCTTTGTTCAGTACGCCATGGCCATGGCCGGATATTAAGTTGCTACCACACCCCAACGCAGGGTGTTTAATTTAGGAGGAAACTATGAAAACTGCACTGGTGATTATGGCCGCCGGTATCGGCTCCCGCTTCGGCGGCGGCATCAAACAGCTGGCTGCCGTCGGTCCCAACGGCGAGATCATCATGGACTATTCCATTCATGACGCCATCGAGGCCGGTTTTGACAAGATCGTCTTTATCATCCGCCACGACATTGAGGAGGCGTTTAAAGAGGCCATCGGTGACCGCATTGAGAAGATCTGCGCCGGGCTGGGCGTTGAGATCGACTATGCGTTCCAGGAACTCGAGAACGTGCCTGAGGGTTTCTCCGTGCCCGAGGGCCGCTCCAAGCCCTGGGGCACCGGCCAGGCCGTGCTGGCCTGCAAGGGCATTATTAAGGAGCCGTTCGCCGTCATCAACGCCGACGACTACTACGGCAAGGAGGCGTTCGTCCGGCTGCACGACTTTCTGCAGGGCTACACGCCCGACAAGCCGGGCGACCTTGCCATGGCTGGCTTTGTGCTGAAAAACACCCTGAGCGACAACGGCGCGGTCACCCGCGGCATCTGCCAGATGAACGACGCCCACTACCTGACCGGCGTGCTGGAGACCGGCGGCATTGAAAAGACCGCCGACGGCGCAGCCGCAGGCGGCAAAAGCATCGACATCGACAGCCTTGTTTCGATGAACATGTGGGCGCTGACCCCCGAGTTCGTGGATCTGCTGGAATCCGGCTTTGTGGAGTTCTTCGAGAAGGCCGCCCCCGCCAACCCGCTGAAGGCCGAGTACCTGCTGCCCATCTACATTGATGAACTGCTGCACGCCGACAAGGTCAGCGTCAAGGTGCTGCCCACCCACGACAAGTGGTTCGGTGTCACCTACGCCGAGGACAAGCAGACCGTCATTGACAGCTTTGCCCGGCTCGTCGCCGACGGCGTGTACAAGAAGGATCTGTTCAGCGATCTGAAGAAGTAAAACAGCCAAAAACGCCCCGCTGCGGCAGGTCCTGACGGACAGCACAGCGGGGCTTCGCTTTTGGTTGAAAATTGCAAAAGACTGGCACACAACGCTATGGAAAGCGGAGGCAAAACGCGGTATGGTTACTATAACAGAAGCAGAATCACACCGCATACACCGTTACAGGAGGGCAATCATGGCAAAGAATGAATTTGACATTACATCCCTGACCCCGGAGCAGCGCGACGCACGCCTGGCGCTGGACGTGGAGCGTCTGCTGCGCTTTGGCCGCAAGCACAAGCTCATCAAAGATCTGGACATTCTGGTAGCGCGCAACACCCTGCTGGATCTGCTGGCCCTGGCCGCCCCCAGCGAGGCCAAGCCCCCGAAGGAGGACACCGAGACCCCCGCTGCCCTGCTGGACGAGATGGTCGAGCTGGCCGCGCAGAAGGAGCTGTTCGACGGCGCGGTCAACCAGTACCGCATCAACTTTGAGACCCGCCTGATGGGCGCCCTGATGCCCCGCGAGAGCGAGGTCTGCAAGAAGTTCCGCAAGCTCTACGTCAAGCAGGGCGCCAAGGCCGCTACCGATTGGTTCTATCAGCTCTGCGTCGACACGAACTACATCCGCACTGCGCAGATCGCCAAGAACATCCAGTGGAACACCGCCACCCCCTACGGCGAGCTGGAGATCACCATCAACCTTACGAAGCCCGAGAAGGACCCCAAGACGATTGCCCTCGAGCGCCTGCAGCCCAAATCCGGCTACCCCGCCTGCATGCTCTGCAAGGAGAACATCGGCTACGCGGGCCGCATCAACTTCCCGGCGCGCCAGACCCACCGCATTGTGCCCATCACGCTGGCGGGTGAGCAGTTCTATCTGCAGTACAGCCCCTACGCCTACTTCCATGAGCACTGCATCATGCTGCACGAGCAGCACAAGCCGATGGAGATGAACAAGCAGACGCTGGCGGAAATTTTCGACTTCGTCGGACAGTTTCCCCACTACACCTGCGGCTCCAACGCCGACCTGCCCATCGTCGGCGGCAGCATCCTGAGCCACAGCCACTTCCAGGGCGGGCGGTATGTTTTCCCGATGCAGAAGGCTGACATCGCCGTGCCGATGACCGACATCCGCTACCCCGGCGTCAAGGCGGGCATCCTGAACTGGCCTGTCTCCGCCGTGCGTCTGGTGGGCCGCAGCAGCCAGCAGATGCAGAATGTTGCCAACAACATCCTGTCCGCCTGGCGCAGCTACACCGACGAGAGCGTCGGCATCCTGGCCGAGACCGACGGCACGCCCCACAACACCGTGACGCCGATCCTGCACTACGACGAGACCGAGGGCTACATCCTTGACCTGGCCCTGCGCAACAACCGCACGAGCGAGGAGTACCCCGACGGCATCTTCCACCCGCACAGGGAATACCACAACATTAAAAAGGAAAACATCGGCCTGATCGAGGTCATGGGTCTGGCTATCCTGCCCGCCCGCCTGAAGGATCAGGGCGCGCAGATCGCGGAAATTCTGGCCGGGCAGCGCCCGAACACCAGCCGCGAGGCGGGCGACACGCTGGCCGTCCATGCCGACTGGATCGACGAGCTGATTGCAAAGTACGGCACCCACATGAAGCCGCAGGACGCCAACAAGGCCGTCAAGGCCGAGATCGGTACCGTGTTCAGCCATGTTTTGGAGAACGCCGGTGTCTTTAAGCAGGACGCCGCCGGTCAGGCCGCCTTTGTCAGGTTCATGCAGAGCGTGGGCTTTAAGAAGGCGTAAAATCGCATAAGAAGCAGGGACACCGACCCGCAAGGGCCGGTGTCCCTGTTTTTGCTGCCCTGTAGGGGCCGGGCATGCCCGGCCCCTACCGCGCTGCGTTCTCCTGATACCCGCACTCCCACAGCACGCCCCAATCCAGCTCCTCATCTATCCCGGCTTCATACCGTGCCAGATTTACATCAATGACCCGCTGCTTCACATTCACGCAGCAGAGCAGTGTAAAGCTGACTGCTGCCGCAAAAATCGCGAGCTTCGCCGCCGGGATCGGCTTGAACACCCGCACCAGCGCCAGCACCGCACAGACAGCCAGCACAAACAGGCACCATGCCGCCGTGAACCGCCGGGGCGTCAGGGCGCAGAGCGTCACATAGACAGCCAGCTTGCCCGCTGCCAGCGCAGCAAAAGCCACGCCGAACCCGCAGAACACGGCGGCCAACGCTTTGGGCAGCGGCGCACGGCCAAAGAACTGTATGCCCGCCAGCACCGCAAAATTGAGCAGCAGGATTTTCAGCAGCTCCCAAAAGCCGTTCACCGCAAAAGCGGCGGTGTCCGGTGCGTCCAGCCCCAGCGGCGCAGCGGCAAGCCACTCCCCTGCCTGCACGGCAAAGAACAACGCATAGACGCCGCACAGCGCCATTACAGCCGCCACCGCCGTGGTGCGCGGCACAATGCGGCAGTTTTCCAGCACAGCGGCACACTGCTGCGCCGTGGTGGGCGGGGCTTTGCGGCGCAGGGAGCCGCCCACCAGCCCGTACAGCCACGCCCCCACCGGGAGTGAGTGCAGGATATACATCAGCTGGTCAATGAATCTCACATTGTTCAGCAGCCTGCCCCACCAGTCGGACACCTGCTGCCCCAGCGCGGCAAAGTTGGCATCGGCCGCTGCCAGCAGCCCCCATGCCACACCGCACAGCGCCAGCGTCACCGCTGCGGTAACGATAAGGCGCAGAATTTTTTGTGCCCCCGTGCGGTCCTGCAGATGGGTGCGCAGCGCAGCAAAGACGGTACGCGCCCGCAGGAAGAAATTCCCGAACGGCAGGAGGACGAATCCGGCCAGCGCGTCCAGCGGGGCCAGGCTGCCGCTCTGCCCCTGCGCCAGCATCCCGCACCGTGCCAGCACATACCAGACGGCGAACAGATGCCATGCCGGCCACTGCCAGTCTCCCAGCGGCCCCGGCTGGTAGCCGTACAGCGGATACGCCGCAGCCAGCGCCATCCAGCATACGGCCCAGAGCGGCGTTTCCTTAGCGGCGGTGCGGTGCGCGGCGCGGGCGGCACAGTCCACATACACAATGAACAGCGCCGCAAAAACCGGCATTCCCCAATCCGGATATGACTGCGGAAACATCACCCCGCGCAGATAAAAATACGCCAGCGGGTACATTAAAACAGCATACAGCATACCATCACCTCAACGTAGAGGCCGGACAAGTCCGGCCCGGCAGTGTAAAGGCAATACCGCATAATTCTAAGTGCCGATACGGCGAGCGAGGTGCGGCAACTGCTAAGCCAAAAGCGCAGATAATACTTTGTGTATTATCGAGCATTTTGGCAACGCAGATGCCGTGCCGCAGCCGCCGGAGCGGTGCTTAAGCCGTAAGGCGGGAATTATGCGGTGTTGCCTAAAACAAACGTTTGCCTGCGGGAAGGCCGCGGGCCGGGCATGCCCGGCCCCTACCGATTCTCGTCCGGCACAAACTCCAGAATATCCCCCGGCTGGCAGTCCAGCGCCCGGCAGAGAGCCTCCAGCGTCGAAAACCGCACAGCCTTGGCCTTGTTATTTTTCAGGATGGACAGATTTGCCGGCGTGATGCCGATCTCCTCGGCCAACTCGCCCGCGCCTTTGTGGCGGCGCGCCATCATCACATCCAGATTGACCACAATGGGCATCGTGCCGCCTCCTTAAATCGTGTAGTCAAGCTCGTCCTTCATGTGGACGGCCTGGGCAAAGGCGTTTTTCAGCACCCGGACAATGAGCGCCATGAACGCCGCGGCCACGCCCAGAAACGCAAACGGCAGATAGATGTACGCCGCGGCCAGGCAGACCACCGCCGCCCCCGCACAGCACCAGCTGATGCGCCGCAGGGCCGTCACGTTGGCGGGCACAAAGACCGCGCCCGCCTCGATGCGGCGCAGGAATTTGTACAGACTGACCAGCATGACGAACGCCAGCACCGCGCAGACATACCCCATGCCCAGCAGCACCGGGCCGCTGGCGGGCGGCAGGGCGTGGGCGGATACCATCCAACGGGTCAGCCATGGGCCGCTTACCGTCATGATGCCGCAGCCCGCTATTGTCCCCGCCACAACGGCGCGGGTCAGAATGATGCTTTTCTGGTCGCTCCAGGTAAATTTCATTTGTATACCTCCTGATTGCGTGCCCGAACGGTTTCGGATCGCCGCAAGGCTCTCCCCTATGGTTCGTGGCGCTTGCAGTATACCACATCGCATATCGTTTTGCAAGTATTTTTTATCGTTTTTCGATAATTTTGTAAAGTCTGATGGAAACATTTGCACCACACCGCAAAATGGTGTATCATAGCAGTGTATAGCATCAAGTTTAAGAGGTGTACCGCATGAAATTACCTGTCCTGCTGGCCGTCGCGGCGCTGGCTGTCTGCCTGACCGGGTGCAGCCATACCCAGACGGACGCCACACCATCCGCCACTTCCGAGACTGCCGAAGCCGCCGCCACAGCGACGCCCGCAGCCACACCTGCCACATCGGCAGAGCCTGTCTGTGCCGAGGTCGGCACCATCCTGCCCGAAACCGCCGACGCAGGCCGCAGCTATGTTGATGAGACGCTTTTCATCGGTGATTCAAACACGGCACGCTACCTGCTGTACGCCAACGAGACCGGCACGGCATTCACAAGCTTGAACAACAACATCGGTGTTGTCAGCATGGGCGTGGGGTCGATCACCTCCCTGAAATGCGAAAAGTTCAAGGGCTCATCCGCGATGTACACCGTACCGGACGCTGTGGCCATGCTCAAGCCCAAGCGCATCATCATCTGCTACGGCACCAACAACCTGTCCGGCTCGTCGACGGACGCGACGAACTACATAAAGACCTATCTGCAAGGGTTGCAGGCCATCCAGACCGCGTGGCCCTACTGTGACATCATCGTCAGCGCCATTCCGCCGCTGGACAAACAGCGCGAGAACACGAACCTGACGATGACCCAGGTCGATGCCTACAACGCCGCGCTTGTGCAGATGTGCGAGGAAAACGGCTTTAAGTTTTTGAACAGCGCCGAGGTCCTGCGCGACGATGCCACAGGCTGGGCCAAAAAGGACTACACGCTGTCCGACGGCGTGCACCTCTCGAAGGAGGCCGTTACCGCGTATTTTACCTACGTGCGCACCCATGCTTATGCCGCCGAGGACCGCCGCCCGCAGCCGCTGGGCACGATCCCGACACCGGACGGTGTGCCCGCGAACCTTATCAACAAGGATCCCATCGCCGTGCGCGGCGCGAAGGTCCCGCTGGAATTTGTTGCTGCAAACGGCGGCAAGCTGTCCGGCACAACGAGCCAGCTCGTCAAAAAGGGCGGCACGGCGGCAGCTGTGACTGCAGTGCCTGACGAGGGCTTTGTCTTTGCGGGCTGGACGGCCAGCTCCGGCGGCAGCTACAGCAGCGCGACGATCAGCTTCACGATGCCCCAGAACGCCGATGCGGGCGGCGTCGTGCTGACAGCCAATTTCAAGGCTGACGCCCATGAACACAACTATGCGGAGATCGAGGATACGCGGGTGAACCCGACCTGCACCAACAACGGCTCGGCCAAGTACAAGTGCACGATCTGCGGCGAAGTCATCGAGAAGGAGCTGCCCGCACTCGGCCACGACTGGGATGGTGGGGTGCAGAACGGCAGCGAAATTATTTATTATTGCCGCCGCGAAGGGTGCGATGCAACTCACACTGAGGTCATAGAGGCAACGGCAACACCGTCCCCCGCCCCAACGCCAACTCCCACACCGACACCGCATGAACACAGTTTCCAACTTGTAAGCGACACGGCCACCTGCGCAGCTGACGGTGTAAAAACCTTTCAGTGCGCCTGCGGTGAAACGCAGACAGAAGCATCGCCCGTCACAGGCCAGCACAGCTGGCAGCTAACTGAGCATCTTGACGCCCAAGTCGGTGTGGATGGATACGATGTGTACACCTGCTCAGTGTGCGGCCAGACCTACAAGGAGACTCTCCCCGCTTTGGGATCCACCTCCACGGAGGATACATCGGGAATCGCATCGTCCTCATCGGAAACAACAACAGAATAACCGCCCTGTAGGGGCGACCATTGGTCGCCCGCGGGACATAGCGGCAGCCGCAAAGCTTCCGGGCGGATATGGAATCCGCCCCTACGGTGTAGGGGTCGATGCCTGGCATCGACCCGAAACCACCGCGCCTGCTGCCACGCTGCACGGGCGAGCAATGCTCGCCCCTACAAGAGTTTTTTGACAGCCTGAGGCGAACCATGCTCGCCCCCACATTTTCTGCATCCATTCTATTTCATAAATCAAACGAAAGAGGTACCCATGTCCGAAGCTGCCACCAACCCGCGCCCCAAAAACAGCACCCTGATCCGCCGTTTTCTGCCGTATATGGCCAAGTACCGCGGCGTACTGGCCTTTGATTTGTTCTGCGCCGCGCTGACGACGCTCTGCGACATCGCCCTGCCCTCCATCATGCGCACACTGACGAACACCGTCTCCGCCGCCGCGCTGACCGTGGACACCGTGCTGCGGTTGGCTGCGCTCTACTTTGTGCTGCGCATCATCGACGGCGCGGCAAGCTACTTTATGTCCGGCATCGGGCACATCATGGGCGTACACATCGAGACCGACATGCGCCGCGACGCCTTTGACCACCTGCTGCGGCTCGACCACACCTACTACAACAACACGAAGGTCGGCCAGATCATGGGCCGCATCACCAACGACCTGTTCGATGTGACCGAGTTTGCCCACCACTGCCCGGAGGAGTTCTTCATTGCAGGAATAAAGATCGCAGCATCGTTTGTTATCCTCTGCCAAGCCAACGTGCCGCTGACGCTCGTCGTCTTTGCCTGCGTGCCGCTGATGGGCGTGGTCTCGGTCAAGCTCAACCGCAAGCTGCGGGAGCGGTTCCGCCAGCAGCGCTTTCAGATCGGTGAGCTGAACGCCACGATCGAGGACAGCCTGCTGGGGCAGCGCGTCGTCAAGGCGTTTGCCGCCGAGGACATGGAGCGCGAGAAGTTCGCGCAGGGCAACCGGGATTTTGAACAGATCAAGACCTTAAGCTACCACGCCATGGCGGCGTTCAACACGTCCACGCGCCTTTTTGACGGTCTGATGTACTTTGTTGTCATTCTGGCGGGCGGATTGTCCCTTGTGTACGGGGCCATCAGCGCGGGCGACCTTGTCGCGTATGTGCTGTATGTCTCGACGCTGATCGCGACCATCCGCCGTATCGTCGAATTTGCCGAGCAGTTCCAGCGCGGCATGACCGGCATCGAGCGCTTTGCCGAGATCATGGATACGCCCGTCACCATCGCCGATGCCCCCGACGCGAAGCCGCTGGTCGTGAAGGACGGCGGCATCGACTTTGACGACGTCAGCTTTGAGTACCCCGACGACCACAACAAGGTCCTGCGCCACGTTGATCTGCATATCCGCCCGGGCGAGAATGTCGCGCTCGTCGGGCCTTCCGGCGGCGGCAAGACGACGCTGTGCAACCTGATCCCCCGTTTCTATGATGTGACGGGCGGCAAGATCCTGATTGACGGCCAGGACGTGCGCGGCGTGACGCTGCACAGCCTGCGCGGGGCCATCGGCGTCGTGCAGCAGGACGTTTACCTGTTCAGCGGCACGGTGGCGGAGAACATCGCCTATGGCCGCCCCGGTGCGACCCGCGCCGAAATTGAGGAGGCTGCCCGCCTGGCCGGAGCCGATGCCTTTGTCCGCGCTTTGAAGGACGGCTACGACACCTACGTCGGTGAGCGCGGCGTCAAGCTGTCCGGCGGGCAGAAGCAACGTTTGGCGATTGCCCGCGTCTTTTTGAAGAACCCGCGCATCCTGCTGCTGGACGAGGCCACAAGTGCCCTGGACAACGAGAGCGAGATTTTGGTGGGCCAGAGCCTTGACAAGCTGGCAAAGGGCCGCACGACCCTGACGATTGCCCACCGCCTGACGACGATCAAAAATGCGGACCGCATTCTGGTGCTGGGCCGCGACGGCATCGAGGAGGAGGGCAGCCACGACGAACTGCTGGCGAAGCAGGGCGTATATTACCGGCTGTGGAACGGACTGGTGAGCGGGGAAACGCTGTGAATTAAATAATAAATAATAAATATGGTGGAGTTTTCTCCTTTCAGTCGAAAACAAAAAGAACGGCAGCCGTCAAATTTGTTTTCGACCAACGGGAGAAAACTCCACATTCTTTATTATTTCTTATTTATTATTTTTTATTTGTACCATCATCCTCCTCATATTCAGCCCGCAGGTCATCAGATTCGACACGGCCATGACCCCCAGGAACCCCATCATGCCGTACTGCGGCACGACAAGCCAAATCGCCGCAATGCGGAACACCGAGTCAAACAGCGAGTATCGGAATGTTGCAAGCTGCTCCCCCAGACCCTTTAACACGCCGTCCACCATACTCTCCAGATACATGAACGGCGCGACGAAGCCCAAAAGCTGCACATACCGCCCAACCTTGGCATCCCGGTAGATGAACCCGGCCAGCGGCGCGCCGAGCAGCACAAACCCGGCCCCCGCCGCCAGCGAGAACGCGCCGGTCATGCGCAGCATCGTAAAAATCAGGCGGCGCATGGCGGCGGTGTCGCCCTTTGTGTGGGCGCGGGTGATCTCGGGCATCAGCAGGCCGGACAGCGCCCCCAGCACCGAAAACGGGAAAAACAGCAGCGGCAGCGCCATACCCTTTAAGCTGCCGTACTGGGCCACGGCCTCGGCGCGGCTGCCCGTGTAAATCGCCAGCGTGTAGGGGATCAGGCTGCTTTCCGCCGCCTGCAGGGCGCTGGCCAGCAGACGGCTGCCCTCGACGGGCCACAGGATGTCGTACAGCTCTTTGCAGGTGTAGGGGTGCAGCGGCGCACCGGGCCGTGGTGCAAATTCCGGCGTGCGTGCGGCAAAAGCCAGCATAATGGCGGCAAAAACAGCGGGACGCAGCCATGCTTTGCGGTGATGGAATGCATCGAACACGGCAAAATCGCGGAAGCCCTGCTCACCCATGGTGGTGGAAACGGAGATGGTCTGGGACATAAAGTCGCCTCCTTTATATTTATAGGCATCGTACCACAATTGCGCGGTTTAGGCAAGAGAAAAACATGCAAACCTTGCCAATCCGGCCCAAAGCGTGGTACAATAAATCGTCACCAAACGAAAGGAGGCGGCAGACTTTGCAGCACCGCAAGCGGCAGATCACCCTCAAGCAGCGCATGGGCTTGTGTCTGGCAGCATTTTTTGCGGCCTTTGCCATGCAGCTCACGCTCAATGGCTACCAGTCCAGAGCAGTGCAGGCAGTACAGGACGCGCAGATGGGCTGCTTCAACGCCATCAGCCGCTTTCAGGGCGGTGTGGAAAGCTCTATCTCCGTGCTGGAGAACTACCGCTGGGAGAACAGCGAGCCGGAGGAGATCATTGACCGGCTGCAGTCGGCATCTTCCACCTGCAACGCATGGCTCTGGCGCATCGGTACCAGCCTGAACAGTCTGGAAAGCGTCAGCGATGAGCAGTGGGTGCTCTACAGCGCAGTGGATACGGTCTATCAGACCTACACCGGCCTGCTGGATGAGCTGGAAAACGACCTGCTCAGCGGCAACGATGCCGCAGCTTCCCAGCTGTATTATGCAAAGGTGGTGCCCTGCGGCGATTACCTGAGCCAGTACACCCTGCAATTGCTGGAAACCGCCATTCAGGATTCCCAGACCACCTACACCACCATCTCGGTCCTGAACGAGCGCATCACCATGCTGCAGACGGTGGTGGTGGCGCTGTGCGTGGCGCTGGGCTGCGTTACCGGTTTGATGGTCATGCGTCTGCTCACGCCGGTGCAGCAGATGATCGCTGCCTCCCGCGCCATTGGCAAAAGTGAGTTCGACACCCCGGACATCCCGCTGCCCAAGCAGC
>OHUS01000452.1_pt1 | contig 12451 bp, 9 predicted proteins | sample 1579311 | NCBI WGS metagenome assembly OHUS01 (sample SAMEA3882538, study PRJEB24775) | human gut metagenome | biome: human-associated habitat; feature: intestine environment; material: feces | place: Netherlands | collected 2009/2010
TTGACTGCTACCAGTATAGCGGTATAATGCGGGCAATTCCATCCGCAAAGGTGACGCATTCTTTGTGAAAAGTCTACTCTTGCACTGCAAAGGCTGGTGCGCTATACTGAACACAGAAAGTGAGGAACCGGAAAATGTTGACTTATAACATGGATGTGACCCCGGAGAGTGTATGGAAACGCACTACCCCCAGCGAAGCAGAGCTGGCACAGCCCTATTACTGCACCGAGGCGGGGGTGTTCTATGCCCAGCAGCATTTTTCCACCGCCCGCACCGATAAAGAAAGCTACCTTCTGTTTTATACCCTCCGGGGTGCAGGGCTGATTGAGCAGGGGGAAAGCCATGTGGTGCTCAGCACCGGGCAGGCGCTGCTGCTGAACTGCCGCACCCCGCAAAGCTACTGCACCGCCCCGGGGCAAAGCTGTTGGCACCATTACTGGGTGCATCTGGACGGCGCAGGGGTCGTCGCCATGGAGCCGCTGCTGCTGCCGGGCAAAAAACTGACCCCGGTGCAGCTCACCGGGGTCAAGATGCAGGAATATTTTGAAATGCTTTTAGGGCAGATGGAGCACAGCACCGTGGACAGCATGGTGACCACCGGGTTGGCTCTCCACGAAATGCTTGCCTTATGTGCACAGAGCATTCTTGCGGAAGCTGAAACCACCAGCGCACGGCAGGTCATTTTGCAGGCAGTGGAGACCCTGCGCAAAAATTACCAGCAGGAACTTTGCCTTGCCGACCTGCTGGCAGAGGCGCACATGAGCAAAAGCTATTTTCTGCGGCTGTTCCGGCGGTATATGGGCACGACACCGTATAATTATCTGGTCAACTTCCGCATCACACAGGCAAAGGAACTGCTTGTCCTCACCGACTACAGCATCAGCGAGATCGCGCAGGAGGTCGGCTTTGGGGATGCCAGCAACTTTTCCACCCGGTTTGCAAAAGCCACCGGGCAAAGCCCCCTGCAATACCGCAAAAGTGCGCTGAAGCCGCAGGAGGGTACAAGGTGAACAAAGGCTCTTGACCTTTTTGCCGGAGCTATGCTGTATGTGGTGGTGTAGGAACTGATCCCGGAAATAGGGCTTTATGGAGGCGGAATCTTTTCCGCAGGGGAAAAGCGTGGTATACTGAACGCAATGAACCGGAACGGATCAAAGAAAGATGAGGACTGTGAAATGAACATCAAAGAACGGGCAGCACAGGCTGCAGCATGGAAAGCTGCCGGACAGTGCAACTGCGCGCAGGCGGTGCTGAAAGCATTTGAGGATAAGCTGCCGGTGGATGCCGACACCCTGATGAAGCTGGGCGCAGGCTATGCCGCCGGTATGGGCTGCATGGAAAGCACTTGTGGCGCGCTCATCGGTGCAGTGATGGTGGTAGGCGTTGTCACCGACGGCAAGGGCACGCCCCGCATTTCCAAGGAACTGTTGCAAAACTTTCAGGAAAAATGCGGCGCTACCATTTGTAAAGACCTGAAAGGTGTGGAGACCGGTGCACCGCTGTGCCCCTGCCCGGAGTGCGTCCGTAACGCCGTGCTGGCACTGGGCGAGGTGCTGGGGGAGTAAGATGAAAAAGGTGTTGTTTGTTTGCCACGGCAATATCTTTGAAAACGCAAAATAATAACGATAATAAATTAAAATTTTGCATTTTACGTGGCTTACTACACCACGATTACACCATTTTGTAAGAGCCTTGAATGACGAAAAATGGCACCCGCTTTTAGCAGCAGGTGCCATTTTTTGCGTCCGGGAGTATTGAAAAATCATGGATCCGCGGGTGGTTTCTGCGAGAGGCAGACTGTCAGCGGCTTTATTGTTGACGAAAAACAAAGGTAGGGATGGCTTATTTAGTCTTCTGCCATACCGATGAGGTCGAACTTTTCGGTGGAGATGGTCACCGTGAAGTCCTTCTTGGCAGGCTTTGCGAACTTGACCCAGATGGTGCGGTCAGGCAGGTTATAGTACCAGCCGGACTCTGCGGCCTCCCAGGCGTCGCGGACGATGAACTGGGGAAGCTGCTGCCCATCCACGCTGGCCCAGAGCGCACCCTTTTTCTTGCTGACCAGCTTCAGGGTCATGCGCTCCACGGGGGATTCGTAGCTGCCCTCGGTGGCAAAGCGGATGTCAGTGCGATCGCCGGCCTTGACGGTGATGGTGGTCTTGGCGTAAACGCCGTTTTTGTAGTCCTCGGTGTGGCCGTCGTCATCGTACAGCACAAAGCTGGTGTCGGTCTCGGCAGCGACCAGCAGGTCGATTTGGCGCATGGTGTCCTTGAGGATGTGCTTGACGTCCTCGGTGGTCACCACAACGGCAGAGCCGCGCAGGAACATGGGGATGCTTGCCAGCGTGACCGGGATCTCGATGGTCTGGCCGCCCTCGTATGCGCGCAGATTATCGTTCATATCGTACCAGGTGCAGCCTGCGGGCAGGTAGACGGTGCGGGTAGTTGCACCCTTTTCCACCACGTTCGCCACCAGAATGCTCTTGCCGAACATAAAGGTCAGGTTCTTGTCGGTGTAGCACTTGGGGTCGTCCGGGAACTCAAGGAACAGCGGACGCCATGCCGGCATACCGTTCTGGTTGGACTCGTACATCAGGGAGTACAGGGTGGGCATCAGACGGTAGCGCAGCTGGTAAGCTGCACGGATGTAGGGCAGGTTCTCTTCGTACATCCACGGCTGGGTGACGGTGTTATCGTTGTTGGCGGAGTTCAGGCAGAAGCGCGGCTGAAAGATGCCGTTCTGCAGCCAGCGGAGCAGTAGTTCTGCTTCGGGTGCGGGGCCAGCAAAGCCGCCGATATCGCAGCCCATGTTGGAGCAGCCAGACAAGCCCATGCCCAGAATGGTGGCAATGTTGAACTTGACGGTGCGCCAGTCGGTCAGGTTATCGCCGCCCCACACCTGTGCGTAGCGCTGGATACCGGCGTAGCCTGCGCGGTTGATGATGTAGGGACGCTCGCCGGGGTACACATCTGCCAGCGCCTGCTTGGCGGTGTAGGCCATCAGGTTGGAGTGCAGGATCTTCAGCTCTGCCATGGTGCCCTTTTTGCCTTCAAAGTCGCACTGGGCATCGCGGTCCTCCACACCGTCCATCTCGCAGTTGTCGTTCCAGACGGTCTTGGTGCCCTTTTTGAGGATGTTCTCCTCCAGCAGCTGCTTCCAGGTGTTGCGGCCATTGGGGCCGGTGAAGTCGAAGAAGCGTCCCTCACCGCCCCACCAGCGGCCATAGTACGGAGCCTTGCCGTCCGGGGTCTTGATAAAGACATCGTTCTTTTCAAACAGGTCGATGTAGGGGTGGTGCTTCAGGATGCCGGGCTTCAGGTTGGGGATGACGTTGATGCCCCGGGCGTTCATGTTCTCAAAGAACTTCTCCGGCTCCGGGAAGCGCTTGTAGTTCCAGTTGAACACATAGCGCAGATTGTCCTTTTCGCCGCTGGAATAGCCGGAGGCCAGCCAGAAGTTGTCGATGAGGATGCCCTCTTTTTCGTGCTTGTCGATGACCTTGTAGATCTCCTCGTCGCAGTTCTTTTCCAGCTCGGCGTAGTACATGGTGGAAGCGCAGTAGCCCAGAGACTGCTTGGTGGGCAGGGCGCTGCGGCCGGTCAGCAGGGTGTACTCGTTCAGGATCTCGGGCAGGGTCTCACCAGCCAGCAGGAACAGGTCGATGTCGCCGCCGTCGGTCTGGTAGTAGCAGTAGCGCTCCCAGTAACCGGACAGCTCCTCGCCAAGGTCGAACACGCAGTCGTAGGAGTTGTGGTAGAACAGACCCACCGGGCGCAGGTCGTGCTCATTTACCCGGATGTAGAAGGGGATGTGCTTGTACATCGGGTCGCCGGTCTCGGGGTCGTGGCCGATGGCATCCTTGGGGGACATCCGCAGGCGGCGTCCCTTTTTGTCCAGATGACCGGTCTTTTCGCCAAAGCCGTAGAAGTGGTCAAATTCCCGGTCCACCTTGGAGAAGTGGCTCAGACGGCCGATCTGATCCTTCTCAAAGGCGCGCTCCCGCAGATCCTGATAGATCAGCTTGCCGGACTTATCGAACAGTTCAAAGTGGAAGGGCTTTTTGAACAGCTTCAAAGTCAGGTGTGCGGTCTCAAAGGTCAGGGTCTTATCATCCTCAGCGCAGGGGACGTCCAGCGCGGTGATGCGGGTGCGCTCGTCCTTGAGCAGGGTGTCCATCCGGTCCTCCCACGCGGTGGTCACCAGCGTGTAGGACTCCTCCTCCATGGGAGTGCCCTTGTCGAAGTGCACCCGGATGCGGATGATATCGGCTGTCATGAAAATCAGCTTCACATCGGCGGCATCGCCGTGGATGAGGTAGCCGTTTTCGGTCTTTTCAAAGGATTCAAAACTACGCAGCAGCATAAGAGGTTCCTCCGTACAGTGTTACATACCGATCAGGTCGAACTGTTCAAACGAAACAGTCAACTCGTGATCCTTGGCGGGGTTTGCGTACTTGACCTCGACAGCCTTTTTGCTCTGGCTGTAATACCAGCCCTCGGCAGCGGCGTCGAACTTGCGGCGGTTGAGGAAGTGCTCGATCTTGCGGCCATCCAGCGTGACCCAGAAGGGGCTCTTTTCCTTGGCGATCATCTCCACCTTGATGGTCTCCACGGTGTCCTTGTAGCTGCCCTCGGAGGCAAAGTTCATGGTCACCCGCTCGCCTGCGGTGGTGGTGATGGTGGTCTTGCGGTACACGCCGCTCTTGAAATCGTTGGTGATGCCGTCGTCATCGTACAGGGTCGTGGTGGTGGTGCCCTTGGGTGCCACGATGAGGTGCAGGGCGGTGGTGTGGTCGCCCTCCATGGTCATCAGCTGGTTGTCTGCCATGGCGATGACTGCGCCCTCGCGGACGAACATGGGGATGGTAGCCATGGTGACCGGCACCTCGATGGTCTGGCCGCCCTCGTAGCAGCGGAACTTATCGTTCCAGTCGTACCACTTGCAGCCTGCGGGCAGGTAGACGGTGCGGGTCTTGGCACCCTCCTCCAGAACGTTAGCCACCAGAATATCCCGGCCGAACAGGAACTCGAAGCTTTCCTCCCAGACCTTGGGGTCGTTCTGGAAGTCGTAGACCAGAGCGCGCATGATGGGTGCACCGGTCTGGCTGGCCTCGTACTCGGCGCTGTAAAGATAGGGAGTAAAGCGGTAACGCAGCAGGATGGCGTCCCGGATGGTATCCGCAGACTCCCGGAACATCCACGGCTCGGTGACGGTGTTATCGTTGGAGGCGGAGTGGATGGAGAAGCGAGCCTGGAAGATGCCGTTCTGCACCCAGCGCACGAACAGTTCCTCGGTGGGTGCGGGGCCGGCAAAGCCGCCGATGTCCGCGCCCTCGTTGGGCTGGCCGGACAGACCCATGCCAGTGATGATGGGGATATTGTACTTCAGGCTCTTCCAGCTGGTGTAGTTGTCGCCGCACCAGGTCTGGGCGTAGCGCTGGATGCCGGCGCTGCCACTGCGGCAGACCATGTAGGGGCGTGCCTTGGCGTTGTGCTCCACTACGGCATCGGCACCCACCTTGCACATCAGGGTGCTCATAAGGGGCTTCAGCTGGCCGATGGTGCCGCCCTTGCCGTCAAAATCGCAGGTGCAGTCCTTGTCCATCAGGCTGTCGTACTCGCAGTTGTCATTCCAGACGGAATCGGTGCCCACGGCGATGATGGACTCGGTGAGGTACTTTTTCCAAGCTGTACGGCCTTCGGGCTTGGTGAAGTCCCAGAATGCGCCGTCGCCGCCCCACCATTTGCCGACACCGTAGGTCTCGGGGTTCTTGCTGTCCTTCACGAATACGTCATCTGCGTTGAACTCGTCGAAACGGGGGTTGCACAGCAGGACACCCGGCTTGACGTTGGGCACGTTCTGGGCGTGCTTTTCGTTCATGGCGTGGAAGTAGGCGCTGGGGTCCTTGAAGCGGTCGGTGTTCCATGTAAAGACGCAGCGCTTGTTGTTCTGGCTGGTATAGCCGCTGGACAGGTGGAAGCCATCGATGGGGAAGCCCTCTTCCTTGATGGTGTCGATAAAGCCCAGCACAGCGTCATCGCTGTCCTTCTCCAGCTCAGGGTAGTACATACTGGAACCCTGATAGCCCAGTGCACGCTTGGGCAGCAGGGCCGGACGGCCGGTCAGCAGGGTGTAGTTGTCCACGATGCGGGCAATGGTGTCGCCGCCGATCAGGAAGCAGTCCAGATCGCCGCCGTCTGCCTGAAAATAGGTGTAGCGGGGCCAGTAGTTGCTCTTTTCGCAGCCCATGTTGAACACGGACTCGTAGAAGTTGTGGTAGAACACGCCCACAGCCTTGTGGGTGTCGCGATCCAGACGGATGTAGAAGGGGATGTGCTTATAGAGGGTATCCATCTTCTCGGCATCGTAGCCCATGGCATCGGTGGCGCGCTCCCGCTGGAAGGTCTTGTTCTTATCCAGCAGGCCGCTCTTTTCGCCAAAGCCGTAGAAGCAGTCGTCCTCCTTCATCCGGCTGTAAGCCACCACGCGGTTGTTGGAATCCTTGACGAAGGGGTTGCCGGGCAGGGTGCTGTACAGTTCCGAACCATCGGCAGCCAGCAGCTTGAAGTTGATGGGGTCTTTGTCCACCACCAGGGTCACCTTGCCGGTGGCAAAGGTGAGGGTGCTGTCGTCCTCAGTGACCTGTGCGGCGAAAGGTTCCACACGGGTGCGCTCATTCTGGAACAGTTCGTCCATCCGATCCTCCCATGCGGTGGTCATCAGGACGTAGGACTCCTCTGCCAGCTCGTGGTCAAAGCTTGCGCGGACGCGGACGATCTCATCGGTCACAAAGCAGACCTTGACATTAGCGTTATCAGTATGCAGCAGGAAAGCGCCGTCCTTGCGCTCCATGCCGGTAAAACGGGAGCAGATCTCCATAGCTTTTACTCCTCTCAGTTGATTTTTGATAAAAAATGCCCCCATTCCCCCTCAGATGCAGGATATCTTCAGAGAAATGGGGGCAACGATTCTCGTTACTTTACCCGGAACAGTCAGGGTTTAGGACAGCCAGCCAAGGCCGGGGACCAGACCGCACAGGTACGGGACGCACAGCGAAATGGCCGGGATGAAGGTGACAAGGAACAGTGCCACGATCATGGAAGCGAACAGCGGCACGATGTACTTGGTAACGCCTTCGATCTTGACCTTGCCGACACCGCAGCCCACGAACAGGCAGGAACCGACCGGCGGGGTGACCGAGCCGATGCCCAGGTTCATGATGAGCATGATGCCGAACTGTACCGGGCTCATGCCAACGCTCTTGGCGATAGGCAGGAAGATGGGGGTAAAGATCAGAACCGCCGGAGTCAGGTCGAGGAAACAGCCCATGACCAGCAGGAACACGTTCATGACCAGCAGCAGAACATAGCGGTTGTCGGAAATTCCCATCACGGCGGTACTGATGGCGGCAGGGATGCCGGAGTAGCTCATGACGTAGGACATGATGGAGGAAGCGGCAATCAGGAACAGGATGGTAGCGCTGCTCTCCATGGTGTCTGCCAGCAGATTGTAGAAACTCTTGAAGGTCATCTCCTTGTACAGGATGGACAGCAGGCCGCAGTACAGGCAAAGCACCACACCAGCCTCGGTAGCAGTGAAGAAGCCTGCCAGAATGCCACCCATGACAATGATGACGGCCAGCAGAGAGGGCACTGCATCAATGATGATCTTGATGGCGGGGTCGGGGTCTTTGACGTCGGAGGACTTATAGCCTTTCTTGACGGCGATGAACACGGCCAGACCAGCCACGCACAGACCCATCAGGATGCCGGGCAGGTAGCCGCCCATGAACAGAGCAGCCACAGAGACGCCGCCGGCGGTGATGGAGTAAAGGATCAGCGGGCCGGACGGGGGGATCAGGATGCCGGTGGGGGCAGAGCAGATGTTGACAGCTGCGGAGTAGTTGGGGTCGTAGCCCTCATCCAGCTCCAGCGGTGCCATGATGGAACCCATGGCAGAAGTAGCTGCCACAGAGGAGCCGGAAACGGCACCGAAGAACATATTGGCCAGAACGTTGGTGGCAGCCAGATAGCCGGGCATCTTGCCCACAGCCAGACGTGCCAGACGGACAAGGCGCTTTGCAATGCCGCCCTTGTTCATGATGTTGCCGCCCAGAGAGAAGAAGGGCAGTGCCAATAATGCAAAGGAATCAATGCCCGAGAAGCAGCGCTGTGCTGCCACTGGAGCAAACACCGCAGGATCCATGCTGAACAGCGCAGTGACGACAGATGCGATGCCGATACCCGCCGAGATAGGAACGCCGATGAGGAGTAGAATGAAGAATGAGCTGAATAGCGTGATGGTTGCCTGTGTGACCATAAGACATCAGTCTCCTTTCTTGTTATGGTATTCCTGATATAGCTGAATGTTTTTAAGAATGCGGGCTGCAAGGATAAAAACACCAGAGATCGGAAGAATCGAGTACAAGAACCTGTACGGAATGCGCATGACCGAGGAAACATTTGTGGCAAGCAGAGTCAGCCGCAAACCGCCATATACAAAAACATATCCAGCGAAGAAGAAAATCGCCAGTTCAATAAGGAAACTCAGTACGAGATCCACTTTGCCTTTGGCACGGCCTTTTACAAGGTCGAGCGCAAGGTGGGAATCGTTGTAGAAGCAGTAGGCCGAACCGATCATGGAAGCCCAGATCAACACAAACCGCAAAAACTCATCCGTTACAGTGGAGGGGTCATGCAGGATCCAGCGGGTAATGATCTGCCAGGTGCCGCCTGCCAGCAGTGCAAACATTGCCAGTGCCATCAGGAAGCGGACAATGGCATCAATAACCTGATTCAGTTTTTTCATACTCGGTCCTCCTTTTAGGCCAGGGCCCGGATGCGCTGGACGATCTCATAGGTGTCCGGTTGTTCAGTTTTCAGCTGTTCGTAGATTGGAGCTACTGCTTCCTGAAAAGCAGCTTTGTCCACATCACGAATGAACTGCACGCCCTTCTCCTCCGCTGCCGCCAGAACTTGCGTTTCAAATTCTGCCCAGCGGCCTTTGTATTCTTCACTGGCATTATGGGCACATTCCCGCACAATGTTTTGCTGGTGCTCGCTCATTTCATGCCAGACTTTTGCGGAAATGACCACCATATCCGGGATACGAGTATGCTCATCAAAGCAATAATACTGCGTCACATCACCGTGGTCGCGCAGGGCGGTAACATTGTTCTCGGCACCGTCGATGACGCCCTGCTGCATACCGGTGTAGATATCGCTGTAACCCATAACGGTAGCGGAACCGCCAAAGTACTTCATCATATCAATAGCCATCTGGCTGTCCATGGTGCGGATCTTCAGACCTTTGAGGTCGGAAGGAACGCGGATAGGGGTGTCGGCGGTATAAAACGACCGTGCACCGGAATCCAGCCAGAACAGCCCCCGGAAGCCGCCATTTTCTGTGGATTCGTAGATCTCCTCCACCAAATCGCTGTCCATGACATTATAGTAATGTTCCTGACTGTCAAAAACACAGGGCACCGAAAAAGCATTGAACTGCTCGCTGAAATTGCCCAAGGTTGACGCAGAGACTTTTGCCATATCCAATCCGTCCGCTTGAATCTGGGTAATCATATCTGTTTCGCTTCCCAGTGTGCCGTTGGGAATGATCTGAATCTGGATACTTCCCTCGGACTTTTCGGAGACCTCCTGTGCAAAAGCGGACAACTGAATATGGACAACATGATCTTCTGCCATGTTGTGCGCCAGTTTTAACTGGAACATCGGTTCACCATCCGCATTGACTGCCCGTTCTGCACCCTGCTGGCTGCAGCCACCCAGCAGTGCTGCGGCACTTAAAGCAGCCACTGCATGGCAGAATTGTCTGCGCGTGATTTTCATAGTGTTTTCCCTTCCTTATCTTGTTTTTCGTATCCCACGATCACAGCCAACCGGCTGTGAAGCAACATAGTAGCGGTGCAGCGCTCAGGACGCGCTGCGCTGAAAGCAATCCTTCCCCATCTGGATCAGGTCTTTCAGGTTGAGCCCCCACAGGCTCTTGGAGCGCTGCCAGTCCCTGCCAGTCTCCTTGGCAAGCACCTTTGCAAACCGCTCCGGATTTGCGGGCAGCAGGCTTCCCTTGGGGATCATTACTGCCATCTGACGGCTCTGGAAGATGTAGAAATACTGGTCATCCTCCACCAGCCGGTCGATCTGTGCAAAGGGGATGTGCGCGCCGTTTTCCACGTCCACGCCCTTATCGTTGACCCGGCAGCTCACAGTGCTTTCGGCACCGCCCCGCTGCATGATGACCCCCTCTGCCGCCACCCGGCTTAAAAAGTCCGGCATGGCGAACATGGCACAGCCCACCAGCAGGCAGAGCACTTTGACAACGGTAGGGATGGCAGTGAACAGCGCCGCCATCACCAGCACAAAGGCCGCTGCAAGCCACAGCAGATGCCGCATTCCCTCGTAGGTGTAGAACTCCGTGCGGAACATCCGGCGGATGGTCTCATCGTTAAAGACCACTTTGGCTTCAAAATGATTTTTTGAGGTCTGCATGGACGGGCTCCTTTCGAACGGTCACGAAATGCAACCAATACATTTGTTAATAAGCACAAAAATATTGAAGCAACTTTGTGCATTTGGTCAATCTCGTCTCTTTGCGCCATTATCATACTAAAAAATACATGGATTTTCCGCAGATTTTGTGATTTAAATGTTGCAAAATGTGATATGTACTGATATACTAGGACAAAAAAAGACGTAAAAGAATGATTATTATTTTTTTAACAAGAAACAGGAGCGGCTATGGGCATCGAACGTGTCTCGCATTATATCGATAATGTCCTTACGGAAGCACAGGCGCGGATGGGGCTGCGCGACACCCGGCTTCTGGTCACATGGTACACGAACCGGGAAAACAAGCAGTCTGTGGTGCACTCCCACCCGTACCACGAGCTGGTGCTCCCCATCGGCGGCAGCACGGTACGCTACTCGGTGGACGGCAGCGTGTATCTGGTTCCTGTGGGGGAGCTGATCTACTTTCCCTCTCAGGTCTACCACTCCGGCAACTTCAACATTGATGACGACCAGTCGGATCGTCTGGTCGTCCAGATCGATGACGCCCTCTGGCAGGCCACCCGCCGGCGCGTGAACCTGAAAAACACAGGCTGGCTGCAGCAGCTCACCGTGCTGGACAGCGAAGCCTGCCGCAAGTGGGATTTTGCGGGGCTTTTCGTCCGTATGGGGCAAAGTCTGGAGCTGCCGGGCTCTATCCGGGACACCGTTTTTGAGGCGCAGGTCTCTGAAATGATGCTGCTCATCACGCAGGCCACCGGCAGCGGACAGACCACTGCACCCAGCAGCACCAGTGTGCTGGTCGCGCGCGCGGTGGCCTACCTTCAGACCCATTATCAGGACCCGACCCTCACCACCGTGCAGCTGGCGCAGGAACTTTACGCCAGCCGGGAGCACCTTTCCCGCGCGTTCAAGGAGTGCACCATGGAGAGCATCCACAACTACCTGACCCATCTGCGGATGCAGCATTGCCGCAAGGCGCTGGAGGAGGGCGTTTCCGTTCTGAACGCCTGCACCGAGAGCGGCTTTCCGGATTACAGCAGCTTCCTCAAAACTTTCCGCCGCCTGTACGGCATCACCCCAGCGGAATACCGCGCACAGAACCGGACAGTGGTGCGTTAAAAATCGTTTCATGAGATCCAGCCCTTTCTCTTTTTGCCAAAGTATTCAGCGTGTTTTCTTGCAAGCTGCCGAAATCAGCGCATTCTCAAAAGTTCGCGTTTGCGAAGCGCAGCGCAGCAATGAAAGCCCCAGTGGAGCTTTTAAGCGGCAGAACGGTCTTGCGCAGCAAGATGGAGGGGCTTCGCCCCGACAAGCTCACGTTGACACGGCTCGATTATTGTGGCTGCTATCTCAGCAATTCAATATAACATATTTACTTAGAGTTCCAGCTCGGCTTCCGAAGGAGTCGGAGCGAGTTTTTGACTTTCTTATCGCTACATAGCAAACCCGAACTAAGGCCATCCCGGAAGAGATGGTCAGGCACAGGTTGTTGTGTGGCGATTTTTTCATTTGTGACTTTTTTGTTGATTTTCGAAAAGATAGCTATATTTTAGCTATTCTCGTCGGCTACCTATTGAGGGGACTTATGACAACTTTATTACAAAGAATTGTCAATGGGTGCCAAATGGCCTTTTTCGATGCCTACCAAGTGAGAGCATCTTTTTTCAAGAGTGCTTCGACTTTGGATACGCTCACTGTTGCAAATTGTCTACCTCAGTTGGCTGCTCGACAAACTGACGATATTTTAACTCAGCGGTTATTTCAACTATATTTTCCAAGAACTTTTCAACATATTTCTTTTTCGGGTTATATTTTAGCCGTTTTCAATGCCTACCAATTAGAGAGATGATTTTTCGGAAGCCCTAAATTCCGAAGATTTTCTATAAAAATCGGCTCCTTGAAAACAGAATAGTTCAATCGTCCG
>OHUS01000457.1_pt1 | contig 12297 bp, 8 predicted proteins | sample 1579311 | NCBI WGS metagenome assembly OHUS01 (sample SAMEA3882538, study PRJEB24775) | human gut metagenome | biome: human-associated habitat; feature: intestine environment; material: feces | place: Netherlands | collected 2009/2010
GACGATGGAGTTCAAGGTCGTCAAGATCAACCAGGAGTTCCGCAACGTTGTCGTCTCTCACAAGGCTCTCATCGAGGCCGAGCTGGAGGCTCAGCGCAAGGAGATCATCTCCCACTTGGAGAAGGGTCAGATCCTGGAGGGTACTGTCAAGAACATCACGACCTACGGCGTCTTCGTCGATCTCGGTGGTGTTGACGGACTCATCCACATCACCGACCTCTCTTGGGGCCGCGTGAGCGATCCTCACGAGGTGGTGGAGCTCGACCAGAAGATCAATGTCGTTATCCTCGACTTCGACCAGGAGAAGAAGCGCATTGCCCTCGGTCTGAAGCAGCTCACCCCGCATCCATGGGATAGCCTCGACCAGAACCTCAAGGTCGGCGACCATGTCAAGGGCAAGGTTGTCGTCATGGCCGACTACGGTGCCTTCGTCGAGATCCAGCCGGGCGTCGAGGGTCTGATCCACGTCTCCGAGATGTCTTGGAGCCAGCACCTGCGTTCCGCTCAGGACTTCCTGAAGGTAGGCGACGAGGTAGAGGCCGTCATCCTCACCCTCGACCGCGACGAGCGCAAGATGAGCCTTGGCCTGAAGCAGCTCAAGGAGGATCCGTGGGAGAACATCGAGGTGAAGTACCCCGTTGGCAGCAAGCACACCGCCAAGGTGCGCAACTTCACCAACTTCGGTATCTTCGTAGAGCTCGAGGAGGGTGTCGATGGCCTGATCCACATCAGCGACCTCTCTTGGACAAAGAAGATCAAACACCCGTCAGAGTTCACGAAGGTGGGCGAGACGATTGACGTGGTCGTCCTCGAAATCGACAAGGAGAACCGTCGCCTCAGCCTTGGCCACAAGCAGCTGGAGCAGAATCCTTGGGACACCTACGAGACGATCTACAAGCCGGGTACGGTCCACATTGGCAAGATCACGGAGTCTATGGACAAGGGTGCCGTCATCACCCTCAACGAGGGTGGCGAAGGTTTCGCTACACCGAAGCACCTCGTCAAGGAGGATGGCACGCAGGCTCAGCTCGGCGAGGAGCTGCCGTTCATGGTCATCGAGTTTGTCAAGGACTCTAAGCGCATCATCCTTTCCCACTCTCGCACGTTCGAGGATGTGAAGGACGAGCCGCGCCGTGAGAACAATCACCGTGGTGGTGGCCGCCGTCAGCAGCAGCACCAGGAGACCGCTCAGATTCAGAACGTTGTCGCTGGCACGTCCCTGGGTGACCTCGGCGTACTGGCTGACCTCAAGAAGCGCATGGAAGAGGGTAAGTAATCCCCCCACATGATATTTTTGTACTAACAATGAGCCGGAGCGACTTAGTGCGCTCCGGTTTTTTGTTTCCTGCCATACAGGTCGATATGATCGCTTTCCTTGACCAGCAGGCCGGAAGGGAACAACCCCGACCACCCTATCCCGCTGTTTTCAGGACGAACCATAAAAAAGGCAAAATCTAACCAAAGGAAGTCTAAAAAACCATAGGCGATAGGCCGACTTAGAAATATTATGCTTACTTTTGCGCAAAATTGTTACAGGAGAATATGAACCACAGTATACAGGCGGTCGCCATGGCCGCACTACTCACATTTGCGCCCTGCGCCGCCATGGCGCAAGACCACGCCCCCACAGCAGCACAATCCACCAAGGCCGCAGCGCCAGGCGATCCAGCAGCAAAAACAACTGCCAAACCTGCAGACGCAGCAGCCACACAAACGGATCTCGCAGCCGACAAAGCTCCTACCACACAAGCGGACGACGCCACAGGATCACAGGCTCAGCAGGACGACGCCCTGGCTGATGCTGGCGATGCCAACGAGGCCACTATGGCCGAAATGGAGAAGCAGGGGCAGAGCGGCGAAGGCAGTGGTTTCCACCAAGTACTGAAAACGAAGTTTATCGAGGGCAACGCCGGCTTCATGTCCCTCGTCTCCCTCGCACTGATTCTCGGCCTAGCCTTCTGCATCGAGCGCATCATCTTCCTGAGCCTCTCAGAGATCAACGCCAAGAAGTTTATGGCCGACATAGCCAGTCGCATCGCCCAGGGAGACATCGATGGAGCCCGCCGCCTGAGCCTCGACACTCGCGGTCCCGTTGCCTCGCTTTGCGCTCAGGGACTAGCCCGCATCGACAATACTATCGACGACATCGAGCGCGGCGTGACCAGCTACGGCGAGGTGCAGGCCGCCAACCTCGAGAAGGGTTGCTCCTGGATCACCCTCTTCATCGCCATGGCCCCCTCGCTGGGTTTCCTCGGGACCGTGATCGGCATGGTCATGGCCTTCGACCAGATCCAGCAGGCTGGCGACATCAGTCCCACCATCGTGGCCTCAGGTATGAAGGTGGCCCTCATCACCACCATCTTCGGCATCATCGTGGCCCTCGTGCTACAGGTGTTCTACAACTTCATCCTCTCCAAGATAGAGCATCTCACGGCACAAATGGAAGAGTCGGTCATCACGCTCCTTGACGCCATCATGGAGTATAAACAGAAAGGCGCATAGCCCATGCCACAGACCTCCCATCACTCCTCGCAGCCCCGGCGCCGACCCACCGAGCGCATCTCCCAGCACGTCCTCTACGGCTTGCTGGGCTATGTCGTGGTCCTCTTCCTCGCCTTCTTCCTCTTCGGCTACGACACACCCTACTGGAAGAACGACCGTATGAATGCCCCCATGCTCACCGATGTCCTGCTGGGCGCCGTCTACGGCATCATGGCGCTGACGACCATCCTCGCCATCGTGGCCGGCATCCACTCCGCCCGCCTCCATCAGGGGACGGCCTCCGTGGTCCACGGCGTGCCCACGCACAAGATTTCCATCGCCATCACAAGCCTCACTCTCGTGACGCTCGTGGTAGGATTCCTCGCCTCCTCCTCAGCTCCCATGATCATCAACGGCGAGACCTACACCGACTGGTGGGGACTGAAACTCTCCGGCATGCTCATCACCACAGCCTCCGTGCTGCTCGTCGCAGCTATCGGCGCGGCCCTCTTCGGCGCCACGCGCTACTACCGCAAACCTCATCACAAAGGATAGCTTCATGTTGTTTCAGAAGAAAAAGCGCAGCGTTCCGCAACTCAACGCCAGTTCCACGGCCGACATCTCCTTTGTCCTGCTCATCCTCTTCCTCGTCACCACCTCCATGGACGTGGACAAAGGCCTCCACCGCCAGCTCCCTCCTCTCCAGCCGACCAAGGACCAAACAAAACCGCAGGAAGTGGACAAGAGCCGCATCATGACTCTCCACATCGACAGTCGCAACAATCTCACCTGCAATGGTGCTAAGGTAGCGATCGGCAGTCTCCGTCAAAAGATCGTCGATTTCATCACCGTGGCCGGTCCCCAGCAGCACATCATCCGCCTGGAGGCCGACCCCGCCTCAACCTACGACACCTACTTTCAGACACAAAACGAGATCGCCAACGCCTACCTCGCCTTACGCAACCAAGAGGCACAACGCCGCTACGGCACCAGTTTCACACACTGTTCAGAGGACGAGAAGGCCATCATCAGCGATGCCTACCCCCAGCGCCTGGCTGAAGTCTATCATGAGGAGAAAACACCATGAGCATCATACGTCGCAGAAACCACGAGGTGCCGAGCCTCAACACGGCCTCCCTCCCCGACCTCATCTTCGCCATTCTCTTCTTTTTCATGATCGTCACCCACATGAGAAAGGTCAACCTCAAGGTGCGCTACAAGACGCCGCAGGGCACGGAACTCACCCACCTCTCGCGCAAGACCAACACCACCTACATCTTTATCGGCCAGCCCGTCGACACGACGCAGGCCGCCAACACGGCGCAGTCCCTCGGATTGGCACAGTCTCAGCAGGACGCAGCCGTCTGTATCCAGGTCAACGACAAGGTGGTAAGCCTCGACGAACTCTCTGCCTTTCTCCAGCGCGAGCAGCGCCAGGCCCGCAAGAGCGGCGAGGCCCAACAGCTTACGGTTTGCCTCAAGGCCGACCGCCATGCCCCCATGCGTGTCGTTGAGGGTGTAAAAATGGCGCTGCGCAAGGCCAACATGCTCCACGTCAATTACTACGCCACGGAGAAAGCCCCCTCCCCAGCTGCCAACCCTTAGCAGGTAGGGGCAAACTGCGGACGATCTGGGGCGAATGTCGAATTACGTGAGAAAAACGCACGAAAAAGCACGAATTTTCATTCAAAATCCCGACTTACAGTCTTTTGATAGGCGGAAACGGTGCAAAAAGATGAATTATCTAAATAAAAAACGCTAATTAGTTGCGAAAATCAAAGGATTATTGTATCTTTGCACCAAATAACATACTATCAATATGGCATACAGAAGTTTAGACAAGTTAGACCGCAAGATTCTCGGTCTTATCGCAGAAGACGCTCGCATTCCGTTCCTCGAAGTAGCACGTTCTTGCAACGTGAGTGGTGCCGCTATCCACCAGCGCATACAGAAGCTCACCAACCTGGGCATTCTCCTGGGATCGCAGTTTCTCATCGACCCCGAGAAGATCGGCTACGAGACCTGCGCCTATATCGGTCTCTATCTGAAGAATCCCGAGGACTTCGACCGCGTGGTGGAGGCCTTGAAGAAGATTCCCGAGGTGGTGGAGTGCCACATCACGACGGGCGATTACGACCTGTTCATCAAAATCTTCGCTCGCAACAACCACCACATGATGGACATCATCCACGACAAGCTCCAGCCGCTGGGCCTCTCCCGCAGCAAGAGCCTCATCTCCTTCAAGACCGTCATCGACCGTCCGCTCCCCATTGAGGAGAATCCCAACGCTCCCCAGGAGGAGGACAAGGAGTAGTCTTCGCGAGAGGACCGTGGCGCCCAGCGCCCGTTTCCATCTCATCCCTCTAACAAAGGCCAGCAGGAAATGATCCTGCTGGCCTTTGTCTTGCTTCTACACAGGCGTGGCCTATTCGTGAGCCGCGGCCCTACTCATTGATCCAACCACGGATCAAACTGATGATCTCCTCACGCGTGGGCTCTGGGAAGGAGAGGATGCGCGTCTTGTGGGATCCGCCAGCCAACATATAGACATGCATATTCTTCTTGTTTTTAGTGAAGGGGAGTCCATAGACACCCGAGGCGCTCCAGGGATCGATGTCACCATAGATATAGACCATCTTCGGGTCGTGGGTGCTAAGATAGTCCACCGTGCGCTTATAGAGGTCTGAGGAGAAGCTGACGCCCTCCGTGCCCTTCGGCAGCATCAGGCGGTGGAGGTAGCCCTTGGCCGTGTTGATGCTCAGATAGCGCTTGAAAGGCTTCGTGTAGTAGCCGTAATAGCCCAGTTCCTTGGCCGCCTGCACGTTGAAGGAGAAATTGGGGTTTTGATTGGAGAAGTAGCCCGGCTCGCTCGTCTTCATCAGATAGTCGAACACCTGATCGTCGGTAGCCGTGGAAGTTGGTATCTCCTTCAAATCCATGCCCCACTGCCAAAAGGCGAAGGCATACTCCATCACCGTAAAGTCGAAGATCTCGTCTATCGGCGCATTGAAGGTGTACTGTTTCTGATCGCAATACTTCTGCAACATGGGCACGAGCGCCTCCTTGCGTTTGAAGGCCATGAGCTGGAAGTCGAGCACGCGCTGGCGGTTCTCCTTCGTCGAGACCTTGTTCTGCAGAAATTCCTCGTGGCGTCCGTCCTCCACGCTGCGGTTCAGCGGGGCCACATAGGGTACGGAGATATCGACGTCGTCGGGGAAGAAGCAGCGATAGAACATCGTGGTCTGTCCACCCTTGCTGATGCCCGTGGCGATCCATTTGCCCTTATACATGGCGTGGAGCGTCAGGTTGACGTGGTGAAGGTCATAGAGCGAGTTCTCCACCGTCAGATAGTCCCAGTTGCAGGGGTTCGGCATCGACTTTTCGAAGTAGCGATACTCCACAAAGATGATATTGGTGTCGAACAGTTTGGCCAACTCCTCGATGTAGCCCTTGTAGAGGGCGTAGCGCGCACTGTATCCTTCCGTCACGAGCACGGTGGGACGGTCGAAGCCCCTGTGGCAGAGCACCACGCGCTGCTCGAAAGTACCCTTCGAGGCATCTTTGCCGTCAAGCTGTTGCTTGATGAAGAACACATACTTCTCGGGGAACGTCGTACTCTCCAACGCCTCCACATCACTCACTCCCGGCAGCGCTGCGAGTCGCTTGCCTGCCTCTCCCAGTTCTGCCGCCAGCATCTGCAAGGGCAGCATGAGGAGCATTGTGACCAGCACCAGGGCCGATCTCCATTGCATCAATTTCTGTTTCATCTCTATTCTGTCAATCATTGTTTTGTTAATCATTGCCTTGCTTGCCATCCGTTCGCCTATCATAGCGTTTGTCAAGCGTTTGTTTCACCAACCGATCGTTTGTCAATCATTACCCAGCGAAAGACGTTTTTTTTGTAAACCACAATCCATCTATAGATTTCGATCGTTTCTGACGATTAGCAGCGCATGAACGGATTCCGATCGCATTACTCTTTACGCATTTAGCTGGTTTCCACACTATTAAAACGAGTCATCCCGTCGTTTATTATTTTTTAAGTCCACTTTCTTTGCCCTCATGTCTCAATCCTACGGCATAGATTGGCAACCCGTGGGCTATTCAGTTACCATGTACGACTATATCTATTCTGATGGAACCAAGTGTTCTGCCAAAGAAGCTTTCCCAGAATTGTTTATAAAATAAAGCTGGCGGGGTGTTGGCGAGTTCATGCGGAGATAGCAGGACACGCAGCAACCATACGTAGATTGGTCAAGCAAGAGCGGGCTGTCATCGGGAAAACCGACGACAGCCCGCTCTTGCTTAACAGGGCTTGCTTTCGCGCGAAGGCACGTTAAAACTGCGGCACTAATAAAGCAGCAGGCGCTATAAAACTGCAGGCGCTACACCAGCAGCAGACGCCCCAACTGAAAGACCAGGGCACTGACAACCCAGGCCAGGAGCGTCGTATAGCCAGCGACAAAGAGAGCCCAGCGCCAGGATCCTGTCTCGCCCTTAATGGCGGCCACGGTCGCTATGCAGGGGAAATAGAGCAGGACGAAGAGCAGGAAGCAATAGGCCGTGAGCGTCGTTAGGGGTCCCGCCTCGTCGTAACTGAGGCCGTGCTGGCGGGCCACGTCGTGCTGGAGTTCGGATCGGAACACGCGGCTATCGTTGCTGTAGAGCACGCCCATCGTGGAGGCCACCACCTCCTTGGCACCCACACCAGCGACGAGGCCGATGTCGAGTTTCCAGTTAAATCCTTGCGGGGTAAAGACCGGCTCTACGGCATGGCCGATCTGTCCGATGTAGCTCTGCTCCTGCTGCGCCTCCTCTCCGAGCTGCTCATTGTGTGGGAAGTAGCCGAGGGCCCAGACGATGATGGTGGCGCAGAGGATGATGCCACCCATCTTTTTGAGATACTGGCGCCCCTTCTCCCAGGTGTGGCGTCCGACGGCCTTCCACGTCGGGAATCGGTAGGGCGGCAGCTCCATGACGAAAGGCGTGTCCTCGCCCTTGAAGACGAAGGAGGTGAAGATCTTGCTCATCACGACGGCCAGCAGCATGCCCAGAAGATAGAGCGACATCATGACCAAGGGCTGCTGGTGGGGACGAAAGAAGGCGACAATGACCATCACATAGACAGGAATGCGCGCCTCACAACTCATCAGCGGCACGAGGAGCATCGTGACGAGGCGCGAACGGCGGCTCTCGACGGTGCGCGTGGCCATGATGGCGGGGACATTGCAGCCGAAGCCCATGATGAGCGGAATGAAGGACTTGCCGTGGAGCCCCATCTTGTGCATGAGCTTATCCATGATGAAAGCGGCGCGCGCCATGTAGCCGCAGTCCTCCATGAATGAGATGAAGAAGTAGAGGATGAGAATCTGGGGAAGGAAGACGATGACGGCTCCCACACCCCCGATGATGCCATCGACGAGCAGGTCGCGGACGGGCCCATCGGGAAGGGCACGGCCGGCGAGATTGCCGATCCAGGCCACACCAGCCTCCATCCACTCCATCGGATACTGGCCGATGAGGAACGTGGAGGAGAACATGACCAGATAGAAGTTCATAAACATAGCGGCGCACATGACCAGCAGCAGAAGGAAGAAGATGGGGAATCCGATATACTTGTTGGTGAGGAGGTGGTCGATGACGTGGGTGGTCTGATAGGTGTCCTTCTTCGTGCCTGTCTCGTAGCCTGCCTCCTTGAGGGCGCCGTGGATAAAACCGTACTTTGCATCCATGATGGCCGTCTCGCTGTCCTCGCCCGTCTCCTCCTTAACGCGGGCGGCGGCGTGGTCGCGATGGGCGAAGATCTCCTTGGCGTCGGGCATGGTGGCGACATACTACTCCACCTCCTTGTCGTGCTCCAGGAGTTTGATGGCGAGGTAGCGGGTGGAATAGCGCTGGCGCAGGTCGACCTCCTGCTTGAGGTGCTCCTGCATGTCGCGGATGCCGTTCTCGATCTCGTGACCGTGGTTGATATGGATATGGCGCGAGTCGGGATGGTCGCCCTCCATGCTCTCGTGGAGGCTGATGACGGTATGGAAGAGTTCCTCCACACCGCGCCCCGAGGTGAAGACCGTGGGCACCATCGGCACGCCGAAGAGGCGGGAGAGCTGCTTCACGCTGAATGCGTCGCCCCGCTCCTCGGCCTCGTCGTACATATTGAGCGCACAGACCATGGGGATGTGCATGTCGATGAGCTGGGTGGTGAGGTAGAGATTGCGCTCAAGGTTGCTGGTGTCGATGACGTTGATGACGAGGTCGGGCGTATGGTCGATGAGCTGCTTGCGAACGTAGAGTTCCTCTGGCGAATAGGCCGAGAGGGAGTAGGTGCCGGGGAGATCGACCAGTTCGATATGGTAGCCCTCATACTCGGCGAAGCCCGTCTTCGCATCGACCGTGACGCCACTGTAGTTGCCCACGCGCTCATGGGCGCCGGAGGCGAAATTGAAGAGCGAGGTCTTGCCGCAGTTGGGATTGCCGACCAGGGCCACGTTGATGTGGCGCCGCTTCTCCATCGCCGCGTGCTCCAGCTGCTGAGGCGTGAGGGGCTTGTCGAAGGGCGAGCAGGCGTCGGCCTCGATGGGCGAAAGCGGCTCGCCCTGTTCCTGGCGTTCCAGTCGACGGGCCTCCTCCAGCGAGATGACCTCGATGAGGTCGGCCTCACTGTGGCGCAGGCTAACCTCGTAGCCCATCACCTTGTATTTCACGGGGTCCTTGAGCGGCGCGTTGAGCAACACGTCCACCTCCTTGCCCTTGATGAATCCCATCTCGATAATACGCTTGCGGAAGCCACCATGGCCACTGACGCGGACGATGACTCCCTTCTCTCCTGTCTTGAGTTCTGATAGTTTCATCTTGTCTGTTCTGTCTTTGATCGCTTTCTAAACTGCAAAGGTACAAAAAAAGCTCGTAACACATGGTACGAGCTTTCTTTCATATCACAAAAATACCCACTTATGGGGATGACTGACTACTTAGAGACCGCGGCCGTGGCAGTGCTTGAACTTCTTGCCGCTGCCACAGGGACACGGGTCGTTCGGGCGCGGCATCTTCTCGGCACGGTAGGGCGTGTGGTTGGTCTGCTGCGCCGTCTCTCGGGTGTCGTGGCTGGCGGCAGCCTGCTGGGCCTGGCGTGCCTCCTCGAGCTCACGCTCGGCGTCGAGATCCTGCTTCTGCTCGATATACTGCTGGCTGTGTTCCTCCTCCTGGGCCTCCTGGACCTGCTCGGCAGGCTGCATCTCGGGGATCTGGCCGCGCATGAGGACGCTTGCCGTGCGGTTGTTCATATCATCGATCATGTTGTCCCAGAGCTTGACGCTCTCCAACTTGAAGATCAGCAGCGGGTCTTTCTGCTCATAGCTGGCGTTCTGGACCGAGTGGCGGAGCTCATCGAGCAGACGGAGGTTCTCCTTCCAGTCGTCGTCGATGATATGGAGGAGGATGACCTTCTCAAACTGCTTGACGACCGACTTGCCCTCGGTGTCGTAGGCCTCCTTGAGGTTGCAGGGGATGTTATAGACGCGCTTGCCGTCGGTGATGGGAACCATGATGCGCTCATAGAGGGCACCCGACTCCTCATAGACCTGCTTGATGATGGGCCAGGCCACGGTCTGGATGCGCTCAGTCTTGCGCTGGAACGCCTCCATGGCAGCCTCGAAGGCACGCTCCTCCAGAGCCTCCAGTTTGCCACTGGCGAGATCCTGCTCGCTGAAGGGGCACTCCATGGCGAGCACCTTGAGGAAGCCCTCCTGGCAACCCTCGTAGTCGTTGTTGGAGATGATGCTGACTACGCGGTCCCAGATGACATTGCTGATATCCATGCCGATGCGCTCTCCCATGAGGGCGTGGCGGCGCTTCTCGTAGATGACGGTGCGCTGCTTGTTCATCACGTCGTCATACTCCAGGAGGCGCTTACGGATACCGAAGTTATTCTCCTCCACCTTCTTCTGGGCGCGCTCGATGCTGCTGGAGATCATGGAACTCTCAATACGCTCGCCCTCCTCGAAGCCGAGCTTGTCCATCACCTTGGCGATACGTTCCGAACCGAAGAGGCGCATGAGCTTGTCCTCCAGCGAGACGTAGAAGACAGAGGAACCGGGGTCGCCCTGACGTCCGGCACGACCACGCAACTGGCGGTCCACACGGCGCGACTCGTGGCGCTCGGTACCGATGATGGCGAGACCGCCAGCGGCCTTGACCTCGGGGCTGAGTTTGATATCAGTACCACGACCAGCCATGTTGGTGGCGATGGTCACGGCACCCAGGGCACGCTCTTCGGTCTTGATGAGGTGCTGGGCCTCCTGGCCCACGAGGGAGCGGTCGCTACCCTTGGCCTTGTCCTCGGCGTCCTTGATGAGCTTCTGCTGGTGGCGGCTGGCGGAGAGCTTGTCGGTGTAGGCCTTGTCGTCGGAGCAAACGAAGACAGTGCCCATGGTGCTCTTGCCCGCCTCAGCCACGATGTTGGCCTCCAGCTGGTGCTTCTTGGCGTTGAGCACCTGGTGGGGGATGTGGCGCATGTCGAGCATCTTGCTCAGCAACTCAGAGATCTCGACCGACGTCGTACCGACGAGGCAGGGGCGGCCAGAGACACGCATATCCTCGACCTCCTCGATGACGGCAGCATACTTCTCGCGGGCCGTCTTATAGACGCGGTCGTCCATATCCTTGCGGATGACGGGACGGTTGGTTGGGATCTCGACGACGTCGAGCTTGTAGATATCCCAGAACTCACCGGCCTCGGTAGAAGCCGTACCGGTCATACCCGAGAGTTTATGGTACATACGGAAGTAGTTCTGCAGCGTGATGGTGGCGAAAGTCTGCGTGGCAGCCTCGACCTTGACGTGCTCCTTGGCCTCAACAGCCTGGTGGAGACCATCGCTCCAGCGGCGACCCTCCATGACGCGGCCCGTCTGCTCATCGACGATCTTGACCTCGCCATCGACGATGATGTACTCATCGTCCTTGGAGAACATCGTATAGGCCTTCAGCAACTGCTGCAGCGTGTGGACACGCTCGCTCTGCACGCCGTAGTAGGCCATCAACTCGTCCTTCTTATCAACGTAAGCCTGCTCGTCGATCTTCTTCTCGTCCTTCTCCTTCTCCAGCTGCGAGAGCTCGGTGGTGATGTCGGGCAGGACGAAGAGCTTGTCGTCATTGACCTGGGCAGCGAGCCAAGCGGCACCCTTGTCGGTGAGGTCGCAGGAGTTGAGTTTCTCGTCGGCCACGAAGTAGAGGGGCTCCACAGCCTTGGGCATCTCGCGGTTGTTGTTGGCCATGTAGTACTCCTCGGTCTTGAGCATACCGCTCGGCAGGGCCTTGTAGGAGCGGTAGAGCGAGAGGAAGCCCTCCTCCAGGATCTGTGTCTTCTGCTTGGCGTCGGTCTCGGCGAGACCCTGGGCAATCTTGCGGCGGGCGTCGGAGAGATATTCCGTGGCCTGCTTGCGCTGCACCTCATAGAGCTTCTGTACCAGGGGCTGGTACTCCTCGTACATCTGGTCATCACCCTTGGGCGTAGGACCGCTGATGATGAGCGGCGTACGGGCGTCGTCGATCAAGACGGAGTCAACCTCATCGACGATGGCGAACGCATGGTCACGCTGAACCATTGCATTTTTGTAGATCGCCATGTTGTCGCGCAGGTAGTCGAAACCGAACTCCGAGTTGGTGCCGTAGGTGACGTCTGCCTGGTAGGCCGGACGCTTGAGCTCGAGCGGCATGTTGTTCTGGAGCAGACCGACGGTCATGCCCAGGTACTTGTAGATGCGGCCCATCCACTCGGAGTCGCGCTTTGCCAGGTAATCGTTGACGGTAACGACATGC
>OHUS01000480.1_pt1 | contig 11781 bp, 4 predicted proteins | sample 1579311 | NCBI WGS metagenome assembly OHUS01 (sample SAMEA3882538, study PRJEB24775) | human gut metagenome | biome: human-associated habitat; feature: intestine environment; material: feces | place: Netherlands | collected 2009/2010
AACCCTTCTTGTAAGCCTCAGGATAACCGCCGCTTACGAGCATCACGCAGACTGCTGCACGCTCATCAAACTCGATGCTGCGCTTGTCCAAATCGCCTGCTGCTACACCCTCAAAGAGATCCACGATGTCGCTCTTCAGACGGAGCATCACGCTCTCTGTCTCAGGGTCACCCATACGGCAGTTGTACTCGATGACCATAGGCTCGCCTTCAACGTTGATCAGACCGAAGAAGATGAATCCCTTATAGTCGATGTTCTCCTCAGCAAGTCCCTCTACGGTAGGACGGATGATGCGCTCGTCAACCTTCTGCATCCACTCCTTGGTAGCGAATGGTACAGGGGTAACGCTACCCATACCGCCGGTGTTCAGACCGGTATCGTGCTCGCCGATGCGCTTGTAATCCTTAGCCTCAGGCAGAATCTTGTAGTTCTTGCCGTCGGTCAATACGAATACAGAGCACTCAATGCCGCTGAGGAATTCCTCGATGACTACGCGTGCAGAAGCGTTGCCGAACATACCGCCGAGCATCTCCTTGAACTCTTTCTTAGCCTCTTCCAGGGTAGGGAGGATGAGAACGCCCTTACCGGCGCACAAACCGTCAGCCTTCAATACATAAGGAGCCTTCAGTGTCTCCAGGAATTTCAAGCCTTCCTCTACGTGCTCGCCGTCGAAAGTCTCATACTGGGCAGTAGGGATGTTGTGGCGCTTCATGAACTTCTTGGCGAAGTCCTTGCTGCCTTCCAATACGGCGCCAGCCTTTGATGGACCGATGACAGGGATGTTCTGGGTGCGAGGATCGTTCTTGAAGTCATCGTAAACACCCTTTACCAATGGGTCTTCCGGACCAACTACCACCATATCAACGCCATTTTCTACTGTGAAGTTCTTGAGCGCCTCAAAGTCGTCTGCCTTGATATCTACGTTCTCGCCGACATTCTGTGTACCGGCATTACCAGGAGCGATGAAGAGTTTCTCACACTTCTCGCTCTGAGCGATTTTCCATGCTAAGGCGTGCTCGCGGCCACCGCCTCCTAACAATAAAATTTTCATTTGCTGTAAGTTATTGTTTGTTATTTGATGTAGAAGTAAACTCCCCTTTTTCGGGGGATGTTTACTCCTAGATATTTACTTGAGATAATCGAAGAAATAATTGCTGATGCGCTCATGCAGATGAGTGCTCTGATGACCTCTCATGTTGTGAGGCTCTCCAGGATAGACGAAGAAGTCTGGCTGGGTGCCTGCTGCGATGCAAGCCTTGAGGAAGGTGAGGCAGTGCTGTGGCACTACGGTCACATCGTTCAAGCCCTGGATAATCTGCAGCTTGCCCTTCAGGTTCTTTGCCTGATAGAGCAGAGAGGTCTTCCTGTAACCCTCTGGGTTGGTCTGTGGGGTGTCCATATAGCGCTCGCCATACATCACCTCGTACCAGTGCCAGTCGATAACCGGACCGCCTGCTACGCCTACCTTGAACACATCAGGGTGGTTGGTCATCAGTGAGATGGTCATGAATCCGCCGAAGCTCCAGCCGTGAACGCCAATCTTGTCAGCATCTACGTAAGGAAGCGTCTTCAGATATTCCACACCCTTCATCTGGTCTTGCATCTCAATCTGTCCGAGCTGGCGGAAGGTAGCCTGCTCGAAAGCCTTGCCACGGTTCTCGCTTCCACGGTTGTCGAGGATGAAGAGCAGATAGCCCTTTTCTGCCATGTAGGTTTCCCAACCACGGCTAGAGTAGTTCCAGCGGGCATCTACGTTGTGGGCATGAGGACCACCATATACATATATAATGGTAGGATACTTCTTGTTTGGATCGAAGTTTACCGGCTTCACCATTCTCCAGTAGAGGTCAGTTTCGCCATCGGCAGCCTTGATGGAACCGCAGCTGTACTCAGGCACATTGTAGCCCTTCCAAGGGTTCTCGGCAGTGAAGTAAGCGGTGCGCTTGCCGTTCTCGGTGTTCACGAGGGCAATCTTGCGAGGCACGGTAGGAGTAGAGTAGTTGTCGAAGACATACTGTCCGTTCTCGCTCAAAGTGGCGCTGTGCCATCCCTTGCCGCAATCATCTACCAGCGTACGCTTGCCGGTTTTTGTGTCTACGGCAAAGATGTTTCTCTGGATAGGCGATTTCTCGTTGGATGCGATGATGATACTCTTGCGCTTGGTGTTGAAGCCGAGTACTTCCATCACTTCCCATTTGCCGGAAGTCAACTGCTTGATTTCGAGCGATTCTGTGTTGCTTGCCATGCGGCTTCCGTGCTTGCCCAGGGTGCAGAGGTAGAGGTGGTTGTAGCCATCCTTGCGGCTCTGCATGATAAAGCTGTTGCTGTCCCAAGGCAGGAACTGGATAGGGTGGCAAGGCTCCACGTATTTCTCGTCGGTCTCGCGATAGAGTTCGCCTGTCTTCTCGCCGGTTTCTGCATTGTAGGCAGTCAGACGGCAGTCGTTCTGGTCGCGGTTCAGTTCGAACATATAGATGGTCTTGCTGTCCGGACTCCATGCGATGTTGGTAAAATAGCGGTCGGTTGGATCGCCAGCCTTCAGATAGACGGTCTTGCCGGTCATGCAGTCGAACACGCCTACGGTTACCTTGTGTGATGTCTCGCCAGTCATCGGATACTTGTCTGGTGCAGGAGTAGCAATGCAACTCTGTGTTTCAGGGTGATTGAAACCGATTTCCGGGATGTCGACCTGCGGATAGTCGGTTACCATACTCTGGTCCATACGATAGAAGGCGAGCAGTTCGCCGTTCGGACTCCAGAAGGTTCCCTTGCTGATACCGAACTCATCGCGGTGAACACTCTGTCCATAAACAATTTCGCGGCTTCCGTCCTTTGAGAGCTGGAAATCGTGAGATTTCTTTTCTTTTGTCAAGGCGTTGCTGGTTACATCGAAGGTACGCACATAGAGGTTGCTGCCCTTCAGATAGGCGAAGGCGTTCTGCTGGGCGTTAGCCTCCAGGAGGTTCTCGCCGTCAGCAAAATCCATCTCGCTCAGCAGCTTATGCTTCTTGAAGTCTACGGTATAAGTCTTGCTGCCGTTGCTTACCATCACGATGCTCTTGCCTGCAAAAGGGAATATAGCATTGTAGAGGGCTCTTACCTTGATGTCTTTGGTAGGAGCAATCCACTGGTTGATGTCATTGATGCCGAAGAGTTTGGTCTCCTTGCCTGTCGTCTTGTTGACGAGATAGCAAGCATCCACATCCTGGCGAACGAGTTCATTGCCCCACCAGGTGCACCAGCGATTCTTGGCTACCATGTTACGATAGTTGTTGCCGCCGAAGTTCAGGTCTTCCAATGTAAAGGTTTTCTCGCCTTTCTGAGCAGGAACCACGCCCTGAGCCTGTAAGTCGGTTGCATTCATAGCCATCATAATCATAGCAGCAAAAGATAATTTATAAATTGAATTCTTCAGATTCATTATATTCTTTACTTTACTTTATCGGGTTTACCACCCATGCGTCGTGAAACGCGACGTATGGGTCGATATGTCTTTAATCCTCGTCGTCGAAGTCAACGCTGAAGTTCTTCTTGCCTCCGCGCTTGCCTCCGAAATCACGGCCACCACGTTTGTCGCCCTTGAAGCCACCACGCTTGTCGCCTTTCTCGAAACGCTTTCCGTCGCGCTTGCCACCGAAGTCACGACCACCTTTGCGGTCGCTCTTGAAGCTACGGCTTCCACGCTTGTCATCGTCGTCATCATTGCGTCGACCGCCACCGATACGTGAACGGCCGCCCTTATGGAACTCAGCACGCTTCTTCTCGAAGTCTTCCAGACGGTGAGTATGGAACTTGAAAGAACGGATATCGTCCTCCTCGTTTTCAGTCTCCTCGCTTACACGCTTCTTGAATTCACGCTCCTTCTTGAAACGGTGCTTCTGAGCCATCTCGCTCTTCTCGCGCTCAGTCTTCACAATACCGCCTTCAGAACGGAAGTCCTTCATCTTGCCGTCGAACATCACATACTTGCGGAATTCGCACTCCAAGCTTCCGTTGAATACAGGAATCTTGATAGATGGTTTCAGACCAATCTGCTCGAAGCACTCCTCGCGGTAGCTCAATACCCAAGCCTCGTTGCCGGCAAAAGCCTTCTTGAAGCGCTCACCTATCATCTTGTAGGTGTTCAGGAGGTTAGGGGTAGAGATGCGCTCACCGTATGGAGGGTTCATCACGATGATGCTCTTCTCGGCTGGCTGGGTGAAGTCCTTGAAATCAGCCTGTGAGATGGTGATGTCCTTGCTGAGACCGGCAGCACGAACGTTGAGATTAGCTGTATTGACAGCCTTCATGTCAACATCGTAACCATAGATATGGTGCTCGAACTCGCGCTCCTGAGAGTCGTCGTTATAAATCGTATCGAAGAGATCCTGGTCGAAATCGTTCCACTTCTCGAAGGCAAACTCCTTGCGGAATACACCTGGAGAGATGTTTCGGGCGATGAGGGCAGCTTCGATGGCGATGGTACCTGAACCACACATCGGGTCGATGAAATCGCATTCGCCCTTCCAGCCGGTCATCAGAATCATACCTGCAGCGAGAACCTCGTTCAGAGGAGCCTCTACCTGCTCCTGGCGGTAGCCACGGCGGTGCAGACTCTCACCACTCGAATCGAGACTCAAGGTGGCATTGTCTTCTGCAATGTGGATGTTGAGGCGGATATCCGGGTTAGATACGCTGATATTTGGACGTGTACCCTGCTTCTCGCGGAACCAGTCAACAATCGCATCCTTTACCTTGTAGGTTACGAAGCGTGAGTTGCGGAACTCCTCTGAGTAGACTACTGAGTCAACAGAGAAAGTCTTCTTCACATCTAAGATGTCATCCCACTTGATCTTCTGAATCTGATCATACACCTCTTCAGCGCTTCTAGCCTTGAAGTGCTTGATAGGCTTTAAGATACGGATGGCTGTGTGCAACTGGAAGTTAGCACGATACATCATTTCCTTGTCGCCTGTGAAAGACACCATGCGGCGACCGATCTGTACATTATTGGCACCCAACTGGGTGAGCTCTTCAGCCAAGACAGGCTCGAGGCCCATGAAGGTCTTGGCAATGAGTTCAAATTCCTGTTCCATTATTGAATTCTATATCTAATAAACTTTGTTTTTCTTTTTTATATTTCTTTGTTTTCGGTTTCATATCCTTGGTAACCCATACGTTGGCTCCCACTACGCAGCCTTCTCCGATGGTGATGCGACCGAGGATGGTGGCATTGGCGTAGACGATGACATCATTTTCGAGGATAGGGTGGCGAGGGATTCCCTTGATAGGATTGCCGTCCTTATCGAGAGGGAAACTCTTGGCTCCGAGGGTTACACCCTGGTAGAGTTTCACATTGTCGCCGATGATGCAGGTAGCTCCAATTACCACACCCGTACCGTGGTCGATGGTGAAGTGCTTGCCGATGGTAGCCTCCGGGTTGATATCAATACCGGTTTCCGAATGCGCCAGTTCGGTCATCATTCTCGGAATGAGCGGCACTCCCAGTTCGTGCAGTACGTGAGCGATGCGGTAGTTGGTAATCGCCTTGATGACCGGGTAGCAGGAGATGATTTCTCCGTGGCTCATGGCAGCCGGGTCGCCCTCGTAGGCAGCCTCTACATCAGTAGCCAGAATCTTGCGCAGTCTCGGGAATTCCATGATTGCCTTGGCTGCAATCACGCCTGCCTTGGCACGCTGGTGCTGCAGTTCAGCCTGGGTTTCCGTTTCACAGTCGTTGGCGAAGCAGAGACCGGCGAGAATCTGCTCTGACAGCATCTCATAGAGTTTCTCTACTCTTACTCCAATATGATATTTGATGGTTGAGATATTTACCGAAGAATTGCCGAAATATCCCGGAAAGAGGATAGAACGGGACAAACTGATGATTTCTTCGAGCGCCTTGCCCGAAGGAAGTGGATTCCCGTCTCGATGCTGATGGAAGAGACCCTTCAAAGATTCTGCGCTCGAAAGCTCCTCGATGGTCTCTGTCAGCTGATGAGTTAATGTATCTTTACTCATTTTCTTAATGTCTCAATAAAATTTGAGTGCAAAGATACGATTATTTTCTTGAATGACAAAGAAATAGCTACGGTTTTTTGTATTTTTTAGAGTGATTTTTTGAGGGATGAAAGACGGAAAGACCCATGTACGGTAAAACACCGTACATGGGTCTGACTTGTCTTATTTTGCGATGCTGTCCAGGAAGAGGAGCAGTCGGTTGGTGACGTTTACCTCTGAAACACCGGAATCGAAGTCGAGCGATACGAGGTTGAGCATTGGGAAACGGTCGTGGAGACGTTTCTCGATGCCCTTGGAAATCACGTGGTTAGCGATGCAACCGAAAGGCTGGAGCGAGATGATGTTGTTCACGTCATCACGGATGTAACCTACGATGTCGGCAGGCAGAAGCCAGCCTTCGCCAAACTGGGCTGCGAGCGAAACCAGTCCCTGTACGTCCTTCGCATCATCATAGATATTGGTGAACGGACGGAAGTAGCGGAACTTGCCGGCTGCCTTGTTTACCTGGCGCAATCTTCTGCCTATCAGCGCCTGATAAGCGCCCTTGATGATGAAATCGGGCACTTTGGTGCAACTCAGCCGCATGTGTTTCTGTATCTCCACGTTCACAAATTCCTGCAGGAAGAATGGGGCAAGCAGAGGCGGAACCACCTCTATGCCGCGCGAGATGATGTTCTGCTCCAGGAACTGGTGGGCGAAAGGATTGAACTTCAGGAAGATTTCGCCTACGATTCCTACCTTCGGCAGTTCTCTGTCGAGGGTCATCTGGTTGAATTCTTCGGCTGCCTGTTCCAGGAGTCGGATGAGTCCTTTGGCTGAATTCTGGGCGATAGGTCCGTCTATCAGCTGCATGTATTTATCGCGCAACTCTCTGGCAATGCCCGGTTTACGCTCTCTTACGATGCAGGCGTTGTACATCTCGTTGATTGCATCGCCATAGAAAATGGCGGTAACGATAATCTGACTGTATTTCAGCCAAGGCACATTGAAGCCGTCCTGCTCGTTATAGTCTTGCTTGTCGTCTGTTGAGCCTGATGCTTCGCCTGTTGAGGCTGTTACACCGAGTGTGAGCAGCGGAATGTCCTGGAATCCATTGGAAATCATCGCACGCTTGATGAGACCAGCGTAGTTGGTTGCGCGACACTGGCCGCCCGTCTGACTCATCACTACTGCTGTATTGTTCAGGTCGTATCTGCCTGATTTCAAGGCTTTGATGATGTCGCCGACGATGAGTGTAGCCGGATAGCAGACTTCGTTGTTGGCAAACTTCAAGCCGAGTTCGGCGCTTACCTCATTGCTCATCGGAAGAACCTCAACATCATAGCCTATCAGTTTCAGGATAGGCGGAATGATAGGGGTGAGGTATTCGGTCATGAAAGGAGCGAGAATCTTGCGATGAATGTCCTGCTTGGTGAATACCTTGGTCTGTTGTAAATGTTGAGTGTTGAGTGTTGAATTGGCTTTCCCTTCGGCCGCCGAACATTGTTTCTTCACTCTTCGTTCTTCACTCTTCACTTCCTTTACTCCCTTCAGGCTTTCTATGAGCGAGCGGACACGGAGTTTCAGTGAGCCGATATTGCTCACATCATCTATCTTCAACAGCGTGAAAGGCTTGTTGTGGCGCTTCATGATGTCGCGAATCTCGTCCTGGATAAAACTGTCTGGACCGCAGCCGAAGCTGGTCATCTGGACGAAATGAACCTCATCGCCCTGTTCTGCAGCCCATTGCGCTGCCTTCAGAATGCGGTTCATATACGCCCATTGCTTCACGAGATAAGTCTCTGGCTGACAGTTGTATGCTTCGTTGTTGTCCTGACTGGCTAATGCTGCCTCATTTCTTTCTGCCGCCAGATTCTCCAAATTGAAGTCTTTGAAATCTGCAAAGAGATTACCCCGGGCGATGTCTTCGCTGATGACGTTGACTCCCAGATTGGCTATCATCTCGCTCAGCTTGTGCTGAATCAGCGGGTCTGTATGATAAGGACGGCCCGCCAGCAGAATCGTAAGTCCCTTGTTTGACTTCAGAATCTCCCAGCCCTGTTTCTTAATCTCAGCTGCATATACTGCCTGAGCATAGAGGGCCTCTCTCAGCGCTTTACGGGCAGTCTTCTTACTTACTCCCAGTTGCTTGAGATAATCGGTAATCTGCTTTTCCAGCGCCTTAGGCTGGGCAAAGTTGATGACGGGCGTATCGATCGGTTTCTTCAGATTGATGACCGACTTGATGACATCGCTGTAGCCCGAAACGACCGGACAGTTGAAACTGTTCAGCGTATTCTTCGGGTCGTCATTATGTTCATAAACCACGTATGGCATGAGGATGCGGTCTACTTTCGGGTTCTCGTTGAGTTCCTTCAGATGACTGTGAGCCAGTTTAGCCGGGAAGCAGATATTGTCGCTCATCACCGTATTCAAGGCTCCTTCATACTGGCTGAAAGTGGAATCGGAAGAGAGAATCACGCCCAATCCTGCTGCCCGGAGCAGCGCATTCCAGAACGGATATTCCTCGTACATGTTGAGGATGCGAGGAATGCCTACTTTGGCGTTGTGTTTTGCAACTTCAAGTGGGTTAACTTCTTCTCTATCAAATAGTAAACTATATTTGTATTCGTAGATGTTTTTGCCTTTTATCCCGTTTGCTCCCTTGTTGTTAAACACACGCTCACACTTGTTTCCGGAGTAGAATCGGTTGCCGCCGGCAAAGGTGTAGCGGGAAACATAACAATGGTTTTCGCAGCCTTTGCATTGCAGTTGTTTGGTTTCATAATGAGCCAGATTCTGGAGATCATCGATGGATCTTGATGAGGCAGGGTGCTCGTCTTCTGCAGATGTGCGATGCTTGTAATCTGCCGCCGCATGAAGGGCACAACCGTAGGCGCCCATCAGTTCCGGCATGTTGCTTCGTGCCACTTCGGTATGGGTGAGCAACTCAAATGCTCTTACCACCGCATCGTTTCTCATCGTACCTCCCTGCACAACGATTTTGCTTCCAAGGTTCTCATTACCATGGAGTTTCAATACCTTATACAGACAGTTCTTGATGACCGAATAAGAGATTCCGGCAGAAATATCAGCTACAGATGCGCCCTCTCTGAGCACCTGTTTTACCTTCGAGTTCATGAAGACGGTGCAGCGGGTTCCCAGGTCGCAGGGAGCCTTCGACTGGCAGGCGAGTTGGGCAAAATCGCCTACAGAATAACCCATGTTGTTGGCAAAGGTCTGGATAAATGTTCCGCAGCCCGAACTGCACGCCTCGTTGAGTTCCATGCGCACCACAGCCCCTTTCTCCACGAAGATAGCCTTCATGTCCTGTCCGCCGATGTCCAGGATAAAACTCACGTCAGGCATGAGTGAGGCAGCAGCTCTTTCGTGCGCCATTGTTTCGATAATGCCGCTGTCGAGCCCGAAAGCCGCCTTGATAAGTTCTTCGCCGTAGCCTGTAGAGCAGGAGCCTACGATTTCCAGTTCAGCGCCTCGCAATGCAGCTTCCTGCTTCAGGGCGTTCAGTCCATCCGCTACAGCCTTGATCGGATTTCCCAGATTCAGGCGGTAATTTGTAAAGACAATATCTCCCGTAGGCGTCTCCGCATTCACCCTTACCGCAACAATCTTCGTCGTAGTAGAGCCCGAGTCAATACCAATCACAACCTGCTGTTTTCCTTTATTCAGCGGTTGGGTTTCGGTAGCGAATTTCGCCTTTGATTTGAGCCATTCCTGGTGCTCTTTCTCGTTTTTGAACAGAGGCAGCAGACTGCTGGTCCATTCCGTTTGTATTTCTTTTTTCATCCGGCTTCTGAGAACAGATACTGAGGCTGCAGAATCTGCCGATTTAGCCCGGTAAGCACAGCCCAGAGCCGGGATGAGATTGCTGTTTCCTGATACGATGAAATCGTTTGGTGAGAGATGGAGATAATCGCAGAAAGCCTTGCGGAGAGCCGGAAGAAAGGTCAGCGGACCGCCGCAGAGCAGGATAGGAGCCTCGAAGCTGATGCCGTGAGAAAGCGTTACCACCGTCTGTACGGCGATGGAATGGAAGATGCTGGCTGCAATATCTGCTTCGGGCAGATTGCGTGCCATCAGGTTCTGGATGTCGGTCTTGGCGAACACGCCGCAGCGGGCAGCCATCGGATAAACGTGCTCTGCCTTCATCGCCAACTCGCTCATCTTCTGGTTCTCTACGCCCATCAGCACACTCATCTGGTCGATGAAAGCGCCCGTTCCGCCGGCACAGTTGCCGTTCATGCGCAGTTCCATATTTCCGTTTTTCTTGAAGAAGATAACCTTCGCGTCCTCGCCACCAATATCGATGAGCGCCTTCGCCTCAGGATGGGCAGTACGGGCATAGACTGATGCAGCCACCACCTCCTGTACAAACTCCGCCTGGAGCTGTTCGGCAGTAGCCATTCCTACGCTTCCCGTTACGCAGATTCTAGCCTCTGCATCGCCCGTGAGGGCTAAAATCTCATCGAAATATTGCGACACAAGTTCGTTGACACGAGCGTTGTGGCGTTCGTATTTTGAGTAAATTACCCGGTTATCGCTGTCGATAACAGCTATTTTGGCTGTCGTAGAGCCAACGTCCAATCCTATGTAATATGTCTTCTCCATTTCTCTTATCTCAAGTATTTTCTCTTATCTTCTAGTATCTTCTTATCTTCTAGTGGCTTTTCCCAAGTTCCATCTTCTCTCTTCTCATATCCCTGAAAGCGCTCCAGGCTATCGGAACCGCAACGGCAAACGAACAGCAATCTGCCCACATCTGACACATCTCCACGCCCAGCAGTCCGAAGAAATAGGGGAGGATGAAGATGAGCGGAATGAAGAAAAGTCCGCTTCGTGCTGCCGCTACGATGTTGGCTCTCACCGGTTTACGGATGGTCTGCATCAGCATGTTGGTGAGCACGATGCTGGCTACGAGCGGAAAACTGAGCACCTGCCATCGCAAAGCCACCGAACCTACGGCTACAACCGCTGCATCATCGCGGAAGATGCTGATGATGGAAGTTGAGAAGATGAAGCCGAGAAGGGCACAGACGCTGAGGAAAACCGTGCCGCATTTAATGCAGAAAAAGAAGGCTTCCTTTACACGCCCATAGAGTTTGGCGCCGTAGCAGAATCCGCAGAGCGGCTGGAATCCCTGCCCCAGACCGATGACCATCGCATAGGTAAAGAAGGAGATGCGGGTAACGATGCTCATGCCCGCAATGGCTGCATCGCCAAACGCACCTGCTGCCACATTGAGCATCAGCGTAGCGATACTTCCCAGTCCCTGTCTTGACAGCGAAGGGGTTCCGCCGAAGATAATCTCCTTGGCAAAGGCGCGGGTAGGGGTGAAATTGCTGAGATGGATGCGGATGTTCTCGCCTTTATGCGTCATCCAAAAGAGCATGGCGCAGCCGAAACACTGGCTGATGAGGGTGGCTACGGCGGCTCCGGTAATGCCCAGCTGGAAGTAGAGGATGAGCAGAGGAGCCAGAATCAGATTGAGCAGCACACCCGACATGATGCCCTTCATCGCATACATCGTATTGCCCTGAAAGCGCATCAGATTATTCAGCGTAAGCGATGTGGTCATAAAGGGAGCACCCAGCAGGATAATGCCCAGATAACGCTCTGTATAAGGAAGAATGGTGGGCGTAGAACCCATCAGAAGACAGAGCGGTGTGAGGAACACATGACCCAGGATGGCGATGAGAAGACCGGTAAGAAAACTCAGCACAAAGCCCGTGGTTGCCATCTTCTGTGCCTCTTCCGTATGCTTGGCGCCCAACTGTCGCGAAA
>OHUS01000490.1_pt1 | contig 11616 bp, 6 predicted proteins | sample 1579311 | NCBI WGS metagenome assembly OHUS01 (sample SAMEA3882538, study PRJEB24775) | human gut metagenome | biome: human-associated habitat; feature: intestine environment; material: feces | place: Netherlands | collected 2009/2010
TGACCGTGAGCGGACCTGCAGCGGATGCTGCGGAGGGGTCGGATCTTGGATACGACTCTTCGGTTGAGCGCACGGCGGGAAGCCACCTGACGCTCTCGGCGATTGGCCATGTGAAGCAACTCGGTGCCGACGATAGCGAAACAGGGCTGGCACCGACCTATATGTGGTACCGCAAGGGCCGCGGCGAGACAGAGTTTAAGCTCGTGGGTGCCGATGGCAACCTCGCGGCTGGAACGGCCTCAAAGCTCGAGATTGACCTGACCGCAGACGATGACGGTGCGCAGTATTACTGCCACGTGGGATACAACGACGTGGGCCTCGACACCGGCACGACGCTCGTGAATATCGAGGCCGAGGAGACGGTGCTCACAACGGTGAACGCCACCCCGATCCGCACGCGCCGCCTGTGCTCACAGGCAAGTGCGGGCGCCAAGAAGTTCCTGGACCATACGCTGGTAAACACCGCCGGCCCAACCGATTCCGAAGGCTCAAAGGACCCCGAGGCTCCTGAGACCCCGACGAACCCGGACAAGCCCAAGTCCGACAACGGAGCTAAGACCGACACCAAGGTCAAGACTACGACCACAGCGAAGAACCTCGCAAACACCGGCGACCAAACATTCGCCCTAGTCGCCACCGCAGCAGCAGCGGGAGCAACGCTCGTAGTGATAGCCCTCATCATGCTGATCAAGCGCCGCAAGACCCACTAGTAGCCAGTCGAACATATCGACAACCCAAAAACCCGGGTAGCCAAAAAACAGGCCACCCGGGTTTTCTGTTGAGTGGAGACTCCGCAAGCGGAAACTGCATCCCACAATTAGCGCCCGGAACGGGACACATTTTCCGTCAAGCCCTCATCCGGAAAATCCATCCCAGTTTGAGCGCCCAGACCGGGACGCACTTTCCCAAAGGGTCCTCAACGGGAAACTGCGTCCCATAATTAGGCCGAGAAATGGGATGAACTTTCCCAATGAGAGCCAACCGGAAACCACGTCCCAGAATCAGCCCCCAAAGTGGGACGCATTTTCCCAACGAGCCTCAACCGGAAAATACATCCCGGAATCCAGCTGAATAGTGGGACACACTTTCCCAATCGGGTCCCAAGCGGAAACTGCATCCCATTCCAGACAAGAATTCCGGGACACACTTTCCGCAAACAAAGAAGGCCACATAACGTGGCCTTCGTCTTGCGCAGGACTGTCCGAGCAGGGAACCTTATATGCCTCCGCCCGGACAGACGTTTCAGTTATGAGTGACCCGCTACTTGATCTTGGTCGTACCCGGTGCCAGGTTGGGGTCGGTTTCGTTGGCCTCGGTCTGGAAATGCTCGGTGTAGACGTTCTTGCCGTCGCGGAACATCTCGTAGTACTGCATCTTGGCGTAATCCTCGCGCGCCTTGGTGGCGGCTGCGGCAGCGGCGTCGTCGCCGGTGACGTTGGAGGAGAGCGCCCAGCGCAGGCTGGCGTCCTCGTAGCCCACGGAGTTGATAGCGGGCAGCGACTCGCGCAGCGTCATGTGCGCTTTCTGGTAGTCAGTCAGCGGGGCGCCAATCAGCTGCATAAGCTGCGTGGACAGGTAGTTGGTGGACAGGTCGTCGACCTCACTCGTCTGGTCGCAGCCGGCAACGTCGTAGTTGGCCCAGATGATGTAGTCGGTCTGCCACAGACGTTCCTGGTGCGTGGCATCGTCCTCACCGGTAAACCACTTGTCATTGAACTTGGACGGGAAGAACGGCTGGTGGTCGCCCCAGAACACCACGACCACCTTACGGTCGAGCTTGCTCAGGGCGTTGAGGAAGTAGCGCAGCGCCTGGTCGGACTGCTCGATGCACGAGACGTACTCGTCGACATCGGAGAGCGTGCCGTCCTCGACGGTCTTGGCGTCCAGATCGGTCGTGTCGATATTCAGGTGCATCTGCTTGTCGACCGGCAGCAGGCCCGTATCGTAGCCCGAGTGGTTCTGCATGGTCACGTCGAAGATAAACTGCGGATCGGCGTTCTGGTTGAGCATCTCAAGAATCTTGTCGTAGGTAGCCTGGTCGGTCACCATGCCGCGCAGGGTATCGGCGCCCTGGAAATCGTTGATAGACAGGAACTGGTCAAAGCCAAAGTCCTTGTAGACGTTCTCGCGGTTCCAGTTGGTGGCGTGGTTGGGGTGCATGGCCGTGGTGGAATATCCGAGCGACTTGAACTGCTCTGCCAGGTTCCCGGTCGTTTCCATGTTGTAGATGGTGTAGGGGTACACGCCCGAGCCCAGGTTGGCCATGGAGTTGCCGGTCATAAACTCAAACTCGGTATTGGCGGTGCCGCCGCCGTAGGCGCTCACGTAGAGCTTGCCGCGGCTGAGGCAGTTGGACAGGTTCTTAAAGTACTGCGGGCCTTCGTAGCCGGCGCGCATGTTCTGGTAGATCGAAAGATCCGAGAAGGTCTCGTTCATGATGGCGATGACCGTGGGCTTCTCGCTGTCGAACTGCTCCTTTGCGGCGGCGCGCTCGTCGCTCTTGGCCGCGTCGGACTTGTCGTAGGCCTTGGCGTACTTTTTGAGCGTGGCCTTGGCATCGTCGACGGAGTAGTCGGCGGGTTTGGGCGGCTTGATGGACTGCGCTGCGCTAATGAAAGCGGGCAGGTAGCCCTCGCGCCAGTAGCTCTCGAGCGGGCGCCAGGTGTAGACGGTGATGCCGAGGGTGTTGTAGTAGTCGATGAGCGTGACGTGTGCGGTCACACCGCCCAGGCACAGCACGGCGACGAGCAGGTTGGTGAGCAGCATGCGCTTGGCGTTGGCGGCGCCCTTCTGACGGTGCGGTGCCACCAGGCCGGCGTACTCGCACAGCAGCATGGCGATGGCGGTAAAGCCCATGGACAGCACGCAGAACAGTGAGATCGAGAAGGTGTAGCCGGTGCCGGCGACCGCGGCGGCGGTGGAGATGGCCGAAAGGTCGCCCGGCTGGATGGGCATGGATTTAAACGTGATGACGAAGAACTCGGCAATGCCCAGGACAAAGAGGGCAAGGGCCAGGACCGCGGGAGCTGCGCCGTGGCGCTGGAACAGGAAGAACAGGCCGGTCATGAGCGTGGTGATGATGGCCCACTCGAGCAGGATGCACAGGGGGTAGACCCAGGTAAAGTCGTGGTTGGACGATACCTCCATGCCTAGCAGCGCAAAGACGCCGGCGAGCAGCAGGCACAGCACGGCGGCGACGAGTGGCTTGCCCACAAAGGCGCCGCGCAGGCGGGCGAGCTTGCCGGTGGGAGCGGGGGCGTCGGGCGCGGCGAACGCAAAGACGCGCGGGGCGATGCGGTCGCGTGCGATGCTGGCCCAAGCGCAGCCGGTGAGGATGGCGTTGGTCAGGATGAGCATCACAAAGGCGAGCGGCTCGTTTTGGGCGACGAGGCCAATGGCGCCCCAAATGGTCAAAAAGACCTGGAACAGGCCGAAGGCGACGCTCCACCCAAGAGCGCTTTTGGCAACGGTGCCCGACTGAGCGCGAATGGCCTTGGCCTCGCGCAAGACAAGGTAGACGGTCGCCGCAAGACCGACGAGCGAGATGGCGGCAGCGAACATGCTGAGACTCCTCACAAACTAAAACGTACGAAAGCGGGGGTTTACCAGATTGTTACCAAGATATGCGCTGCAATTGGTGGCTGCGCACAACAACCAGCCATATTAACGCGCACGTGTGGCGGTGTGACGCAATGTAGTGGCGACCTGCGCGATAATGGACGGGAATTACACGGAAACGTAAAGGCTTCTTAAAGAATTAGCGAGGATGAGGCGATGAACGAGCAGGTTTGCACCAAGGCTGTGGATACGTGTGGCTATCCGGTCGAGACCACGGGCAATGCGGTGCTGGACACGTTGGAGCACCGTTCCTCCACGCGTGCCTTCGCGCGTGATGACGACGACCGTCCCGTGGCGGTGACCGACGAGCAGCGGGCGGCGATTCTGCATGCGGCGAGTCGCGCGCCGTCGGCGGGCGCCATGATGATGTATTCCATCGTGAGCATTCGTGAGCAGGCTACGCTCGACCGTCTGGCCGACCTGTGCGACCACCAGCCCATGATCGCCAAGGCGCCCTGGGCACTAATATTTGTGGTCGATTATGCCAAGTGGATCGATCTGTTTGAGCACGTGGGCTGCTTTGAGCCCGAGTTTGTCGAGCGCACGGGCAAGGCGCCCCGTCGTGCACCAGGTCTGGGCGACTTTGCCATCGCGGCCCAGGACGCCGTGATCGCCGCGCAAAACGCCGTGGTTGCCGCCGAGGCCCTGGGCCTGGGGAGCTGCTACATCGGTGATATCGTCGAGAATGCCGAGGAAGTGGCCGAGCTGCTGGATCTGCCGCCCTATACCATGCCGCTGTCGATGCTCATCATCGGCACGCCCCGCAAGGAGCGCCCGGCCATTGCGCATCCCGTGGTGAACCTGGTGCACGAGGAGCGCTACTGCCGCGCCGATGCTGCGACCATGGACGCGCAGGTGGCCGAGATGGACGCGATGTTCCGTCCGCATGCCCGCGAGGTGGGCGAGCGCGTCGTGGACATCTATACCCGCAAGCACACGAGTCCCTTTATGGCCGAGATGAGCCGCTCCATGGAGTGGTGGTTCAAAAATTGGCTTGGAAAATGACGAATGTGACAAAGGGACAGTCCCTTTGTCACATTCCATATCGCCGCGGTAGCCTAAAGACTGTATAAATCTTTATCTAGCTGGGAAAACAGTGCATTTAAACATGGCCGATTACCTATAATCCTTTCGAACGTTAAAGTTGGGAGGAAACCGGCTTATGGAACAAAAGGCCAAGGAGGCAGCCTCGCACGCTGCGATTCCTGTGAGCATCTCGGCGATGCTCGTCACGCTGGGCGTGGTGTATGGCGATATCGGCACCAGCCCCATGTATGTAACCAAGGCGCTCGTTGCCGGCAACGGCGGCATCGGAAGCGTCACGGAGGAGTTCGTGCTTGGTGCGCTCTCCCTTGTCGTGTGGACGGTCACGCTGCTGACCACTATCAAGTATGTGCTCATCTCGCTGCGCGCCGATAACCATGGTGAGGGCGGCATCTTTGCCCTGTACAGCTTGGTTAAGCGCTGCGGTAAATGGCTCATCATCCCCGCCATGCTGGGTGGCGCCGCGCTGCTCGCCGACGGCATCCTGACGCCGGCCGTTACCGTTACCACGGCCATCGAGGGCCTGCGCACCATCCCGGCGGTCCATGCCGTGCTGGGCGATGACCAAGGCCGCGTCGTCGCCATTACGCTCGCCATCATCATCGCGCTCTTCTTGGTACAGCGCATCGGTACGGCCAAGATCGGTCACGCCTTTGGCCCCATCATGACGCTGTGGTTCCTGTTCCTGGGCGGCACGGGTCTGTTCTTTGTCTTCCAGCACCCCGCCGTGCTGCTGTGCCTCAACCCGCTGCGCGGCATCGCCTTTTTGCTGAGCCCCAACAACCACGCGGGCATCATGATTCTGGGCAGCTGCTTCCTCGCCACCACCGGTGCCGAGGCGCTCTACTCCGACATGGGCCACGTCGGCCGCGGCAACATCTACGCTACCTGGCCGTTCGTTAAGTGCTGCCTGCTGCTTTCCTATATGGGCCAGGGCGCTTGGCTTATGAACAACGCTGCCAACCCCGAGCTCATGGGCATTGCCGACCTCAACCCGTTCTACCAGATGCTCGCCCCGGGCCTGCGTCCCTTTGCCGTAGGCCTTTCCACCGTTGCGGCCATCATTGCCTCGCAGGCGCTCATCACCGGCGCATTCTCGCTGGTGTCCGAGGCCAGCCGTCTGGACCTCATGCCGCACATGCAGGTCTTCTACCCTGCCGAGACCAAGGGCCAGCTCTACATCCCCATGGTCAACAACGTCATGCTTGTCGGCTGCGTCATCGTGGTGCTGCTGTTCCAGAACTCGGCGCATATGGAAGCCGCCTACGGCCTTGCCATTACGCTGACTATGATGTGCACCACGCTGCTGCTCTTCTTCTACCTGCACGAGGAGCGCAAGCTCAAGGTTGCTCCGTGGATCTTCGCGGCCTTCTTCCTTTTGCTCGAAGGCTTCTTCTTCGTGAGCTCGCTCACCAAGTTCTTCCACGGCGGCTATTTCACCATCCTCATGGCTGCACTCATCATGGGCATTATGGTGTGCTGGTACAACGGCACGGCGGTCGAGCAGCGCCAGTTTACGCTGCTGCCGCTGCGGAGCTACCTGCCGCGGCTCAAGCGCCTGCGCGACGACGACCGTTACGAGCGCATGAGTGACAACGTCGTGTACCTGACCAAGGACACCCATACCGACTACATCGACCGCGATATCGTCTATTCGATCTTGGACAAGCATCCCAAGCGTGCCCGCGCCTGGTGGTTCGTGAATGTCGAGACCATGGACGAACCGCACACCTTTGCCTATTCGGTCGAGACGTTCGGCACCGACTACGTGTTCCGCGTGCACCTGTACCTGGGCTACAAGATCAACCAGCGCGTCAATGCCTACCTGCGTCAGGTTGTTCAGGACCTGGCTGCCACCGGCGAGCTGCCGCCGCAGACGCATGACTACTCGGTCTACAAGGATCCGGGTAACATCGGCACGTTCAAGTTCGTCCTGATCCGTAAGCTTCTGGCGCCCGAAAGCGATGTGGAGCCCAGCGAGCGTACGGCCATCACGCTCAAGTACATCATTCGCCGCGCCGCCGGCACGCCCGCGCGTTGGTACGGCCTGGAGAACTCCAACGTGAGCTTTGAGTACGTGCCGCTGTTCACCAAGTTCAAGGCCGTGAACAAGATGCAGCGCCTGGCTCCCAACGAGCGGCCGTAGTCGACGCTCGAGGTTTGTCTGCGAACGGGCGGGCTTGTATTGACGGGGATTGAGTCCTGGGAGGAAACCATGGATGCAAAGGTGCTTGACGGTTGCGATCTTGCGACCGAGCTGGTGCGTGAGGTACGCGCCGATGCTGCCGAAGATCGGTTCTTTACGAATCGGGCCAACATGGACATGGCCGACCGCGTGATCTCGATCGTGGCACTGGTATTTGGAGCGGTGTGCGTGTGCGCACTGCTCGCGCACGTGCTGTTTGTCTAACGTCCGCAGGTTGCAAAGGCTTTACACTTGGAACCACCACAAGGGGAAACCACCACAAAGGTGCCTGTCCCCTTTGTGGTGGTTTTTGTTTTTGAGAGAGGGGCGGAACGCTGATGGACGTCCGTACGGACGGCGATATTGCCGATAGCTTTTGGTGGCGGCGCACAACGCTGACGCGCCGCACTCCTCTGTATGACGCCTGCGTATCGGTGGGGCTGCTGGTCGCGGCGACGATTGTGGGCGCGCTGCTCGACCATCCGGGTCTCGCGCCGAGCATCATGATCGTCTATGTGTTCGCCGTTCAGCTGTGCGCATTCTTTACCTGCAGTCGCCTGTATTGCTTGCTGAGCTCGGCTGCCGCCGTGGCGCTCTACAACTTCTTGTTTGTCGACCCGCGCTACTTGCTGTCGTTTATCGACCGCGGCTATCCCGGCATGTTCTTCATCATGTTTGTGGTCTCGCTTGTGTCGAGCTCGATTGCCTTGGCCCTGCGTCGCGCTTTGGCACAGGCTGCCGCCAGCGACCGCCGCACGCATATGGTGCTCGAGACCAACCGCATGTTGCAGCGCTGCGCCGACGAGCAGCAGATCGTTCACGCCATGGCCACGCAGCTGGCGCGTCTTTCGGGCTGTCCGGTCGTGTGGTACAGCGCCGACGCCGAGGGCGATGACCTGCTGCCGCGTGCGACATACACGGCCGTGGGCGATGCCGCGCCGGTGCACGAGCTGGCGCCGCAGATGCCACCGCGGCTCTCGGCGTCCGCCTATGTGGGAACGCCGCTCGATGCTACGTTCGGCGGCTCGGCGTTTTATGGCATCTACCTGACGGTTCGCACGGGCGACGGCTTCGCGCGCTCGGGCGACCCCGCCTCGGTGGTGGGCGTGCTGGCTATCGTTGCCGAGCCCGACGTGCTGACGCACGAGGAGCGGACACTTGCCGATGCTATCGTGAGCGAAGGTGAGCTGGCGCTCGATCGCGCCCGCGCCATGGAGGCCCGCGAGGAGGCGGCGGTGCTTGCCAAAAATGAGCAGCTGCGCGCCAACCTGCTGCGCTCCATCTCGCACGACCTGCGCACGCCGCTCACCAGTATTTCGGGTAATGCCGATGTGCTGCTCGACCAGGGCTCGACCGGCACCGCCGTGCTCGACGCCCAAACGCGCCGCGGCCTGCTCTTGTCCATTCGCTCGGATGCGCAATGGCTCAACGCCACCGTCGAGAACCTGCTCGCCATCACCAAGCTCGAGGGCGGCGGCATGCATCTGTCGACAACGCTCGAGCTCATGGACGATATCGTCGAGGAGGCGCTGCGCCACGTGAACCCTGCCGTGCGCGAGCACGACCTTAAGGTGGTGGCGTGCGATGAGCCGGCGCTCGTCAACGTCGACGCGCGCCTGATGGTGCAGCTGGTGGTCAATCTGGTGAACAACGCCATCACCTATACGCCCGCAGGCTCGCATATCATGATTTCGATTAGCGTCGACGATGGACGCGTGGCGTGCTCGGTGGCCGATGACGGCCCGGGCATTGCGCCCGAGGACCGCGAGCGGATCTTTGAGTCGTTCTATACCGCCAACCACGGTTTGGCCGACAGCCACCGCAGCGTGGGCTTGGGTCTTTCGCTCTGCCGCTCCATTGCGCTGGCGCATGGCGGTAGCATAGAGGTTGCCGCGGCGGACCCGCACGGCTCGGTCTTTACGATTGAGCTTCCCGTCGCCGATGTTTCGTTTGATAAGGAGTAGCGCCGTGCCAAACTCTGCCGTAAAACCGCTCATCTTGGTCGTTGAGGACGACCCCGCTGTCCGCAACCTTATCGTTGCCGCGCTCGAGGCGCACGGCTTGCGCCATATGGCTGTAGAGACCGCCCATGCCGCTATTGCCGCCGCCTCGTCGCAGGCGCCGAGCATCGTGCTGCTCGATCTGGGCCTGCCCGATATGGACGGCGTCAAGGTGGTGGAGTCGGTGCGCGCATGGTCGGGCATGCCGATCATCGTGGTCTCGGCGCGCAGCGAGGACGCGGACAAGATTCGCGCGCTCGATGCCGGCGCCGACGACTACCTGACCAAGCCGTTTTCGGTCGAGGAGCTGCTCGCGCGTATTCGCACGACGCTCAGGCGCCTTTCGTATGCGCAAACGGGCGGTGTTGCCTCCGAGGGCTCGTTCGATACCGGCGAGCTGCATATCGACTTTGATGCCGGCATTGCCACGATGGATGGCGAGGAGCTGCATCTGACGCCGATTGAGTACAAGCTCCTGTGCCTGCTGGCACATAACGCCGACAAGGTACTGACGCACCAGTTTATCCTGCACGAGATTTGGGGCACGGCAACTAAGAGTGACCTGGCAAGCCTGCGCGTCTTTATGGGTACGCTGCGTAAGAAGATAGAGTCCGACCCCGCGCATCCGCTTTACATCCAAACGCACGTGGGTATCGGCTATCGCCTGGTCACCCAAGGCTAGGACGGCGTCCGCCATCCCAATATGAGTTGCGGTGAAATACGGTCTAAATTTGCCTAATTCCAGGCAAAGCAGTCCGTATTCCACCGCAACTTTGTTATTTGCCTTTGGGCTTGCTGGCGTAGAACTTCTTTTTTTTGGGCTTGCCAGCGGGGGAGGGCTTGCCAGCAAAGTTGGACTTGCCGTTGCCGGCCTGCGCGTGCGTGGGTACTGCCGCGCGAGGCTTGCGGGCCTCGGGGTTGCGCAGCTCCTCGGTTCGCTCGGCAATCTCCTCGGCGCTAAAGCCGACCTCTGCCATGGCGTCCTCAATGGGCAGGCGGCGCACGATATAGCAGTGGTGCACCTTTTGGTTGCGCGCGAAATCCTCGGGGATGGTCTGCGCCGTAATGTCCTCCAACACGACGCCCGCGCGCGCGAGCTTGCGCGTCTCGGGGCGGAAGCCACGCAGGTTGCAGCTAAAGATGGCGTGGCCGCCCTGTGCGAGCAGGCGCGATACGCCGGCCAAAAGCTCAACATGGTCGCGCTGGACATCCCAGGTGCGGCGGCCCATCTTGGATGAGTTCGAGAACGTGGGCGGGTCGACAAAGATCAGGTCCCAGCGGTTGCGCGTCTGGCGCTGGTCGCGAATCCAGGCAAGCACGTCGTCGCGCACAAAGTGATGCTGCGGCCCCACAAAGCCGTTTTGGCGCATGTTGCGCTCGGCCCAGTCCAGGTAGGTGTTGGAGAGGTCGACCGTCACGGTCTCCTCGACGCCGCCGTCCGCCGCGTAGCAGGTGGCGGTGCCGGTGTAGGCGAACAGGTTGAGGAAGCGGCGTGCCTGTTTGGCGTGCTCGCGCACCAGGTTGCGGGTGACGCGGTGATCCAAGAAGATGCCCACATCCAGGTAGTCATCAAAGTTGACGGCAAAGGTGAGTCCGCCCTCTTCGATGAGCGGCAGGCGACGGCGCGCGATGTTGGCGCGCTCGCCCGAGCCGCCCTTGCCGGCGCCCTGCTTGCCGTACTGCGAGCCGCCGCGCGAACGCATGCGGGCCTTGGCGTGCACATGCTCGGCGGGAACATCTAGGATGCGCGGCGCGATGGCCAAAATGTCGAGCATGCGGGCCTGGGCTAGCGCGGGGTCGATGGTCTTGGGCGCGGCGTATTCGGCGATGACGAGCCAGCGGCCCGGCGTCTGCGGGCAGCCCTCGTACAGGTCGATGGCGGCGGAGTAGTCGGGAAGGTCGGCATCGTAGACACGGTAGCAGCTCACGCCCTCGCGCTTTGCCCACTTGCGACGCAGACGGGCGTTCTTGCGCAGGCGGTTGGCGAACTGCTCGGACTCGGGGATGAGCACGGGCAGCGGCTTGCCGTCACCCAGGTCGAGCGTGGCGGCAGGTTCGGACATGGCGGGAGCGGTGCTGCCTTCATCATTGGCGTTGTCGACATCTGCAGTCTCGCCTTCAGCACCTGCACTGGTCGCAGCTTCAAATGCCGCGGCGGCGTGATCGAGCGAGGGCCAAACCTCAATAGTTGCCTCTTCATTGTTGGGCATGACGGCAATCGAGCGCTCGGGCTCGGCGTGGAGCGCGCGGGCCAGCAATCCGTCGCGGGTGAGCGCGGCGACCGGTGCCGAGGCAAGCTCGGGCGCGCGGCGCAGCTCACCGACCAGCGTCATGGCGTCGTGCATGAGCGAAAGCGGGGTTTCGGTGGTGTCTGCGACCACGGCGGCACCGGCGACGGCGCCCGCGTGGTCCAGCACGGTGGCGGACTTGGCGGCGCAAAAATCGACAAAACGCTTGTAGCCGGCGCACTTGACCATGCGCTCGGCGGTCTTGCGGGCGGCGGGGTCGATGTCTACGGCCACAATGCGTGCTTGGCGCTCGCGTGCTGCCGCCTCGCGCTCGCGTGCCTCGGCAAGCAACTGCTCCCACAGAGCGGCGTCGTGCAGCTGCCAGCCCTCAAAGCCCCAGTGGTCGCGGGCGGCGCCCGGTGCACGGTCAGTCAGGATATTCACGGCCTCCAGCAGCAGGCCGCCGCCGGCGCACGAGGCGTCGATCAGCGTGGGCAGGGCCTCGTTCTCGTAATCGTCGGCCGTCAGCTCGCGCTCGCAC
>OHUS01000553.1_pt1 | contig 10196 bp, 7 predicted proteins | sample 1579311 | NCBI WGS metagenome assembly OHUS01 (sample SAMEA3882538, study PRJEB24775) | human gut metagenome | biome: human-associated habitat; feature: intestine environment; material: feces | place: Netherlands | collected 2009/2010
AGGTTTCGACCGTTTCAAGGTAGGCAAGAAGATAGGTTTGCCGAAGAAGAAATAGTTTTAGATAGAAAAAGCCCGATAGGAGAGCGTTACAGCTTCCTGTCGGGCTTTAATTATTGTGTATCGTTTAAGCGATTTTTAAAGGCTTAACCGATTACTTGTTCTTGTACTTGACAACTACCTTGTTGGCATAAATGCCTTGTGCCTGTGAAATGGCAGCACCTGTGCTCTGTATGGTCAAAGCGTTGTTCTCAAATGAACTCTCAATACCTGTTGTGGCTTTGATCATATCTCCTGTCGCCATATCTATGTCATCAGCAATAACCTGATTTATAACATAGGTAGATACCTTTACATTGCGGTTGAGAAGGAAGCCAAGGAATAAGTCATCACGCGTTATTAACCAGCTAAAGGTGTTCAGCAAATAGTAAGGCTCTACGGTGTTTGGACATGTACGGATACTCTTATTTGTAGTAAACTCGTTTGTTAAACTTAGAGTATAAGCAGACAAGTTGCCATCTGTATAAGTGCTCAGGAAATTTGCGTCAGCATCATCTGCTGCACCTACCTGCTTAACGCTTGTGAGGTAACCGTTTGCATCGTAGCTCCAAGTATAAGTTACCTCGTCGCCAGTCATCATATCCATACCTGTACTGCTGATAACGCGACCCTGATCATCAAGAGTATAAGTATAAGGATTATTCTCTACAGAAACAGTTTTTCCGTTGTAATTGAAAACCCAACCAAGACTACCATTAGAAGTAATTTCCTTGAGAGTTCCATCTTCATTGTAAGACATGTTGAGAGTTAAAACGCCTTCTGTAAGACCCAAGACAGGGGCATACTGGTTGAGTGCCTCATTATCTGATACAGTAATGCTCTCGACCTGGCGCTTCTGGAAGGCATATACCTTACCCAACTCCCAAGAAGCATTGCCGCGAACCAGAGATACGGCATATTCGCCCTCTGCCAAATCAGCAGGAATAGTAACCTTTACGCCATCAGTTGTAACTATTGTCTCTAATGTCTTGTCACCAACTACAATCTTGTCGCCCTGAGCAAAACCGATACCGGTAAGGGTTACTTCCTCGCCAATACCCATCTCGCCTGGCAATGACAAGGTAGAGATTGGGTTGTCGGCTGCAAGAAGAGTCATGCTGCCCAATGTCCAGCTATCATTACCTGTCTTCAATACTACGTTTACCTTACCTTCAGTCATGGTGTAAGGAATGGTGAAGGTTGCACCGTTAGCAGACATCTTGGCATTGGTGTTAACCTCAGTACCCTGCTCAGGCTGGAGATAAAGAGTCTGACCAGCAGCGAAACCGCTACCCTGTACGGTTACCTCGGCACCAATCTTTGCAGATGTTGGAACCACTGCATTGCTTATTGGGTTAGTAGGACCATCGTCGTCTGACGAACACGCTGAGAAAGTGATGAATGCACAAAGCATCAACATCATTGAAATCAATTTTTTCATAGTGCTGTGTTTTAATTAATGAATAAATATATTGTTTTTAAACTCTAATTCTTACAACCCAGGCTGACTGTTCAGAATCTTCTCTGTGTCCTCGCTTGAAGGACGGGTCATGTCTGGATTCACGATTCTGCCGTTAGGATCGAGGAGGATGAAGCGAGGAATGCCGCTGATGCGGTAATCGCTCTGGAACTTGCTGCCCTTACCGATATAAAGTTGGGTACCGCTCAGTGCACCGCTCTTCACCCTGGCAGCCCACTTCGCCTTGTCCTGGTCGATAGAAAGACCTACGAAAACGATGTTTCTGCCCTTGAACTTCTCTTCCAGTTTCTTGAGGAATGGCAACTCTTTCTGGCATGGTCCGCACCAGGTAGCCCACATATCTATATATATGTACTTGCCACGGAAATCACGGAGCGTCATCTCCTTGCCGTTTACATCCACACCCTTGAACATAGGTGATGGACGGCCCACAGCCGCCTTGTCCCATTTGGCACATGCCTTCTTGAAGATGTCATTCAGGCGAGGCGATGTAACATAGCTATAGTACAGATTCTGCAGATCGGTGATGTTCTCCACGCCATTACCTTCAACATAGGTGAAAGCCAGGAAATGAATCAGCGATTCGCGCACCTTGTCGCTCTTCGTATTCTCGCCGATATAGCTCATCTCTGCAAGCACCTTAGGATAGAATTGGCGGATGTTCTTTCCCGCTTCATCAAATACGTGGGCTGTCTCAATCATATAGTTGCGATACTCATCGTTGTCGACGAGATCATCATCCTCCTTCACATACTGGCGCAGGGTATCGTAATAGTCCTTACCCAATACCTGAGTGGTATCCTGAGTGAGATAAGTATGACTTACCGGATACATCAAGAAGGCATTGGCATAGAAGTAGGTGATTCTGCCTTCTTCCATCTTCAGGAATTTGTCGTCGGCAGCAAACTTGCGTGCCTTCAGCAGGCGTTTCATCGAAGCTATCTTTTTGTCAACGGTAGCCTTAAACTCGCTCCAAGGCTGGATGTAAGCTTCATTAGACAAGCCGGTTAACTGAATCTTGTTCAAGTAATCGATAGCCTTCTCGTTGCCGCCCTTCACGGCGAAGGTGTTGTCGAAATCGTTGGCATCGAACGAGATGGTTACATCGTCGCCCTTCTGAAGATATACGTTCTTGGTTTTCTCGCCATAATAAACGTTGGCGTAGAGAGCATCCATGCCGTCGAGCTGCACGGTAGCCTTTCCGTCGGTCAGTGGAAATTCGTTGACGCTCATGTGGTAGACGAGTACCACATTGGAGAGCACCGGATTCTTGACGTCAAATCTAACGGTGATGCCCTCAGCTGCGTGCATGTTCACTGCAGCAAGCAGGAACAGAAGCAATGATAATATTCTATTCTTCATTTTTACTTTCTTTTTTAAAGTTGTTGATTAGGTGGTACGCTCACGGTAAGTAGCATCTACTATCTTGCCGAAACCTGAATAGCTGGTAGGTGTAACCTTAGAGAAATCGCCCTCTGCGCTCATGCCGTCGTAGATGCGGAGTGTACCCGAACCATTGCTGTTCTCTGAACCTACGATGAGATCGTAATCATGGGCTGAAGCTGAATTCTGATAGAAATTAAACTTCATCATCGTGATGGTTTCGCCGTTGAAACTGAACTGGCGCTCTGCCTTCAATGGTTTCTCCGAGAGGTTCACGCGATAAACGGTACCGCCTACAGCATAATACATGTAGTCCTTTTGTGAACTGAAGGCGAAGCAAGAGGCATTGGCGATGTCTTTGCAGTCGCTCAAGTCGCCGTAGTAAGCTTTACCCAGTGCAAAGGTGCAGTCGGCATAGCAGAGCAAATCACCCAGTTGGATGCCATACAGTTCATATTTCTTTCCGCTGCGCAGGATGGTATATGTGATGCCCATCTTGGCATTTCCCGGGTCATATTTCGTATTCTCCATATAGACGAAATCCTTGCCGGTAGGATATTCGCTGAAGGCTTTGCCGGTTATCATATCCGATCCCTTGTATCCGGTAGCAATCTCTTCCATATCCTTCATGCTGTGATAGGAAACATCAGAGAGCGAAAGGCCCGGCAGGAATGGACAGCAGGACATGAAGCACTTGTTCACATTATCATAAAGCAGATAGATGGATGCGTAAGAGGATGCTCCGATGTTGGCTCCTACAGCTGGTGCAAGAACAGGCTGCTTGTTGACGGCAGCGAAAAGTTCCTGGATACCCATGTTGGATGCCGAATATGCATAGCCGTCACTCACAATCATTCTCATTATGCCGCTCTGGTCGCATACCATGCTCTGTGGCTTCAGATTGGTCTGCTTGGCTACCTCGTACTTGAAGTCGTAATCCTTCTGCCATATAAAACTGTTCTTTGACAGACGGGTGGCTCCGTCGGCAGTAAAGAGATAGAAAGGAGAGTCGGAATGTCCGCTGTTAGGCGCATACTGGATGCTGTATGGATGATTCAACTCAGGCATTCCGCTGGTCTTGAGGATGTCGAGATAGGTTTTACCTGTAACCTTCGATATCATGTCGAGACGGGTCTTGCCGTTCACATCACAGAGCACCATCCAGCCTTCTGAAGAGGTATCGCTCACGGTGAGTGTATAGCTCTGCTGCCAGAAGAGTCCGGTCTTCTTCTCTGTTGCCGTGAAGTAGAGGGTATATTCTCCTGCAGGAAGCGTCATTTCCTGCACGAGATGTTTTTCGTTGCCAAGCACGGTCACCTCTTTGTCGCCCGACTTATTGATGACCTTCCACTCGTAGTTGTAGGCATCGAGGTCGGTGATGTTATCGCCCAGATTCGGGTCGAGGTCGATGTTGGCATGGGTGAGTACCGAGATGGTCTCAGGCACGCCGGTGATAGTAGGCTCGTTCAGACTGTGATAATCGTAGTTGCCCTCATCTTGCGAGCATCCTGCCATCATCGTAGCCATCATCAGAGCTGCTGCCATTATTTTATAATTTCTCATAATCTTCCAGTTTTTTTTATTCTCCATAGAAAATCAGCGCATTGCCCTTTGCATCGAATGCATCAGCATCGTATGCTTCGCCGTTGTTGCGAAGTTTCTGCTGCTCTCTCACATAGCTCTGCATCTCAGAACTTACATAGCTCTGCATGGCAAGCGTCATCTTTGAATCGTCGTTGAAATCGGCTGGGTCCAGGTCGAGTACCTTGCAAGCCAGTTCGAACTTCTGCTGGGTGAAATCGCCGAGCAGATCGGTCTTCCATGCCTTTGGTGCCGTGGTAAACTTGTCAGAGAAGATAATCTGATAAGAAAGGGTAGAAACCACATCGCCGTTGGCTGTCGTCTCTTCGGTAACAGGAAGAGTGAAGTTCTCGTTAGGCTGCAGACTTACCTGTATATGCTTCTCCTGAGTTTTCAGGATGGCAGTACGTTTCAGCGTAATCATATATTCCAGTACGGTTTCGCCCGCCGGCATCTCAGCCTTTTCCGGCAGGATGTAGTCTGTGCCTTTCTGTGCATCCTCCGAGCTAACCATTAGGGCTATCTCGCGAGGGTGGTCTGTAGGACGGCCTACCAGCTGTATCTTGACAGGCACCTGCATCTCATCGCCTTTCTGATAGACAAAGGTCACATTGGTGTTTGCCTGCAGGATATTGGTGTTGGAGCGATTGTTCAGGTAAACGCCGTTAATGTTCTGAAAAACATCTGGTTCCTGTTCGCTGCATGAGCCTAGAGATAGGGCTGTCATCGCTCCAATCAATAGAGTCTTTATCTGATATTTCATATAAAAATCGTATATAATTAGTCTTAACTATAAACTGTAAACTATTAACTAGTTCTCTGTCTCAGAGTCAGGTAGTGGAACCACGAAGATGAGGTCGCTTGCCTTTGGATTCTTGTTCGCGTTAGAAGAGGTGATGATGTCGCTGTTCAATCGCTTGTAGAGATAGAACAGCTGGCCTTCGCCATACAACTCGCGGATGTACTCATACTTCAGTAAATCAGGAGTAAGGGTCTGAAGGTTTGCCACACCACGGTTTCTGCGCAGGGCGTTGACATACTGTACTCCCTTTGCCAGATCGTCGCTCTGGCTCTCGGCTGCTATGAGGAACATCTCACCCAGACGTATCATCGGAATCATCGTGTTCTGGATGCTTCCGTTAGCCACCATATCGCTATACTTGTAGAAATAACGGTTGCTGCCTGTTGCTATCCAGTTGGCACGGTAACGGTAGTCGTCCTGATAGCCGCCGGTTGTCGCTGCACCGCCATACACGATGTTGCTCATCAGGTTATCGTCCATGCGGAACACATAGTTTGGCAATCGTGACGGATCGTAGAAATTCTTGTGAATCTTGCTGCGGCTGGTGTTGGTCAGTGCAAACAGAACCTCTGAAGAGAAGATGCGGTCAGGGTCGGCTGGCGAACCTATAACCAGACTCTTGTCTACGAATGGGAAGATGCCCTGGTCGGCAGTCTTGATGACATCGGTGGCATACTTGAACGCCTCGGTCTTATTGCCCATATAGAGATTCACACGTGCGAGAAGGGCCTCTACGGCATAGAAGTTGAGTCGGAGAGCACGGTAGCGCATGAAGTTGCTGGTACCGTCCTGTGAACCGCTCATCAGGGTTCCTTCTGTCTTCACCGGATCGTTGGCAAGCAGGATGCGGGCTTCCTCCAGGTCGGCAACCACCTTCTCTGCCACCTCCTTGGCTGTGAGGATAGGCTCCGGACTGTTTGTCTGCTTATTATAATAAGGTATCGCCTTCTTCTCGCTGTCCTTGGCATAAACCGGACCGAAGAGGCGCAGCATGTCGAAGTGCAGCATCGCTCTCAGTGCCAGTGCTTCTCCCTTTACGGCATAATAGTTGCCGCCTGTAAAGAGATCTTGGTTCTGGTCGATACTTTCCAGAATCTTGTTGCAGTTCAGAATCAGCGCATAAGCCTTGTTCCAGGTCTGGTCCAGGCGGTTTCGCCAGTATTCTGTGCCATATTGGTAGTTGGAGAGGTCTTTGTAGTTGCCCCATACGCTGTTGTCGGTACCGATGGCGTATGCACCACCCATCACCTCAATCATCTCTACCGACAGCGACTGACCGTAGAGTGCATCGCTGTTGAGGTCGATGTAGATACCGTTGAGCATTTTCTGGTAGCCTTCTTCTGATTTCTGAAGCTCGCCCTCCGATATCTTGTCGTATGGTTTCACTTCCAACCAGCTGTCGCACGATACCATCATCGTGCTGCAGGCTAAAATCATTGTATATAATATCTTTTTCATTGCGTTCTGTTTAGAATGTTGCACCTATTGAGAATGACACGGTACGGGCAAAAGGATAGTCGATGCCTCGCTCTGCCTTCACGGTAGACCAGCGGAAGATGTCGTTCATGTTGGCCTGAACTGAGAGTGCCTGCATGCCAAACTTCTTGGCGATGTTGAGCGGGAATTCGTAACCCAGATTGATTGACTCGCATGTAAGTGTATTCTCATCCATTACGAAGCGGGATGACTTGTCTGTTTTCTGTACCATCGAGATGCCCTTGAACTGGGCATTGCGGTTGTTGATGCTCCAGCGGTCGTAGAGGGCACGGCGGTCCTGGTTGTTGTAGATGTCGGCTGTTCCGATGTTCTCTACCTTGTCGAAGAGCGAACTGTTGAAGAGCTGGCCGCCATACTGGTAGCGGAAGAAGCAGCTGAATGAGAATCCCTTGTAATAGAAGGTGGTTCCCAGCAAGCCTTCTACATCCGGCTCGGTATCGCCGCATACTACCTCGTCGCTGGCATCATAGGTAAACGAATAGGTGCCGTCGCGCTTGATGAACAGCTCCTTGCCGGTAGCAGGATCGATGCCTGCTGAACGTACTGCCCAGATGGCTGTAGGACTTCCGCCGTCGTAATAGCGGGTGGTGTTGTGAAGTCCTGTCTTTCCGCTCTCGTTCAGTGCGCTGAAGGCATTGCCTATGTTGGCATATTTCGACTTGGAGTGGGTGGCACTCAGCGAGATATTCCAGTTGATGCGCTCATGAGGCATATAAATAGGAGAGAACTTGATGGTGGCTTCCCATCCGTTGGTCTTCTGCTTACCGGCATTCAGAGCCTCGCTCGTTACACCCATTGAACCTGGGGTGGTGATGATGGCGAGCAATGGGTCGGTGTTCTTGATGTAGTAATCAAGCGTCAGATTCAGACGGTTGCCCAGCGTGGTGATATCGGCTCCCACGTTGTAGTTGATGGTCTCCTGCCATGCCAGATCGTTGTTGCCCAGACTGTTGATGATGACACCGGTACCGAATACGTTGGTCATCAGACTGTTGAACATATAGGTGGTATAAGCCTGATAGGCAGAGAAGTTCTGGTTGCCCGGATTACCCACAGAGGCACGCAGCTTGAGCATCTGGAAGATGCCGTTCTCCTGCATCCACTCTTCGTTGTGGATATTCCAGCCCAGACCTACTGACCAGGTGGTACGGAACCGGTTGTCGGTGCCAAACATTGAGGCGCCGTCGTTACGGAGGTTGAAGTCAAGCAGATAGCGGTTGTCGTAGGCATAGCCACCGTTCAGATAGAAACTGGAGGCATGCTTGATGCTTTCGCTGTAGCTTGGTTTGCCGCCTGTAGGGTAGTTGTTGGCAAAGGATGGGGCATCAAACTGGTCGTCGGTAAAACCGGTGGCTGAGTAGCCATTGGTCTTGCTGGTGGTATTGCTGAAGTTGAAACCCAATACGGCGTTTATCTGATGCTTCTCTGCTATCAGCTTGCCGTAGGTGGCAGAAAGGTCGCCTTCGTAGTAGAGATATTTCTGCAGGCTGTGCTTGAACAGTCCCTTCTGGGTTGCTTCCTGGTCATCGAAATCGGTATGCTCTGGCGAGAGGCGCTGATCCTGGGTATCATCATACTTGGTGATACCGAATTTGCCACGCACACGGAGATCATCTGTAGCAAACCATTCGGCAATGAAGTTGTTGGTAAAGCCGAAACGCTGTCCCTTGTTGTAGTTGTTGAGATGCGCATTCCAGAGTGGGTTTGATACAGGGTTGTCATTCAGCCCCTCTTCCGGATAGTAAAGATACTTGTTGATCTTGCCGTCGGCACCATACTTTCTGTAATATGGGTTGGCATAGGCATATTCCGAGAAACTAACGGTCGGGTTGTTGGTCTCCAGATAGTCGATGGAGAGTTTGTTACTGAACTGGAAATTGCCGGTGCGGTAAATCAGGTCAAGGTTTCCGCCCAGAGTCTGGCGGTTTGAGCCCTTCATCACGCCGTTCACCTGTCCGAAATTCAATCCCAGTCCGTATCTCACGTTGCCTTCTCCACCTTCGGCATATACGTTGTGCTTATGGGTGAATCCGGTGCGCAGAGGCACACTGAGCCAGTAGGTATCTACGCCCTGCTCGATATCGCGCAGACGGGAATTGTAGAGATTATCCAACTTAATCTGGTTGAACGGATCGTTGGTATTGTCCTTGTATACGCCTGCCAGTTTTTCGAACTCCAACTTTTCTCGGGAGTTCATCAGATTGTAGTCTGAAAGGTCAGCGAAATCCAGACTGTAGTCGCCCTTATATGAAATCTGCAGCTTACCCTTTACCGGAGCCTTGGTCTCGATGACAACCACACCATTGGCAGCTTTTGAACCGTAGATAGCTGTAGATGCCGCATCCTTGAGCAGCGTAACCGATGCTACGCGGTTCATGTTGAGGTTCATCACGGTTTCCAGGGTTGTTTCGAAACCATCCAGGATAAAGAGTGGCTGGTTAGGGTCGGAACCATATTCCTCCTTCAGTCCGGCAACGCTCGACTTACCTCGGATTTCCACGTCAGGCATCTTGTTAGGGTTAGATCCTGAGAGTGCGTTGTCCATAATCTTGAAAGATGGGTCCAGGGTTTTCAGACTCTGGAGCACGTTCTGTGCACCCACGCTCTTGAGTTCATCGCCCTTGAAGGTAGCCGAAGAACCTGTAAAGCTTTCCTTCTTGCGTCGGTACACACCTGTAACCACCACATCCTTGATACTCTGGGCTTCAGATTTCATCATGATGCGGGCAAAATCGCCATGGTTACTGCCTGTAAATCGGATTATTGTCTTTTTATAGCCGATGAAGGAGAGTACGATGTTGCACTCTTTCCTGACAGGCAGTTCGAAGTGTCCGTCGATGTCTGTCGTTACGGCGTTGGTTGTACCTTCGATAGCTACGGTTACACCAATCATGGGTTCATGGTCCCCGCTATCGAAAACTTTTCCCTCTATCACTCCTTGCTTAACAGCAATTTCTGTTTGGGTTGCTGCGTTCCCATTCACATTCTGTGCCTGTATCGAGGCAAGGGATGGAGGGGTGAGGCAACAACCTAGCAAAATCCAGCGGCAAGCGCTAGGGGTAAACTGATTCTTTTGCATAAAGTTTATTTTTTGTTTCTCGTATTCTATTTCTAGTTTTTCTGCAAACTCTTGCTTTTTATTGTGCATGTTTCTGCAAGTTCTTGCTATATATAGTTTGCAAAGATAATGCAAATGAGCGCAATGAAAGCTTGCTTTCAAATTGCGAGTGCAGCTTATCTTCTGCAAAGATAACATATTTTTCGAAAAATAACCTCTTTTAAATGTTAATTCTGCACTTTTTTTTCACATTCTTACAAATTGATGCTATTTTTTCCATTTTCGTATATGATTTTTCTGATAAACCTCAAATCCGCAACCTATAGGGTTTAGTGGGATTTTGCTTGCAAAGCGACAAA
>OHUS01000554.1_pt1 | contig 10169 bp, 9 predicted proteins | sample 1579311 | NCBI WGS metagenome assembly OHUS01 (sample SAMEA3882538, study PRJEB24775) | human gut metagenome | biome: human-associated habitat; feature: intestine environment; material: feces | place: Netherlands | collected 2009/2010
TCAAGTTTCTTTGCCATATAAGCCCTCCCTTGCAGATATACGGATATTCCCGATGTGGTTCATAGGCGGCGCACCTCCTCGCTTACTGTTTTTCATTGGACAATTAACCTCCTTGCTGATTGTTATTTATGACTACCCTGCGGCGCATGAGCCAGGGGGTCACACAAAAGAAAACGAGCAGCAGAATTGCTCCTGCTGCCCGAATCGGCACTGCTTCTTATCGGGGGTAGATTTTATCGCCCCCTGCAAGTGACGGATATATGGTTATTTGATTTACAATGCCTTAACCGTGTCGATAAACTGGCTCATGCTCACCGCACCCGGCAAGAGGTTTTCCTCATTCTCAAACACCATGTAATAGCGGAAATTCTTGCCCGCTGCTGTGCGCCACGCTTGACCGAGTGCGATTTTCTCCCGGCTGTCATCATTTTTCAGATGTTCGCCCTTAGTTTCCGCACAGATGAGCTTGCCGCTCTGGGTCATAATCAGAATATCGGGGTAGTGCTTGATAAAGCCGTTAATTGCAAAGTCTTGACGTGCAATATTTCTGTGCCACCAGCGGACATTCGGCAGGGCGGTCAACTCTACAATCAACTTCTGTTCCAGTTTGTTCATGTCACCGTCCTCTGCTGCATACAGAGAACGGGCATATATGTCGGTATATGTGGCAGGATGGATAGAGGGGCGCAGACGGAAATAGGGCTTGCAGACGATGCGCTCCGTTTCCAGCCACCTTTCAAAGTTTTCTCGATAATGGGATTCCAGTAGCGTTTCAATTTTGGCGCGGATCTTTGCCGCATAGCCCAGCGGGGCTTTCTCCATAGCGGCAAGCTGCGCCTTATCCATATCGTTCACAATGCGGTCTATGTAGGCTTTCAGTTCGGCGGCGTCCACCATGTTCAGCTTGTTAAGCTGATTGAACATCATTTCCTTGCATTGGCGTACCCGGCTTTCCGGCGGCAGATTGTTGAACCACTCTTTGAAGTACCGCTGTTCGGCACTCTCCATCTTGAACACCTTTGGCAAACCGCCGTCCTGCTCCCGCACGTCGATTTCGCGGATTTCATCGTCTGCGGCGGCAAAGTCAATATCATATGCCTTGCCCTTGAGGGTAAAGCCCTCTGCCAGCATTTCCTTGTCCAGCAGTTCAAAAGAACCGTCCGTAAACAAAGATTGCTCAACTTTCAGGAAAAACTGCGGGATTTGCAGCGTTTCAATATCCTCCCGGAACTGCGGGTTTACTTGGAATGATTTCACTTTATCCCGCACCTCCCACGGAAGATTGTCCATCATCGGGTCATTATCTGTCTGTTGGATAGCGTCTGTATATGCCTTTTCGACCTCTGCGGCAGCGTCCAGCATGGTGTCGGCTTTCGGGGCAGTTTCAGGCGTTTGTGCCTGTTCTCTGCGCCGCTCCAACTCTGCCCCGATAGATTTCCCATCCAGCCCCGAAAAATCGTCCTCGGCGGTTTCCAAAGGGGGTTCCATTTCAGGACACCCTTGTTGATCAGGCAGCGTGATTTGTTCTGCTGGCTGTTCGGGAACCTGCGGTTTTGCGGACTCACCGATCCGATAGTCCTTATCGCTGAATCCTGCGCTGTTCAAGCCCTTGACTATATGCGCCACAGTATTGTTGAAGTCGTTGGAAGAAGTCAGCACATAGGACATATTGAGTGCGCTCTGTGTGTGCTGGCTCGTATGGGGCAGACGGAGAATCCGTCCTAAAATCTGCTCCACGTCAACCTGACTTGTCTTATTGGCAAGAGACGCAAGGATATAGGCAAAGGGGCAATCCCAGCCCTCTTTCAGCGCATTGACCGTGATAATGTATCGAATCGGACAGCTTAGGGACATCAACTCCACATTTTTCAGTTCGTTCACATCAGCGGTACGAATGGCAATTTGCTCGGCGGGAATCCCGGCGTCCACCAGTTTGTCCCGCAGTTTTTCAAAGGTGGTCGCGTCCTCCTTGCCTTTCGGCTGTGCCTGAAACAGCGCGATAGGGCGGATATATTTCCCCGTCTTGGCGTACTCCGCGCTTGCGATTTCTTCCAGTTTGTTCCGCAGGTCGATCGCGTCAATCAGTACCTCGGATTGGCTGTCCCGGTTATAGACGATCACGGGCAGCTTTACCATGTGTTCGTTTTTCAGCTGCACCGCGTCCACATAGGAGATGATATTGCTCTCCTTTTTCGGCGTGGCGGTCAAATCCAGCACAAAGCAGGGATTGAAGTTTTCCAGCATTTCAAGGCTCAATTCCGACCGAGCATGGTGGCTCTCGTCCACGATGACAAGCGGGTTAAGCTGGTTGATGATCTGGAACAGTGCGGTTTCATCCGCTTTTTCAATGGGGCTGTCGGGCTTACCCAGCACCTTTGCAAACTCGGCAAGGTTGCTGTTCTCCTGATAGGCTTTCAAGACCTCCTTGCCGCGCCCACGGAACGAATCGTAGGACAGCACCATAACCGACAACTGCTCCGTTACGGCGGTGGGGTTGAAGTTCTGACCGTTCAAAAGCTCCTGCTTGGTGTAGACCTCCACGCGCCCGCCAAAATCCACGTCGATTTTCTGACGGTAGGGGTGGGACGTATCTTTCAGGGCTTTCGCCGTCTGCGTCAGAATCGCGTCCGACGGAACAAGCCACACGACCGCCTTTGTCTTGGTAGCGGGGAGCGCGTCAAAGATGGGGCGAACGGCGTTGCAGGCAATAAAGGTCTTGCCGCCGCCTGTCGGCACCTTGAAGCAGAGGTTTGGAACACCGGGTATAACGTTTTGGTATAGCCCTAAAGTCGGGGCTGATTTCTCCTGCCAAAACAGGCGAAACGCCGCTGTGTCACTCTTTGTTTCGTTCAGCAGTTCCAGATAGCGGGTCAGGTCCGCTATAACCTTTTTCTGATATGATTTCAGTTCCATACAGCGAACACCCCCTTACAGTCTGCTAATATCGCGCGGAATTTTCTTAAATGTGATGCCCATTTTTGCCAGCTTATCCTCGCTGATAGAGCAGCGGTCGGCGTAGATCACCGTCCCATCAGCTTTTTCCGTAATGGTGGAGAGAAACGCATAATCCAGTACCGTCACGCGCTGCGGCTCGTAGTAGAAGTAATAGCCTGTGCTGTTGTGCTTGCCGAGGTAATACGGATTGTCGCCGATAGGTGGGGCGTAGGGCTGCTTGGTTTCCATGAACCAGATGTATTCCCGGATTTTCTCTGGGGCAACCGCTTCATTCAGGCAATCGCCCACAAGCAGCGGTTCGCCCAAGTCATAGAAGCTGAAATTGCCGCCCGTGCCCTCCACGGCGTTTTTCCCCTCGCCGTAGCCATTGATAACACGCTTGACGCGTTCGGCGGTGATGCTGTCAGCATAGTCTCCCATTTCAACAAGGATGATTCTTCTGCATCCACCATCATGCTTATTCATGTTAAGAACCGCTTGCGCTGTTGTACCAGACCCAGCGAAAGAATCAAGTACAATCGAGTCTTTTCTTGTAGCAATTTGAATTATACGCTGTATCAATCGAACAGGTTTTGGATAGTCAAAAGCTGTTGGCGTACCGAAGATTTTTCCAATCTCTTTTGTAGCTTCCTGCGAATGCCCGACGCCCTTGTTATCCCACCAAGTCCAAACGTTTTTACCCTCCCGTTCAGATAAGTAGGTCTTTCGACGCGGTATGCCCTTTCCGTCAGCTCCAAACCACATTCGTCCTTCATCACGTTGCTTGATAAACTCACTCTCCACGTTTTTCCAACAACGACCTTCTGGGGGAGTATATCTCGCTCCGCCTGGTGTAATAATTTCATACATCTGGTTCGGACGAAAACCCTGCGCTGTAAAATCGCTCGATGCCCACGGACCACGGGGGTCATTATCTGGATTTTTATAATTCTCGGCATCTTCTTCGCTTAATGCAACTTTGCTTATTGCGTTAGGGAGATAAGAGATGTCTTTACAATACGCGCATACATATTCGTGGGCGGTACTTACCAATTTACGCATATCGGGAGAGGTGCGTTTTTGCCAAACAAATTGTGCCAAGAAATTATTTTCACCAAAAATTTCGTTACATATCATCCGTAGTAATACTTGCTCTCTGTCATCAATGCTGATGAAAATAACACCATCGTCCGCCAGCAGCTTTTGCAGCAGCTTCAAGCGCGGGTACATCATGCACAGCCACTTGTCGTGGCGGGTCAAATCCTCGCCCTCTTTGCCGACAACCTCGCCCAGCCATCTTTTGATCTTCGGGTCGTTGACATTATCGTTGTAAACCCAGCCCTCGTTGCCAGTGTTGTAGGGCGGATCGATGTAGATGCACTTGACGCGCCCCTCGTACCGGGGCAGCAGGGCTTTCAGGGCTTCAAGGTTGTCACCCCGGATAATCATGTTGTCGCTGCCGTTGTCCTCGCTATGCTCCCCGTTTTCGTCAAAGCTATACTTGCGCTCCAACACCCGGAACGGAACTTCCTGATGATGATTGATAACCTTGCTCTTTCCAATCCATTCAAGTGTTGGCATGGCTGATTTCCTCCATAATCGTGTTATCCTCATTTCAAATGAGGGTTTTTCTACCCTGACCCTCAGCAGTAATGAGGGTCACTCCTGTCTATGCCTGTGCAGTGGTTATTGTGGTGAAAGACCTATCCTGTCTCGGAAGGACTAAATCTTTGTCAAACACTGTCATCGTTTGTCGAATCGACGATTTAGGTAGATTCGTGACAAGGGATCAGTGCGCCCATTCGCACCCGCGAGGTGGAATAGACCCCATTATTTCGAGTTAGAGTCGCTGATATAATCTGCGGCTTATTTTTCATTTTCGGCAGTTTTTTTGATATACTTGCCGTTCTTGATTCTCGCGTCCGCTGGCTTCTCTGCGTCCTCTGGAATCCCCCAGACCGAGCCAATGCGGATAGCACCGGGGACGCGCCCCTCGCCGCACAAAATCTGAATACGGCGGGTGGAGATGCCCCAGCGTTCGGCGGTTTGCGCGATAGATAAATACTTCATGGGTAGCACTCCTGTTGCAGTTAAGTTCCGCGTCTGCTTATAAAATCACAGTATAATTATAATCGTCAAAGCGAATAAAAGCAAGGGCTTTTCGGAAAAGTTCAGGAAGTATTTTCAATTCGGAAATTAAGGGCTTGGGGCTTCCCCAACAACAAAATGAGCAGTTCGGGCGCAAGGCTGAACCGCTCATTTTTCCGGTGTGTACGGACACCGGATGTGCTTGCTACTCTCTCAAATCTCATATCCGCAGATACAACGCGCTCCCGCTTTCGCAAAAGCAGGGGCGCATATTTTTTGAAAATTTCTCATTTCGATACCTGCGTTTTGACTAAAAATTGTCCGTTGTAAAGTGAAAAGAAAAAATTTTGCCGCCATACTCAACAAACGGCAAAAAGGTGTCCGTTGTAAAGTGAAAGGAGTTCTTTGATATGCCAGACCGCACACGACCCATCCGCAAGGAAATCTGCCTAAATGAGCAGGAATTGAGCGTAGTTCGCCACAAGATGAATCAACTCGGCACCCGCAACTTCGGCGCGTATGCCCGGAAAATGCTGATTGACGGGTACATCATCAAGGTCGATTACACCGAGCAGAAAAAGTTAGCTGCCGCTGTCAGCAGGATTGCCACAAACATCAACCACGTCTGCCGCCGCATCAACAGCACCGGGCATTTCTACGATGCCGACGTTGCCGAGCTGAAAGAGCGGATGGCTGACGTATGGGAGCTGCTGAAAGTACAGCAGAGAAACGAATTGTAATTCGGGAAAGGAGTACAGATATGCCGCGCATGAGCAAATCAAAAAAGCTGGAATGGTCGTTCTTCCTGAATGACCGGGGACGCAAGGCGTACAACACGCTCTGCCGCCGCTGCGTCCACGATTGCAAGCAGAGTTTCCGGGCGGTTGTCGTTATTTGCCCGCATTATCAATCCAAGAGGGCAAAAAAGGGTGGTACATCTGCGTACTCCCCTCGCGGACCCGATGGAACGCCACCATGAATACCGCAGACACCGAAAGGAAGTGATACGCCATCTATATCAAGATTGATACCTCGCTCCCACCGTTCATTCCTTTGCCACAATTTATGGTAGTCAGCGAACATTCCATCAACGCTAAACTGCTGTATGCCCTCCTGCTGAATCGCACGATGCTTTCGCAAAAATCGGGGTGGGTATCAGAGGACGGAAATGTGTATGTCATCTACACAATCAAGCAGATGGCGAATGACCTGAATCGGAGCGAAAGAACGGTAAAAACCGCCTTGTGCGAACTGGAAAATGCCGGGCTGCTGACTCGCGTCCGACAGGGCTTGACCAAGGCTAACAGGCTGTTTCTGCAAATACCCGATGGGGTGCAGCTTTCTTCCCCTCTGATGGGCAAAGGCTGCCTTTCAGAAGTGCAGAAAACCGCCCCTCTTGATGGGCAGAAATTGCCCACAAGTAATACTAATACAGAATATAAAGAACAGAGTAAGACCGAAAGAGTAGAGAGTACGCGCCGCCGATATGGAGAGTATCAAAATGTTTTTCTGTCAGGAGAGGAATATTCCCGGCTGGAGACGGCTTATCCCGGCAAAGCTGCCGAATACATTGAGCGGCTGTCCCGGTACATGGCTTCCAATGACAGGCACTATGCCAATCATTACGCCACCATCAAGAAGTGGTTGGACGAGGACAGCAAGGGCAGGAGAGCGAAAAACTACACTTACGACGATAACGAGGGAGAGTGTCTATGAATCCGATTTTTACAAAAATGGTTGATGCCGTTGAAGCGGCTAATGCCGCACCTGACGATTACATCAATTCCGCTGATGGGCTGAAATACTGCGGCAAGTGCCACACGCCGAAAGAAGCCTTTTATCCCGCAGACCTTCAGGCACAGGGCTTTACCAAGCACCCGGTTATGTGCAAGTGCGTCGCCGAACGCCGAGAACGGGAAGAAGCGGAGCGTCGGGAATATGAGAGAATGTCTTACATGACGATGCTCCGCAGCGAGGCGTTCCGCGATATGCCCGCCTCTGGCTGGCGGTTTGAGTCAGCCGCAGTTACAACGCCCCAGCTTGCAAAGGCGAGGGGTTACGCGCAGAACTGGGACGAGTTCAAAAAAGCAGGAATCGGGCTGCTCCTGTTCGGGAATGTCGGCACGGGAAAATCCTATGCCGCTGGATGCATTGCCAACGCTCTGATTGACCGTCTGGAGTCCGTCCTCTTTGTGGGAATGTCTGATGTAGTCAACCGTATGCAGGGTAACTTCGGTTCGGACCGCGACAATTACATGAAATCGCTTATGCGCCCCGACCTCCTCATTCTGGATGATTTGGGGGCAGAACGTAACACCAGCTTCGGTAAGGAGCGAGTGTTCGATGTGGTTGACAAACGGCTGCTGACCGGCAAGCCCATGATCGTCACCACGAATATCCCGCTTTCCGTTATGAAGCAAGCTGTCGATCTGGATGACCGCCGAATTTATGACCGCATCTTGGAGGTCTGCGTCCCGATCATGTTCGATGGAGACAGCTTCCGCAAAAGCACCGCTGCCGACAATCTGAAAACGGCGGCTCGTCTGCTCGGCTGATAAACCCAAGAAAGGAGCTTTTACATGGAGAATTGCATCGGCACCGTTCCGATCCATCTGAAAATGACACTGACCACCAAGGAGGCGGCAGAATACAGCAACATCGGCATCAACAAGATCGACAGTATGCTCCGCTCGCCCAACTGCCCCTTCGTTTTGTTTGTCGGCACAAAGAAGCTGGTCAAACGAAAGGAATTTGAGCAATTCATCAGTGAGAAACTGGTGATATAAGAAGTTCCGAAAAATTTACAGATTGCCGGAGAGTTTTTCACAATAACTACTTGAGGGAATGGACAAAATCTGCTATACTTATCGTGTAGCAGTGCGTCCATTTCCCTTCAAGGGAAAGGAGCATTTCATGGGAAAAAATCTCAAAGGAAAAGACTGCGGTAAGGGTATCTACCAAAGAAAGGACGGTTTATACAGCGCACGATTTGTTGATAAAACAGGAAAAAGGCATGAGAAATATTTTCAGACTATTCCCGAAGCAAGGAATTGGATGGAAGAAGCGAAATATGCCGACAAGCACGAAGAAGTTTTTGTTGCCACCGAAACAACGGTTGACCAATGGTTTAGTTTCTGGATTGAAAATATAGTAGGTGACTTAGCCCCTAATACGCTCCGCAATTATCGGGAGCGATATTCCAAAAACATTCAGCCCGTTATCGGTAGAATGGCGATTGCCAATGTCAAGCCCATGCACTGTAAGCAAGTCTTGATTCGGATGGACGCTGATTATGCTGGTTCTACTATCCGACAAGCCTATATTGCTATGGGCACATTGTTCAAGGCGGCGAAAATGAATGACTTGATTGCCAGACACCCAATGGATGGTGTGCGGTTTACAAAGCCAGTTCGTGCTGTGGATGATATAAAGTTTCTTACTTGCGATGACCAACAACGTTTTCTTGAAGTTGCCCAGCGTTCCCACAACTATAACCAATACGCCCTTATCCTCGAAACAGGCTTGCGTACTGGCGAAATGATTGGATTAACTTGGGATGCGATTGACTTTGAAAAACGAACACTTACGGTCAACAAGACTTTGGAGTTTAGGCACGCTCAAAAATACTGGCGTGCAGGTCCTCCAAAGACTCAACAGAGTTATCGCACAATTCCCTTGACGAACAGAGCCTACGATATTCTGAAAAGCATTTGGGATAGCCGGGATAACAGGAAAGAGTCTCCCTTGCTTTCACAGACGCTTGAATACATAGACAGGCGCACAGGCACAACCTCACAGCTTGTTATGCGTGACCTTGTTTTTATCAACTGGCGTACAGGAGAGCCAGCGAAGAACAGCTCCTATGATACCCACCTTTACAAGCTCTGCGACGAAGCAGGGATAAATCGCTTTTGTATGCACGCTCTACGCCATACTTACGCCACAAGAGCCATCGAAAGTGGTATGCAGCCGAAAGTGCTGCAAAAGCTATTGGGTCATGCCAGTATCAAGACAACGATGGATAGGTATGTTCATGTAACTACCGATTCGCTCGACCAAGCTGTACGGCAGTTTGAGTCAAAAGGGTTTTCTGACATAAAACTCAATGCGAAAATGGCGTAAAAATGGCGTAGTAGCCGAAAAGCCAAAACCCGAAAACCCTTGCAAATCAAGGAAAAATCGAAGGAGAATGAGTATATATGAAATTAGGTATCGTCGGACTGCCGAATGTCGGCAAGTCCACTCTCTTCAACGCGATCACCAACGCGGGCGCGGAAAGCGCCAACTACCCCTTCTGCACCATCGAGCCGAACGTCGGCATGGTGGCCGTTCCCGACGAGCGCCTCGATAAGCTCGCCGAGATGTACCACCCCAAGAAGAAGACCCCCGCCGTCATCGAATTTGTCGACATTGCGGGTCTTGTCAAGGGCGCGAGCCAGGGTGCGGGCCTCGGCAACAAGTTCCTTGAGAACATCCGCCGCACGGACGCCATTGTCCACGTCGTGCGCTGCTTCGACGATGAAAACATCATGCACGTCGTGGCCGACGCGAGCACGAACGTCCCCGTCGACCCCCTGGGCGACATTGAGACCATCGACCTGGAGCTCATCATGGCAGACCTTGAGATGGTCAATCGCCGCGTCGAAAAGGCGACGAAGATGGCCAAGGGCGACAAGAAGTTCCTGCACGAGGTCGAGCTCTTCTCTGCTCTTGCCAAGCACCTCGACGCGGGCAAGAGCGCGCGCACGTTCGAGGTTTCGTCCGACGATGCTGAGCTCATCGCGACCGCCGATCTTTTGAGCCTCAAGCCCATCATCTACGCCGCGAACATGGACGAGGACGGCTTTGCGAATCAGGACGGCAACCAGTATCTCCAGCAGGTCAAGGAGCTCGCCGACCGCGAGGGCGCGCAGGTGCTGCCGATCTGCGCCAAGCTCGAGCAGGACATCGCCGAGCTCGACGGCGAGGACCGCGCGATGTTCCTCGAGGAGCTCGGCATTCAGGAGTCCGGCCTCGACCGCCTGATCAAGTGCTCCTATGCGCTGCTCGGCCTCATCTCGTTCCTGACCTACGGCGAGGACGAGTGCCGCGCCTGGACCATCAAAAACGGCACCAAGGCCCCGCAGGCCGCGGGCAAAATTCACTCC
>OHUS01000617.1_pt1 | contig 8994 bp, 6 predicted proteins | sample 1579311 | NCBI WGS metagenome assembly OHUS01 (sample SAMEA3882538, study PRJEB24775) | human gut metagenome | biome: human-associated habitat; feature: intestine environment; material: feces | place: Netherlands | collected 2009/2010
GGCGGCGGGGAGGTTGCGGGCCGGGCATGCCCGGCCCCTACGGGGTGGTGAATTGATTAATTAGTTGCTTACCGGAAGGATGCGCGGGAGGGGTGAATTTTCCCACTACAACAAAAGAGGAGAGGCGAGCCTCTCCTCTACTTATTTATATGGCTTACTTTTATAGCTTACTTTTTATGGTACATCCTGTCGTCTTCCTCATAGGTCGGTTCGCAGGTCAGGTACATGCCGAGTTTCTTTAAAGTGTCAGCATCCACGCTGGAGAGGATGACGGTGGAATGGATGTCGCAGCCCTTCAGGTTGGGGATCTGCTCCATGGCCTTGGCGGCGTATTCATTTTCGGAGACCGAGCTGGACAGGGCGATCAGAATCTCGTCGGTGTGCAGGCGCGGGTTCCTGCTGCCGAGGTAGTTCGTCTTGAGCGTCTGGATCGGTTCGATGGCGCGGGCGGAGACCAGATCGGTCTCCTGATCGATGCCGGCCAGCTTTTTTAGCGCGTTCAGCAGGGCCGAGGATGCCGCACCCAGCAGCGGGCCGGTCTTGCCTGTGACAATCGTGCCGTCGGCCAGTTCAATCGCAGCGGCAGGCTGACCGTCAGTGGCTTCGGACGTTGCATGGGCACGCTTTTCGACCTCACGCTCACCCAGGGCAATGCCCGCCTGGTTCATGAGCAGCTCGAGCTTGAAACGTTCCGGCTTGACAACACCACTGGCCTTCTGGTCGCAGAGGCACTTGAAATACCGGCGCACGATCTCATTCAGCGACGCTTCACGACAGACATCGTCATCGATGATGCAGTTGCCTGCCATGTTGACGCCCATATCTGTCGGAGAGCGATAAGGGCTCTTGCCTGCGATCAGCTCAAACATTGCATTCACGACAGGGAAAATCTCCACATCGCGGTTGTAGTTGACCGTCGTCTTACCGTAGGCTTCCAGGTGGAACGGGTCGATCATGTTGACGTCGTTCAGATCGGCGGTGGCGGCCTCGTAGGCCAGGTTGACGGGGTGCTTGAGGGGCAGATTCCAGATGGGGAAGGTCTCGAACTTGGCGTAGCCCGCCTTGACACCGCGCTTGTACTCATGGTAGAGCTGGGACAGGCAGACCGCCATCTTGCCGCTGCCGGGACCGGGGGCCGTGATGACCACCAGCGGGCGCTCGGTCTCGATGTAATCGTTCTTGCCGTAGCCGTCATCGCTGACGATGTGGGCCACGTCGTTGGGGTAGCCGGGAATCTTGTAGTGGCGGAAGGTGCGGATGCCCAGGCCGTTGAGCTTCTGCTCAAACGCCGTGACCTCGGGCGCATCGGTGTACTTCGTCACGCAGACGCTGCCCACAAACAGGCCGACGCCCTGGAAGGCATCGATCAGGCGCAGCACGTCCACATCGTAGGTGATGCCGTAGTCACCGCGCATCTTGTTGGCGACGATGTCCTCGGCGCTGATGACGATGACGACTTCGGCCTGCTCCTTGAGCTGCAAAAGCATCTGCAGCTTGGAATCAGGCTGAAAGCCCGGCAGCACGCGGGACGCATGGTAGTCGTCAAACAGCTTGCCGCCAAATTCCAGATAGAGCTTATTGTCAAACTGGGCAATACGCTCCCGGATATGGGCGGACTGCATCGCAAGATATTTGTCGTTATCAAATCCGATCTTCATCTACATTCCCCTTTTCCTGTGCTTAAACCAATATGAAACCAGTATACCATTTTTCGCGGCGGCTTGCAATGGGGTGGGCGCGCTTTCCTGGCCGGAAGAGGCCCTGCGCGCCAACATTATCGCGCAGGTCAGTCTGGCGCTGAACCGTATCTGGACCGAGTGGTACCCCAGCCGCGGATACAGCTTCAACATCACGGGGTCGCCGGGGTACGACCAGGCCTATGTCAACGGGCGCACGGTGTTCGCGGTCATGGAGCGGCTGACCGCCGAACTGTTCAACACCTTTGTCCAGCGCAGCGGCGACGCCGAACCGTACTTTACCGAATACTGCGACGGCAAGACCGTGACCTGCCCCGGCATGAAGCAGTGGGGCACGGTGGACCGCGCGCGGGAGGGCATGAACGCGCTGCAAATCCTGCGGTACTACTACGGAAACCGCGTGCAGCTGGTCACGACCGACAACATTGCCGCCATCCCGTCCAGTTATCCGGGCAGCCCGCTGCGGCGCGGCAGCACCGGGACGAATGTGCGCATCCTGCAAAAGCAGCTTTCCCGCATTGCCAAGGATTACCCGTCCTTCGGCAAGCCCGCCGTGACCGGCACCTTCGACGAGGCTACCGAGAACAGCGTGAAGAAATTCCAGAAGCAGTTCAGTCTGACGGCGGACGGCGTGGTCGGCAGGGCAACATGGAACAAGGTGAGCTTTATTTATGTCAGCGTCAAGGACCTGGCTGAGCTGACGAGCGAGGGCGAGACTGCCGAGGGCACCCAGAGCACGGGCGGCTGGCCTGGGACTGTTCTGCGGCGCGGCAGCACGGGCAGCAGCGTGGAGCAGGTGCAGTTCTGGCTTTCGGATTTAGCGCAGTTTGATTCGTCGCTGGTGCGCGTGACGGTGGACGGCAGCTACGGCGCGGCAACCGAGCGGGCCGTGCGGACGTTCCAGCAGAAGCAAAGCCTGACGGCGGACGGCGTGGTCGGGCAGCGCACCTGGAACACGCTGTACGCCGCGTGGGTCGACGCGCAGAGCGACCTGGGCGGTACAGCGTGGCCTGGCACGGCGCTGCGGCGAGGCGCTGCCGGCATGGAGGTGCGGCTTGTGCAGTTCTGGCTGCGGCTGGCGGCGGACAACTACAGTGCACTGCGCACCGTGACCGTGGACGGCAGCTACGGCGCGGCGACGGTCAGCGCGGTGGAGGCATTTCAAACGTTGTTTGGGCTGACGTCGGACGGCGTCGTCGGGCGCAGCACGTGGAACAAGCTGAAGGAGGTCGGGCTGGCCGTGGCGAACAAAATTGTGGCCGCCAACGTCGCGCCAGGGCAGTTCACGACCACCACGCGGGCGGGCAGCAGCGGCACCGCCGTGCGTGCCGTGCAATACTACCTGCGGCGGCTGGCGGCCTACTACAGCGATGTGCCGCGCGTGGCCGTGGACGGAAAATTCGGCGCGGCGACGACGCGGGCCGTTAAGGCGTGGCAGTCCCGCGCCGGACTGACGGTGGACGGCGTCGTCGGGCGGCTGACGTTCCAAAGCCTGTACGACGCCGCGCAGGCACTCGAAGCCAGCGGCCCCGTTGTGCGCACGGTCAGCCTGCCCGCGCCCGCTACCACGCTGCGCCCCGGCGACACCGGCGCGGCGGTGCTGCGGCTGAATCGGCTGCTGCTCTTTTTGAGTCAGTGGATACCGGAAATCAACTTTACGGCCAGTGACACGCCCGACAATACCTTTGACCTCGAGTTGGAAATTGCCGTGCGCAGTGCGCAGCGGTACTTCGGGCTGACCGAGACCGGCGCGGTGACGGCGGCGGACTGGAAGGTGTTCCGCGATGCCGCCGAGCAGCTGTTAGCCGCGAACCCCGCCGGGCCCAGCCCCAAACCGGGCGGCGTCTGGCCCGCCAGTGCGCTGGCACCGGGCAGCGCCGGGCCTGCGGTCCTGCAGGTGCAGAAGTGGCTGAACATTATTGCCGCTGCGGACCAAACCGCCGATTTTGTGCCCGAGACCGGCCTGTTCGACACCGAGACCCAGGCCGCGCTGGAAAGCTACCAGCTGACCGCCGGGCTGGAAACGCTGGGCGTCGTGGACGCCGACACATGGGAGAGCCTGCGTCTGGCCGCGCAGGGGCTCTGCCGCGAATGTCAGGAGGGATAAGCTATGCCAAAGGTCTACGTGTACGACTCCTATGACAACAAGTTTTTCCGCTATACTCTGCGTGAGAACGACCCGATGCCCTACAGCACCGATACAACGCTGCGGGTGCGGGAGTTCCGCGGGTCCAGCAAGAGCAACGTGCTCTGGACGACCACCGCTGCCATGGAGGCGTGGAACCTGACCCGCCGCACCTACGGCAGCGGTATCCCGGTGGGGTACGCCTTCAAGCGCATCTGGGAGGGCGGCCACGGCACGACGAGCCAGCACTATGCGGGCGTGGCGTTCGACGTGGGGCAGCGCAGCACTGCCGCAAATCGCCGCAAAATTTACAACGCCGCTGTGCGGACCGGAGCGTGGGGTTACGTGGAGCCGCTGTCGATGACACCCACCTGGGTACACTTTGACCGGCGGTACGGCAAGCCCGCGTGCCGCAGCACGACGGCAGGCTACCCCACCGTGCGGCGCGGCAGCCGCAGCACCTACGTGCTGATTTTGCAGGACGCGCTGAACGCGCTGGGTTATACGACGAACACGCTGGACGGCATCTTCGGCCATGCGACGGAGAACGCGCTCAAGGCGTGCCAGCGGCGGTTCGGCCTGACTGCCGACGGCGTATGCGGCTGCGCCAGCTGGAAAAAGATCGCCGAGGCGACGGTGGGGATCGGCAAAACGGCAACGGTTATTGATTCTTGATTTATCTGCTGGTATAATAAACTTGCCTCCCTCTGGGAGGGAGCCAAGGAGCTGCACTATATTATATAAGGAAGTGTTCCCACATGGATATGCTGGAGTTTTTGCGCACCCGCCGCACCTACCGCCGCTTTGAACAGCGCCCTGTTGCGCCGGAGATTCTGACCGAGGCCGTCGATGCGGCACGGATAGCCAGCTGTGGTGCCAACCGCCAGACCGTGCGGTACATCGTTGTGCAGAGTACCGACGCCGTGGCCGCCGTGCAGCCGCTGGTACACTGGGCCGCCTACCTGCCGCCCGAGCAGGGCCAGCCGAAGCCCGACGAGCTGCCCACCGCGTTCATTGCGGTTTTGCAGGACGACAACCTGCCCGGCGCGTCCGATGTGGACGTCGGCCTGGCACTGGGCAGCCTGACCGCCGCAGCCTGGGCACACGGTGTGGGCAGCTGCATCATGGGCGCGATTGACCGCCCGGCCCTGACCAAGCTGCTGGCCCTGCCCGATAGCGTGCGCCTGTGCTACATGGTCGCGCTGGGCTACCCGACGCACGCGAGCAAGCTGGTCGAAATGCAGGACGGCAGCGTCAAGTATTATCTCGATGAAAACCGCGGCTACTGCGTGCCGAAGCGCAGCATGGACGAGGTGCTGCTGAAAACGCTGTAAAAGTAAAAATCGCAGTCCCGATGATGAAATCGGGGCTGCGATTTTTTGTATCCGTCAGAAGCGGCGTCTTTCAGCCTTATCCCAAAATAGCAAAGCTCTGTGCGCCCAGGGACAGCGTGTCGTTGACGATCTCCGCCTTACCGATCGTGTACTGAATTTTCAGATCCTCGGCCAGCTCCAGCGGCAGCTCAATGGAGACACCCGCCGGGTTGACGGCGCAGATCAGATCGCCGCGCTGCCAGACGAACGGGCGGTAGTCGTCCTTCGCCTTGGGTGCGTACAGCACCTTGAACGGCGCGTCTGCGTTCAGGTCGGCGTGTGCATGGCGGAAAGCCAGCAGCGACTTCACACTGTTCAGCAGGCTGCCGGGGTCGTCCGCCTGAGCGGCCACGGTGGGCGCATCGGCGGCAGTGTCCACAGGCAGATAGATGTCCTGTGCGTCGGCGGTGGAGAAGCCGTGGTTGGCCGTGTCGTCCCACTGCATCGGCGTGCGGGAGCCCGTGCGGAAGTAGCCGCCCTCCTTGGTGGGCAGCGGCAGATAGCGCATACCGATCTCGTCACCGTAGTAGACGAAGGGTGCACCGGGCAGCGTGAAAATTGTCGCGTAGGCCAGCCGCAGCTCGTCAGTCGTCAGGCCCGCGGAGGGGCGGATCGTGTCATGGTTGCAGGTGATGAAGCACCACAGACCGTCCTTGTGGGTGGCCTTGTAGGCCGGCAGGTACTCGTCCAGGAATTTGTCAATGCCGGTGCCGGAGTTCTTGCAGAAGTACGCCTTGCCGATGTTGTGCGGGTTCGAGTCCATCGCACCGTCATAGTTGCGCATGAGCCAGTTGTAGCCGTTGCCCTGCCAATTGAGATAAAAGTCCATGTCAAAGCCGTTTTTCAGCGACATGCGCGGGCCGTTCCACTCGGCGATGAGCGCGGCCTCGGGGTACTCGACATCCAGCATATCCCGGATATTGCGCCAGATTTTGCAGGTGTACTTTTTGTTCTTAGTGTCATTCTTTACAAGGCTCGACGCCATATCGACGCGGAAGCCGTCGCAGCCCATGTCCAGCCAGAACCGCATGACGTCCTTCATGGCCTCCACCGTCGCCACGCAGGCGGGATCGTCGGTGGGCTTCTGCCACTTCTCGTTGATCTTTCCATAGCCGTAGTTCAGCGCAGGCTGGCACTTGAAGAAGTTCAGGATATACGTGCCGTTGCGTTCTGTCTCGCCGCCGATGAACGGCATCCCGTCGCCGGAGGCAAAGCAGGAATCCGTCCAGATAAAGCGGTCCGAGTATTCGTTGTGCCCGGGCTTGCAGCTGGCCTTGAACCACGGGTGTTCCTCGCTCGTGTGGCCGGGCACCAGGTCGAACAGCACACGGATGCCCTTCTCATGCGCGGCCCTGAACAGCGCGGCGGCGTCCTCGTTCGTGCCGTAGCGCGGGGCGATCTTTTTGTAGTCGCGCACATCATAGCCCGCATCCTTGAACGGCGAATCAAAGCAGGGGTTGATCCACAGGGCATTGCAGCCCAAGTCCCTGATGTAGTCGAGCTTAGCAATAATGCCCTGCAAATCACCGATGCCGTCGCCGTTGGTATCATAGAAGCTCTGGGGGTAGATTTCATAGAACACTGCGTCTTTCAGCCACTGTTTCATGAGATGTCTCCTTTACTATAATAGACAGATAGAATATCCACGGCAGCCCGCAGGGCGCATTTCCTGTGCGCTCGGGAGGTTTTCCCCGTCGCGCACGGCCACGGGCGGATAGGGTATCCGCCCCTGCGGCGCTCCCTGTCAGTTTGCCGCTTCATGAGTATGGAAACGTTTCATCCGTTTCTACCCCTATACTATCCCCTTCTTCTCCCTTTGTCAACGCAGCAAAACAGACAAAATAAACCACAAATTTTCTACATTTTGCATCAAAAACCGACATATTGCTAAATTGTGAACATTTCATTGACAAATTACGAACATCGCGGTAAAGTAGTAGGCACAAGCGATTGTAAAATTTAATAGGAAAGAGGGATTCATGTAAAATGAATACGCTTGTAATCGTTCTGATTGCCGCGGTTGTCCTGGTATGTGCGTACGCCGGATATGGCCGTTGGCTCGCCAAGACCTGGGGTGTCGACCCCAACGCCAAAACTCCTGCTGTGCGGCTGGAGGATGGCAAAGACTACGTTCCCACCAACGGCTGGACGGTGTTCGCCCACCAGTTCTCCTCCATCGCAGGTGCAGGCCCTGTCACCGGTGCCATCCAGGCTGCCGCGTTCGGCTGGCTGCCTGTCCTGCTGTGGGTCCTGATCGGCGGCGTCTTCTTCGGCGCTGTCACCGACTTCGGTGCGCTGTACGCCTCCGTCAAGAATGACGGCAAGTCCATGGGCCTGCTGATCGAGAAGTACATCGGCAAGACGGGCCGCAAGCTGTTCCTGCTGTTCTGCTGGCTGTTCTGCGGCATCGTCATTGCTGCTTTTGCAGACATGGTTGCCGGCACCTTCAACGCCTTTGACGCCGACGGCGCACAGGTCGAGGCCGCCTTCACCAACGGCTCTGCAGGCATGGTCTCCATCATGTTCATGGTGTTCGCCGTCATCTTCGGCCTGATCCAGAAAAAGTTCAACTTCTCCGGCTGGAAAGAGGCCGTCGTCGGCATCGCCTTTATCGTGCTGTCCTTCGTGGTCGGCATGAACTGCCCCATCATCCTGGGCAAGGCTGCCTGGAGCTACATCACCTTCATCTACATCTTCTTTGCGGCGGTCCTGCCCATGTGGCTGCTGAAACAGCCCCGTGACTACATGACCACCTTCATGTTCGGCGCTATGATCGCCGGTGCGATTGTCGGCCTGCTGGTCGCCCACCCCACCATGAACCTGCCCGTTTTCACCGGCTTCAACAATGAGAAGCTCGGCACCATGTTCCCCATCCTGTTCGTCACGGTTGCCTGCGGTGCGGTCTCCGGCTTCCACAGCCTGGTTTCCTCCGGTACTTCTTCCAAGACCGTTGAGAATGAGAAGGACATGCTGAAGGTCGGCTACGGCGCCATGGTGCTCGAGAGCCTGCTGGCTGTCCTGGCCCTCTGCGTTGCCGGTGCTGCCGCTTCCGCTGATGGCACGCCTGCAACCGGTACTCCGTTTGCTATCTTCTCCTCCGGTGTTGCCGGATTCCTGGAGATGTTCGGCATCCCGGTTTACGCTGCCCAGTGCTTTATGACGATGTGCGTCTCCGCACTTGCCCTGACAAGCCTGGATTCCGTTGCACGTATCGGACGTATGTCCTTCCAGGAGCTGTTCATTGTCGATGATATGGAACACGCCGAAGGATGGAGAAAACTTCTCTGCAACAAATATTTTGCTACTGTTATCACCTTGGTATGCGGCTACATTTTAACCCAGATTGGCTATTCCAACATCTGGCCGCTGTTTGGCAGCGCCAACCAGCTGTTAAGCGCCCTGGTTCTCATCACCCTGTGCGTCTTCTTACGCGTCACCGGCCGTGAAAACCGCACGCTGCTGGTTCCGCTGGTTGTTATGCTGTGCGTTACCTTCACCGCACTCGTTGAGCGCTGCATCGCACTGGTAAAGGCTTACAATGCCGGAACCGCTGTCTTTATGGTAGAAGGACTGCAGCTTATTATCGCGGTTCTGCTGATGGTTCTGGGTGTCATTATTGTGGTTCATTCCGGTAAAGTACTGTTTTCGAAATCGACTGCTTCGAAGACAGAAAACGATAAAAGATCTGAAATGAATAAACCGGCGCATTGCTAATGATTTCATCAAAATCAAATTATAACCCGACTATAGGTGCCAAAAAGGGAGTCTCTCGCTCACGAAACGAGACTCCCTTTTTTGG
>OHUS01000630.1_pt1 | contig 8783 bp, 2 predicted proteins | sample 1579311 | NCBI WGS metagenome assembly OHUS01 (sample SAMEA3882538, study PRJEB24775) | human gut metagenome | biome: human-associated habitat; feature: intestine environment; material: feces | place: Netherlands | collected 2009/2010
AATGCGTTGGCAAAGGCGATATACCACAAGAACTTGTTGGTCAGCACCGTGCGGAAAATCTGACCCGTAGAGAGCACCTCCTCAGACTTCTCATCGTAGGTGTCTGCATAATCGTTGCGCCACTTCTCAATAGAGGGAAGACCGCAAGACTGAGGCGTATCGCGAATCATGCTATAGGCAATGATAGCGATCAGGATAGCAACAGCAGCGGGGAAGAGGTAAGTACCAATCAAGAAGTAGGACTTCTCGTCAGCACCGTAGAACCATGATCCGAACCAAGCGGCTCCATAGACGGCCATCGGGCCTACAAGGGCACCACCGACGTTGTGGGCGCAGTTCCAGAAGGACATCCAGGTACCACGCTCCTTGATGGAGAACCAGTGGGTCATCACGCGGCCACACGGAGGCCAACCCATACCGTTGAACCAACCGACAAGGAAGTTCAAGACGGCCATCAAGGCAATTGCCAAGCCCTTGTTGTCAGCACCAATCCACTGCACCGGAACGATCATGAACATCATCGAGATGGCAGCGAGGATCAGACCCAGCGGCAGGAAGCGCTGTGCATTGCTGCGGTCGGAGATACTGGCCATGACAAACTTGGAGAAGCCATAGGCAATAGCGTTCATGGAGAGCACCACACCCAGCTCACCCTTCTCGAAGCCAAACGGCGCGAGCATCGGGATTGCCATGGAGAAGTTCTTGCGGACAATATAGAATCCCGCATAACCAATAAAGATACCGATAAAGACCTGCCAACGCAAGCGGCGGTATCGCTCATCTGCCTCGGAGCCTGTCTGCTCAGGCTTGAAAGCAGGAGGAGCTAAAAAATTCCACATAATAAATTTTATTTAAACATTAGTTATTCCGAATCTCAAAGGATCGTTGTATTCCTTCAAAAGCAACTTTTGCGCAAGCAAAAAGGGTAAATCGTTTTACGCTTCAAAACCCAACGCCATGCTTTACGTTTGCAAATGTACAATAAGACGGCGAAACAAACAAACGTATTAACATGTTTTAAGGATATAAATCAAGAGCAGTAGCTTTTCAATACATTTCAAACAACCAAAAGGCCATTTTCTGTATATTACATGCATGTTTTTCGCTTCGAAAGCTAATGAAACTAATTTTATTTAAACGCAACATCTTGTCAACTTCACGAATCTGCCACTTCTCAAGCATGCAAAGGAAGAAACATGCACGGTATATAAAAGAGTGTGCACTTTATATGAACAAGAGTATGCACAGTAGACAAAAGAGTGTGCATGGTATAAAGGAAGGGAGCGAGAGTACAATATGAAGAAAGGATAAGAAAACACAACAAAGAACGGGCGGGCGCCCGAGAGAGTACCCGCCAGTTCTTATAGGATGACCTTACGTCTTGGCTACGCCTTAGCCGAGCGCGTCGTTTTTGATCTTGTTATAGTCGGCAAAGGCTTTGTCGAAGGCTTCAAACTGTGCTTGCGACTTCTTGCCGAGGGTACCACGAAGTCCGCGATAGTAGCGCACCACCTTGGCTCTAAGCTCACGACGGTCAGCTTCGGTAGCACCAGCCTGATAGGGAGCATAAATTTTGTCCAAGTCCTTATACATCTGGGGCACGAGCGTAGCAAGAAGTCCCCGGGCGAGACGGTCGGGGCTGTATCTTGCGCTGTCGTGTCCTGCGGGGCCACCGTGGCCGTGGTATCATGGGGCACGGCTACTTGCTGCGTGTCGTCCTGTGACAAAAGGTTGACATCATTGATGAAGTAGAGGACGATTCCAACCACTACAGCCAAGGCCAACACGACGGCAAAGGCACGGAGCGCCCCCTTGCCTACCTTGGGCACGCCAACCTTCACACCGCCTGAGGGACGGCTACTGCGACGGTGATCCAAAGCGTCAGCAAAATCGGCCATGGTCTCATAGCGCGCACTGCTATTATAGTTGCAGCAGCAACTCACCACGTCGTAGAACTCACCACCGAGGCGCAAGTCCTTCATCAGCATACCGAGGGCATACATGTCAGCACGTGCAGTGACAGCCACCGTGCCGTCCTTGATCTCGGGGGCCTGATAGCGGATGACCTGTGCCGCGTCGTCCTGATTGCCGGCATAGGTTTGGCGGAAGTTGAGCAAGCGGACCTGATTGCCCTTCTTGGTGACAAATACCACCGCTGGAGAGAGGTCGCCATGAACGCCCTTGCGCTCATGGATATAGCCGAGGGCAGAAGCCAACTGCTCGAGCACGGCCTTCTTGGATTCAAGGGATGGATTCTCAGCAGTGAAGGCTGACAGGGGACGGGCGTCTTCCCAATCGACGACTAGGCAGCGTCCCAGGCCGTCCACATCCCGCATCTCTACATAGCGAAGCAAGTAGGGATGTTCCTCGTCGTGATGTGCGTCAAACTGGCGCTGAAGCCCCTTTTCGTAAAGCGGCTTCCCTTGATATTCTTTTTTGATGGAGATCAGCAACTCCGGCTTTGCGCCGCCATCGCTCAACGTGAAGCGATAGACACCATAAGTTTTCAAATCCTGCATAATTATTTGCCGTTCTTGACCGTTGGTACTACGTGATGGAAGTCCAAGTGAGCATTCCACCATGATTAAAGTGCAAAAATAGGAATTTTATTCGGTATTGCCAAAAGATTGGCCTTCTTTTTTACTCCCCTCTGCCTGCGTCTTCTCCCAGGCTTCCCATTCTGCCTGAGCCTGCTGCCAGTCGGTAACCTCTCCCGAGGCGACTGCTTCGGCCTGGCGCGCAGCCTCATCACGGGCTCTATCGCGGGCGCGCTTGGCCTTCATCTGGGCAATGGTAGTCTCATCGAGAATTACGATCACACCACGACGGATGGCCTCCTGTAGCTCGTCGGGTCCGAAGGCCTTACCCTGCACATTGAAGTCGGATATATTAAACTCGTAATCGACGCGCAGCTCGTGGCGAATCTCCTTCTGCCGTCCCCTCTTGCTGGCGTTCTTCAACTTGAGCAAGCGGGCTATCTCCGTAATCTCTTGTTGTGAAAATTTATTTCTTCCCATGTTGTTCTTCTCTCTGTCTGCCCACGTCGGGCGTTCTAGCACTTTGCTATCGCTACCTCGGCATGACCTCAACACTACCCTATTATCTCGACACAACCTCGCTATTGCCTCGCTTACGCCCAGACTTTAACAAGCTATAAGCCTGCCGTTACCTCGTGAGACTCAACTTAACATTGAAGCCGAAGTCGTGGGTCGTGGTCGGATAACTGCTCGAAGAAAGGAGCGGCGTATTGGTCTGCATGTCGTAGTAGAAGCTCATCGTGACCAGACGCGAGAGGGTGTAGTCGGCGGAGAACGAGAGCTTGAACGCCGAGTTGCCACTCGAAGCCGAGGAAGTCATCGTGGCGATGTCGCGCGTGATGGCTGCCTGCTTGCGGAACGAGAGGTCGAGACGCAGGTTCAAGTCGCGGTTCACGCCACCACGAGCAGCCTGACCGCGGTTGTTCTGACTGTTTTGACTTCCCTGTTGTTGGCCGTCGCCCTGTTTCTTGGTCTTCAGCTTTTTGCGGCCGCGCGGACCGAAGAGGTCAAAGTTGTTGATCTTATAGCCGAACCCGAGTACCCAATCCTTACTGATGGCCTCATTGACCTGGACAGAAGTCATCGAGAGCGAGAGCTGACGTGTCTGGTTGTACTTGATCTCGGCCGTCAGGTTGTTGAGCGTCGTCACCGACAGACCGAGCAGCGGCGAGAACGATTCATTGATGCTCACCATCGAGACGTTGAACATCGAACTCGGTATGGGGCTTCCCGTCGCGGCATCCTGGACGAAACCGAGGTCGCCGTTGAGGGCCAGCCAGGTGCTATAGCTCTGGTAGGCGCCGACACTATAGATGCTCTTGTAGCTATGGTTGATGTTGACGCTCTTGAAGAGGTCGCGGAACCACGGCAACTGTGAGAGACCGCTGTAGCGCACGGTCCAGTTGGGCAGCAGCGAAGCCAACGTGGGGAAGATGTTCAGGCCCACGCTTCCCATGCCCGTATAGGCGTTGAGGAAGGCAGGGATCATCACGTCGCCACTATACTTGTCAACAGCACCCTTGGCAGGATCAAACTTGCCTCCGCCCAGGGCAGCAGGATACTGTTGGCCCACATACTGCGCCTCCACCCGGTCACGGTAGCCATCGAGGGAGCGGACAAACTTCTCGAAGGTCGCACTATGGTAGCCGTTGGCCGCATCGCCCATACCCTCGAAGGCCGAACCGAGCGAGAGCGTCGTCATCGTAAACGATCCGCTCTGTGTGGTCGGGTTGCCCTGGTACATATATTGTATGCTCTTCGCCGTGGTCTGCGTGCGAGAGGCGTTGAGGTCGATCTTGAGGTTGTTGACAGGCTCCAGCGTCATGCGCAACTGCAGGTCCTGGGTGTGGTTGGTCGTTGCCGGCGTGGCCACACTATCGTTGGAGAGCAACCAGCCTCGCTCGCGCGCGCGATCTATATAACTGTCTCCCGTCATACCAAAGGCGAAGTCGAGGCCTGGAGCGAGGGCATCGCCACTACGCTGACCGAAGGCCTTACCTATGACGGGCATGAAGCCGGGCAGCATCATCGCATACTGGTCACGATAGGAGATACTGAAGGATCGTGCCGTCATCAGCACACGGGCCACACACTGGGCCGTCTTATACCAGCGCTTATCGTCGAGCGGCTCCTTGGGCGTGACGGTGAGTTTCATGCGGATGGTGGAGTCGGTCTTGTTGAAGATCTTGATCTTGTTGTCGTCCACCTTCTTCCAGCGTACGTCAATGGTCTTACCGTCGGCATCCTTGGCCGTGACGATGAGGCGACGCGTCTTCTTGCCATGATTGATGACCATCGTGGTGTCGGCCTTGATCGTCACCTCGCGTTCGAAGCTACGGCGATTCTTGGGCAGTTCTTTCTTCTTGTTGCCAGCCTTGTCGTCCTTGTCGTCCGCCTTGTCCTTTTCCTTATCGTTCTTTGGCTTCTGTGGCGGATTGGGCGTGCGCTGATCGCGGCCCGAGGCGTTGGGGCGACGGCGGTTGTTGCGTTTCGACTGCTTAAATCGCTCGTTGGTCTTCTTCAGGAACGGGAACTGGTTATAGAGCTTCTCCAGGTTGAACGTACCATTGAGGTTGATCGTGCGGCTCATCGAGATAGTGTTGCCGAGCGACGTACCATCCTCCAGATCCGATCCTCTCACCCACGAGTAGGTAGAGGCGTAGCTGGCGTCGGCATTGACCCAGTCGAAGATGGGTATCAGGTTGAGCGGCAACTGGTAGGAGGCGTTGAAGGACTGGTTGAAATCCAGCGGGCGTCCCCAGTGGCGGATGCTCTGCTTCACGGAGTCTTTCCAAGCCTGATACTGGTCGGGATAGAGATCCTTGTTGACGGGCGTATAGGGTTCTTCGATCTCCGCGTGGGTCGCACTCTGGAAGTTCATGTGCAGATTCTTCGTCAGATCCCAGCGGATGGTGAAGTCGCGGTTCCACAAGAACTGCTGACTGAAGGTCAGCGGCAACATGGCGTTCTCCGTCGATTCCATGTCGCGCTCCTGCAGCTCATAGTAGGAACGCGTCATCTCCGTATTGAAGCCGATGTTCTGCGGCAGCCAGTTGAGACCGAAGCGCTTGAAGATCTCCAGCCACTTCGATCGGTTCTTGATCTTCTTGAACGGTTCCCACGATTTATAGACCGGCGTCCAGCTATAGGAGAGTGCGCCGCGCCAGTTGTCCTCGTTCTCATAGACCGTAGTCTCGCCGCTGGTGTGGGTGTGGCTATGGCTATAGGAGAAGGAGAAGTTGGCCGGGTCGTAGGGCATGGGGTGACGCTTGTTCTGTATGCCAACGCGCACATTAGAAAGCGAGAAGTTGGTCGTCGTCTGCTTCGTGACGGCGATCGACTCAATACTGTCTCGCTCACTGCGGCTTCCCGCTGCGTCGAGTGCATCCTGCAGTTCCATATCCGTATCGAGCGGATTGTACTTCGGGCGACTTTGAGTGCGCTGCACACTATAGTAGATCGGTGCAGAGACCCGCGCCTTATCGGGGAAGAACTTACCCAAATCGAAGTTGGTCGTGAGGGTATAGTCGCTCGTTGTCTCCTGCTGGCGCTCGTTGACGCCCTGCTCGATGCCACCGAAGCCATCGGTGATGTAGCTGCCATTGAGGTCGATGGTACCAAAGTCGGAGAGCTGCACGTTGAGTTTTCCGCGTGCGGCCCAGCCTCCCTCGTTGTTATACTCCAGCAGGCGGAGCTCGTTGACCCACACCTCACCGCTCTTCTCCTCGCCACTGAGGTTGCGCACACCGATGATCATCGTCTTCACCTCGCCGAGCGTCGGATTACCGACGATGGTGATCTTGTTGGCTGGTTTGTCGGCATCGTAGGTCACGAAGGGCATGCTGAAGCTGGCCGTACCTGCGGCCTTGGCCTCGTTGCGTGCCTTCTTCACGGCCGTAAAGACCTTGAGCGGGACGTCGAGCATGTTTTCCTCGGGCCATACGGCCACACATCCCTCACGCGAATAGCCATTGTAGCGGCCAGGGGCGGTGAGCGTCAGCGGAATCTCATACTCGTAGTAGTTGTTCTTATAATCGGAACCGAAGCGGACAAAGACTGCCAGCTGACTGTTCTGCAGTCCAGTCGTGTTCGGGTCGAAGGCATTGGCGTGTGCGAACATCTGGATGCGCTTGTACTGACGGAGATCGAGGGTGGTGTTCTTATAGACTGCCTTCGACTCGCCCGTACCCAGGCGGTTGACCGTCATAGCCAGAGCCTGCTCGTTACTCTGCACGAGCTGCGGCTGCGTCGGATCCTGCTCGCGCGAGATGCCCGGCGGGAGAACATAGTTGACAGGCACCTTGTCGGAGTTTTCCTCGATGCTCACAGCGCTGACGGACATCGTGCCCGAGGTCGTTGCCGAGTTGGTGAGGTTCTGGTTGTACTGTCTCCAGTCGCCACGCACCAGGTCGAGGGATCCGAAGCGGAGCACAATAGGCTTCTCGAAGCCCGTGAGGAACATGCGCATGAAGCGGATGGAGGTGAAGTCGCTGATGCCACCGACACGGCGCTCAAACTCTCTGAGGGGGATGCGGAACTGATACCATGTCGCCTTGCCCGTACCTCCCTTGCGCAGGGAGGGCGTCGTCTCGCGCTTATCGACAATGAAGTTTTGGCCTACGACCAAGTCCTGGGGACGGATGGAGAGATGGTACTGGTAGTACTTCTCATACTCGTTGAGCGTGTAGTCCTGGTTGATATCTTCCACGTCGGGGGTCGTCTTGTAGGACGTGTCGTAGTTCTCCGGCTGGTTGTCGGAGTCGGGGGAGTTGCCCTGCGGCATGTTGATGCGCTTGTAGCGCTCCAGGATAGACTTCTGGTCGCGGTCGTAGTCGGATCCGCGGAAGTAGTGGTAGTTGTCATTGGCTGGGTCGGCCCAGATGGAGTCGAAGACGGCCTGGTTGACCTTGCCTCTGATCTCCGTCAGGAAGTCCTGGTAGGACTCAAACTCGCGTTCCTGACCGTCGGTGAGGCCGTTGAAGCCCACGTCCTGCAGGGCGCGGCTGCCCTTGGTAGTGGCAAAGGCATAGGTGACGGTGGGCTGCGTCGGGATGCGGCCCCACTGAGTGGTGGTCCAGGACTCGCTGCCATCGACGGGCATTCCGCTCTCATAGAACTTCTTGCCGTCGCGGAGAATGTCCTCGCTCACCTCGCCGAGGTCTATATAGAAGTCGCCACCGTAGAGATGAGCATCTTCGCGCTCGTTGCTGTAGATGAAGGGGTCGAGCATCCAAAACTCGATATACTCGATGTTGGCGGCCTCGAAGTCGCTCGTGTCCAGTTTGCGCATCATGCCGCCCCACTTCGTCTTGGGCTGGTTGAGGCGTCCGTTGAGGGTGAGGTCGGGATTGAAGTTGTACGGACCACGCTCGTCAGGATAGTAGGCGAGGTTGAGGACAGTAAGCATCGACGACTGGCCGCTATAGTTGTTCTGGTCGCGCTTCGGGAAGAGCTCGCGGGTATAGACCTCGCGCACATAGTAGTTGGAGAGCTGCTCCAGGTCGCTGCGGATATGGCCTGGCGTGAGCGACGAGCTGCGTCGTGTGAAGAGCGGGTCGATATTGTACCATGCGAGCAGCGATCGGTTGTAGCCGCTCTTGAGCGTTGTCTTGTCGCTTGCCTCGTTGAAGAGACTCGGTACGGAGGAGATGATCCAGGAGGTAGGCTGCGAGACGTCGATGGTACTCTTCGTGTTTTCGAAGTCGTCGAGGTAGGAGGCGTTGTCCTGCGTGCCACTGGCCTTGCCGGCAATAAGCTGTGCAAACTCGGCCGATAAAGAGATCTGCGAGGGCTGCGTGAGGTGGAGGAAGGGGATCTTGTCGAGCATGTTGGTGAGCCACTGGCTCTCCTTCTTCCAGTTGAGGTTGAGACCCCAGATGGTATTGTTGAGGGGTTCCGATCCCATGCTGACCTTGGTGGTGAGGGCCTGCTCGCTCAGATGCATGAAGGTACCACCCAATTGGAAGTTCTTCGAGAAGTCATACTCCCAGTTGAGTCCCACCATCGTTTTACGTTCCTGACCATAGTCGCTCTGGCTTTCGAGCGAGACGTTGATATTGGTGCCCGCGTCGATGATGTTCTGGTTGAGGATGGTCACCTCACCCGAGTTGTAGTCCACGGAGTAGTCGCTTCCCTCGGTCAGGGTCACGCCGCCTGCCGTCACCACCACCGATCCCTGCGGCACGTTGTAGGCGCCCAGAGAGATGACGTTGGCAGAGGATCCGCTATACTGTCCTACAAGCATGT
>OHUS01000633.1_pt1 | contig 8717 bp, 9 predicted proteins | sample 1579311 | NCBI WGS metagenome assembly OHUS01 (sample SAMEA3882538, study PRJEB24775) | human gut metagenome | biome: human-associated habitat; feature: intestine environment; material: feces | place: Netherlands | collected 2009/2010
CGAAACTGGGGAGCGAGCAATGTTTGCCCCTGCGGGGCAAACAACCGCACGAGCGGGTTTGCGCAGCAAACTGGCGGCGCTCGTTGTGCGCCGCCAAGCGCCCCCGAACCCCCGCAAAGGTGAACGACTGCTGTTTCCGCGATGACCTCCACTTTACATCACTGCCCTGTAGGGGCCGGGCATGCCCGGCCCGCAGCCTTGCCATTGCCGCCCATTTATCTTTTGCTTCGTAGGGAGGGGTCTTGACCCCTCCGCGGGGCGTCGAGGACGCCGCCCCCTACAAACGCAAGCTGCAAGCCTTTCGCCAGTCGTAAGGGAGAGATTCATCCCTCCCGCGCCACATCCCATTGCCGCCCGCCATCCCAAAGAAAGGAGGCCCCCATGCCCACCATCAACGATTCCGTCCAATTTCTCAAGGGCGTTGGCCCGGCCTTCGCCAAAAAATTTGAGAAGCTCGGCATCCTCACGATCCGCGACCTGCTTTTGTGCTATCCGCGCAAATACATCGACTACACGCAGCCCTACACCGTCGTGTCCGCGCCGTATGACGTGGAATGCTGCGTCCGCGCAACCGTGCTGCAAAAGGAGCCAGCCCGGCGCGTCAAGGGCGGGCGGGTCATGAACCGGGTGCTGGCGGCGGACGACTCCGGCATTCTGGCACTGTCGTGGTTCAATGCGCCCTACGCGGCGGACAAGCTGGAAGTGGGGGAGACCTACTACTTTGAGGGGCGCATCGGCGGGGCTGACCCGCCGCGAGCTGCTGCACCCGCTGGTGCGCACCGAGGCCCAGGTCGCTGACTGCCCGTTTGTGGCGGTCTATCCCGGCACCGACGGTCTGCCCGCCAGCCGCCACGCCAGCTGCGCCCATGCAGCGCTGGCGTTCGCGGACCAGCTTGTGGACCCGCTGCCGCCCGAGCTGCTGACCCGCTACCGGATGCCCGCCAAGGCGCAGGCCGTGCGGGGCATCCACGCGCCCAAAAACGCGGACGACCTTGCCGCGGCGCGGCGGCGGCTGATTTTCGAGGAGCTGTACCTGCTCCAAATCGGCATCTTCCTGCTGCGCAGCCACGGGCGGCGCAAGACCAGCGCCCCCATGCACCCGCTGGACCTCGGCCCGTTCTGGCGCAGCCTGCCGTACCCGCCCACCGGTGCGCAAAAGCGCTCCACCGAGGAAATTCTGGCCGATCTCTGCGGCGACGTGCCGATGAACCGGCTTTTGCAGGGCGACGTCGGCAGCGGCAAAACGCTGGTGGCCGCCGCGGCCATCTGGTTTGCCGCGCAGAACGGCTGGCAGAGCGCCATGCTGGCCCCCACGGAAATTTTAGCCCGCCAGCACGCCGCCACGCTGGCGGACCGGCTCGAGCCGTTCGGCGTCAACGTCACGCTGCTGGTCGGCGGCATGAAAGCGAAGGAGAAGCGCATCGCGCTGGAGGCTATCGCCGATGGGCGGGCAAATTTAGTCGTAGGTACGCATGCCGTGCTGACCGACACCGTGGAATTTAAAAATCTCGGCCTCGCCATCGTGGACGAGCAGCATCGCTTCGGCGTGCGGCAGCGCGGCCTGTTGGCGGGCAAGGCACAAAGCCCGCACCTGCTGGTCATGAGCGCCACGCCCATCCCGCGCACGCTGGGGCTGCTCATGTACGGCGACCTGGATATTTCAGTGCTGGACGAGCTGCCGCCGGGCCGCAAGCCCATCAAAACGTGGTTCATCACCGGCAAAAAGCGCCGCGACATGTACGGCTTTCTGGACAAGCAGATCGCGGCGGGGCATCAGGTCTACATCGTCTGCCCGGCCATCGAGGAAAACGAAGCCATGGGCGATCTGCAGGCCGTCACGACCTACTACACCGAGACCGCCTGCGCACTGCTGCCCAACCGGCGCATCGGCCTGCTGCACGGCAAGCTGAAGCCAAAGGAAAAGGACGATGTCATGCAGAGATTCAAGGCCGGTGAGCTGGACGTGCTTGTCTCGACGACAGTCATCGAGGTCGGCGTTGACGTGCCGAACGCAACGGTCATGGTCATTGAGAACGCCGAGCGGTTCGGCCTGTCGGCACTGCACCAGCTGCGCGGGCGCGTGGGGCGCGGCGCGGCGGATTCCTGCTGCATTCTGATTTCCGACAACGGCAACGACGCGGTGCGCGAGCGGCTGCAATTTCTGTGCCGCACGTCGGATGGTTTCGCCGTGGCGAAGTATGATCTGGAGACCCGCGGCCCGGGTGATTTCTTTGGCTCGGCGCAGCACGGTCTGCCGACGCTGCGGGTGGCGGATTTAGTGCAGGACACCCGCACGCTGCGCGTCGCGCAGGACGAAGCCAAGGCCCTGCTGGCCAAGGACCCGAATCTGATCGACCCCGCGCACCGTGCACTGTCCGATGAGGTGGAGCGGCTGTTTGAGACGGCAGGGGCGATGAATTAGCAGCCTTCTTTGGCTTTCCCCTCGGGGGAAGCTGCCGCCCGCAGGCGGCTGATGAGGGCAGAGTCTCCCACAGGCAATCCGCAAGCGGGATTTCCCGGCAAGTTTCCCCTCATCCGAGCGCGGGCGGGGCCGCGCCCACCTTCCCCCAAGGGGGAAGGCACTCTGCCCTGCGCGGCGGCCTGCCCTCACCCCGCCGCAGCTGTGCTATTGTATCCCGTTGCTCTCCCGCGATAAATTCCTTTCTATCCCTTTTATTTTCCCTTCAAATTTGCTATACTGATAGGTAACTTTATAAAGGAAATCTTGCCTATGAAAAAATTCTGCGCGATTTTATTTTCCTTCGTGCTCGTTCTGATGCTGGCGCTGCCCGTCGCGGCAGAGGACGCGGCAGGGGAGAGTGACTCCCTCTTTGACACCGCGCCCGCGCTGACAGCTCCCGCCGGGTATGTCGTCAACCTCGACACCAACATCGTCGTGTACGAGAAAAACAGCGAGACCCAGCTCTCCGCCGCCAGCCTGACCAAGATGATGACGACACTGCTCCTGCTGGAAAATTACCAGGATCAGCTCGACTCCATCAGCCTGACCGCGCCAAGCTACATCTACGATTTAATTTGGGAGCAGAGCACGAACGCCTCCACCGCCGACATCCGCCGGGGCGAGACCCAGAGCCTGCGCAACCTGCTCTACGCCATGCTGCTGCCCAGCGGCAACGAGGCCGCCTACATCGTGGCCGACTACATGGGCGGCGGCAGCATCGACAACTTCGTCGCCATGATGAACGACGAGGCGAAGGCCGTGGGCTGCACAGGCACAACGTTTGTCGATCCCTGCGGGCTGAACCCCAACAACATCACGACGGCGCGGGACGCCTATCTCATCCTGCGCGCCCTGACGGCCTATGATGTGTTCGCCACGGTCATCGCCACCCCCAGCTACGACATGGGCACAAATGACCGCTACACGACGCCCGGCACCTATATCATCCAGAATACCGACAAGCTCGTGACCAACAGCAGCTACCACCGCGACTACACCAGGGGCGGCAAGACCGGCAGCCTGGGCGAGTGGCAGAACTTTGCGGGCTGGCACAGCCAGAACGGCGAGAGCTACATCAGCGTACTGCTGAACGTGCCCTACGACGCCGACCCCGAGGGTATGCGCCCCGCGCTGGCGGAGACCGGCACGATCATGGACTGGGTGTTCGACACCTACACCATCGCCCCGGCGCTGGACACGACCCAGCCCATCACCGAGGTCCGGGTCGCCTACTCGACCCAGACGGACACCGTCATGCTTTATCCGGCTGACAATATGATGACGCTGCTGCCCGCCGCGGGCGGCGCTGCGCTGACCGAGCCGGTGTTCAATGTGCCGGACGAGCTGGCCGCGCCCATCAGGCAGGGCGACGTCGTCGGCACCGTCACGCTGACGATCCAGGGCGAGGTCATCGGCACCGCCGATTTAATTGCGGGCAGCGATGTCTCACGCAATCAGGTTTTGTACACGCTTTCGCGCGTGAGCCTTTTTTTTTCAAGCACATACTTCAAAGTCGTCATTGCGCTGACGCTCTTCGTCGTTGGCTGCTATGGAATATATATTGCCGGCCGCGTCCTGCTCGCCTCACGCAAGACACGCTGAGCCGCATATACAGGAGGGTTTACCCATGCTGGATGTAAAACGCAATCTGACCACCATGACCGATTTCTACGAGCTGACGATGTCGGCGGGCTATCTGGACGAGGGATATGTGGATAAGATCGCCGTCTTTGATATGTTCTTCCGCCGCGTGCCGGACGGCGGCGGCTACGCCGTTATGGCCGGTCTGCAGCAGTTCATCGACGCCGTGGATCACCTGAAATTTACCGGCGAGGACATCGACTATCTGCGCTCCACCAAGGCGTTTGACGAGAAGTTCCTCACCTATCTTGCCAACTTCAAGCTGCACTGCAATATCTGGGCCATTGAGGAGGGCATGCCCATCTTCCCGCAGGAGCCCATCGTCACCGTCGAGGGCCCGGCCATTGAGTGCCAGCTGCTCGAGACGCTGCTGCTCGTCACCTTCAACCACCAGTGCCTGATCGCCACCAAGGCGAACCGCATCGTGCGCTCCGCCGCGGGCCGCCCGGTCATGGAGTTCGGTGCCCGCCGCGCGCAAGGGTATGACGCCGCCTATTTTGGCGCACGCGCGTCCTACATCGGCGGCTGCGGCTCCACCTCCTGCGTCATGGCCGCGCGTGACTTCGGCATCCCGGCCTCCGGCACGATGGCCCACAGCTGGGTGCAGATGTTCCCGACGGAGTACGACGCCTTCAAGAAATACGCCGAGATGTACCCCGACGCCTGCGTGCTGCTGGTGGACACCTACAACGTGCTGCGCCACGGCGTACCCGATGCCATCAAGGTGTTTGACGAGGTCCTGAAGCCGATGGGCAAGCGCCCGAAGGGCATCCGCATCGACTCCGGCGATATTGCCTACCTGTCCAAGAAAGCCCGCAAGATGCTGGACGAGGCCGGCTACCCCGACTGCACGATCTGCGCGTCCAACTCTCTGGATGAGTACATCGTCCGCGACCTGATCCTGCAGGGTGCCCGCGTGGACAGCTTCGGCATCGGCGAGAACATGATCACGGCCAAGAGCGACCCTGTGTTCGGCGGCGTCTACAAGCTGGCCGCCGTCAGGGAGGACGACGGCAGCTACACCCCGAAGATGAAGCTGTCCGAATCCGCCGAGAAGATGACGATCCCCTGCCTGAAAAAGGTCTGGCGTATCTACGACCAGGACGGCAAGGCGATGGCCGACCTTATCACGATGGCCGACGAGGTCGTCGAGACGCAGCACGGCATCACGCTGTTTGACCCGATAGAGACCTGGAAGGAATGCACCTACGTCAACTGCACGGCCCGCTGCCTGTCCACCCCGATTTACGAGAACGGCAAGCGCGTTTACAGCTCCCCGAGCCTGGACGACATCAAGAAGTTCTGCAAGGCGCAGGTCAACACCCTCTGGGACGAGGTCAAGCGCTTCGAGAACCCCCACCGCTACTACGTTGACCTGAGCCAGAAGCTGTGGGATACCCGCAGCGCGCTGCTGAAGAAGCTGTCGAAATAAAGATCTCTGGCTTCCCCCTTGGGGGAAGCTGCCGCCCGCAGGCGGCTGATGAGGGGCAGGTTTGCCAATACCGTCCGTTTACGGGTCGCCGCGGAAACGCAGCCCCTCATCCGTCTGCGGGCGGGACCGCAGACACCTTCCCCCCTGGGGGAAGGCATTTCTTCCCAAAAATTCCCACCATCCTTACAAAACGGTTACAACCCGCGCCCCCTGCACATACTGTGGCTATACAGCTTGTGCAGGGGGATTTTGTATGCTGGAACGTACTTCTCTGTTTTTGCTCGGCGGCGGGGCGTATGCCGCGCTGGAATTGGCCTGGCGCGGCACCACGCACTGGACGATGTTTCTGACCGGCGGGGTCTGTCTCTGCCTTTTGCAGGCGCTGGCGGATCGTCCGCTGCCGCTGGGCCCGGCGGCGGCTGTTGGGGCGGCGGGCGTCAGCGGGCTGGAGCTGGCCGTCGGCGCAGTCTGCCGCCGCGTGCTGCACACCGCCGTCTGGGATTACGCCGACGAATGGGGCAATCTGGCCGGGCTGGTCTGCCCCAAATACACCGCCTACTGGTTTTTGCTGTGCGGGTGGGTCATTTTTGTGCTGCGCGGTGTTGAAAGTACCGTTTATCGTCCTCAAAAATCCGCCTCCCGGCATTAAAGTCCAAATTATCGTACTGCCTGTCTGGTATAATAAAAGCATGGAAAGCAAAACCGGACACAGAAAGGCGGTATCCACCATGACCCAGCAGTTCAGATACGTCGGCGGCCACATCGAAGTCTTTGCCGAGAATGGAGAGTTCCTTTTTTCAGCAGACACCATGCAGGAGGCATGGGAGGAGCTGTCCGCGTAACGCGTACACTCGCAACGTCCGTATGTACACTATGCCGAAATAGTTTAAAATATACAAATAACTTTTGTAAGTTTGTACAAAATGCAGCTTGCAAAAGTCCGGCCTTTCGCATATAATAAAGACAGAAAGAGGGGAGCGAAAGTCCCCGGAACACTTAGCCCTACACTAGGAAAGGAGACGGGGTTACTATGTTGAAGCTGCACACTTTAGCCGAATGGATGCACGGTTTTTTGGATCCCGAACGTCCCTACGGACTGCCGGAGGATGTTTACAATGACGTGATTCCGTCAGGCGTCCACAATTTCAACCGCAACGATCTTTTTTAAAGCCGTCTGAATCCCACAACCCCCACCCCGGTGCGGCCCGCAAGCCCCGCACCACCAAAAAAGCCGCTGCGGAACCGGCTGTGACCGCCCAGCCCGCTGCCGAAAAGGCAGAAGAGCCGAAGACGGAGCCCGCCGCAAAGGCGGAAGCAGCAGAGAAGCCCGCCAAGGCTCCCCGCAAGACCACTGCCCGGAAGAAGGCTGCACCCAAGGCAGAAGCCGCCGCAGAAGCTGCCGCCCCGGCCGAAAAGCCCAAGCGCACCCGTAAGGCCCCTGCCAAAAAGGCAGATTGAGCAAGGCTGAACCCATAAAAACCAGAAGCACCCGTCGGATCGTGGGACCCGGCGGGTGCTTCTTGCGTTTGCGGGAGGTTCACTCCGGCAGTTCGTTCAGGGCAAAGCGGTTCTTTTCAAAGGTCAGCAGGCCCTCGTCCCGCATCTTGCACAGCTCCTTGGAGAGGGCGCTGCGGTCCAGATTGAGGTAGTCGGCCATCTGCTGGCGGTTGAAGGGCACCTCGAACGCCATCCTGCCGCAGCGTGCTGCCTGTGCGGAAAAATAGGTCAGCAGCCGTCCGCGCACAGTCTTGGGCGTTGTGCAGAAGATGCGCTGCGAAAGGCTCAGGTTTTTGCGCATGGACACCGTGAGCAGGTTGCGCAGCAGCTTTTCGTGCACCGTGCCGGGCGCACCGCCGGAAAAGGCGGAAATGTTCACGAACAGCACTTCGCATTCCTCCGCCGCTACGGCGTCCACCATCATCACATCACCGCACAGCGCGTAGGTCTCGGCAAAGGCCTGCCCGGCAGAAATGCTGCTCAGGATGCTCTTACTGCCCCACAGGTCGAGATTTTCGATGTGGACGGTGCCGCGCAGCACCACGCCCAGAGCATGCACTTGCTCTCCGGCATGAAAAATGACGGCGTGCCGGGGGTAGCTCTTCGTGCGCAGGCAGCCGGACTGCTCCAGTGCAGCCCACTCCTCTGCCGACAGGCCCTGAAACAGCGGGGATGCAACGGGTCTCATAAAAAAACCTCACTTTCGTGGTTATAACAACCGAAGGTCTGCCCTGATTATAGTATACTCAAAACACAAACACAAGGAGGCTTTTCTATGATCCGGAAAATCATTCATATAGACGAAGAAAAATGCAACGGCTGCGGTGCCTGCGTCACCGCCTGCCACGAGGGTGCCATCGGTCTGGTGAACGGCAAGGCAAAGCTCATGCGGGACGACTACTGCGACGGCTTTGGCGACTGCCTGCCCGGCTGCCCTACCGGTGCCATCACCTTTGAAGAGCGCGAGGCAGCCGCCTACAACGCCGAAGCGGTCAAAGAAAACATGATGAAGAAAAAGCTCGGCGGACATCACAGCGGATGTCCGGGTTCAAGGCTCATGACGATGAACCGCGAGGAAAACGCCCCGTTGGCTCAGCCCGCCGAAATGCAGAGCCGACTGCGCCAGTGGCCGGTTCAGATAAAGCTCGTGCCGGTGAACGCGCCATATTTTGACGGCGCAAAGCTGCTCATCGCCGCCGACTGCACCGCCTACGCCTACGCGGCGTTCCACGAAAAATTCATCAAAAACCACATAACCCTTGTCGGGTGCCCGAAGCTCGACAGCGTCGATTATTCCGAGAAGCTGACGGAGATAATCGCGAACAACAATATACAGTCCGTGACGATCGTCAGAATGGAAGTTCCATGCTGCGGCGGGCTCGAACACGCCGCAAAAACAGCATTGCAGAACAGCGGCAAATTCATCCCGTGGCAGGTCGTGACGATATCGACTGACGGGCGCATCCTCGACTGAGCGGTTGATTTATCTGACCCTTTGCGGTATCATATACTGCGGAGGCGTTGAGATGAACAAAATCAACTATCAGCTCGAACTCGACCGTGAAATTGATGAAATAAAAAAGCAGGGGCGCGTGCCGTCCCTGCTGCTGCACAGCTGCTGCGCGCCGTGCAGCTCGTACTGCCTCGAGTATCTGTCGCAGTATTTTCATATCATCGTGGATTATT
>OHUS01000643.1_pt1 | contig 8600 bp, 6 predicted proteins | sample 1579311 | NCBI WGS metagenome assembly OHUS01 (sample SAMEA3882538, study PRJEB24775) | human gut metagenome | biome: human-associated habitat; feature: intestine environment; material: feces | place: Netherlands | collected 2009/2010
ACCCAGCCCGTCAAGTCCGACAACCCGCTCGCCAAGCCCTACCTCAACGCCTGGGAGGGCTTCTATCCCTGGACCGACGACGACGCCCAGGATCTCGCCTTCTCCTACTCCCGTGTAGGCTCCTCCGTCGATAATGTCTCCAAGATAGGCGCGCTGGAGTGCATGCTCCGTGTCGGCGACAAGGTGGCCGTCGAGGATAAGGACTTCGACGAGGACGGCAACCGAACCGTCACCATCGACGGCGAGGAGGTGGTCGTCCGCTATGGCCACATCAACAACATCAGCTGGAAGCCCTTCCGCACGCTGGAGCAATGCCGGGCGGCCCACCCGGGCGACGAGGATGCGGCCCTCGACGAATACTATACGCAGACCATCACCATCGGCTTCGACCCGAAGATCGGCGACAAGATTATCGGCACCCAGTTCGACATACAGAACAACATCGACTACACCCTCGGCCTCGACGTCAAGGGCATGGCCATCCCCGTGCGCCATTCCGACCACCTCCGCGGGCGGGTCCACTTCGAGATCCTCGGGCCCGTCTTCAATGCGCAGTTCGATAAGATCACGCGCCGCCACCGCACCTTCTTCCGCAAGGAGAAGTGGACCGCCACCACCGTCCCCATCCTCTCGCGCGTCTCCTCCATCATGGTTCGAGACCTCAAGATAGAGCTCCACTCCGACAACGGCATGGCGGGAGCCGATACGGATTCCGCCCACAGCTTCATGTCCGACACGGATGAGGATTTCGTCAACAAGAAGGACGACCTCGAGATGCGCATCCACTCGGCGCTCACCACCTCGGAGTGCGAGGAGCTGGGATGCGCCAACACGGTAGCGCCGTCCGTGGCCGTCGATCTCACCACGGGCGACGCCGTCCTGCGTATCTTCGACTGGCTAAAGGCAGCATCCGATGCCGTTCCGCCCATCGCCGTCAAGGCCGAGCGGGACTATATCGACTCCTACTACCAGGAGTACCACGTCCCGCGCATCGAGCTCTCCTTCGACTTCGACGGACTGCTCCCCTCGCCCTTCGCCCGCTTCACCCATCCCGCCCTCGACGGGCGCACCTTCTCCGTCATCTCCGTCGGCTACGACTTCCAGACCGCCACGTCGCAGGTGCAGATGAAGGAGGAGTAGCAGCGGGTTCGAGTTTCACTTTAAGCAAAAGCAGAAATGATTGGTATCAGACTTTTCCGCAAAAAGGATAAAAGCAAATCCTCAACCCGCACCACCATCCATGTGCAGGGGCAGGAGACCTCGGGCGTGCCCGCCTCCTTCGTCTCGCAGGTCCGTGCGTGGATCAGCGAGGTGGCCGACCGCATCAATGCCCTATGGGACAACGCCCGCTCGCTCTTCCTCTCCAAGGTCAACGACGACACGGCTGAGGGCCACATCACCCTCCACAAAGGCTTCACGGCTTCTGCCGATTCCACGGTCAACGGCAACCTGCAGGCCGACAGCCTCGACGTCCAGACGGTGGCCATCGTCCGTGGTGAGACGACGTTCTCCGAGGATGGCACCTTTGCCGACGGCCTCACGGGCCACGGCGCCCGCATCCGTCCCGACGGCTCGGCGGAGCTCGATTCGCTGACGCTCCGGCGCTTCCTGGAGGTGCCTGAGCTGCGCTTCAACAGGGTCTCGGTCCATGTGGGCAACCAGTGGCGGGCCCCAGGCGGCGGCATCATCCGTTCCGTCTCCCCAGCCTCAGACGCCACGGGCACGGCCCTCCTCCATCTCGAAGCGGGAGAGATAGGCACGGTGGCCGTCGGCGACGTCTGTATGGGCATCTACCATTCCGAGACCGCCGCCGACAACGCATCGGAAAGCGCCGACGACAACCACGGAAACTTCCGTTTTGCCGGATTCTATACGGCCTACTGGGAGATCACCGCCGTCGCCGACTATACGGACGACGAGACCGGCCAGACCTTCCACAATGGAAAGGTGTCCTACCGTCTCCGCCCAGTCTCTGCCAACTACCCGCGGCAGATGCACCCAACCGCCGCCATGCACTTCGTCAGCTATGGCAACCGCACCGACACCGCCCGCCAGTCCTCCCGCTACTCCACGCTCACCTACGAGCGTTTCCTCACGGGCGTCTCCGATTGGGAGTTCACGTCGAAGCAGATACGCATGCAGGTGGGCGACCTCAGCGCCTTCTCGCCCGTCCCCGGGATGGACTTCTCGGGCTACTCGGTCTATGCCAACAGCATCTACCTCGACGGCCACCTCAAGCAGCTCGCCGACCTCGGCGACCCAAACCCCTACACCTACTCGGTGGACAACCTCGCCGACACGCTCGCCCTCGACGCCAAGGGCCAGCCGAAGCAGCCCGTGGTCTCCACGCTCGCCGACGGTTCCAAGTCGTGGCTGCTCCATACGTCCATACAGGTGCGCCGAGGCCAGACGATTCTCACCTGCCTGGAAGACGCCACGGCCTCACCCGCCACGGGTCAGTACCGTCTTCTCTGCCTACCCGTCGGCTGCACGGCCCACTTCGACCACTCCACCCTCTACATCGACAGCGTCGATTATTCCTCACGCCCCACGGCCTACGTCGAGGTAACGATAGACTGCGAGGGGCGAGCCGCCCTCACCTACGTCTTCACCATCAAGGTCATCGCCGACGGCGACCGTGGAAAGCAAGGCAGGGACGGCACGGCCTATGGCACGCGGCGCCGCTATGCGCTCTCAGCCCGGACCACGACCGCCTCGCCCCATACGCCGCCCGACGACGTCGCCACATGGCAGGACGTGCCCCTCACCACCACCGAAGCCCGCCCCTACCTATGGATAGAGCTCACCGACTGGCAGCAGCAGGCGGGAGGTCTCCAGACCTTCTCGCCCGTCTCTTCCTACGTCCGACTGACGGGCGACCGTGGCCAGCGCGGAGAGGACGGCCTCGACGGCAAGGACGGCAAGTCGTGGACCCTCAGGGGCACGGCCTTCGGCCATGTCACCAACATAGCCTCGCTCCCCTCGCCTGCGCCCGACGGCATTTTTCTCGTCGATACGGGGGCAGAGGGCCTGCCCGTCGCCGTCCGACAGATGGGGGGCGCATGGGCCTCCATCACCACCACGCAGGGCGACGCCTACATCCTCGCCGGCGACGTGTGGATGGCCACCGAGACGGCATGGGCCAACCTTGGACGCATACAGGGAGAGAAGGGAGACCGGGGACAGGCGGGAGCCAACGGACGCACCTCGCGCATCTACCAGCGCCTCGACGACGGCCAGCAGCTCTACGACGGCTCCACCATCACCGCCGACGGATTCTGCTACCTCGACTTCTACGCCGTGCCCTCCGATACGGCCAAGAGCGGCTGGGACGTCTATCGCTGCATCAAGTCCTACGTCTATCAGGCCGCCCAGCATGCCCTCCCGCCCGCCGATACGGACCACTGGCGCTCCGTCGGCGTCAATGCCGATTCGGCCTTCTTCTCCTTCCTCATCGCCCGCGATGCGCGCATCGACTTCCTCCAGGGCAATGCCATTGCCATTCGCAAGAAGCACGCCACGGCGCCCTACGCGGGCATGGGTGGCGATTTCCCCTTCTGGGCGGGCGCTGCGCAGCCCTACCCCGACGGCGCGGGCTTCAATGGCTCCACCTACACCTTCGCCGTCGATGAGACGGGCAACCTCTTCGCCTCCTCGGCCTACCTCACGGGCACCATCCACGCCACCTCGGGCTCCATCGGAGGCTTCGTCATACGAGACGGCGGACTGACCAACGCCGACGATGCGCGCAACGGCGTCACCATCACGCCGAAGTCCATCACGGCTCAGTCCTCACGCTCCGAGGAGGGCCGCGTCGTCTTCGACACCCAGTCCAACATCGTGGGAGCCATAGGGGCCTCCAGCGGAAAGGAAATCTTTTGGCCCGTCGCCCTCCAGCTCACGGGCCGTCCCAACGACAGCTACCCGGGCACGGCGCTCGACATCGTCCAGGGCATCACCCGTGGCCATCGTCCCGAACCCATCCTCGTCGAGGGCTCGGTCCAGCTGGTCGATACCAGCGACGCCTACAACGTGCCCAATCCGCTACCCCAGGGCTCGCCGACCTACTCCGACGGCCAGCGGGTCTATGTGCGCTCGGGCGCCGTCCTCGTCAATATAGCGGCAGCCACCGTCGCCCTGCCCAAGAATCCGCAGCACGGCGACTGCTACGTCTTCCTGCCCTGCGGGTCCTACTACCTCACCCTCGACCCCGGCGCGCAGACCCTCACCATCGACGGCACGGTCTTCAAAAACAAGACCTACACCTGCGCCAAGCGCATGGTCTATCTCGTCTTCATCGGGCGAGGCGCCACGCCCTTCGGATGGGTAGGCAAGACGCTCCAGTAGTTCGTGATTTAAGAAGAAAAAAGAAAAATGAATATCTCGCAAGACTTCTCCCTCACCGCCTCCGTATGGGACGGCGACAAGTTCCTCATCGAGGCGGCCACGGCCAACGGCAGCCGCCAGATGAAGGTGACGGCAGAGGTGGTCCGTGCCTACCTCAACGGAACCGCGGGCCCATCCTCGGCCACGGACCGACGGGTGCTCCCCTTCCGTGGCTTCATGGATTCAGGCGAGATCTCGCCATCCTCAGCCGCCACGGCCCTCCCGCTGGAGGTGTGGTTCGTCCGCTCAGCCGCACGCTTCGCCGTGGCTGAGCGTTCCTCTGAGCCCGTCTCCTCATCAGCACCGCCTAAGCTCTACGACAACTGGGAGGGCCGCAGTCTCTACAACGATGGCCTCTCCCCCGCCGCGGGCAACCTCTTCGTCTGCCAGTCCGACGACCGCCCCTACTGGTGGACGGGCGCAGAGCTCCGACCCATCGTCACCGACACCACCGGCCAGGTCATAGCCGACGCCATACCCCTCGACGAGATAGACGCCATCACGGCGGCAGCCTCCCGTCCCTCTTCCTCCTCGCCCGCCAAGTCGCCCGCCTCGCCAACACCTGCAGCAGAGGAGGCAGCATCCCAAGAGGAGGCAGCATCCCAAGAGGAAGCACCCGCAGCAGTAGCAGAGACGACAGAGGAAGAGGAAGAGAAAGAGCCCAAGGCGGCCGAGCTCATCGACACGACCCTCCGCTCCGCCTCGCTTGTAGATACGACCCTCCGCTCCGCCACTATCATAGACAAGTCGAAGCGTTCGGCCACCATCATCGACAAGTCCAAGCGATCAGCCGACGTGACCACCGTCACGCCATCGGCCCGCATCATCACAGTAGGATAACCAATCACTCCACACATACACCATGGCATCATTTCTCGATTCAGCAGGCGTCACCCGCCTCGTCACCAAGCTCAAGACGATTTTTGCCGTCAAGGCCACCACCCTCTCCGGCTACGGCATCACCAACGGCGTCTCCTCCGTCTCCGTCACGGGCACGGGGCAGGCCGTCTCTGCCGCATCCATCAGCGGCCACACCCTCACGCTCACCAAGGGAGCCAGCCTCCCGACAGTGCGCCACGAGCGCCCCACATCGACCTCCATCCAGGTCTCCAACTTCACCAGCTCCGAGGAGCTCATCCTCGACCTCACCGCCGCCACCTATTCAGCCGGGGCGAAGTTCTGGATCAATTTCCTCCATACCGACATCACGCGCGGATACGGCCTCTACCGTGGATGCGTCATCACGGGCGCGCAGACCTGCACAGTCTCCTTCGGTGGCATCACCTCCATCAAGGGCGCCGTCACGCTCCAGGCCGCATCGGTCTATCATTTCACGCTCTGCACCAATGGGCGCAGCGGCCAATACCTGGCCAAGGGCTACGTCCTGTGGCAACGCGTCTCGGCCTCGTAAACGACAACAACAAAAGTATAATTATTCATCACTTTAAATTCATAAAATAGTATGGCAAAGTATCTCGATTCTGCAGGCGTAACCCGCCTTGTTACCAAACTCAAAACCGACGTCATCCCCGCCGTCAAAGTCAACGCAGCCAAAGCAGCCGACACCGTGCCCGCCTCGGGCATCACGGGCGTCATCGACATCTCCCACATCCCGCAGGGAGCCCTGGAGCGTGTCGTCACCGTCGCAGACGACGCGGCCCGCTACAAGCTCACCACCTCCCAGGTCCAGCTCGGCGACACTGTCAAGGTGACGGCCACGGGACGGATGTATATCGTCGTCGATGAGAGCAAGCTCTCCACCTCGGCAGGCTACATGGAGTACGCTGCGGGCACCGCAGCCTCCGTACCCTGGTCGGGCGTCACGGACAAGCCCTCCACCTTCACGCCCTCAGCCCACAATCACACCATGAAGCTCAAGATCGGTGCCACCACCAAGGACGGATCCACGGCCTCCACCACTTCATGGTCAAATGCCGAGATCATCGGCACGCCATCCGTCAGCGGATCGGGCAACGCCGTGACGGGGATGACGGTCAGCGGCGACACCGTCACGCTCACCAAGGACACCACCTTCGCCACCAAGGCGCAGAACGACGCCCTCGACACGCGCATCTCGGCCCTCGAAGACTTCACGGGAGGCACAGGCGGCGGACTGGGAGACCAGCTCAACGTGGCGGGCTACGACGTCGTCCGCTTCGATGGCTTCCTCGCATCCAAGCCCACCCTCCAGCAGACCTCGACCACTACCGTCGTGGCCCTCGTCATCGTCAAGTCCGCCACCGCCAGCTCCACGCCGGGCGCCGTGGCCATCGACAGCATCATCGCCAGCGATGGCTCCAATTACTACAGCAACTGGAAGGATTTCAACATCGCCACGCCCGACGAGGCCACCAAGAAGCAGGTCTATCTCCACAAGATCTACCTCGACACCTCCACGGGCAAGGCCTACTACGCCGTGGATGCCACCACGCTCAAGGAGATCGACGGCGGCGACGTAGCCATGACCACCGGCGAGGTCGATGCAGCCGTCGCAGCTGCCAAGTAACCACCACCAAGGGCGGGCCATCCCGTCCCTGGTCCTTTCCAACCAAAAGCAACAAAGATCATGAACAAGAGACAGATCACCCACATCTTCGTCCACTGCACGGCCACACTACCCTCCGCCACCGTCGATTCGCTCCGCGCCGGCTGGAAGGCTATCGGGTGGAGCAACCCGGGCTACCACTACGTCGTCAAGCCCTCCGGAGAAGTCGTCAGCCTCCAGCCCGAGGACAAGGCCTCCAACGGCGTAAAGGGCTACAACGCCCACGCCATCCATGTGGCCTACATCGGAGGAATAGGCCTTCACAAGGCTAATCCCCGTGACGTAGGGAGCGCCCATATCGAGGACACCCGCACGCCTGCGCAGAAGGCCGCGCTGCGCGCCCTCCTCGCCGACATCCATAGCAGATACCCCAAGGCCGTCATCCTCGGCCACCGCTCCATCTGGGGAGAATACTCGCCCGAAAAGTGGCAAAAAGTTTGCCCATGCTTCAACGCCATCAAAGAATATGCAGACATTTAAGCCGCTCCACATCATAGCCATCCTGGCGCTCATCATCGCCGTTATGGCCTGCGCCTCCCGACGCACCGTCTCCGACGAACTGCGATCCACGGCCACCACCACGGCCGACGCCATGGCCACACAGACCCACGCCGCCGTCCGTACCGACACGACCACGGCCCATACGGTCAGCCGCGACACCACCCGCCAGCAGACCACCACGGCCGACACCACGGCGGCCCACTACCGACGGGCCACATGGCAGCAGGCCGATACCACCTTTACAGAGGTGTGGGTCAACGCCCGCCGCTTCCGCTTCCACGACGGCGCCACCGCCTCCACCGCCTCCCACAAGGAGACCCGGGCGGCCACCTCTACCGCCATCGACACCGATTCCTGCCGTCTGATCAGCCGCGCTGACACGATCTCAGCAGTACAGAAGAAGCACGAAGAGACCGATCGGCGACCGCTCGACAGGGCCGTCCTCGGCTATTCCGTTTACACCGCCTTCGTCCTCATCGTCGTCCTCATCATCCTGCTCTACATCATAGGCAGGTTGAAGAATTAAGCCGGACATCTTTCATATTCTCTATAATCCGAAGCCCCCGGCACGCGTCCATGCGTGTCGGGGGCTTTTCTCATTTTCCAGAAGTCGAAGCAGCAAGCACCTACTCCCACGGCAGACGCCAGCCAGCCTTGCCTCTCGCCTTCAGCTCGTTGCCGATCACGGCCACCAGCTGACGCCCCTGGCCCACCAGTCGCCCGCTAACGCTCACATGCACCGTCGCCTGCGCGATGCTGCCAGCGCCGATCGCGGGACGCACGCTCCCGACCTGAGGCACGCTGCCCAGTCCGTTGGCCACGTCCCACAGACGCTTCTGCTGCCAGCGGTTCAGGATCATCTCGCCCGAGTTCACTCTCACGGGGATGCGGTCGCCCGTATAGGAGTTGCCGCCGACGATACCGCCCGTGGCGTACCCCGTCGAGCCCTTCACGGCGCTGATAATGGCCATCAGCTGCGCCATACCCACCGCCGTGGCGGCCACCCATTCCCACAGATTGCCGTTCTTGCCCTCGTTCGCACTGGCCTGAGCAAAGCCCATGGCTGTAGTGGCGATGGCCTGCGCGATGGTGCCCGCGATGTTGAGCTCAGGCAGCTCGAAGGCGCTACCCATGCCCTGCAGCGCCGACCCCACCTGATTGATGGCGT
>OHUS01000662.1_pt1 | contig 8372 bp, 9 predicted proteins | sample 1579311 | NCBI WGS metagenome assembly OHUS01 (sample SAMEA3882538, study PRJEB24775) | human gut metagenome | biome: human-associated habitat; feature: intestine environment; material: feces | place: Netherlands | collected 2009/2010
CTCGCACGATTTGAGCATTGTTAAGAGGCTTGGCGAGGACTGACGATGCAAAGGTAAGAATAATCTTTGGCTTTCCAAAACATTTCTTCGGGAAAAGGCAGAGGATTGGGAAAAATGTAGTACTTTTGTAGGAAATAACACGGAGTACCGATGAGAGAAAAGAGAATGATTTGGCAGGAATTCTGCTACGACCTAATAGAAGCTCGAGAAAAAGATACCACGGAAGACGTCTATCAAGAACTCGTGGAGTCCAACCTGCGCCAGCTGGGCTGGAGCAAGGTAAGGGGCGAGATATGCCCCAAGGAAAGGATCAACGTCGGATCGCACAATCAAATAGAACCCGACATCACGATCAAGCTATCGGACCAGCCCGCCTTCGTCATAGAGCTAAAACGCCCACGAAACGCCATCACGCCCCGACAGGAGCAGCAGCTGCTCTCATACATGCGGTTGCGCAAGACCTCGTTCGGACTGTATATTGGCGACGACATCAAGCTATACTACGACACCAACGAAGACCTACCTACCGAGGTATGGCGCACGGACCTCGCCCTCGACGCAGCTTCGGGGGAGGAGTTTGTCGATCTGTTCCATCACGATACTTTTAGCAGACAAAGGATAGAGAGCCTCTGCGACGCGCAGGTACATACCATCAAGACCCGCCAAGCGATGGCTGACTTCCGGCAGTCTTTGGAAACCGACCCAGACGACACTATCCGTCGAGTGCTAACCGACTACTTCGTGCTACAGAAGCGATGCGACCCCGCCATCGTAGAGGAAGCCCTCAACCGCCTGCACTTCGCCACGCAAACAGACGGCACGGGCGACAAGGGCCACGCCACGCCTTTAGCGCAGTCGGCAGAATATAGTTGTCCCGCGATCCATCAAGCGAAACACAAAAGAGACACGACGAAATACTCCCTCGACGAAGGCAAGCATTTCTTCGGCAAGGGAAAATTTGTCCGAGAGGTCGTGGCAAAGTATATGGAGGAAAATCCGGGGCTGACCTACGAGCAGCTTACCCAAATCTTTTTCCCTAAACTTCAAGGAACATCCTTAGGCGTGCTGCGCACCCTGCAAAGCATAGACTCCTTAGACCAAAAGAAGAAAAAGGACCTCAGCAGGCGCTACGTACTGACCGAAGGCCTCACCCTGACCAGCGCCGACGGCACGACCTTCGCCGTCTGCACTCAATGGGATGCGAAAAACTTCCTCAACATCCTAGCCCTGTTGAACAAATGGGGATGGAACATCGTGGCCAACCATGCACAAGAGACGAATCCATAGCGCCCCACACGGCCACACGACCCTGCGAGACTGGCGCCTCGGCAGGACCCCCGCGCCACGCAGGCGGAGGATGAGCAACTACGCCATCAACCTCGCCTTTCTCGAGACCTACGCCCGGGAGAACGGCTACGCCCTCAGCCCCCGACAACTGGCCTCGATGGCGCGCCGCTTCACGCGATGGGAGGTCCGAAACGTCTTTTGCCACAAGAACGGCTACGAGGACTTCCGCGACCAGGTCATCTGCCTCGACTACGACGAGCTGCTAGAAATGTATGTGGAGGAGACCGTCCACCCCGCGGTCAGGCCCCCATGGCAAAGCCCTGGCAACTACGCCTACTTCCAAAGCGAGGTGATGGGGAAGAACACCAGAACCTTCGGAGTACGAAGCGTCGCGCGATAGAAGCCCCTCCCGCATCCCAACGGTATTACAAAAAGACTACGAAACCACAGATCCACTATCAAGACAATAGACAAAAAGTTGCAAAAGCTAGCACAACGACGCCTGTAACCTTCTTGCAACAATCTCCACGAAAAAGAAAATCTGTAAGGACTTTTGGAAAAATCGCCTACAATCACGCCAGTTTCACCCCTTTGTAAAAAGACCAAAGAAAGCAGTTTTGTATCTTTTAACATAACTTGTGCGAAAATTCAAAAATATTATTCATAACTTTGAACGCAATTTCCCCCCGATTCAAAATCGACGGTAGGAGAGATTGTAGGACCATAAACATAAGAACTATGGACTGGAAAATTTGTAAGTTTTTTAGAAAGAAGGACGAGCCGAAGTCTGGATCGGTTCGTCGAAAGCAGCCTTCGTCGCTGGGCAAGATTTGGGACGCGATGGCTGACGGTCTTGGCCTCATGCGCCATCAACTGTCGAGGCAAGGCAATCGTCCGCCATGTAGCGCAGAAGTCTACTCCTCGCAGACTTTACCGCTCGACAAAAGCAGCTTTGGCTATCGGACCGACCTCGAGGTGTGGAGCGTGGACAGCACCCTGCGTTCCTGTCGAGAGCCGCCGCGCCAAGCGGATTTCGGATGGCCGACGATGGACGAATTCGTCGCCATCATTTCCAAGGTCATAATTTATCAATTATTACAAAATTCTTTTTTCGGCATGGAGCAAGCAGAGAAGTCGACGAAAATTATTTATCAAATCCAGGGATGTAATATCACAAATGTTGGTGGAGAGATTCAGACCCAGAACAACCAGATAGCCAACGACTTACGCAAGCAGACCGCCCATGTTGGCGGCGAGGCGGAGGAGACAGCATCCACTACCCGCGGCAAGGGGCGTGGCGGACGCCAACGTCCCCTCTTCAAGGACCATTCGACGCTTCTTCGCGAGCGCGCCCGATTTCTTGACTTCTTGCGCTCCCACCATCTTTGCGGCCGCAGCTTGACGTGCAAGCGCGACGACTTCTTCAACGACGTAACGGTCTGCTGGCTACACACTTGGCGAGAAGAAAACGTCTTGGCCGAGGACACGCCCACGGGGGGATCGGTTTATCGTTTTCTGACGGCGGACTGCGGCCTGAGGAGCGGAGTTACCGAAAAGTCTTTTTCCAACAAGATAAAACTTCATTACAAAACAAAGCATTATACGCAAGATACTTTACGCCAAGTCAGGGCGTTTTTCCACCGCCATCGTAGCGGTTTGCCTGGTGAATAAAAGATGATTTTTCTATTCATCTACCATTTTTTTGATTTTCCAGCTATCGCATAGCAAGCAAAGCATCCCACTCTCTGGGGTGCTTTTTTCGTTGGTGCGCACCCACCATTCACCCCATGCCCCTCCACGCTTTCTCTCTAATTTTGCATCGTCGTTCGGGATCTCCCGCGGCTACCCGCCCTCTTGCGTTCGAAAGCAGGGGGCGGGGAATGATGGTACTAAAGCAGGTGGCACGGATACCTCTCCGACTGCCATTCGTACCAGAGAGGTGTTTTTTTAAGTTTAATAAATTATGACAAAGAAAAGAACGGTTCTGCGCGTCAAGCAGCAGACGGAACAGACTCAGAAGCCTCGGCTCATGAATGACATCATCAACGACCTTCTCAACGGACAGGCACCCTTCGCACGGGCCCGCCGCCACCGCACGGACCGGGCATGGACGGAAAACATGCGCACGGAAAGTGCAGGCGCTGTCAGGGCTTGGACGGGCCTCTACCCCAACACGGAGCTGGACGTGGACCTGAAACTGGTCACGCAGGAGCAGGGGCCCATGGAGCTGGGCGAGTATCTCGACGGGATGATCACGCGCGACGGCGACGACCACTTCACCTTCGTGGAGAATGCCACGGAGCAGAGAAAAACCGAGCGCCGCAACCCAAGCATCTACATGGGCCAATGGATCAACGTCAAGCGCAGAGCCGACGGCACGGTCTATCCGACCTTCAAACGGACGAAGCGCATCGGGGCCGGGGAACTTGGCGACTATGCCGTCAGTACGACCTGCGAGCTGCTGATGGTAGCGGGCAAGCACGAGGCGGCTATGGCCCTGGCGGAAGTTGAAGGCTTCGACCTCAGCGAGCTCTTCGCCTCCGACGGGGGCCTTGGAGAGGAGAAGTTCGGAGAAATGAGGGGCTTCGCCGCGGGCAGAGGCCTTGGAGAGGAGGAGGACTTCGAGGAGGAGTAAAAAAGTGCGAGCGTTCCAGTTGTTCCAGTTGTTCCAGTTTTTTTTGAGGGTCTGAAAATTCCAGATACCCCTATATATACTATATAACTAATTAATTATTAAGTAGTTATATATAAGAAAAGAAAAATTGGACCATCTCGAATTTTAATTGGAACAACTGGAACAACTGGAACGCTCCCACCCCGCTTCTCTCTAAAAGGCTTAGAATCAAGATGTTACAAATTTCAAACAAGACAATATGAACTACGATATCACGCTCAACACGGCTCCGCCGATGCCCAAACTGGGTCGCGGAGTGGAATGTCTGGCGCTTTTGCTCTCGCAGGTGTCGAAAGACATGCGCCAACCGCTTTTGCCGATGATCATCCCTGTGCTCGGAGCACACGTCAGCGGCGCCCAATTTATCTATCCCGACAATACTTTGAAGGAATTGTGCGGCATGATGGCCAATCTTGTGGCGGACAGCGGAGCGGGCAAAGGCCAACTGTCCGGACTGGTGGAAGCCATGTGTGGCGACTTCCGCGTCCACGACGATGGCGAGCTGGAGAAGCTCGTAGAGTGGCAGAAGATGGTAAAGTCGAAGTCTGCGAATAAGGAGAAGCCCGTGCGTCCCGACATTTCGTTTTGGTATCCTCCAGCCGATATGACGAATGCCGCATTTGTCCAAAACGCCATGGGATGCGAGAAGTTGGGCGCGCGCACCATGTTTATCAACATGCCCGAGGTGGAGATGGCTGACCGCATGTGTGGCGGCCACAAGCAGATCTCGCAGACCCTGCGCAACATCTACGACTGCCAGCGCTCGGGAGCGCTGCGTGCCACGGCAGACGGCGTCACGGGCAATCCCGTGCTGCGCGTCAACATGACAATCTCCTCCACGCCCTACGCCGCCCGCTTGTTCTATAAGAAAGACCTCTTCAACGGCACCTTCGGCCGCATGGTCTTCTCCTACAAGGCGCGCCAGGGCCGCGACGGCCACATACCCCGCCAAGGCACCTACCCCGAGGAGTTTCGCGAGAAGCTCGCCACCTACCTCCGCCGCCTCGACAGTTGCAAGGGCCGCTTCGAGATCCAGCAGCTCAACCGCCTCATCGACAAATTGGCTGCCGACATGGCGAAACTGGCTGACCTGACGGACGACGACGTGCTGTGGGACATCTCCAAGCGCTCGCTGGTCTCGGCATGGAAGGCGGGATGCGTGCTCTGGATACTCAACGGACTGGAGTGGGCGCCGACGATCGGGCGCGTGGTGGAGTGGCTCGTCTATCACGACCTGTGGTCGAAGATGCAGGTCTTCGCCGACCTGCTCGGGCAGGACACCAGCACAAGCGAGGCAGCACGACGCGGGCCGAAGAATCTGCTCGACGACCTGCCCGATTCGTTCAACGAGGCCCAGCTCGAGGCGCTCCGCTTATCGATCGGCAAGGACAAAGAGGGCACAAAGGCACAGATACGCAAGTGGGTCTATCGCCGCTTCGTCGCCTACTCGGCCCAGACGGGGCTCTACAACAAGACGGAGGAGTATCTGACGGGCATGCCCGCCTCACGCAAAAACCGCCGCCCATGCTCGACCGACTGACCCTCCAGCGGCTCCGCGACCTGCCCATAGAGCAGGTGGCGGAGCGGGTGGGGCTCCACGTCGAGCGCCACAAGAGCCTCTGCCCCTTCCACGACGACCATCGCCCGAGCCTGACGTTCCACGCGCGGAGCAACACCTTCCGTTGCTTCTCCTGCGGGGCGCAGGGCGGACCCATCGACCTCGTGATGCGGCGGCTGGGGATGTCCTTTCCCGAGGCCTGCCGATGGCTGGACGGAGGCGTGAGGATCAACCCGCTGCCCCTCTCGCGCCCACGGCCCAGGGAGGAAGCTTACAAACCCTTCGACGCGGCCCGCTACGCCCGCTTCTTCGAGCATCCGTGGCTCAGCGACCCCGCCCGCCAGTTTCTCTTCCAGGAGCGACGGCTGGACCCAAGGGTCGTCGCCTGGTGCCGCCTCACCTCGTGGACCGACCGCCACGGCACCCATTGGCTGCAGACGCCCTACTACGACACCAACATGCGGCTCGTAGGACTGCAAAACCGCAACCTCGACTACAGGAAAAGCGCGCCCGCGGAGGCTCAGACGGAAAATCGAACGACCTCGGGAATGGTCTCTCAGACGGACGATCGGACGAGTTCGAGAACGGCCTCCTCGTCCGAGCCCATGGCCCAGCCGCGCTTCCGATTTCCGCAAGGATCGCGATGCGGTCTCTACAACCAGCCCGTGCTGCTGCGCCTTCGCCCTGGCGAACCGCTCTGGATCACGGAGGGGTGCTCCGACTGCTGGGCCATGCTCTCCTCGGGATGCAAGGCCGTCGCCATCCCCTCGGCCACGACGCTCCACGACGACGAGGTGCGCTTGCTCCTCGACCTCCACGATCGCCTCTCCACGCCCTTCCACATGTATCCCGACGCCGATGCCCCGGGCGAGCACCTCTTCCTGCAGCCGAGCCTCGTCCACCACCATCTGCCCCCGGGCTGCAAGGACTTCTCCGACTATTATCTCTCCATCACCAAAAACAAAAAGTCATCATGAACGAAACTCCCATCCGGGCCTACAGCAAACAGGAACTGGCCCAAACCTACTTCCCCGACATTGCCCCTCGGTCGGCCGTCAACCGCCTTCGCGCGTGGATAGACCGTTGCCAACCGCTGAGCCAGGCGCTCCACGAGGCGGGCTACCGCAAGACCTCCAAGTGGTTCACGCCCCACGAGGTCCGCCTCATCGTCCACTACCTCGGCGACCCGTAAAACTACCGCGGAGCGCTTGCTCCGCCTCGCGCGAAAAGTCTATAGACTCCACGCGGACATAAAGAAATACTTTTCCCTTACTCAGCAGAAAAACATACTCATTGGTTGAGCACTCAGCAGGCCGCTTTTCCACCCCCATTACATTTCATCGCACATTATCGCACGGGTTCGCACGGCAGCGCATCCCATCGCACAACGGGGGAGGAGAGAAGCTATAACTTTGCACTCGGAAACGCTTACCGCCAGGCGTGAGACCAAGAATCCCAGCCGACAAGGACGAGCAGAGGGAGGGCGCGCATCCCAAAGCAAACCCGAAGCCGTCCCGAAGGCCGAGCGAAGCCAAGGCCACACCATCCACTCCCCTCCAACCATCGCCGAAGGCCAAGGCGAAGCGGGAGGGAACAAGGGCCGGGACGGCTGACGAGCAAAGGCCGACGGGACGAAGGCTGACGAGCGAAGGCTAACGGACGAAGGCTGACGGGCCGACGGCAGAACCCAGGCGGAAGCACATGTATCACCATTAAAATCAAAAGAAGAAACTATGGCAAAAATCATCCCTATCGATGTCATCAAGGGCATCAGCGGCAAGTATGGAAACAAGTCGAGCGACTACTTCGCCACCAACCGTTCGAGCAACCAGATCCACCTGGCCAAGATCATCAACCCCTACCAGGGACCGCCCACGGAGAAGCAGAAGGCGCAGCAGGCGAAGTTTGCCGCACGCCAGGTGGTCAGCACGGCCTGGCTCAACGCCAACCGCCCCTCGGAGACCACGGGCGAGAAGGGCACGGCAGACTACCAGTTGGTGCAGCGCATGAAGCGACAGATGGGCCTCTCCAACATCAACCAGGTGCTCCACAAGTACATGGGCGAGGACAACGTGATCCGTCTGCCGCACGGCGACGAATTCCAGGCCCCGCCCACCCAGGACGGCGGAGGCTCCTCGGCCGGAGACACGAAGCGGCGCCACACCATCACCCTCACCTCGGCCAACCCCGACCAGGGCACGGTATCGGGCGGCGGCACTTACGACGAGGGCGCCCACGCCACGATCCGCGCCACTCCGAAGACGGGCTTCGCCTTCGACAAGTGGAGCGATGGCAACACGCAGTCCGTACGCACCCTGACCGTCAACGCCGACCTCTCGCTCACGGCCTCCTTCAAGACGGCCAGCACGGGCGGAGGCACCGAGCAGGGCGGAAATACCGACCAGGGCGGAAATACCGACCAAGGCGGAGGCGGAACCCTCGGCGACTAACCTCCCTCCCCCGGGCCTACGGCCTCACGAAAGCAGGCCCAGGGGATCTCTCTCCTCCCGCCACAAGCGGCGCATAACTACTATTCATCATTTTCATCAACGATTCAAAAAATCATCCCCTATCATGTCAGCAAACAAGAAAGAGACCTGGAAGTTTATCATCCAGACGGCCATCGCCATCCTCACGGCCATCGCCACCAGCCTGGGCGTCACGAGTTGCATCGCAGCCATCTGAGCGCCCCACCCTCCCGACGAGGGTCAACCACCCCAAGAGGCTCAACCACCCCACGGCCGCCCGCCTCGCCACGAGGTCCAGCCTACCCACGAGGCCCAACCGCTACCGTGCTGGTCCACTCACACCACCATAGTGCAGGCGCGGCCCTCACCCCAGCCTCATCCACGT
>OHUS01000693.1_pt1 | contig 8033 bp, 8 predicted proteins | sample 1579311 | NCBI WGS metagenome assembly OHUS01 (sample SAMEA3882538, study PRJEB24775) | human gut metagenome | biome: human-associated habitat; feature: intestine environment; material: feces | place: Netherlands | collected 2009/2010
AGCTCTCGCCGAAGGTAATATCTATTTCTTCGCCGCTGGTTTCGTAGGTTTCCGCGATCTCCGTTATGCGAACGTCAATGCGGACGTTCCAGCGCTTATTGATACACGTTACCCGATCGCCTAAATCGTAATCCGTGCCGTACTTCAAATTCGCGTTCGTGTTGATCTTCGATCCGAAAGCAAGCGTTTCCGCGTATTGCTCCAGCTCTTCAACGCCGCGCGCGGAAAGAAGCGCTAAATACTGCGCCGTTGTAAGCGTTACGGTCTGCCCGCTCTCGTTTTCGTATTCCTGCACGATGTCCGTTGCATTGATGAAAACTTCGTCGCGGGAAAGCCCCGTCGAACTGCCGCCGACTTCGGCAACCTTCCGCGTTACGCCTTCTTTTTCTTCTCCGCCGACGTAAGCCGTTGTTTTAAGGTTTTCAACGCTGTTCGTGTATTCCTGTTCCACGATGTTGTCGAACTCCTGCGAAAAGATACAAGGCGCGTTCCCTGCGGTATTGCCCGCCGTAAGATCGCGCCCTTCGTAAACGGAAAAGGTATGCTTGCCCGTGCGGGCATTTGTCAGAACCCGAATACCCAGCTTTGCCGCCTTCGCCGCCGTTTCCGCCGCAAGCTGGGCGTTCGCGTACTGCTCCGAAGTATAGTCGATCTGTCCGCTTCCGGTGTCTGCGTCGGTCGTGGATATGCTGAAATTCGGGATATTGCGCGCCGCTCCTGCGTTCGTGCAAGTCTGCTTCACAATGGCGTATAGAATGTTCTGTGTCGTGTCCTTCGTGATGATCTGCGTTGTCAAAATGCGCTTGCCGATCCATGAAAGAAGGAACTTGCCTTGAACCTCTATTTCCTCCATGCCCTGTGAATTCTTCGTGATGTGAATATAGCGGATTTCCGCCGCTTCGTTGCCGCCGCGCTTGATGATGATATTTTCCTTCACCAGCAAGCGGGCGTGTTCCTCCGTGAAGGGAACAAGCAACTTGAATTCGCCGCAACTCCAATAACGCCGCGTCCATATCAAGGACGAAATCTTTTCGACGATCCCTTGAAGTGTCATATCGCGGCTATAAACGTATAATTCCACCGCGCTACACCCCCAAATACAAGTTATTGTGATAGATCGAAACTTCGAGATTTTCGGCGTTCGCGTCCGCTGAATAACGGAAGAGATTGTCGCCCACGGCGATCTGCAAATACGAACTATCAACGTCGAGATAGCGGAACGCGTCTGTAATCGTGCCGCCACGGTTCAGCTTCACGGCTTTTTCACCGTAGCCCGTGGAAACGGTTAAAACGTCGCCCGCTACAAGCGAAATATTCAGCTTGATAAACTCCCGTGTATCGACGTTCAGCAATACGGGATTTGTAACCGCGCCGATCGCGCGGAACTCGATCCGGATACCGCTTTTCACGTCGCCGGAATTGTAGACGTTCACAATCAGCGACGGCTGGCGATAGCCGATTTCCCAGCCGTCGTAAAGCTCCAGCCCGTCCGGAACGGGGAATTCAAAGCCGCCGATCCACGTTGCTATGTCCTCGCGCGTTTCCGTTTCCTCTCTCCAAAAGGGATTAAGGCAAGACAAGCTAACCGTGAATTGCTCGAAGATCGGCTTTCGCTTGAAGATCGGCGCGTCGTCGATCTTGCACCCGATCACCCGCCGGAAGTCGCCGAAAACATACGTCAACGATGCTTCGTACTGCGGATTTAATATGCGGTTCAGCTTCCGGCGTAGGTTCTGCGCCGCTTGCTTGTCCCGCTCCTTGATGTATCCCACGATGTCAATATCGCGGCTTTCGATCCGATAGCCCAAGTATGTGTCGCCGTCCTGCCCCATGCTGTTGGTGCTGTAAATAGCGTTCCGCACGTCGGAAAGTCCGGTAACGTCCTTGAAGTTTACGTGATACGAAGAAGCGGGGGAAAACTCTATGCTTTCCCCGCGCTCGTTCGTGTAGATCAATTTTTCTTGTGTCCTCATGCCATAACCTCCCGCGCAATCTGCCGGAACTGCCGCGCCGCCTGTCTTTGCTGTTCGGCGTAGCTCGTTTCGTTCGCATAGATGTTTTGCACGACTTCAACGGAAGGCGTACCGCCGCCGCGCGTGTCGCGTCCCTCTCCGGAACGGAATTCCGGAACGGCGTTCGACGTTTCGCGCCGGATCGAACTTTCAACGTCGCGCATTTCGCGGGCGAAGCCTTCGCCCAAGCCCTGCGCCATGTACGAACCGATACGGGCAAAAACCTTCGACGGGGAATTGATGTCCATTTCCTCTTCAACCGCCGCCACGATATCCCTCATCATAGAGCGGACGCGGCTTTCAAGCCAGCCGGACATATTTTGAAAGCCCTGCCAAATGCCGCGTACCATCTCTTCGCCCTCCGCCGTGAACTCCGATACGTAAGATCGAAGCGCGGTAATAACGGGCTGAATAATTTGTGCAACCTTGCCCGTGATCTGCGGGATACCCGCGATCATTCCTTGCGCTATGCTCTTGTCGATGTTCGTTCCTTCGGTTACGAACTTTTGATGTTGTGCCGTGAATGCGGTAATAATGCTTTGCGCGATCTGCGGTACTTTCTGCGTGATCTGCACGATACCCGCCACCATGCCGGAAGCTATGTTCTTGTCGAAGTCCTGTCCGGCTTGATTGAAACGTTGAGCTTGCGCCGTCAGTCCGGTAATAACCCGCTCGACGATCGCGTTCACCGCTCCGGACAAGCCTTCAATGTTCGCAATAATGCCGTTGTTCACGGCGTTTACTGCTTCCGCCGCCGTCAGCGCGCCCGCTCCGCCCATTGCGGCGGTCATATCACCTTCAACGCCGCCCATGTTGTCGGTGAAGCCTACGCCCACGCCGTCCGCCATGTTGCCGCCGATTTCAGCGAATACCGTTGACGGGGAATGAATGCCGAAGAAGTCCTTAATACCCGAAACAAGGGACGAAGCCCAGCCGGATACCTTTTCCCACAACCACGAAGCCGCGCCGCTGATACCTTCCCACAAGCCGTGAAGAAGGTTTGCGCCAGCGTTTATCATTTCGCCGCCCAGCGACGCGAACGCTTGCACAATGCCGGAAACAATCTGCGGAACTGCCTTCACGATTTCAACTATGATCGTCGGCAAATTCTGAATGAGCGCCACGAAAAGCTGAACGCCCGCCATAATGATTTGGTCGATGTTGCCGATCAGCGCGTTTACAATTCCGCTTATGATTTGCGGGATCGCTTGAACGATCGTCGTTATAATCTGCGGCAATGCCTGTATGAGCGCGACAAGAAGATCAATGCCCGCTTGAATGATAAGCGGTATGTTCTCCGTAAGCGCCGTTATAATGCCTTCAATGATCTGCGGGATCGCTTCAACAATCGTTGTGATGATCTCCGGAAGGGCTGTAATTAACGCCGTCAGAAGGTCGATACCCGCTTGAATGATCTGCGGGATTGCGGAAAGCAAACCGTCGATCAAGCTGGTTATCAACTGCGGAAGCGCCGCAACAAGAACGGGGATCGCGTTTATAATGCCTTCCGCCAGCCCTGTTACAAGCTGTAAAGCCGCGTCGATCAGCAACGGGATATTGTCGATCAGAACTTGCACGATGTCCGTTACAAGCTGAACCAGCGAAGGAACAAGCGTCGGCAAGGCTTGCGCTATTCCCGTCGCAATATTTGCGATCATCTGAAAGGCAAAGTTTATGAAGGTCGGTAACATTTCGGTTAGCTTTTGGATCGCAAACGTTACCATTCCCAGCAATCCGTCCGTAAACTGTTGCGCCGCGCCTTCTGCACCCGTAAGCGCACCCACCAAGCCGTTTCCGATAAGCTCGACGAACGGCGTTATTTCCTGCAAAAGCTCCGCCGCAAGCTGTTTCAGCTTTGTAATGATCGGTTCAGCAATCGCGCCCAGCGCCGCCATAGCGCTGTTCAGATTTGCTGTCGCCTTCTGCGCGTCGATAATGTCGCCGTTTACCTCTCTGTACTTGTCCGCCGCTTCTGAATAAAGCCCGTTCAACGTGGACGTTATAAGGGCTTGCCGCTCCTGCTCCGATGTGCAAGCGTCAAGGCTGGCTTGAAAATCATCTTCGGAAACGCCCGCCCAATTCAGCGCGTCGGCAAGATTGCCCGTGATTGATCCCGTCTTTGCCGTTTCGTTCGCGGCTTCGGTCAAGCCTTCAATCGGCAAGCTGTCGCCGAATGTCGCGTAAACGCCCGTGCAAATGTTTGTCCAGTCCGAAAGCTCTTTTTCATTCGTAGTCAGCTTCGCAAGGTGGGCGGCGGCTTCTGTTGCCTGTCCGTCGTCGCCAAGAACGCCGTACAACTCCGTATAGGTGTTTTTCGCGTCCTCTGCCGAATGTCCCGCCGTCGTGAAGCTGGTTTCAAGTTTACCCATGTTTTCGCGGGCTTCGCGTGTTTCTTCGGCAAGCCCGAAGAATGCCGCACCCGCCGCCGCAATCGCCGCACCCATAGCCGCGCAAGCTGCGCCGATCGCCTTTCCTGCTTTGCCGACGGTTTCGCCGACGCTCTCCCAATCCACCTTTGAGCTTTTCAGCTTTTTAGAAGTGTCGTCGATTTCCTTTTGAATTTTCACCATGTCGGCTTTGGTGTTGTTCAGATTTGTTTGCATTTTCTGATATGCGGGATTTGTCGGTTCGATACCGTTATCGCGCATTTTCTTCAATGCCTTTTCCGCCGCTTCTGCCTTCTTCGCCTGTTCGTCGAACTGCTTTTGTAATAGCTTCTGTTTCGCGGTCAGCGCTTCCACGCTGTCTGCGTTGTCGGCGAATTCCGCCGTCGTCAGCTTCATTTCCGATCCGATTTCGCGAAGGGAAGAATTTATGTTAGTGCAAGCGGCGCGATACTCTTTTTCGCCTGTAAGGTCGATTGATGTTTTGATCTGCTCTTCTTTCGCCATTTATATCCCTCCCAGCACGTCGTCAATATCAACTTCTTTCGGAACGGGCTTGAAACGATCCGGATTGAATTCACGATGAATTTTGAAAAGCGTCAAAATTTTATACGGTGTCATGCGCCATACTTCGGCTTCGCTCCAGCGAAGAAGCGTTACGCCGATATAAAGAAGGCGGGCAAGGTCAATTACTCCTTGCCCGCCGCCGCGTTTTTTCCGTTTTCGTTGTCCTCTCCGTCGTCCTCTTCCTCTTCGTCCCGTTCGGGCGGTTCGGGCGTTCCGTTGTTGCCCATAGAAAAGGATTTGAAGATCGCCGCTTTCACGTCGGCAAAATTGCCCGTATGAATGAGCTTGCCCACCTGTTTTTCGGTAAGCGGTTCTTCGTCGTCCGCCGCGCCCTCATTCAAAAGCACGGTCAGAAGCCAGCGAAGATTTTTAATGCTGTCCTTGCCGGAAAGCACGGTATCAAGGCGATCGAAGCCGCCGAATTTGTCTTGCATTTCGTCGATCGCGTTCAGACTGAAAAGAAGGTGTCTTTCCTTGTCCAGCATGATCGGGAAACGTCCGTCTTTAATTGCGCTCATAGCAGAATAAGGCGGGAAGCCTTTTCAGACTTCCCGCCGTTCCTCCTTTCGATATTCGATTAACCGCCCGCGTTGTTAGGCTCACGAACGGAAGTGAACCAAGCCGTCGCCACGCTGTTCGTAGGCTCTGCGACGTGTTCAGCCTTCCACAATCCGTCGGAACGCTTGATAAACTGTCCGACGATCTCCGGCGTAGTAAATTCGATACTGTCGCCCTTCGTGGTGTAGTTTTCATCGGGGATCGCGAATTTGACCTTGTAAAGCCAAATGTACTTGTACGTTCCGCCCGCCTTCTTCGCGCGGAAGCCGATTGCGGTATAGGGCGCTTCGTCGCTGTCAGAACCGTAAACAACCTTGTCCGTGTCCTGCTTCTGTCCAAGCAGGGCGGCAAGATCAGCCGGAAGAAGATCGTTCACGTTCAGCGTGATTTCTCCGGATACGAATTCTTTTACAACTTCGTCCGCGCCGTCGTCGGCGTAAAGGATCGCTTCGGCGACTTCAACGGAAAGCTCCGCCGAAATAGCTTTCGCCATACGCACGGGCGTTCCGTATTCCTCCGCGCCGGACGTGCCGATCGTGATGGGTGCGCGGTAAAGATCGCGCAAACCGATTGTTGCCATGTGTCATACCTCCATATACTTGATTTCAACGGGAACGTGGTAATATCCCGTGTCCTGTTCGTATGTTTCCGCGTCTATCGTGATCGCGTAGAACCCCGCCGCCTTCAATGCTGTTTTCAAGCGTTGAAGAATGTCGATGTAATCCGTTTTTGAATAGACGTGTACTTGATACGTGAATTCCTGCGCGCCCTCTTCATCGTCTGAAAAGAACGTGTCGCGCCCCACGACAAGCTGATAGACGATAAAGCAAGCCGCCTTCCCGCCGTATTTAAGGCGTTCGACGGGAACGCCCAGCTTTTCAAGCTCCGCTTTTAACAAGCTGTCAACGTTCTTCATTTTGCTTTTCCTCCCATACGCGGCGCATTTCTGCGTTTACAGCGTCAGCCGCCTTTGTGTTCGCCGCTGTGAACCACGGTCGCGCTGGCATATTCTTTCGCCCGTATTGCAGGACAAAGCCTTTTGTCGCGTTGCGTACTCCGTGCTTGTCCTTTCCGTTCGGATAGATTTCAACCCGTTTTCCGCCGTCAATCTCTTTCACGGCGGATACTTTGATGGACGCAAGAAGCGCCCCCGTGCTTCGTCTGCTGTTGAACCTTGTCTTGATCTCTTCTTGCTGTGCCTTCTGCATTACTGCGCCACCCGCTTTGAGCATTTCCGGCACGGCTTCTTCAACGATCGCGTCTTGCCGAAGCATTGCTTCTTGTACGTCGTCCAGCCCGACAACGTTAAACTTCGCCATTGTTGCCGCCCCCTTCCGCTTCCGGAAGATTAACCAGCGTCAACTCTTTAAATTCTCCGTTCCCGTGCGTGTACGTCCGAAGGACGCGATACCGTTTCCCGCTCGAAACGGGATATTCCACGATCTGCTGTTCCTCATACTCGAAGGAATGCACGTCGAATTTTAATTCCGTCGTATAGCCCGCCTGTTGCGCCTTGTAGAACTCCGAAAAGCCCACGGATTTCTTGTCAGCGAAAACCGTTGTCGCGGTTTCTGTGCGGGCGACGGGGAAGCCGTGTTCGTTCGTGCGCGGCGAAGGTTCAGACAAGGCAACCAATGTTATTTGTTCGCCCCATCTCATTTATTTGCCCTCGCTTTCTTCGGTGTAATCAGCGGTCAGCGACAAGGCGCACTTCAAATAATCGTATGCGTTGCGGTAACGCTCCGCGTCGTCATTGAAGCCGAATTCCGCCTTTGCATAAAGCACAACCGCCCGATCAAGAAGGGGATCGCCCAGCGTTTTACTGGACGATCCCGCTTCCGCCGGAATGTTGATACCGACAAGGCGAAGATCAGCGATCGCCGCGTTTATGAGATCGGAAACTTCGCCGTCAAGCGCCGTCCCGCTCAACCGCAACGCCAGCTTTACCTTGTCAAGCATTTGTCAGCCCTCCCGCTTTAGGCGGTCGCCTTGACCAGCTTCACGATGGCTTCGCCGATAGCGGGCGCGCAATCGAAGATCGCGATACCGCTATATTTGTAGCTGTTCGTGTCGATGTCGTAGGCGCTCTTCACGCCGATATTTTCGGCAAGGTTCGCGCAAACCTTCTTGAAGTCGCCCAAGAAGGCTTCGTGATCCGCGACGTAATCGGATAGAAGAACGGGATAGCCGTACACGAAGTACGCGTTGTTCTGAACGGTTACAATGTGGTTCTTGCTGTTGTCCTGCAACGGCATAAAGTCGGTGAACAAGGTTTTCTTGTTCATAACGAACTTGCCGTTACGGTCATAGCCGGAAGGCAGAAGCCCGATCAACGTCTGCACGTTTGCGGCGGTAAGCGCGCCCGTCTTTGCAACGGTAACGCTGTTGGTCGCGCCCCAAGTGTTCGCGTTTTCAATGCCCTTCGGCTGGGAAGAACCCGTGCCGTTGATAAGCAAATCTTCGACTTTGCGGGCGATAGCTTCCGCCAGCATATTGACGATCCAGCTTTCAA
>OHUS01000706.1_pt1 | contig 7872 bp, 7 predicted proteins | sample 1579311 | NCBI WGS metagenome assembly OHUS01 (sample SAMEA3882538, study PRJEB24775) | human gut metagenome | biome: human-associated habitat; feature: intestine environment; material: feces | place: Netherlands | collected 2009/2010
GGGTTCGCATCGCGAACCCCATTTTTTGTCGGAGATGTGTTACGATAGTCCTGCAAAGAATTGAACCCGCGGGGGCTTCTGCGACGGCAGAACAGACTGACAAAGATGGAAAGGATCACACTATGTATTACGGACACAACCCCAAATTCCCGGACAACTTCATGTGGGGCGCTTCCAGCGCTGCCTGGCAGGTGGAAGGCGGAGTCGCCGATGGCGGACGCACACCGGCCATCATCGACCTGAACTCCAAGACCAAGAAGCCGTTTGCGGATAACACCTATGCGGCGGATCACTATCATCACTACAAGGAAGATGTGGCCCTGATGGCAGAGTGCGGTTTCTCCAGCTATCGTTTCTCGCTCAGCTGGTCCCGCATCATCCCTCATGCAGACGGCAAGGTGAACCCCGAAGGCATCGCGTTCTACAATGATCTGATCAATGAGCTGGTGGCCCACAACATCACCCCCATCGTTACCCTGTATCACTACGACCTGCCGGTCTGGGTGGATGAGCTGGGTGGCTGGAAAAGTCGCGACACCGTGGAAAGATTCGAGCACTACTGCCGCGTCTGCTTTGAGAACTTCGGCGACCGGGTCAAATACTGGCTGTCGCTGAACGAGCAGAATATGCAGATCTGCTATGGCAACTGGCTGGGCGTCAGCAAGGGCTGTGACGACTGGTTCAAGGATCAGTGGAAGATCAACCATATCATGAACCTGTGCCATGCCAAGGCTGTCAACGCCTGCCATGAGATGGTGGCGGGCGGCAAGATCGGCCCTGTGCCCGGCTGCGTGCCCATCTACCCGGAGACCTGCCGCCCCGAGGATCAGATCGCTGCTATGAACGCCGAGGAGTTCACCGAGAAGTTCTGGATCGATACCTATGTTTACGGCGAGTACAGCAACTTTATCAAGCACTACTGGAAAGAGAACGACATCGACATCGGAATGCAGCCCGGCGATGCAGAACTGATGAAGAGCGCCAAAATCGATTTCATCGCCGTCAACTGCTACCGCAGCAACGTTGCAAAGTATGCGCCGCATGACGCAAAACAGCAGGATTATCTGCTGAATAAGAACGGCGTCAAGGGCCAGATGGTGTTCCCCGTGGAGCCGGGCCGCTACGCTCTGACCCGCAATCCCTATGTCGAGTACACCGACTGGGATTGGGAGATTGACCCCTCCTGCCTGCGCTATGAGATGCGTTACCTGTGGGATCACTATCACCTGCCCATGATGATCACCGAGAACGGTTACGGCGCCCATGAGACGAAGGACGCCGACGGCCAGGTGCACGATCAGGGCCGCATCGACTACTTGCGGGAGCACATTTATCAGCTGGGCATGGCCATCGAGGACGGCTGCGAGGTCATCGCATACAACCCCTGGTCCTTCACCGATCTGCTGTCCACCGGCAATGGCATGGCAAAGCGTTACGGTCTGGTGTACATCGACACCACCGATGAGGAGCAGAACGCGGCCAAGAGCGTGGAAGAGCTGTCCATGAAACGTATCCGGAAGGATTCCTTCTACTGGTACTCCAAGCTGATCCGTTCCAACGGTCAGGACTGGGGAAAGGAGATGCTGAAATAATGGCAAAGAAGGATTATAAGGCCATGGCGGCCGGCATCATCAAGCAGGCCGGCGGAGCGGACAACATTGTCAGCGCGACCCATTGCATGACCCGTCTGCGCCTTGTACTGCGGGATAGATCCAAGTTTGACACCGATGCCGTCAAGCAGGTGCCCGGCGTGCTGAACGTCATCATCCAGAACGGCGAATATCAGGTGGTCATCGGCCAGGATGTCCCTGACCTGTATGAAGAGGTCGTCAAGATCGACGGCATCCAGGCCGGCGGCAGCGTGCAGGACGATGAGGCCGCAGCCAAGGATCTGGCACAGGATCACGGCAACATCGGCAACGCGATCCTCTCCTTCATCGGCGGCACGTTCGGCCCGGTGATCCCGGTGCTGGTGGCAGGCGGCCTGACTGGTGCGGTGCTGTCCCTGCTGACCAACGTGTTCGGCGTCTCGGCGGAGTCTGGCACCTACACCATCTTCTACGCCATCAACCAGGCGACCTTCTACTTCCTGCCCATCTTCATCGGCTTTGCAGCCGCTGCCCGCCTGAAATCCAATGGTTTCCTGGGCGCATTTCTGGGCGCGATCCTGCTGTACTCCAGCATCAACGGTGCCGAAGGTCTGGACTTCTTCGGCATCCCGGTGCAGGCTATCAGCTATAACAGCACCGTGTTCCCGGTCATTCTGGGCGTGCTGTTCATGAGCGTGGTCTACAAGTTCCTGCAAAAGCATCTCCCGGTCTTTCTCAAGACCATCGTCGTCCCGCTGCTGACCATGCTGATCACGGTGCCTGTCACCCTGATCGTTCTCGGCCCCATCGGCAACACCGTGGGCACCTGGCTGGCAAACGGTGTTTACGCTCTGTACCAGGCAGTTCCCGCGCTGGCCGTCATGGTCATCGGCATCACCACCCCGCTGATGGTTTTCTTTGGCATGAACAACGCCACCTACCCTGTGGTCTTTGCCCTGATGGCAGCTGTCAACTCTGACCCGCTGATCTGCACTGGCATGGCTCCCGCAAACGTGGCCGTTGGTGGTGCCTGCTTGGCCGCATCCCTGCTGTCCAAGAATGTGGAAGAAAAGTCCGTCAGCGTTTCCGCCGGCATCACCGAGCCGGGCGTCTACGGTGTGCTGTTCCCCAAGACCTACCCGCTGATTGGCGCTATGATCGGTGGCGGCATCGGTGGTCTGTTGGCCGGTATCCTGGGCATGACCCAGTACGTTATCTCCACGCCGGGCTTCATCAGCCTGCCTGCCTACATTGACCCCACCGGTTCCAGTTACAACCTTATCGTCTCGGTCATCGTGATGATTGTGGCTGTGGTCCTGGGATTCGTTGCAACCTACGCACTGGGCAAGCGCGCAGAAGCTAAGAAATAAGCCCCTGCAACAGGAAGAAAAGCAAGATCCCATCTGCAAAAGAAGAGCCGCTGCATCACACAAGAGAACGACGCGGCGGTTCTTCTTTTTTCGGCCCTCACAGGGAAGTGCTGTGGTGGGCCGGTACCGTAAAGTGTGGCCGACAAAGCAAATAAAAACACCTTCCATTGGAGCCGTTCTGCTCCAGCGGAGGGTGTTTTACATTATACGCTTTGTTTTTTTCTTAGGCTTGTTTGCCAGTCTGTCAACGAACCACGAGGCGAAGAAACCCAGTGCAAGGCCCAGCACAAGGCCGCCCAGCACATCGGTGGGGAAGTGCACATACAGGTACAGCCGGGTAAAGGCGATGAAAGCCGCCAGCACCAGCGCGGGGACGCCCAACTTCCGGTTTTGCAGCCAGAGCGCAAAGGCTGCCGCAAAAGCCGAGGCCGTGTGCCCGGAGGGGAAGGAGTGCCCGTGGGGACGCTTGACCAGAATGATGATCGCCGTGTTCACGTCGCATGGGCGGGGCCGGGCGAACAGCGGCTTGAGGATGCAGTCCCCGGCCACCAGATACAGTACCAGCGCCGTGGCCATGGCGCACCCGGCCTTGCGGGTGCGGCGGAAGAGCAGCAAAAGCAGCGTGAACGCGATCCAGATCTCACCGTGCTCACCGGCGTAGTTGAGAAAGACAGCCAGCGCATCCAGCACCGGGTTGTGGAACTGCTGCAGCCAGTCCAGAAATGCGAATTCAAACGGCATAAAGAACCTCCTGTCTGTTGGTTCTATGGTAACACATCTTCCGGCCCACCACAACCCGGCAGGCAAAAAACAGGAGTGCAGAAATAAGTTACATCTGTTATATTGGAACGTGATATTACAATACGGAAAGCAAAAACGCCCGTTCCAACGGCAAAGGCCGGAACGGGCGCAGGATGCGAGAGGATCAGAGGCCCATCTCGGGCAGGGTGGGGTAGCTGTCGATGGCACCGTGCTTCTGTACGCTCAGGCCGCAGAACCGGTTGGAAAAGTCCAGGTACTCCTTCAGCTTTTTGCAGGACAGCTTTTCCAGCTTGTCCACCGTCACGCCGTCCCGGCTCAGCTGCCACAGGAAGGAGCCGATGAAGCCGTCGCCCGCACCGGTGGTGTCCACGGCCCTGACCTTCTGGCAGGGGGCAAAGGCATGGGCGGCGCGGGTGTAGGCGTAGGCCCCCTTGCTGCCGCAGGTGTACAGCACCAGCTGCACATCCCCGGCAAACAGCTGGGGCAGGGCGGCTTCGATGTCGGCGGTGCCGGTGAGGAACTCCAATTCCTCGTCCGAGACCTTCAGGATGTTGGACAGCGGCAGGAACTGCAGCACAGTCTGGCGCAGCATCTCCCGGTCGGGCCAGAGGGGAAAGCGGAGGTTCGGGTCAAAGCTCACGATCGCACCGGCCTCCCGGGCGGCTCCGATGGCGGCCAGATGGGCGTGGCGCATGGGACTGTCCACCAGCGAGACGCTGCAGAAGTGCAGGGCAAAAGCGTCGCGGAACCAGGCCAGGTCAATCTGCTCCGGGGCATACAGCAGGTCGGCCGAGGGCTTGCGGTAAAAGCTGAAGGTGCGGTTGCCGTTCTCCGCCAGGCTCACGAAGGCAAGGGCGGTGTTGGCCTTGTCGGTGAACACCAGATGGCTCAGGTCGATGCCGCAGGCTTCCAGCTCCCGTGCGATCTTGTGGCCGAAGGGGTCATCGCCCAGCTGGGTGAGAAAGCTGCTGGCACCGCCCAGACGGGCAAAGGCAGCGCAGACATTGGCCGGTGCGCCGCCGGTGCGCGGGCTGAAGGACGGCACCTCGTCAAAGGTGCATCCTACGCGGGACGGGATCATGTCGATCAGCGCTTCGCCGATGGAAAACAGAGTATTGCCGGGCATAGAAAACCTCCAGATCACAAATTGCAGAGTTCACAGGCTGCCCCGGTCAGCTTTACGCTCACGTCGCCGGGGGCAGGGTAGTACCGGGTGCTGAACACTGTGGCTCCCCCGTTCAGGAAAATTTCCAGCGAGGAATTGTCGCCCACCACCCGCAGGCTGCGGCAGGGGGCTGCCAGCCGGGCGCGGCGCACGGTGCGGCCGTCGGCCAGAGCGGGGTCGATGAAGCGCAGGGTGCAGGTGCAGTCCTGTTCAGTATACACCAGCTGCACCCCCTGCGCAACCGTCAGGCAGAAGTCTCCGGCGGGTGCGGCGGTCAGGTCGAAGCGCGGGGCAAGGAACACTTCCTCGCCGCTGGCGGCGTGCAGGGCGGCGGCGCTGCGCTGCGCGTCCAGCTCCGGCACGGGTTCTGCAGCAGGGTGCCATCCGGCCCGGCCGTCAGCACGCGGGGCACGGTGAAGCAGTGCTGCCAGCCGTAGGCCACGGTGGGCGCGTTGCCGTAGTCGGCGTCCGGCATGCCCATCCAGCCGATCTGGATGCGGCAGCCGTTGCCGTCCACAAAGCTCTGAGGGGCGTAATAATCAAAGCCTGCGTCCAGCTCGTGGAATTCGCTCAGGGCGTACTCCCCGCGCCAGTCACCGTGGATGGCAAACCAGCCGCAGCCGTAGACGTTCTGGCACTGGATGCCCTGGGGGGACACCGCCAGATACCACTGCCCGTCCAGACAGAACAGGTCCGGGCACTCCCACATGTAGCCGAAGGGTTCCGGGGTGGTCAGGGTGTTGATATGGGTCCAGCGGAGCTTGTCGGTACTTTCCAGCACCAGCACTTCGCCCTTGTCCTCCAGCGTGCGGGCACCCAGAACCATGTAGTACCGGCCTTCGTAGGCGAATACCTTGGGATCCCGCACATGGCAGGTGAGCCCGGCGGGATAGTCGCGGTTAGTCAGCAGGCACTGCTTGCTGTCGAGGGTCACGCCGTCCTTGCTGACGGCCAGGCAGACGTTGTGCCCGCGGCCCTCTTTGATGTAATCGAAATTGCCGGGGTGCTTGACGTTGCCGGTGTAGTAGAGGTACATGGTGCCATCCTCCACCAGTGCCGAGCCGGAGTAGGCACCGTGGCAGTCAAAAGGCTCGTCCGGATAGAGCATCACCGGCAATTGCTCCCAGTGGAGCAGGTCGGTGCTCACGGCGTGGCCCCAGTGCTTGACCCCGCCGTTCACGTCGAAGGGGCCGTACTGGAAGAATGCGTGGTACTGCCCGCCGTAGACGCACAGGCCGTTGGGGTCGTTCAGCCAGCCTACCGGCGGCTGCAGGTGGAACCGCTGGCGGTGGGGGTCGGCGGCAACGGTTTCCTTGCCCAGCGACTCCACCAGAGGCACCAGCTTTTTCAGGTCGCGCTGGAGTGCGTTCATGCCTTGACCTCCTCAGGGCTCCAGATGACCCAGGTCACGGCGAAGGACACGCCGAAGGAGATGGCCATCATGATGATGTACTGCAGCGGCATGTGCAGGTGCAGCAGGATGCCGAAGATGCCGGTGACGCCGGTGCCGGTGGCACCCAGCCCCACGATGCTGGCGTACCATGCGCCGCAGGCACCGCCCAGCAGGCCGCCGAGGAAGGGCTTGAAGTAGCGCAGGTTCACGCCGAAGATGGCAGGCTCGGTGATGCCCATGCAGGCGGACAGGGCAGAGGGCAGGGCCATGGACTTGACCTTGGTGTCCTTGCTCTTGAGGGCCACGGCCAGAGCGGCACCGCCCTGTGCCACGTTGGCGGCGCTGGCCAGCGGCAGCCAGTAGGTATAGCCGTAGCGGGCCAGCTGGCCCAGGTCGATCAGGGTGTACATGTGGTGGATGCCGGCCACGACGGTGACCGCGTACAGGCCGCCCATGATGAAGGAGCCGATGCCGTAGGGCAGGGTGATGAGGGTCTGCACGCCGGTGATGATGCCGTTTTCCAGCTTGGTGAACACGGGACCGATGGCGGCCAGGGTCAGGTAACCGGTGACGAACACGGACACCAGCGGGGTGACGAACAGGTCAAACATGGCGGGCACCACCTTGTGCAGCCGCTTTTCGATCTGGCACATGAGCCACACGGCGATGATGACCGGGATGACGTGGCCCTGATAGCCCACCAGCGGCACCGAGTACAGGCCGCCGAACACCGGCTGCATCACGTTGACGCCGTTGGAAACGGTCCAGGCGTTCTGCAGGTCGGGGTGGATCATGATCATGCCGATGACCGCGCCCAGATAGGGGTTGCCGCCGAACACCTTGGCGGCGGAGTAGGCGATGAGGATGGGCAGGAAGGTGTAGGCCGTATTAGAGAACAGCTTGGCGAACACATACACCGAGCCGGTGGTGTCGATGTTCAGGAAACCGTTGTTCACCATGAAGTTCAGCGCTTCCATGATGCCCATCAGGAAGCCGGAAGCCACGATGGCGGGGATGATGGGCACAAAGATGTCGCCCAGGGTCTTGATGGCTCGCTGATACCAGGGTGCCTTGGCGGCGGCCGCCTGCTTCACGTCCTCCTTGCTGCCGCCCTCGATGCCGGCCAGCTGGATGAACTCGTCGTATACCTTGTTCACCGTGCCGGTGCCAAAGATGATCTGCAGCTGGCCCTGTGCCTCAAAAACGCCCTTGGCGCCCTCGGCGTTTTCCAGCTCCTGCTTGTTGACCTTTGCGTTGTCTGCGATGACCAGACGCAGGCGGGTGGCGCAGTGTGCGGCCGACAGGATGTTGTCTTTTCCGCCGATGCAGTCCAGAACCTGTTGTGCTGCGTGTTTGTAATCCATAGTGCACTTCTCCTTTGCTTGATGCTTCCTCTTTCTGCGCTGCAGGGCAGTTTTGGAATTGACTTGACGCGCGGGGTGTGCTACAATACCGCTTTGTGTATGACAATTTCCGGGAAAAAGGGAAAACCAAGATGAATCTGACAAAGCAGTTCTTTAAATATGTATCGCAGAATATTTTCGGTCTGCTGGGCACGTCCTGCTATATTCTGGCCGATACCTATTTTATCTC
>OHUS01000716.1_pt1 | contig 7802 bp, 5 predicted proteins | sample 1579311 | NCBI WGS metagenome assembly OHUS01 (sample SAMEA3882538, study PRJEB24775) | human gut metagenome | biome: human-associated habitat; feature: intestine environment; material: feces | place: Netherlands | collected 2009/2010
TGCATAAAGGACGGAAAAGGCAGTGAGTCACCAGTACGCAGGCCACCAGGATGGCGGCTTCCCTATAAAGGCCTACGCCCGACAGCGTACCGCAAGCAGCTGAGCACCATATCGTGGCAGCGGTATTGAGTCCTCTTACCGTGAAGCCATCCTTTAGGATGAGACCACCACCCAGGAAGCCGATGCCCGATACGATCTGTGCCGCCACACGAGAGGGGTCTCCCTCCTCCTCGGTCATGGCGTAGGACAACACCGTGAAGGCTGCGGCGCCTACCGAGACGAGGATATTGGTGCGCAGTCCAGCATTGCGCTGGCGAAACTGTCGTTCCACGCCAATCAGTGTGCCCATCAGAAAGGCACAGCCTATTCTTGCCAAATAATCAGTCAATAGAATCATCTTCTTGTTTTTTCTGCAAAGGTAATAGCTTTTTTTGATAGTACGTCTTAGAAAGTGATTAGAGTGGTATTAGAAATCGATTAGAATCAAAAATCTTCTTCTTTTGGGAGTAAGAAAAGCGCTTCTTCTGATTCCTGCATATCAAGGAAGAACCCCTCTAATCCTGAAGCCAGGGCATTGGAAATGAGGGTCCTTATCCGCTGATCTCCATCAGGTAGCAGTCTGCCCAGATCGTGATGTCGATGTGGATACTGAGACCCTCTTTGCGGTAGGAGAGGATGTTGGAGGATGGTCGTTGGGAGGACAAGGTGAAGCCGATACGAGCGATCCATTCGGCATAGTGGCGGTAGATGCGCTTGTCCCAAAAGACCAGTTGGAGGGAACCTGCGGGGTGGTCTATCACGGCGAAGGCGAGAGGACCGTCTGCCTTCAGCTGACGGTCGAGCGGACGGGAGGCTTGGAATGAGCTATCGGGTAGGGAGACATGGTAGCCCCATAGATGGTTGTTGGAGGCGTCGTTAGGCTCTGGCAAGCGCATCCGTCGCATGGCATATTTGCGGAAAGGAGCCCAGCGCGTGCCCTGCTTGGACTTGGAGGCCTGATACTGGAGAAGTTCGGGAAGAGGCGGAAAGTTGTTGGCAGCAGGCTGGGCAAGCGCATGGGGCGCAAGGGCCAGCAAGAGAAAAGGAAGAATCAACCGTAATAGTTGATTGTGTGGAAGCAGGTCGCAGTGGCAACTCATGATATAGGATTTTTTATCATGGCACATGGTAAGAATCCGTAGTACGGAGTCGCACCATGCGCCATGATAGCCAGACTATTCGTCGAGCACGCTGTCCACTTCGCGCATCCAGCTATCGACGATCGCATCGGTAGGCATTCGCCAGTCGCCACGTGGCGAGAGGCTGACGCTGCCCACCTTTGGTCCGTCGGGCAGGCAGCTACGTTTGAACTGCTGCGAGAAGAAGCGCCAGAAGAACGTGTGCAGCCAGTGGTGGACAAACTCGCGGGAGTATTGGCCCTCGAAGGCGTGCATGGCCAGCATGAAGATCTTCTTGGGGCGGAAGCCGAAGCGGAGGAAATAGTAGAGGAAGAAGTCGTGGAGCTCATAGGGACCCACCAGGTCTTCCGTCTTCTGTGCGATGTTGCCCTGGTCGTCGGCAGGCGTCAGTTCGGGCGAAATCGGTGTGTCGATGACATCGTGGAGCACCTCGTGGGACGTGCGTCCATCTTTGGAAAGCTGCTGGGAGGCCTCGTCGGAGTCGGCCACGAAGGCCACGAGGTGGCGGATGAGCGTCTTGGGAATGCTGACGTTGACAGCATACATGCTCATGTGGTCGCCATTGTAGGTACACCATCCGAGGGCCAGTTCGCTGAGGTCGCCCGTGCCGATGACCAGTCCGCCATACTTGTTGCTCAGGTCCATGAGGATCTGCGTGCGTTCGCGTGCCTGCGAGTTTTCGTAGGTTGTATCGTGGACGGAGGCGTCGTGGCCGATGTCGGCAAAATGTTGTGTGACGGCCTTGGCAATGCTGATCTCATGGATAGAGACGCCTAAAGCCTCCATCAGCGAGATGGCGTTGTGGTAGGTTCGGTCGGTCGTGCCGAAGCCCGGCATGGTCACGGCGACGATCTGTTTGCGGTCGATCCCCAGGCGGTCGAAGGCGCGCACGCAGATGAGCAGAGCGAGGGTGGAGTCGAGTCCGCCGCTGATGCCGATGACGACCGACTTGGCATGGGTGTGGGCGATGCGTTTGCAGAGGCCGAGCGTCTGGATGTTGAGGATCTCCTCGCAGGAAGCCCGCATGTTGTCGGCCTTCGGGATGAAGGGGTGGGGATCCACTTCGCGCAGCAGTTGCCACTCCTCCTTCAGCGTCTCCGGCAGCATGGCCTCGTTGGTGATGCAGGTGTAGCCCCGCTCCTGAGGCCGGAGTGCGCGTTGTGCATTGACATAGGTGCTATTGCTACGGCGCTCGGCGCGCAGGCGGTCGATGTCGATTTGACTCACCACCAGTTGTGGCTCCAGCGAGAACCGATCCGACTGCTTGATAAGGCGTCCGTTCTCTATGATCAAGGCGTTGCCACCATAGACCACATCCTGCGTGCTCTCTCCGTAGCCACATCCGCTATATACATAGCCCGAGATATTGCGTGCGCTCTGCTGCTTCAGGAGGTTGATCAGGTAGTCATGCTTGCCTATCAACTCGTCGGAGGCCGAGAGATTGAAGATGATGTCCGCCCCGCTGAGAGCCAGCTCGGTGCTCGGCGGGTTGGGTGCCCATACGTCCTCGCAGATCTCTATGCCAAAGCGCGCGTCGCCGTAAGTGTGGAAGAGCTGGCGCCTGGCAGTCAGAAGCACGTCCTCCCCCGCGTAGCAGAGCGGCGTGTCGTGGAGGTCCTGGGCCGAGGCAAACCACCGTTTCTCATAAAACTCACTGTAGTTGGGCAGAAACGTTTTTGGCACCATGCCGAGGATGCGCCCCTGCTGGATGACGATGGCACAGTTGAGCAGTAAGTTGCCCACCTCGACGGGTGCGCCGACGATGGCGATCACGTCCTTGCGCATCGTAAACTCCAGGAGGCTGAGCACCGCCTGCTCCGCCCCGTCGATGAGGGTGCGCTGGCGAAACAAGTCCTGGCAGGTGTAGCCCGTGAGGGAGAGCTCGGGGAAGACGACCACCTCGACATGCTGGCGCTCGGCCTCGTCGATGAGGCGCTTGATCTCCTCCAAGTTGTAGTGGAGGTCTGCGACGCGCACGCTGGGGATGGCGGCGGCCACGGTAAGGAATCCGTACTTCATAGTCTTTGGCGATTTATCTGATGGTCACTTGCGTTGCCCCGTAGCCATACTCCTGGAACGAGGCATCCTGATATTGGAAATGCTTGTACTTGTAGTTGAGCTCATGGATGATGGCCTGGCGCAGCACGCCCTCGCCCTTGCCATGGATGAAGATGATCTTCTGTCCCTTGTTGGTCTTGTAGCGGTCGAGCACGCGGCGGAAGACATCGAGCTGGTAGTCGAGGATGTTGCCACTCGACATGCCGGCCGTCGTCTCCAGCAGTTGGTCTGCATGGAGGTCCACGATGATCTTGTCGTTCTTGAGCACCTGCTTCACCTGTCGGCTCTTCGACTGTGCCGGTTCATAGCGTTTGACGAGCTTGCCCCGTTCGGGATTGACGGCCTCGGGAGCAAGATCGTTGAGCACGGCCGCATTGTCATGGCGCGCAGGCTGCACGGCCTTGCGCTCTTCTTTGGTGCGAGCGTTGCCCCCGAAGAGCTGGCTTTTCAGTTCTTCGGCAGAGACGTTGAAGCCATTCTGCGGCTTGCCCTCCTCCATGACGGGGTAGAGCAGGGCTGGCTGCTCGAAGAAGTCGTTGTCCGTGAACGTATTGAGTTTGAAGAACTTCACGCCGTCCAGGCGGAGCTGCACATCGACGGCGGGCAGACGGAGAAACGTCTTCTGTCGCTTGTAGAGCAGCAACTGGATGCAGAGGTGCTCCATCGTGTTGAGCTGTTCGCGTCCGATCTCCTCCAGGAAGAGTTTCGTGTTGGGCTCCACCTCTCCCGTCTGTCGCAGCGACCAGGTGCTGCCCTCTGCCACCAGGTAGGTGAAGTGGACATAGTAGTTGGAGTCGTTGACAAGGTAGGACTCAAAGCGCGTCGTACTGAAGTTTTGCTTGTCCATTGGTACGAAGGCGAGGCAGACCGTCGGTTTGTCGCCGCCGCGTCGCTCCTGAGGTTGCGGCTCGAAGTTGATGGAGGGATCGTCGGCCGCCAGGTCCTTGGCCGTCACCGTCTCCGCATCCTGACCCTTGGCCCTCGCCTCGGCGTCGTCCGTGCCCTCGTTGAGACGCTGGCGCAGGCTGCGCTTGTCCTCCTTCGCCTTTTCCTGGGCGCGGTTGCGCTGCTCCACCTCCACCATTCGCTTCGTGCTGTAGTCCTCGTCGCCTACGACTACGACCTCATTGATGGGCATGGGAATCTCGAAACCGTCCTGGTCCTCGACCAAGACGAGGTTGTTGCCCTTGAAGCCAGCGATACGGCCACCGCCGCTCTCGCTGAGAAATCTCACTTTGTCGCCTATCTTCATATTCTTATCTTCTCTAATGTGATGTAATTTATATACCTTATATAATATAATACCTTATATAATATAGTCTCTCTCTATATCGTATCAATATAGCCTTTTCCTTCCGTCCCCTTTACGGGATGAGCAGACTACTGTCGCCATAGCTCAGGAAGCGGAAGTCGTGGGCCAGCGCATAGTCGTAGATCTTGCGCCAGTCGCCCTTGACGAATGCGCTGACGAGCAGGAGCAGCGTCGATTGCGGCTGGTGGAAGTTGGTGATGAGCTTGTCCACGATCTTGTAGGTGTAGCCCGGTGCGATGATGATCTGCGTGCTACTGTGGAGCACGTCGAGTTTTGCCGCGTCGAGCCAGTGGAGCAGGTGGCCGATGGCCTCGGCAGCGGTGACGGCCTTGCCTCCGACGATGACCAGTCCCTCCTCGTTGTGTGGCAGGTCGTAGGGTTCCCATTGGTTGACGTGGAGATCCTCCTCCTGTGCGTCCGGATTCATGGCCAGTTTCACACCCATGTAGTAGAGGCTCTCCAGCGTGCGCACGCTCGTCGTGCCCACCGCCGTGGCATGGCACTCGTGGGCCAGGAGCTTCTCAAACGTCTGGCGTCTGACGGCGATATACTCCGTGTGCATCGCGTGGCCCTCTATCTCTTCCGACTTCACGGGCTTGAACGTTCCCGCTCCCACATGGAGCGTCACCTCCTCGCGGTCGATGCCGTGGGCATCAATGTCGGCGAGCACCTTCTGCGTGAAGTGGAGACCCGCCGTCGGTGCTGCCACCGAACCCTTTATCTTCGAATAGACCGTCTGATAGGTTGTCTTGTCCGTCTCCTCCGTCTCGCGGTTGAGGTACGGCGGAATGGGCAGTTCGCCGATAGCATCCAGTATCTCGGCAAAGGCGACGCTGTCGTCGTCCCATGAGAAGTCCACCCAGTAGTTGGTGCCACCGCTGAGCTGTGCCGTCCGGCTGCGGTCGAGCTGCGCCTGCAGCGTGACGTCCTTGCCCTTGACGGTGCAGACCTTCGTGAGCGCTCCCTCCTTCCATTTCTTGAGGTTGCCCACCATGCAGAGCCATGCGCAGTGGCCCGTGGCCTGGAAGATGCGCTCATAGTCGGTGGGCTGAGCCGGCTCCATGAGGAAGACCTCGATGAGCGCGCCCGTCTCCTTGCGGAAGTGGATGCGCGCCTGGATGACCCGCGTGTTGTTGAAGACGAGCAGCGACCCCTTCGGCAGGTAGGCGGAGAGGTTTGCGAACACGTCCTCGCCGACCTCCCCCTGGCGGTAGAGCAGCAGTTTCGACTGGTCGCGCTCCTTGAGCGGATACTTGGCGATGCGCTCCGAGGGCAGCGGGTAGTTGTAGTCGGCTATGTGAATATGTTTTGTTTCTGAGTCCATCATTGTTATATAACTATCGTTGTACGTTGTCTTTATCTATCGTGTTTATATCCTTGTGTCGTGCTCTCGCGACTTATCGTGTCGTCAACGTGCCTATACCGTTATCGTGACAAACGTGCGCAGCAATACATAGATGCAGGTGCAGACCATGACGGTCAGGAACACGTCGATGTCGCAGAGACTGTAGCCCGTGCGGGTGTATTGCGTGGAGATGTAGTGGAGTTTCGGACTGATGCGGAGATACAGGCGAAAGTAGAGCCGATAGACCGTCAGTCCCACCAATGATCCGAAGAGGATGCCGACCAGCACGTCGAAGGGGTAGTGGACGCCGAGATAGATGCGCGTCCAGCTATTGACCAGCGTCCACGTGAGGAGCGCCACGGTGACTGTCCTGCGACGCATGAGCAAGCTGAAGAATACAGCCAGCGAGAAGGTGTTGGACGCATGGGCCGAGAAGAAGCTGTAGCCGCTCCCCTTGTAGTTATCTACCGTGCGCACCAGTCCTTCCAAGGCAGGCTCGAAGGAAGGGCGGAGCCGCGCCACCTCGGGTTTCACCAGTCCGTTGTCAATGCCCGTGACGATGCCGACACAGAGCAAGGCCGAGATCACGGCCAGGATAATCTGTCCCGCCTTCTCGTTGTTTTTCACTACCAGGTAGAGCAAGGAGGCATAGAGAGGCACCCACGTCCACGCGCTGGTGAGAATGAGGGCGAGCTGGTCGAGAAACAGAGAGTCGCTGCCGTTCATCGCGAGGAGCAACTGCTGATCTGAGGTCAGAAGTGATTGTATATCCATGAATGCTGTATGGGTAATCGTTTGTGAGCGCTGCTGGGAGCGTCAGATTTCTTCTATCTGCCTTGCGGTGAGCCAACCTTCGCGCCCATCCTCCAGTTGGACGAGGAACCAGCCCGTGATGCCGCGGTCCTTGATGAAGACCTTGGTGCCCTCGTGGATGACAAACTGGTCGGGCGAGGCCGTGTCGGGCGACTTCTTCACCGCCACCGAACTGCCCATGACGATGGCTCCACAGTGGTTCTCCAGTTGTTGCTGCTGCTGCCAGGCAAAGAGCGTGCTGAGCAGGAAGAAGACGCCCAGCGAGATGGCGGCGTATCGTCCTGCCGTGCGGCGGACGCGGTTGCGTGTGGTGATAAAGACCGCCAGGGCGACGATCAGGAGCACCAGCGAGAGGATGCCGCAGACTGCCCACGCATCGACGGGCATGAAATTGACCAGCGCCCGATAGCCCGTGACGAAGAAGAGCTGCGACTGCGGCGTGATCTTGTCGATGGTCTTGGCCCGTGCCACCTGGAGGTTGAAGCGGATGTCGCCGTCGCCTGGAGCGAGCAGCAGGGCACGCTCGTAGGCGAGGATGGCGTGGGGGATGTCGTCCAGTCGGTAGTAGGCGTTGCCGAGGTTGTAATAGACGTCGGCTGAGACCCCATGTTGCAGCAGGTCGTTGTAGTCCTTGACCGCCTGAAGGTAGTTGCCCTGCGTGTATTCCTTGTCGCCCATCTGCTTGGAGACGTCCATCATCATGGCATAGAAGTCGTCAGCCGTGTCCTTGATGCCCTGTTCGGCCTGGTGGCGCGTGCCCCAGCCGCAGATGGAGCCGAGGGCGAAGATGGCGTTGCCGTCGGGACGGTCGCGCTTTTCGAGCACGACGACCTTGGCGCCGGCGTCGTGGGCCGTGATGGCGGCGATCAGGCCGGCAGGACCTGCGCCGAGAACGACGGCGTCATAGGTCTGGGCGTTGGCGGCCTGTTTTGCCTGGGCCTGGGAGGAGAGGCCGAAGCCGGTGGCGCCGGCAGCGGCGGCACCGAGGAAGGAGGTCTTGAGAAGACCGCGGCGGCTCATATCGGTATGAGACATTGTTGATCTCCTGGGAATCCGGGTCGGGGATTCCGTCATTTAGGGGGAAGAATCTGTAGGG